>Ga0138256_10004956_pt1 | contig 14133 bp, 8 predicted proteins | sample KNB2016incub_MG_FD_105486 | JGI IMG/M metagenome (GOLD analysis project Ga0138256, IMG submission 105486) | Active sludge microbial communities from wastewater in Klosterneuburg, Austria - KNB2014incub_MG | ecosystem: Engineered > WWTP > Activated sludge > Unclassified | place: Austria...
GGAGCGGGTGGTATGTCGCTCAGGTGGAACCGCCCGATGGTGCGGTTATCGCGGCTCATGGGTCGTTCGCCCTGTAGCACGTGGATCTCCACACTTGGCTGGTTATCGCTGGCCGTGCTGAACGTCTCGCTCTTCTTGGTCGGGATAGTGGTATTGGCCTCGATGAGCTTGGTCATTACGCCGCCCATGGTTTCGATGCCCAGGCTGAGCGGCGTCACATCCAGAAGCAATACATCCTTCACCTCACCCGTCAGCACACCTCCTTGAATGGCCGCGCCTACCGCCACAACTTCATCAGGGTTCACTCCCTTGCTGGGCTCTTTACCGAAGAATTTCTTCACGGCTTCCTGAATGGCCGGAATACGTGTGCTACCGCCGACCAGGATGACCTCGTCGATCTGGGCGGTGGTGAGGCCAGCGTTTTTCAATGCGCTTTCGCACGGGGCGATGGTGCGCTTGATCAGGCTGTCCACCAATTGCTCGAATTTGGCACGGCTCAACGAGCGCACCAAGTGCTTCGGAATGCCGTTCACCGGCATGATGTACGGAAGGTTGATCTCGCTGCTTGTGGTGCTGCTCAACTCGATCTTGGCTTTCTCCGCAGCGTCCTTCAGGCGCTGAAGCGCCATGGGGTCTTTGCGCAGGTCGATACCCTCATCGTTCTTGAATTCATCGGCCAGCCAATCAATGATGCACTGGTCGAAGTCATCTCCGCCCAAGTGGGTGTCACCATCGGTGCTCTTCACCTCGAACACGCCGTCGCCGAGTTCAAGAACGCTCACGTCGTGCGTGCCGCCACCACAGTCGAACACGACCACTTTCTGGTCTTTATGCTTTTTGTCGAGGCCATAAGCAAGCGCTGCCGCCGTAGGCTCGTTGATGATACGCCGCACTTTCAAACCGGCGATCTCGCCAGCTTCCTTGGTAGCTTGGCGTTGGGCATCGTTGAAGTAGGCAGGAACCGTGATCACCGCCTCATGAACGGAAGTGCCGAGATAATCCTCCGCGGTCTTCTTCATCTTCTGCAGAACCATGGCACTGATCTCTTGGGGCGTATAAAGCCGGTCGCCGATCTTCACACGGGGCATGTTGCCATCACCGCGCACCACTTCGTACGGCACGCGCGCGATCTCCTTCGCGTCCTCTTCATAGGTGTTGCCCATGAATCGCTTTATGGAATAGATGGTGTTCCGCGGGTTAGTGATGGCCTGACGCTTGGCGGGGTCACCCACCTTGCGTTCGCCACCTTCAATGAAGGCCACGATGCTGGGGGTTGTCCGCTTGCCTTCGCTGTTCGCGATCACAACCGGTTCGTTGCCTTCCATTACGGCCACGCAACTGTTCGTGGTTCCCAGATCGATGCCTATGATCTTGCTCATTGTAGTTCGTTGTTTATGCGCTTATGACCGGGCTTGGCCAAGTTCAGTGTTGTATTTCAGGACTTTTTGATCGTCGCCCGCCGTTGTCAACGTTCATGCCGCCGCATGACATGCGTGCAGAACTGTCAGACAGTGTCCGAAACAAGGTTTGAGTCGCCGAAACTCCTGCCAGAAGGTCAGGAAATTCTACGGGCAGGCATATGGCGTGCCGTCGCTTACGCTATACGGGGAACAGAAACCACGGCCCCCGGTGAACTGCCCGAATGCAAGTTCGTCCAAGCTCTCATCCTTGAGCAGCCTATACTCTTCACTTGGAACGATGGTGCTGATGTTCCCCGGTGCACGTTCAAAGTAGCGGCTCACGAAGATCCCATAACCGTTTGTGACATTGGTGAAGTCCGGTCGATCCTCAACGATGCCAGTAACGGGCGCGCCCAATAGCAGGAACGTGTGGAAGTCATCGTTCGCGACGGCCCAATGGAAGGTGATCCCAAGAAATTCCCTACGGTCCAAGCCGGCATCCGCCTCGGGCACCAATTCGCCAATTGTTCTGTAGAAGTCCTCTCCGACCATGACCACTGACAGTTCCGCCCCGTTATTTCCCTCTGCTACAACGCTACCCAAGAACCGCGTGAAGCTCATCGTGTCGCTTACACCGCCGCGCACCTCTATGTAGTAGAAGGTGTAGTAGGCTTCATAGCGTCTGCCATCGGAATCCTTGTACCACTTCAACTCATAGTTCTGATAACCAAAGGAACTCACGAAGTTCGGCCTAAAGGAAGTAGGAGCGGAAAGGTTGCTGCTGAGAGCGAAATCATTGACGATCTCAGTTCTGGCACTGATAGCAACGCCCTTTGCGACCGCTCCGAAACGGTACTGGTGGTCCTGGTTCAACGTGGCGTTGAAGTAATAGACCTTCTGGTCGGGGTAGTGGAAGGTCCCGGGCAGGCGATCCTCAACAGTGGTATCCCTCAACATGAATACCTGAACAAGGTTGTTCCCATCCCATTCCTCAACACGAGCGGTGTCCAACTGCTCACCACTGTACTCGTTGCTATCCGGTATGGCAGCATAAACGAGCGCGTTGCCTTCGCCCTGGAAGGCGCGATTGATCTTAACGTAGTGCGTGGTTTCCGGCGTGAGCCCATCGGGCTTGGTGATGCTCAACGTAGCATACACGATCGGAATCTCTTTGTACGGCGCATTCACGTCGATCTCTGTGCTGCAATTCCAAGCCAGCAATGCCAGCAAGCTCATGGTAAAGGCGGTTCTCTTCATCATTGCGGTTGGTCCTTCCGCGCCGCGCGGAGGTGGCCAAAAGTAACTGAGTATGGACAGGCGATCCTGCCGTACGCCGAAGGCTTCCTGCCGTTCCTGTATTCCCGTGCACCTCTGCCGCGTGCGCGCCACTCCCCGGCGGATAGCTTTGGCCGCCTCTGAGCGATCTGCCAGAAAGCACCTACCAATGAGCAAGACGAAGGAAGCCAAGCGTGTAACCACACACGTTTTGCAGGAAATGAAGGCCAGTGGTCAGCGCATATCGATGATCACGGCCTATGACTACTCGCTTGCGCGCTTGGTCGATGGCGCGGGCATTGACGTGATCCTGGTGGGCGATAGCGCCAGCAATGTCATGGCCGGTCATGAGACCACGTTGCCCATTACGCTCGACCAGATGATCTACCACGCTTGCGGGGTGGTGCGCGGCTGCGAGCGGGCATTGATCGTTGTAGACCTTCCGTTCGGCACGTATCAAGGGAACACCAAGCTGGCGCTCAGCAGTGCCATTCGGATCATGAAGGAGAGCGGTGCGCATGCTGTGAAACTCGAGGGAGGGAGAGAAGTGGCAGGTTCAGTTGAGCGGATCCTATCGGCCGGTATTCCGGTCATGGGCCATTTGGGACTGACACCACAGAGCATCTACAAATTCGGAACCTACGTGGTGCGGGCCAAGGAGGAAGCGGAAGCCCAGCGGTTGCGTGAAGATGCCAAACTCTTGGAGGAAGCGGGCTGCTTCGCCATTGTGCTGGAGAAGATCCCGGCGGCGTTGGCAGCGGAGGTGGCGCGAAGCGTAAGTATCCCGGTTATTGGTATCGGTGCCGGGGCAGGGGTGGACGGGCAGGTCCTCGTACTCCACGACATGCTTGGCATCAACAAGGAATTCAATCCGCGGTTCTTGCGTCGTTATGCGGACCTGCACCACATCATCACGGATGCGGTAGGCAACTACATCAGCGATGTGCGTTCCGGCGATTTCCCGAACACCGAGGAGCAATACTGACCCCGTGGAAGTGCTATGGAGCGATGCCCACTTCGTCGTGGTACAGAAGCCCGCAGGCTTGCCCGTGCAAGCGGACAAAACCGGTGATCCTTCTGTTCTCGATGTGATCACCGCGCAATGGGGCTCGGAAGGAATCACTCAATTCCCCGGACTGCCCCATCGATTGGACAGACCCGTTACGGGTGCGTTATTGCTCACGCGTACGGCTGAAGCACTTGCCGCCATCAACATGCTGTTCTCACGCCATGCGGTGCGGAAAACGTATTGGGCGATCGTTTCAGGTGTGCCTGCTGCCAGCGGCGTGTGGAAACACCGATTGATCCAGGACCCCAAAACACACAAGGCATACGTGGCTCGTCCGGAGCAGGAGGCAACAGATGCCGAACTGCAGTTCGAATGCCTTGCACAAGGCGATCGATATGCCTTGCTCAAGTTGGAGCCCAAAGGCGGTTCCTTTCACCAAATGCGCGCCCAATGTGCTGCTGCAGGTCATCCGATAAAAGGCGATGTGAAATACGGTGCGCGCAGGGGGGAGCCTGACCGGTCGATCGCACTACATGCGCGTTCCCTTGAGTTCAGGCATCCTTTCAGTGGTGCTCGGCAGTTCATCGAAGCGCCTGCACCATCCACCCCGCTGTGGAAGGCGCTCCTCAGCAAAGCAGGTCTGGTAAACGGGGTTTCGCCCTGAAGCCGGACAGTTCGTGCCGATCACCGATCGCTTCTACGGGTACATTCGATTTGCCCGATACCATTCCGGCTTCTTCCTCATGCGCATCGTTACTACGCCACTTGCTATTGCCTTCATCGCCAGCACCCAAGCGCAAGTGCTGATCAGCGATTCCCTGATCAACTCCATGACCGTAGCCGAACTACAAGCACAGGGAGTGGGCGATGCCGACTTCGATATCGATGTGTACAAGGTGCGCTACAATACTGTGGATCCACAGGGACAGCCGACGATAGCCAGCGGGGCCATGGTGGTGCCGCAGGGCACATGCTACTTCCCATTGGCTTGTTACCACCACGGCACCATCGTCGAGCGCGAGGCCGTTCCCAGTCGACTTAGTTCTGAGATCATCGTTGGGTATTTCCTCGGTGGGTCAGGATACGTTAGCGTATTGCCTGACTACGTGGGTTTAGGCGATTCACAGATCCTTCATCCTTATATGCATGCGGCCACAGAATCAGCCGCAGCGCTGGACCTGATGCGGGCGGCGCGGGAGTTCTGTGGGGCGAACGGCATTCAATTGAACGGGCAGGTTTTTCTTGCTGGATACTCACAAGGCGGCCATGCCAGTATGGCAACACACAAAACGATACAGGAACAGTTTGGCGGTGAGTTCAATGTAACGGCGAATGCCCCCTGCAGTGGGCCCTACCAGTTGAGCGGCGTGCAGGCACAGGCCATGATCGACACGATACCCTATCCAGCGCCGTATTACTTGCCATACATCGTGTACAGCTATGCCAGCATTTACCCGGACCTCGCCGCGATCCTACCCGACGTTTTCCAACCACCGTATGATGTGCTCCTTCCACCGTTGTTCGATGGAACGCACAGTGCGGGCGATATCGATGCGGTGATGCCTACGGTCCCAAGCCAGGCGCTACAATCAGCCATGTTGCAAGCTTTCAGCACTGACCCGCAACATCCCTTCAGGCTGGCGCTACAGGAGAATGACAATTTCGACTGGGCGCCGCAAGCCCCGGTATGGATGTTTTATTGCGAGGGCGACGGACACGTATTCTATGAAAACACGATCGCAGCATTGCAGGCCATGAACGCGAACAATGCACCGAACGTTCTTGCCAGCAGCATGGGTGTTACGAATGACCACGGTGCTTGTGCTTTGCCCGCGCTGATGGCAGCGAAGTCTTGGTTCGATGGGTTAAAAGGGGACTGCACATGGGACGGGGTCAGTGAAGCGAAAGCAACGCGTTGGACCGTATATCCGAACCCTTCCTCATCGGGTTGGACCATTGAGTGCGCGAGCGCAATGGATCGAACGGATTGGCAGCTGACCAACGCTCACGGCTGCGTTATTACGGGTGGAACCTCCTCCAACCTTTTCGTTTTCAAAATTCCAACCGATGGGTTGTCCGCAGGATGTTACTTGCTGCGGCTTGTTTCGGAGCGTTCGGTTCAGATGACCACCGTGTTAGTGGAACGGTGATCCGGTTCTACGTCGGATCAACATCCGTGACCAGTCGCACCGACGAGTGGGGCTTCTGTGCGAAAAAACGATCGATCGTATCGCGCAACGCTTCTTTCTCGGCGTGATGCGCACTGCGTTGGATCTTCACCAATACGTTGCGCAAGTACTGCGTACGCACGCGTGCCACGGTAGGTGTCTCGGGGCCCAGCACGCGGTCGCCGAAGATGGGTCGCAAAGCATCGGTCAACGCTTGTGCGGTCGCGGCCACCCGTTCTTCTTTCACGTGTTTCAACGATAGCCGCACCAAACGGCTGAACGGAGGGTACAAGTGTTTACGGCGTTGCTCGATCTCGCGAACATAAAAACCTTCAACGTCGTGGTGCCTCACATAGCCGATAACAGGGTGCGTCGGATCGTTGGTCTGTAGGGCTACGGTGCCCGCTTTCTGTCGTCGTCCTGCTCTGCCGGCGACTTGGGCCATAAGTTGAAAAGCCCGTTCATGCGCCCTGAATTCCGGGAAGCGCAATAGGCCATCGGCGCTGAGCACGCCCACGAGGCTCACATGGTCGAAGTCGAGGCCTTTCGTCACCATCTGTGTGCCCACCAGTATGTCAATAGCCCCTTCGCTGAAGTCGGTGAGAATGCGCTGGTATGCATGCTTGCCACGGGTGGTGTCCTGATCCATGCGAGCGATGCGCGCGTCCGGGAAGATCAACGCAAGATCCTCTTCGACCTTTTCCGTTCCGAATCCCAGCATGCGCAGTCGGCGACTTCCGCATTTGGCGCAGGCGGTCGGAGGTTCGTATTCCCGCCCACAGTAATGGCAACTGAGCCGATGCCGCCGCTTGTGATAGGTGAGGCTTACGTCACACTGCTCGCATTCGGGGGTCCAATCACAGATCTCACATTGCCACAGCGGGACATATCCGCGCCTGTTCTGGAAAAGGATCACCTGCTCGCGCTGGGCCAGGGCCCCGGTGATCTTGTCCAGCAGGGCTTGGGCGAAATGTCCTCTCATCAACTTGCGTTTTCGCGCATCGGCCAGATCGATCGTTTCGATCGCGGGCATGGGCGCATCGCCGAAACGCATGATGAGTTCAGCGTGGCCGTACTTGCCGTTCCGCGCGTTGTACAATGATTCGATGCTCGGCGTGGCACTGCCAAGCAATACACGGGCATTGTGCAAGCGTGCCAGCAGGATGGCCGTATCGCGAGCGTGGTAGCGCGGTGCCGGGTCCTGTTGTTTGTAGCTCGGCTCGTGCTCCTCATCCACCACGATCAATCCAAGCCTGCTGAAAGGCAAAAGCACCGCACTGCGCGCGCCAAGCACGATCGGGGCTGAGAGTGGCTCATCCAGTATCCGCTTCCATATTCCCGCCCGCTCGCTTTGTGACAAGCGCGAGTGGTACACCAGTACGCGATCGCCGAACCACTTACGCAATCGTCCGATCACTTGGGTGGTGAGTGCGATCTCCGGCAACAGATAGAGGGCTTGCTCACCGCGGGCAACCGCTTCGCTGATCAGTTGAATGTACAACTCGGTCTTGCCGCTGGCAGTGACACCGCGTAACAAACTCACTGGGTGCTGGGCCATTTGCAGCTTCACCTCTGCGAGCGCGATACTTTGGGCGGGCGAGAAAGTGATGTTGATCGGACCAGTATTCGAAGTGGGCGAATGCTCTTCCTTCCGGTCGAACGTTTCCAATACACCTTTCCTCTCCAACTGCTTGATCACAGTGCCGTCAACACCACTGCTCTTCTGCAAGGCGGTGCGTTTCACGGGGCGTTCGCGGGGGCCGAAGCAACCGCTCAGTTCAACGAATTTCATCAACGTCCGGAGCTGTTTCTCCGACCCCTTGGCCTCAAGCGCATCGAACCAGTGATGCAGCATATCCTCCGAAGCCGCTTTTGTACCGAGTTTCACGTACGTCTCCGTTGGTTCAGTATAGCGTTCCTTCAATTCCTCCGCCAAGGTGACCACGCCGGCACTGATCAGTTCATTCACCGTGGAAGTGGCGTCCGTGCTACCTACCACTTCGCGGAGCGTTTCCATGGTCAGCACCGGCTGAAGCTCCAATGCATCAAGCACTCGCAGCGCACGTGTGCTCAGTTGTTTTTCGTCCACGCTTGAACCACTTGCGGCGATCCGGCTTTCGCTGGTGAGCATGAACACGCCGGGGAGTGCCGCGGCCATTACTTCACCCGGCCCGCACAGATAGTAGGCGGCCATTTCATCCCATAGATCGAGCTGATGGTCGTTCGCCAATGGCGACAGGTCAAGTACTGCGCGAACCGCCTTTGGCTTCACGCCTATCGGGGCTATCTGATGTACGCGGCGCACAATACCGGTGTAGACCTTCTCCCGACCCCGGCCCATGGGAACAACAACGCGGCGACCAGGGGCTGCTTGAGCGCGAAGATCCTCCGGCAACGCGTATGTAAGGGCGCTGGGGAATGCCAGCGGCAACAGCACGTCGGCATACCACTGTTTCAGTTCTTGCGATCGGTCGATACTTCCCATGTGACGCGCCACGAAGGAAGGTGCTTGAGCGGCATCCAGTATCTGTGACAGGACGCCAACCATGCATAACTATGTGTGGCACCCGTTCGGGACATGGGCTATTTTCGGCGCCCGTGAAGAAGCACCCGTTCAGGATCATTCTGCTTGTTTGCTTGCTGGTTCCGGTGCTGAGCGCTGAGGCACAACTGACGGTCAGTAATACGCTCACCCCTCAACAGATCGTACAAACCGTCCTGCTCGGGCCGGGTGTCACGGCTAGCAATATCACTTTCCAGGGCGACCCCGATCAGATCGGTACGTTCAGCGGGATCTTGAGCAATATCGGAATGTCCAGTGGTATGGTGATGTGTTCCGGTAGCATCAACGTTGCCCCTGGTCCGAACAACAGTGCAAGCCTCACTGTTGGCGGTGGCAATTTCGGTGTGGGTGATCCGGATCTGGACAGCATTGTCAGTGTACTGCCATTTCCGCCCAGTACGAATGATAGGGCGGTACTTGAATTCGACTTCATTCCGACCGGTGATTCGTTGGCGTTCAATTTTGTGTTCGGGAGTGAGGAGTACAACGAGTACACCTGCGGAACCGTAACGGATGTCTTTGGTTTCTTCCTCAGCGGGCCGGGGATCAGCGGCCCCTTCACCAACAACGCCGAGAACATCGCCCTGATCCCGGGTACCAACATCCCGGTCGCGATCAATACGGTCAATTTGGGTGTTGCTGGCGCAAATGGTCAGGCGGTGAATTGTGCTGCATTCGACCCGAACTGGGCGGCCAACAATATTTACTTCACCAACAACTCCCCTGGGGTTACGGTGCAGTATGATGGCTTCACCGTTGTTTTGACCGCTACGGCCCAGGTGCAGTGTGGACAGACGTATCACATTAAGCTGGCGATCGCCGACGTGAGCGACACAGCATTCGATAGTGGGGTTTTCATAGAAGCAGGCAGTTTCCAGAGCAATGCTGTTTCACTGTCCACACAGATCAACGCGGGTGGCCAGGACAGCACGATCTATGAAGGTTGCGGGGAGGCTACGTTGTTCCTCAGCCGCGCCGGCGACCTGTCTTTGCCCGAGACGGTGCAGTTCATCACAAGTGGTGTGGCCATAGAAGGGGCGGACTACAATAACGTGCCGAACAGTTTCACCTTTCTCCCAGGCGAGGACAGCATTTTTGTGAGCATTACCGCAACCTTGGATGCATTAACGGAAGGCCCTGAACTGGTTGAGATCTTGGCCATCGCCAATGGCAACTGCGGGGTGGACAGCACGTTCCTCCATTTCTATATCGACGACGCTCCACTGATCGATCTTGTTATGAGCAACGACACGGTTCTTCCGTGCAACGACAGTGTGTTCGTAAGCGGTGTTGCAACCGGAGGCTATGGCACTCTCGTTCTTGATTGGAATACGACCATTGCGGATGGTACCACCGGTGCATGGGTGGCTCCGGCTGCAACCACCACCTATACGATTGTTGTCACGGATGATTGTGGAGTAGTGACCGAGACCGGCAGCGTAACTGTAACGGTACCTGTACCGGACCCATTGGTGGTTCAGGCCTTTCCTGACACCACTGTTCTTTGCCCGGAAAGCGCCGTTGGGTTGTTCTCCTTGGTCACTGGCGGAACTACCCCTTACACATACTCTTGGACCGGCGGCTTGGGATCGAGCAGTACGGCCAACGTAGCTCCTCCTGTGACGCAATCATGGTCCGTCACGGTAACCGATAATTGTGGGCTCACCACGGTTGATGCAGTCACCGTCACGGTCGATTATGACACGATCGACGTAGTGACGAGTGCCGACACGAGCATCTGTCGTGGCGATACGTCGTTCCTCGATGCGGTCGCATCCGCTGGTACGGGCGATTATGAATTCGTGTGGAGCAATGGGGTTATAGGGCCGTTGAACCCCGTTACGCCCGGAGCGAACGCATCCTACTCGGTTACCGCTACCGATGAATGCGGGATCAGCGCTGTTGACGATGTTATGGTAGGAGTGAACGCACCTGTCGCCGCGTTCAGCTACACGGGCAGTGTTTACGTAACGAATTTCCCTGTGCAGTTCTTGGATGAAAGTGTTGGGGCGACCAGCTGGTTCTGGGATTTCGATCTCCCCGATCTGACCAGCACCGACCAGTATCCGGTCGTCGCATTCGAAAGCGATGGGTTCTTCAATGTGATGCTCGCTATTGTCGATGAGCTGGGATGCGTCGACACCACATACCGCAACATTCTGATCGACCCTGAGCTGCAGTTCTATGCGCCGAATGCGTTCTCGCCGGATGGTGGTGGGCCGAACGAGGTGTTCTTTGGTAACGGTGTCGGGTTGCTCAAGTATCACATGCGCATCTTCGATCGATGGGGGGAGTTGGTTTTCGAGACCGAAGAACTCTACGGTGCCTGGAATGGTAATGTTGGCGGTGCCGAGGCACCTACCGGCGTCTATGTCTATTGGTTCCGTGTGCAGGGCATAAGTGGCGAAGTGCAAGAGCACATCGGCCATGTCACCTTGCTTCGTTGACCCCTTAGTTGGGCTTTGGACATGTAGATCAGTCCTAACGATCGGTCACGCGCAAGGCAACGATCCCAGGTTTCGAATTGTCTTGGTAACGATTCCCGTTGCCATGTCATCAATAAAGAAATCGAACCCCAAGTCCAACGCGGACCGCACTGCCGTTGCATCGATCGAATACGATTTCCGTACGCCCCGATGGCAGGAGTATTACCGGAGAGTGCGAGCAACTGTAAAATTTCCGCGGTACTACAATAAGAAGGACAATTGGTAGCACCGGCTGCCTGCCCGCTTTGAATTGTGGATAACCCTGTGGATCCATGTCCCTCAGGGTTGGGCTGAAGCCCCCGCCGCCCGGGTACCTTCGTCGCCGAACGTTCACGAAATCGGTACGACATGTCCGCGTCCTTCTTAGCGAAATTGGCCCCAAGCCTCATAGCGCTCGCTTTTTTGCAGAGCTGTGGAGGGTCGGGCAGTCCGGATACATCCGCAGGTTCGGACGATAGTCTGACGCCCGCTACTTCCGCGGATCCCCGAGTAATGAAGTTGGGGGGCAAGCTCTTCAGTATTCCCAGCCCTGTTCAAACGGCCCTGCTGATACGCAAGCTCGGGTTGGAGTACAGCCAGGATCTGGTCGTGTCTGCGTCATCGGTCGACGCGATGACAACAAAGACTTCCAAGGCCTTGGCCATGGGTATGTATGGCGCCGACCTAGCCTATCTCACCATGTACAAGGACGGGCAACGTGCGGTGAGCACCTTGCAGGCCATCGAGCGTTTGGGCAACGCATTGGATGTCGGCAACGCCTTCGATCAGCCCTTGATGGAACGGTTCAAGAACAACTTGAACAACGAGGACAGTTTGCTGCAACTCGGTAGCGAGGCTTATCGCGCAGCGGATAAGTACCTCAAGACGAACGACCGGACGGATGTAAGCGCACTGATCTTGGCAGGTGGTTTCGTTGAGTCGCTATACCTGAGCACTTCAAGCCCAGGCGCCGAGAAAGACCAAGACCTTGCGAACCGGATCGGAGAACAGAAGACGACATTGACCAACCTCATCGGTTTGTTAGGGGAGGTGGAAGATCAACAAGGTATATCAACCCTAACAGGGCAATTGCAGGAATTAAGGGTGCTTTTCACAGCAATTTCGCTTACGTACGAATACGCTGAACCGGTTACCGAAGAGGCCAAGAAGACCACGTACATCAACAGTTCCTCATCCGTTTCGATCACCGGGGATCAGCTGAAGGCCATTGCCAAGAAGATCGGGTCGATCCGCAATTCCATACTCGCATGATCATCAGGCCATCCGTCGTTCTGTGTTGCGCAGCCATCATCATATGTGGTCGTTGCACAGCCCAATCCAGCCCCATATGCGACCCCATTGCTGAGCGCTGTGAACGCCATATCACGGAGCAGTATATCCCCGACGGGCAGTTCTATCGCGCTCTTCTGAGCGGTGATGAGACTGCCGAATTCGAACTCACTCTTTTCGGAGGAACCACCTACCGGTTGGCCGCTTGCAGCGGAGATGGTGACGGTATTCTGTTCTTCAACGTGGTGGACAAGAAGGGCAATGTGCTTTTTTCCAATCGCGACCACGGTACGGGGCCTTATTGGGACCTGGTGGTTGCCAACACCATTGATGTGGCGATCGAGGCCCAGTTGGATCCGGCCAAAGCAGGTAGCGGTTGCGCTGTCCTGTTGATCGGATTCAAGAAGTAGACGGGTCGTCGCCTTCGGTTCACTACGCTTGCAACTTTGGGGCATTCGGGCCGTAAAGAGGGCGCCTTCGAAGGGGTTCTTCCCCCTTGTCGGTTGTCCCTGAATGAGTGAAAAGATCCTCAAGGCGTTACTGCAATTGTTCGCGATCATCGCGCGGGTGGAAGGAACTTCCTCCGCAGGTGTAAGCGGCCGCAGCATTGTAGAACGCTTTCTCCGCCAGCAATTCAGTCCGGAGGTGGCCGCTGGGCATTTGGCCCGGTTCGATGCCTACTTACAAGCGTATCGGGCAAGTGGAGGGGAAAGTCGCAATGGTCGTAAGCGAACATCGCTGAACAGCGTCAAGGTCCTTAAGATCTGTGCGCAAGTGAACGAAGAACTGGAGCGCCGGCAGAAGTTCGCCGTCTTGGTGCACCTGTTGGAGTTCATTCATGCCGGTGGTGAGGTAGGGGAGCAGGAGCAGGAGTTCGTCAGTACGGTTGCGGACGCTTTCACGATCGAACAAGAGGAGTACTTGCGTTGTCGTTCGTTCGTCGACGGACTAAGCGTTGGCAGGGAGGATGCCGCTCATCTGCTTTACATCGATGGAGCGCACACAGAGGCATACGAACACGCCCATCACCTACACGCGCATGGCCTTGAAGGCGAACTACGGGTCCTGAACCTTCCGAGTGTTGGGCTTTACCTGGTACGGTATCTCGGAGAAGGCCGTGTGTTATTGAACGGTCAGTACATGAGCACTGAGCACCACTACGTGCTCGGAAATGGCTCTTCCGTTCGACCGCCCAACGGTAGGCCCATTTATTACAGCGACATTCTCGGCAGTTTCATGGCCGGTGGTGACAAGCCGAGTATCGTGTTCAAGGCCGAATCGATCTCCTACACATTCCCGAACGGGCGTACCGGACTGCACGAATTGCAATTGGCCGAGACCAGCGGCAAGCTGATCGGCATAATGGGCGGCAGCGGAAGCGGCAAGAGCACCCTGCTCAGTGTGCTCAACGGAAGCCTGAAACCGACCAAGGGGAAGGTCACCATTAACGGTATCGATGTTCATGCCGAGCGCGATCGCATCCGCGGTGTCATCGGTCACGTCAGTCAGGATGACCTGTTGATCGAGGAACTGACGGTTGGTCAGAACCTATTCTATAACGCGAAGCTCTGCTTCGGCGATCAAACGGATGACAAGATCAACGAACGTGTTGATCGCCTCCTTCAAACGTTGGGGCTCTATGAAACCCGTGACCTGAAGGTCGGGAATCCTTTGGAAAAGACCATCAGTGGGGGGCAGCGCAAGCGATTGAACATCGCACTGGAACTGATCCGTGAACCGAGCGTCCTTTTCGTGGATGAACCCACCAGCGGTCTCAGTTCACGTGACAGCGAGAACATCATGGACCTGCTGAAGGAACTTGCCCTTAAGGGTCGTGTGGTGTTCGTGGTGATCCACCAGCCCTCATCCGATATCTATAAGCTTTTCGATAGGCTCCTCCTCGTTGATCAAGAGGGTTTCCCTGTGTACTATGGCGACCCAGTGGATGCGGTGGTCTATTTCA
>Ga0138256_10004957_pt1 | contig 14130 bp, 12 predicted proteins | sample KNB2016incub_MG_FD_105486 | JGI IMG/M metagenome (GOLD analysis project Ga0138256, IMG submission 105486) | Active sludge microbial communities from wastewater in Klosterneuburg, Austria - KNB2014incub_MG | ecosystem: Engineered > WWTP > Activated sludge > Unclassified | place: Austria...
CGGAATACCGCTTGCTGCCGCGGGTTTGCTCAATCCGGTCGTTGCCGGTGCAGCGATGGCCATGAGTTCCGTTTCCGTTGTGTCGAATTCATTGCTCCTGAAACGCTGGCGGCCTGGTGCGTCACAAAGATAACGAAAAAATGTCGGGGAATGTGTATGACCGCAGGCGTTGGGGGGGTATGTTTGGCCAAGGCAGACTCCGGTGAGATGACCGGCGCTGGAGGCACGGCTCATGACGGTGCCGGAGAACGTGAAGCCCAATTTCTCTCCACCATGGAAGCGGCCCAGGTTGGTATTTTCGTCCTTCAGGATCACCTCTTCAGGTATGCCAACCCCTTTTTGCTCGACTTGTTTGGCTATACGGCAGACGAGTTTGTCGACCGGTTAGGGCCGCTTGATCTGGTTGCACCCGAGCAGCACGCCGTACTGGTGCAAAAGATGGATGAGCGCTGTGCCGGTGTGCAAGGCATGCGCTACGAGCTGTCGGCCATTCGCAAAGATGGCTCCATGTTTCCCGTAACCATTCTTGGCTCACCCTCGACTTTCAATGGCCAGCCGGCATCGGTAGGTACGGTAGTCGACATTTCGGCCCAGAAAACAGCTGAGCTGAAAATTCGCGAGCTGGCCGATTTCGACGCCTTGACCGGGCTTCCCAACCGTCGTTTATTGCGTGACCGGGTCATGCAGCTCCTGGCGACGGCCGAACGTGACGAGTCTGCCGTGACCTTGATGTTTCTCGATCTCGATCATTTCAAGCGCGTCAATGACTCCCTCGGTCACAGTGTCGGTGACGAGTTGCTGTGTGCCGTTGCCGAGCGCTTGTCGACCATGGTCCGGCGGATCGATACGCTGGCCCGCCTGGGCGGTGATGAATTTATTCTTGCCCTGCCTGGCATCCAGGCCGGGGGCGCGGCCGAGGTGGCGCGTCGCCTGCTTGCAGCGTGCAGTGTGCCTTTTACTGTTGGTGGGCATGACCTGATGCTGACGCCGTCAATTGGGATCAGTATTCATCCGCAGGACGGGAAGGATATCGAAACCCTGCTCAAGAATGCCGATGCAGCGATGTACAAGGCCAAGGATCAAGGTCGCAACACCTTCCAGTTCTATGCCGCAGAAATGAATCGGGTGACGCTGGACCACTTGCTAATGGAGAGCAACCTGAGGCGGGCGCTTAAGCAACAGGAATTCGTGCTGCATTACCAGCCGCTGGTCAGTTTGCAGAGCGGCCTGATTATCGGTGTCGAGGCACTGATTCGTTGGCAACACGCGGATCTGGGATTGATCATGCCAAACCAGTTTATCCGGGTCGCTGAAGATACCGGCCTGATTAACCCGATTGGCGACTGGGTCTTGAGTGAAGCCTGCCGTCAGGCGCAAAGCTGGATCGATGCTGGTTTGCCAGCGATGGTGATGGCGGTCAACGTGTCGCCAGTACAGTTTCGCCAGCTTGGCTTTGTCGATGCCGTCGCTGGCGCACTGGCTGCTTCGGGGCTGGAGGCCGGGCTGCTGGAACTGGAGTTGACCGAGGGCACGGTGATGCACGATGCCGACATTAATCTTGGCACCCTGTCGGCGTTGCACCGGATGGGGATCGAACTCTCGGTCGATGATTTTGGTACCGGCTACTCCTCGTTGTCCTATCTGAAACGCTTTCCAGTCAGCAAGCTGAAAATCGACCGCTCTTTCGTTCGCGACCTTGAAGTCGATTCGGACGACCGGGCCATTGCCTCAACCATCGTCAGCATGGGCCGCAACCTCCGGCTCACGGTCTTGGCCGAAGGTGTCGAAACCGCCGAGCAACTGGCGCTGTTGCGCAATATGGATTGCGACATGGCGCAGGGCTATTATTTCAGCCGGCCGCTAGCGGCTGCCGACATTACCGAACTGCTGCGGATGCAGCCGTTCCTGAAACAGGAGTAGAAAATGGAGAATACCGTCATCAAAGTCGGCGGCATGAGCTGCCAAGGTTGCGTCAAGAATATTACCGACGTGCTGAACGGCATGGTCGGTGTTGCCTCGGCCGTAGTCTCACTGGATGCCGGTGAGGCGAAGTTGGCCTACGACCCGCAGATGGTGAGCCGCGAGGCGCTGCTGGGAGCGATCGAGGATGCCGGTTTCGACGCCGAATAAAGTTATTAAATAAAAATAGACAAGAGAACAGTTGTGTCAGCAGAAAAAATAAGACTCACCCAGCTTTCCCATGGTGGCGGTTGCGGTTGCAAGATTTCCCCGGTCATCCTTGAAAAAATCCTTGGCGGCATGGCGCCCGGCATCATCCCGCCGCAACTTTTAGTCGGCACAGAAACCAGTGACGATGCTGCGGTCTATCAGATCAATCCGCAGCAGGCGATTGTGGCGACAACGGACTTTTTCATGCCGATCGTCGATGATCCCTTCGATTTCGGCCGGATTGCCGCGACCAACGCCATTTCCGATATTTATGCGATGGGTGGCACGCCGCTCTTTGCGCTGGCCCTGGTCGGCATGCCGGTCAATGTGCTGCCGCTCGAAACTATCACCAAGATTCTGGCCGGGGGCGAAGCCGTTTGTCGGGCCGCAGGCATTCCGATTGCCGGCGGCCACACCATCGATTCGGTGGAGCCGATTTACGGTCTGGTCGCCATCGGTCTGGTCAATCCGGCCCATCTCAAGCGCAATTCAGGCGCCCGGCCGGGCGATAAACTGATTCTTGGCAAGCCGCTTGGCGTTGGCGTTTACAGCGCCGCGCTGAAAAAAGAAAAGCTGCACGAGAGTGATTACGCAGCGATGATTGCCAGCACCACCCAGTTGAATACGCCTGGGCCGGTGCTCGCCTGTCTGGACGGCGTGCATGCGGTTACCGATGTGACCGGCTTCGGCTTGCTCGGGCATCTGATGGAAGTGTGCAAGGGCAGCCGAGTGCGGGGCCGCCTGAATTTTGCCGATATTCCCCTGATGCCCCGTGCTCTCGAGTTTGTCGAATCCGGCTACATCACCGGCGCTTCGGCCCGTAACTGGGAGAGCTATGGCGATGCGGTGCAACTGACACCTGGCTTGGACCAGGCTGCAAAGGCGTTGCTGACCGATCCGCAGACATCCGGCGGCCTGCTGGTTTCTTGTTCCCCGGACACGGTGACCGAAGTCCTGTCGATTTTTCTCCAGCAAGGTTTTTCGCATGTCTCGGTGATCGGCGAAGTGCTCGAGGCTGAGCCCGGTATCGATGTGAGTTGAAAGGAAGCATCATGTGGCGATTGATTGCACTGCTTTGGAAGGCCGTTATTTTGCTTGGCATGTCATTGCCGGTGAATGCACTGGCCAATGCGCTGGCGGTTCCGGAGGCAGTGGTCAGTTTCTCCAATCGTGAGATCGTCGTCCTGCGCAGCTCGGTGCAGGGGATCTCGCCGGAACTTCGGGCCAAACGCATTGAGGAACGCTTGCGCTCGCTGGAGGAGAAGGAGCTAGTCAAGCCGCTGGTACGCAGTCAAGCGGTGGTCGACCACCAGGCAGGCGTGCTTTTCACGATTGCTGATCGTGCCATTTTCGTGCTTTACGAGGCCGATCTGGACAAGGAGTCCAAGCTGGACCTTGATGCCACTGCCGATCAAGTCGAGGCGCGACTGAAAGCCGCCATCACCGCCACCCTTGAGCAGCGGAGTGGGCCGATCCTGCTCCAGGGGCTACTCCTTACCGTCCTGGCTACTGCTCTTGCCGGGGCGCTGCTACTCGGGATCCGGCGAGTGACAACATTTCTGCTGGCCCGACTGCAGGTACGGATTCAGTCGGCACGGGAGGGTTCCGGAATGCGTTGGGCCGAGCATGCCTGGCTTCTCTTCCGGCGGCTTGCACAGCTGTTTCTGGCTTTCCTGTGGGTTGCAATTGCCTACCTGTGGTTTATCTATGTGTTGGGTAATTTCCCGATGACCCAACCGCTGGCCGAAAAGCTCTCCGGCTTCCTTTCCAGCTTGCTGGCCCTGCTCGGGCGCGGCACCATTTCTGCACTGCCCGGGGTGTTGACCGTAGCAGTCATCCTGTTTCTGACCAAAGCGATTAACGATGTCATTGCCAACCTGTTCGAGAATATCGATAAGGGGCGTTCGAACATTCCCGGTATCCACCGGGATACGGCGCACGCCACGCGGCGGCTGGTTGCCATCTTGGTCTGGGGCTTTGGTATTGCCGTTGCCTATCCCTTTCTGCCCTTGGCCGAGAGTGATGCCTTCAAGGGTTTGTCGGTGATGTTCGGCTTCATGCTGACGCTCGGTTCAGCTGGTATCGTGACCCAGATGATGAGCGGATTGGTCCTGATCTATTCACGTGCCCTCAAGGTCGGCGATTTCGTCAGCGTTGGCGATGTCATGGGTGTGGTCAAGGAGTCTGGCGTGCTGTCGACCAAGATTATCAACATGCACAACGAGGAGGTGACGATTCCCAATGCCGTGCTGATTGGCAACCCGATCAAGAATTTCACCAGTGCCGGTGGAGAGCGTGGCGCCCTGGTTTCCACCACCGTAACCATCGGCTACGACACACCTTGGCGGCAGGTGCACGCGATGTTGATCGAGGCGGCAGAAGAAACGAAAGGTTTGCAATCGACGCCAAAACCCTTCGTCATGCAGAAATCCCTGCAGGATTTTTATGTTGAATACGAGTTGTATGCCTACGTAGACCGGCCGCTTGAGCGCATACAGATTCTTTCTGAACTGCATGGCAATATTCAGGATCAGTTCAATACGCACGGTGTGCAGATCATGTCGCCGCACTTTGTGCTGCAGCCGAGAAGCAACGTCGTGGTGAATCGCGAGAATTGGTATGCCGCGCCGGCTGAAAGATCCTGATTCGGCTCGTCGCCTGAGTCTGAATACCTGGGGCTGATCAGGCGGCCTTGCGCACGGCTTTACCCGGTTTGCCCAGGCTGGAGTTGGCTTCCTGCAGGCAGTCGTGGGCGCATGAGGCGCAGCGGCCACAGTCGCGGGTAACGCCCAGATCGCGCCGCAAATCTTTCAAGGTGCGGGCGCCACCCTGGGCAGCTTCACGAATCTGGCGGTCGGTAACCGCTTGGCAGACGCAGACATACATGACAGTGTCTCTCGGTTGAGGAAAGTTAGTAATGCGAACAATTCGTATTGTAGACAAATGCGAATGACTGTCAATATCATTCTTTGATTTTCTTGAAATGGAGCCGGGGCCGCCAAATTCTGCGGCCGCTCATCCCACCCGATGCGGGGTGACGAATTGATTAGTGGCTGCCCAACCAGGCAAGAATCTGGGCGTACACCCTGGGGTCGGTCAGCAAGCCCATATGGTTCACGGCACCGAGGCGAATGCTCTGGACATTGCCCGCCAGCTCATGCGCGGTGGCGCTGCCTGGCGTTACCAGGCCATCGCCGAGAATTTCACCGAGCGGATTTTCGGGGTCTTCGGTCAGACTGCCACCGATGAAGCGCCAAGCAATATCGGGCGCGCTTGGCTGGTGGCGGCCCGGGCCGTGGCGCAGATCCTGAATGCCCTGGCTGCGCTGTGCCGCAATTTTGGCCAGCGGTTCGGTGATGCGGGTCAGGCGCAGCGCGTTGGTGGTCAGATGACCGAGCCTTTCAACCGCTGAACCGAGATTCGGGGAGCCGAGACAAATCACCATGCGGGTCAGGGCCGGCCAGTTGAAATCACCCGTCTTGCTTTGTTCAAAGGCGCTCCGTGCCAGCAAGCCGCCCATGCTGTGGCCAATGATGATCACTTCCTTGAGCGGATAGGGCCAGGTGGCAAGCAACTCTTCCAGCCACAGGGCCAGTTGCGCACCGTTTTCAACAATGGGCAGACCGCTGTTGTAGCGCAGTGTCAGCACTGTGTATTCGGTGTCGGCCTCCAGGCGATGCGGCATGTCGACCGCTTCCGGCCCGGCTTCCCAGCAATGCTCGTTGCAGACCAGGCCGTGAATGAAAATGCAGAGTCGCTGTTTGTTTTCCGGCCAGGCCGCGCTCAGCGCTTCGCGAGTCAGCGGAAGCAGCTGGTCGTGCCGGTAGAGGCCCATCGGAATGGCCAGCACGCTGTTGGTCTCTGCCAGATGGTCGCCAAAAGCGCCATTGATGGCGCTCCGCAGATTACTGGCCAGTCGGCCGGGCGGCTGGCTGTCCCGTTCAATCGCGTTAGTCTGTTTCTCGATGGAATCGGCGACATCGAGCAGGCCACCGCCCGCCTGGTGAATAGCCGCATACACTCCGCCGGCAATGGCGTCATGAGCCTGCTGAATGAATTGCGCCGGGCCGCCGATGACGGGAATTTTGTTGATGATCGCGAAGGAGGTTGCGGCGATGGCATCGTGCATTTCCTGCACCCGCGCCGTGGTTTCCTGCAATGCCACTTTGGCGGTAGCGCTGTAACCGGCTTTCGGTGCTGGGGTGTGCGCTGGCGAGGATTTTTTGTGTGGCATGTTGTTCTCGGTAACGGTTGCTTGCAGTGACACGAATTGGCCTGGTGATTTCCACTGCTGCGGGAATGAGCCGATCAGAGGCCGATGAACTGAAGTCTAGTCCACAGGCTTGGCGACCGTTGTTGTTTCCAGCCAGTGCAGTAGCTTGATGAAAAGGAGATCGGGATCTACCGGTTTGGCGATGAAGTCGTTCATGCCTGAAGTGAGGCATTTCTGGCGATCATCTTCGAAGGCGTTGGCAGTCATCGCCAGAATGGGTGTGTGTTCCCGGCCGGCCAGTTTGCGGATAATCCCGGTTGCGGCAATGCCGTCCAGTTTCGGCATCTGGATATCCATCAGGATCAGGTCATAGTGGGTACTGGCGGCCATTTCAACGGCTTTTTCGCCATCTTCGGCCAGGTCGACGCGCAATCCGAGAACCTCCTTGAGCAGTTCCAGCGCGACTTCCTGATTCACCCAGTCATCTTCCGCCAGCAGAATGCGCGCGTGAGCGTAATGTTTCCGGAGCCTCTGTTCGGCAAGGCTGCCTGAGCCTGAGCCTGAGCCTGAGCCTGAGGTCGGCGGCGCCTGATGCTCGGGGAGGCCGCCTCCCACGGTGCAGTGAATGGTGAACCAGAAGGTGCTGCCGGCGCCGAGCGTGCTTCGGACGCCGACTTCGCCACCCATCAGCTGGATCAGACGCTTGCTGATTGCCAGACCCAGTCCAGTCCCGCCAAATTTTCGCGTGGTTGAGCCATCGGCCTGTTCGAAAGGCGAGAACAGGCGAGGCAGGGCATCATCGGGAATGCCGATTCCGGTGTCGCTGACTTCGAAGTGGAGCAAGACGTCTTGCGGATTATTTTCCCAGATATCGGCGTTGATGGTGATGACGCCATGTTCAGTGAACTTGATGGCATTGCCGACCAAATTGAGCAGCACTTGCTGCAGGCGCAAGGCGTCGCCGATCAGTGGCAGATCGCTCAGTTCGGGGTTGATTGTCTTGATCAGTTGCAGGCCTTTGACGCCCAGTTTGTCGCTGACCAGACTCTCGATATGGCTGATGATATGGCCGACCCGGAAGGGGGCATTTTCCAGTACCAGTTTCTCCGCTTCGATCTTGGAAAGATCAAGGATATCGTTGAGCAGATTCAACAAATGATTCGCTGCGCCATTGATTTTGGTCAGTTTGTTGCGTTGACCGGCGTCAGCGTTGTTCCGGCCCAGCATGTGGGTGAGCCCGATGATGGCATTCATCGGTGTCCGCAATTCGTGGCTCATGTTGGCCAGGAAAGAGCTCTTCGCCCGGTTGGCGGTTTCAGCCGATTCCTTGGCGATCAAGAGGGCTGCCGTTCGTTCCTTGACGCGCTCTTCGAGATGGTCGCGGTGGCGGATCAGTTCCTGTTCGGCCTGTTTCTGTTCGGTGATGTCCTCGCCGGAAGAAAGAGTGCCGGTAATGTCGCCGGCTTCGTTCTTCAACAGTACGTTGTTCCAGGAGATCAAGCGCTCATCCCCAGCCGAATTGAGAATACTGTTCTCGTAGTGCTCGATGAATTGAGTATTGCCCTGCATCAATTTTCGGAAAACTTCTTTTATCCCGGCCTGTTCCTTCACAGGCAGGAAGTTCTCAAACCAGTCCATGCCCAACAGGCGGTCTTCCGGCAAGCCAAGTATTTCGGTGCCTTTCCGGTTGATCATCGCAATCCGGCCGGCGCTGTCGAGTACAACAAGCATGACGGCTGCAATATCCAGATAGCGCTGTGCCGTGTCGCGTTCCCGGGCGAGTTCGGCGGTGCGCTCCAGCACCTTGGATTCGAGCGTTTCATGCGCCTTTTGAATTTGCTCGGCCGAGTGGTTGAAGGCCCGGGAAAGAGCGGTAATTTCCCGGCTGTCTTGCGGCCGGATTTCGGCCCGGAAGGAAAGCTTGCCCTCGCCGAATTTTTGGGCAGTATCGGCCAGCGCACGCAATGGTTGCGTCAGGCGGCGAGCCGCCAGGGAAATCCAGATCAGTGAAAGCAGGGTGAGGAGCAGGCTGACAATCCACAGGCCCCAGGCGCGCTCCTTGAGCGAACCCAGCGCATCAGCCTTGTTGCGGAAGTTGATCAGGGTCAAGCCTTGCGTGCCGCTCAGGGGGAGATAGCGATAGACCATCAGGAAATCGTTGCCGTGCTCATCCGACTGTTCGATCGTTCCCTCAAAGCCGCTGGCGACCCGCCGGCTGAGCGGCAGGATCTGCTCGGCAACAGGGCCGGACGTTACCCGACTGATCAGGCTCTGCTCCGTGCCATTGAGCAGAATGGCGCTGCCGACTGTTTCCTGAGCCGACGACAGGCCCGGCACGCCCTCGCCAAGAAAATGTCGAGGCTCAAGAATGGTGACAATGATTCCGACCAGCTTGCCATTCGGGTAGCCCGCCGAGTCCGGTGCATGGATCTGGCGCACGATGACCAGATTCGGCCCGTCCTTGCCGGGCAGGTGGTCGATCAGTTCCGTGGCGCCGGGCTGCGCGGCGCGTTTGAGCAGGGCGATGTCCGGGAAGGTGGTGCCAATCCCATCCCCGGTGCCCGATGCGAGGATTTTTCCGGTGGATACATCAAGGAAAAAAATTTCCTGAAAACGATCCGGATAGGCGCGCACAAGGCGATCGAATACCCGCTCGGCGTCTTGCTGTAGCGATGGGGCACGTATCGCCATTTGTTGCGCAATGACTTTATTTTCGGAAAGAACAAGAAAGTCGCCACGGCGTCCTTCAAGGCTGTCGGCTAGCGCCGCTCGTTGATAATTGGCGATTGTCTCCAGCGCATGCGTCGATTCGGTGAGCCACCTGCTCTTGGCACCGAGGATGCCCAATTGCGGCAGACCAAAGAACCAGAGGACGAAGAGAATGCCAATGGTGGCGATAAATAGCCCACCAAAGTAGGCTGCGATCCGGGCTGAAAATGATGAGTTCATGGCAGTCGACCGCATCACTCTGCGTAGTCGAAGGTGCTGATCTGGAACTTACGCTTGTCAGCCATGATCCGGGCCAGTCCATTGAAACCGAGCGTACTTTCGACGGCTTGCCATTGCCCGCCAGCGGGAATTTTCTTTTGCCCGTTGAGGAAATCAAATTCGGTTTTCAGCGGCGGGGCGGTGTTTGGGTGGGTCAGGATGGCCGGCGCTGAGGGGACGTTGAGAATTTCCCGACGCGTAATTGAAACAATCCGGGCGATCGGCAGCGTCGAAGGTTTACCCGATAAAGCTTCAGCATCGGCCTTGGCCCAGCGGGCGGCCAGTTCGATATTTTTCTGTGAGCGGCGCATCCATTCAATCGCCCGCAAGTAGCCAGCAATCAGCGCATCGCTGGCTTCTGGCGAATCTTTTGCGAAACTGCGTTCGATGACGAAATAGTCACTGCTCAGGCCACGGAAAACGATGCTGTTCTTGTCGCTGTTGCCCAGTGCGATCGACGGGCCGGGCTCCCAGGCGGCGAAAGCGTCTATTTCGCCTTTTTCCAGTGCTTCGGGCATGGCGTCGATGCCCATGCTGACGAGCTTGACCTCGCTCTCCTTGAGACCGGCTGAACTCAATCCTTGCAACAAGGTGTGATGGGCGCTGGAGGCTTCGACATAGGCAATGCGTTTGCCCGCCAGCCCGCGAACCGTGGTGTCGCCTCGGGCGACGATGGCGGTTGATGTCTGCTTGACCAGGCCAACGATCCAGATACTGCCGCTGGCAGCGGCGAGGATGGTCGGCATGTCGCCAAGCAGGCCGGCCTCCAGGCGTTTGTCGGCCAGTGGCTTGACCATGTCGGCACCACGCCGGAAGGCATGGGCTTGCAGCGGGTGGCCGGCCTTGATCAGGGAATTCTTGAGGATGCGATCATGTTGCATCACCGCACTGATCAGGCCGGATGGGTAGCCCAGTGGCTGGATGCCGAGATCAAGCGGCGCCGAGGCGGGGGATAGTCCGTACTTGTCGAAGTATTCCTCGGCCGGACAAGTGCCGGTCAAGATCAAGCCCAAAAACCCGGCAAACAGGGCTTTGCGTGCAACAAGAGCGACGAGCCCCAAGCTCATGGTTTCTCCCTCAGATCAAAATTCTTCTTTTATTGAGGATAGCATCAAAAGGAGATGGCACCCGGTGAGGGGGAGGGCAGGATAGTGCAGCATGAAAAAGCCACAGACATGCTGTGGCTTGGCTCGTGACGAGTTGGTGGATCAGTCGCCGGCCGGCTCCATGTGGGCCTGCAAGTAGTTGGGCAGGGTGACATTCTCGATCAGGCTGTGCTGCGTTTCCAGCCAGTCGATGGCTTCTTCGCAGTGTTCGAGCAGGTCTTCCAGCAGCTCACGGCTGACGTAATCCTGCAACTCTTCGCACAGGGCAATGCTTTCGATCAGCAACGGACGCTGGATTTCACGCTCGTATTTGAGGTCGCCCTGCAGGCATTCGACGACATGCTCGCCGATCATCAGCTTGCCCAGGTTTTGCAGGTTGGGCAGGCCTTCGAGGAAGAGAACGCGCTCAATGACTTCGTCGGCTTCCTTCATAACGCGAATTGACTGCTTGTACTGGTAGTCGTTGAGTTTTTCCAGGCCCCAGTTGCGGAACATGCGGGCATGCAGGAAATACTGGTTAATTGCGGTCAACTCGTTTTTCAGCACCTTGTTCAGGGCGTCGATGACTTTCTTGTCGCCTTTCATCGTAATCGCTCCTTAAGTCGGGCTGCCGGAGCCCATCTGGCTCTGCAGGTAGTTTTGCAAACCGACCAGTTCGATCAGCTTGAGCTGTTTTTCGAGGAAGTAGGCGTGGTCCATTTCGGTATCTTCGAGCTGGACGCCGAGCATGTCGCGGGAGACGTAATCCTGGGCCTTTTCGCAGGCGGCCATGGCTTTCTTCAGGTGGTCATCGACTTTGTATTCGACAGAAAGGTCGGCTTTCAGCATGTCCGGCACATTCTTGCCAATCTTCAGCTCTTCACGCTTGCTGAGGTCCGGCTTGCCTTCGAGGAAGAGGATGCGCTGGATCAGGGCACGAGCATGCTGGCGTTCGTGATCCGACTCATGAATGGATTTTTCAGCCAGTTGATTGAGGCCCATGTCGGCATACATTTCGCCGTGAATCAGGTATTGATCGACAGCGGTCAACTCACCAGTCAGCAGGCTGTTGAGGATGTCGATGATTTTCTTGTCGCCTTTCATAGCGTTCTCCGGAGTTCATTGGAATCGGTGGCTGGCTGGCAAAATCGGCTGGCTTGCCTGAGCAATCATTTTAGGCGCCTGCCGTATCCTTTTCCACCCGGAAATATGCGCACAAATCCGCTCACATCGATATCGTCTGCGCTGAATGATCCGGCAGCCGGTAGATTGTCATCTCGGCATTCGGTGCCAGCGAGCCCAGGGCCATGCTCAGTATCGAAATGAACAGGCTGGCAAAAAAAGCCGTCCAGAACCCGGAAATGCTGAAGCCTTTCACCACTTTGGCGACCAGCAGCAACATCAGCGCATTGATCACCAGCAGGAAGAAACCGAGCGTTACCAGCGTCAACGGCAGCGTCAGAATGACCAGTAGCGGCCGGAGAACGGCGTTGGCAAAACCGAGAAGCAGCGCCGAGACAATCAGCGACCCGGTGCTGGAAAAGCGGATGCCGTTGAACAATAAACTGGCCACCCACAGAGAAAACGACGTGATGCCCCACTGGATGAAAAATCCTGCCAAATTGTCGAGCATGTATTTACCTTTGTTGAAATAGACGCCGCCTGATCGGCAGCGAGTTCGCGCTCAGCATACTGAATTTATGTGGTCGAACGGCAGTTACGCAAAGACGAGGGACAACTGCGGCGACGGTGCTTCCTCGATGACTGCCTCAATCGTCAGCGTCTGCCGTGACGGTGTTTGCAGTATCACCGCGATCTCGGTTTCCGGAAATTCGGCGTGTTCGCCCAGCCAGAAGCTGCTTTCGTCACGACCGAGGATGACCGGCATGCGGTCGTGAATAGGGCTGACGCTTGCATCGGCGGCGGTGGTCAGAATGGCGCAGGTGGTTCCGGCCAGAGGGTGATGGTCGAAAATTCCGGCGAACATCAGCGCTTCGCCTTTGGGCTGGCTGATCCGCATTTTCTGTTTGGCACCTGCCAATGACTGCCATTCATAGAAGGCGGTGGCCGGGATCAGGCAGCGGTTTCTTTTCAATATCTTGCTGTAAAACGGTTTGCTGGCCAGGCCTTCGCTGTGCAGTGTGGTTAGCGGGCTACGCGGTTCCTGGTCAAGAAAACTGCCGACCAGGCCCCAGCGGGCTTTCGTCGCCAGATAGCCGGTGCCGTTGCCGGTGATCATCAGCACCGAATCTGTGGGGAGCATTTCCCCGGGGTGGGGCATCTCGCCCTGGCTCAGATGAAGCTGCGGGAAATGCCGGTTCAATTCTCTGGCTTTGGCCTTGAGTTCGTAGCGTCCGCACATGGCGGCATCTCCCATGATGCGACATACAGTAGTTTATACAGTATTAATCGGGTTCACAAGGATGATTTTCGTGGTTGGTCAAAGTGGGCTGGCCAAGCTTCGGTTTTTGGCCGATTCTTCCGGTTGACCGCGGCAGAACTACCCATTCCGCCCATGCATCACGATGCGGGAGACAAACCAGATTGCCAGCAGATTCGCCGCGACGGCGACGTAGCCGACCAACGGGAAGCCGACGATCCGGCCGCTGTCGTCGAGCGTGATCAGAAAACCGGCCAGCGTCGTCGCCAGGCCCATGGCCAGCGACTGCACGGTGCCGTTGAGCGACATGAAAGTGCCGCGCAATTTGGGCTGGGCGGAGGAGGCGATGATCGCCATGGCCGGGATCATCCGCCCCGAGATCAGCACGAAAAAGCTGGCAGAGATGATCAGCCAAACCCACAGCGGCAGCGCCCCGACATGCGTCAGTACCAGCGTCGGCAGCATGGCGAGCAGCGCCACCCGGCGATAAACCTCGACCTTGCCATGCTTGTCGGCCCAATGCCCGATCAGGCGGGCGCTGATGAAGGTGGCCGAGCCGCCGATCAGATAGACGATGGGAATGTCCTGCAGGGCGATGCCGACGTTATTCACCGCGTAGACCGTGATGTAGGGAATCACCGTGAAACCGGAAAAAATGATCAGCGCCGAAAGCAGCAGGGCGCGCAAATGGTTGCCGTCAGCCAGCACGCTGAAGGTGGCCGACAACAGATGGGCCCGCTTCCCCTCGCTCAGATGATGCCGCAACTCCGGCAGGAAGCGCAGGCCGATGGCGAGAAAGACCACGCTCAACGCCGCGATCAACACGAACGGCGCCCGCCAGCCGAAATGATTGGCCAGCCACAGCGACAAGGGCACCCCGGCAATGGTTGAAATTGAAAAGGCGCTCGACACCACGCCGCTCGCCTTCGCCCGTCGGGAAAACGGAATGGCGTCGCCGATCATGGTGTGCACCAGCGCCCCCATGATGCCGCCGAAAATCCCGGCCAGACCCCGCGCCAGCAGCAGTGTCGAATACCCCGGCGCCAGGCCGCAAGCCAGCGTCGCCAGCGCAAACAGGGCGAAACTGATCAGCAACAGGCGCTTGCGCTCGAACAGATCGACGAAAGTCGCCGCCAGCACCCCGGACACCGCCGCGCTGAAACTGTAGGACGCCACCAGCAAGCCGAACTCGTGCGTCCCGATGCCAAAGGCCGCCATCAGGATCGGCCCGAGCGGCATCATGATCATGAAATCCAGTACATGACTGAACTGAATACCGGCCAGCGTCAGCAGGA
>Ga0138256_10004958_pt1 | contig 14129 bp, 12 predicted proteins | sample KNB2016incub_MG_FD_105486 | JGI IMG/M metagenome (GOLD analysis project Ga0138256, IMG submission 105486) | Active sludge microbial communities from wastewater in Klosterneuburg, Austria - KNB2014incub_MG | ecosystem: Engineered > WWTP > Activated sludge > Unclassified | place: Austria...
CTTCGACTTCTCGGTGGACGGCCGCGGGCAGGTCAGCGTGAGCTGCCACCGGGCGCTCTACCTGGTCGGCGACTGGGCGTGCAGCGTGGCGGGCGGCGCCGCGCCGGCACCCAGCGCTTCGGCCCGCTGAGGCCACGCGTTCAGCCCCGGACCGCGACGCCCAGGTGCTCGCGGATCCGGCAGTGCTCGGCGCTGATGGCAAAGGCGCGCAGGTCGGCGATCACCTCGGCTTCGCTCGCGCCAGAGCCGAGCGGGAACCGACCGGCCAGCGCGATGGCCCGGGCGATGTCCCCACACGCCACGAGCCCGGCGCGACTGGCCGCCGCGTGAACGCCTTTCACATGGGTCGCGACCCGGTGTTTGAGCCGCTTCTTGCCCAGGGCAGCCACGGCGTCGACCAGCTGTTCACGCGCCTCGTCGCCCAGCGCCCCGTCGAGCTCTCGCGCCATGCCCGATGCGCCGTCGTCGCCCAGCTCACCCTGGGCGAGCGCCAGCACCGAGAGCAGCAGCTTCGCCACGTCGGGCGCCGTGGGAAAGAACACCACCAGGCGATGATCGGGGTGCAAGTAGCCGAGCACGCGTGCCCACAAGAAGGCCAGATCGGGCAGCTCGAGCCCGCTGGCCACCGAGATGGCGGCCGCGGCGGTGGGCTCGCCCAGCGGCAGCGGCGTGAGATCGCCTTCGACCTTGGGCAAGACGTGCACCGCCGGGGCCGACGCGCCGAACACGCGAGCGGTCCAGGTCAGGCTGCGCATCAGGGTGGTGGTGCCGGCGGGGTTCTGCAGCGTGGCGTCGCTCAGCTTCGGCAGCTGCCCGGCGTCCTTCAGCTGGCGCAGTCGGAGCTCGATGGCCGCCGGCGCCGCCAGCGCCAGCACCCGCTCCAGGGCAGGGTCCCGCTCGGGCCTGAGATCGGCCCACTGCTCGGCGGCGAAGGCGCCGCGAGCGTTGATCAGCCCCTCGGGGCGATGCGCGTCGGCGACCAGAGACTCGTTGATGTCCGCCTCGCCCAGCTGATCGAGCACACACGCGGCGCTCCACGCGGCGTCCGCCTCGCCCAGCTTCTCGAAGCACCACAGCGCACGCCGGTGCACGTCGGCCCGCTCGGGGGCGGCGCCGGCGGCGCGCCGCATCTCGGTGGCCGCCGCGGCGTAGTCCTGCTTGGCCTCGTACAGCTCGGCCAGCCAGAAGTGCAGCTCCACGTCCGTGGGGTTCTTGAGCGCGGCGCTGGCGAACGCCCGCAGCGCCCCTTCCAGATCGTCGAGCTCGTCGCGGTAGAGCATGCCGAGCTTCTTGCCCAGATCCCAACCCACGGTGTCGTCCGCGATGCGCGGCAAGATGCTCTCGTAGATCTCGCCCAGCTCGCGCCAGCGCCGGCGCCTGCCCAGGGCAAGCGCCGCCACCTCGAGCGCCGCCAGCGCGCCCGCATCGGCGTCCAGGGCCGCGCGGGCCAGCTCGAGGGCGTCGCCGCCCCCTGGCAAGTGTTTCTGCGCCGTCTGGGCCGCCGCGGCCAGCACCTGCGCCCGCTTCGCCGGGTCGGCGTCGCAACGCTCGGCCAGCCGCTTGCGCGCCTCGTTCGCGCCAGCGTGGCGACCGGCCGCTGCCCGCGCCGCCACCAGCCGCTCCAGCGCCTCGACGTCTTCTCTCAGGCGGACCCACTGCTCGAGAGCGGGGATGGCCTTCGAGGGCTCGCCGGCCTGCTCGGCCCACAGGCCCGCGATCGCCGACAGCTCCTTGATCTTCGCCTCGACGTCGGCCCGCGCTTCCAGCCTCCGCCGGTGCAGCGCCTCGAGCCGCGCGAAGCTCTTCTCTTTCTCGAGCAGCTCACGGGCGCGCTCGAAGGCCTCGTGATGCAGCGGCTCGATGCCCAGCGCCTTGTCGTAGTTGTGCAGCGCCTCGGCGTCCTTGCCCAGCGCAGCCTTGGCCCGCCCCATGCGGTGGTAGAGCTCGGCGCGCTCGGGCTTCTGGCCGAGCAGCAGCAGCGCCTTCTTGTAGTGCTCCACCGCGTCGGCGTGACGCCCCTCGCTGGCGGCCGTGCTGCCCAGCTTCCAGGCCTCTTCGACTGCCGGCGTGCGGGCACCGGGTGGGATCGACGGGCGCACGCTGGTCGAGCTGGGCGCCGCGCTGCGCCGTGAGGGCGGCCCCGACTCGACCCCCGCCACCACCACCGATTGCTGCACCAGCACCGGGAAGTCGCTGCGGCCCTGGAAGAAGCCAGACGCCGCGATGGCGTGGAAGCGCTCGTCGTCGGCGCGCATTGCCTGATAGATGGCGTCGGCTCCCACGCTGCCGCTCTTCGAGAGTTGCGCCCGCCCGCGATCGAGCGCCGCGAGGAACGCCTGCACGAACAGCGAGGTGCCGGGTTCGTCTTCGGCCTCGGGGCGCGCACCCACCAAGAGCGCGATGCCGCTCTCTTTCGGCTCGATCGCCGCCCGCGCGGCGTCCAGCAGCGAGGCCGAGAGCGTCGGGTCGTCTTCGTCGGGCACGTGCTGGCCGTCGATCACCAGCAAGATCTGGTCGGCGTGGGCGGTCAGCGTGGTGCGCAGATCCGAGAGCAAGAGCCGGCTGTCACCGGCCAGCGCGAGCGCCGGCCCGTCGTCGCAAAGCTCGATGTCCGACGAGATGAACACCAGGGTGGGCCCCCGCGCGCCCGCATCGCGCAGCAGGCTCTCGATGCGCTCCCCCAACCTGCCTCGCGCTTCCAGCACCTCGACCCGGTAGGCCGCGTCGGGCTCCGACAGGCGGTCGGCCACGCGGTCGGCGAGGCCAGAGATCCGACGCGCCGTCGCTTTGGCCTTGGCCACGGAGGGGACGACGACGACGGCGAGGCGCATGCGGACGGGGCAGTCACCAATATCGCGGCTTTCGGCCCGGGGCTAGCTCAACGTGACCAGCTCTTCGGCGGCCGTCGGGTGAATGGCCACCGTGCGGTCGAAGTCGGCCTTGGTCGCGCCCATCCGCACCGCCACGGCGAAGCCTTGGATCATCTCGTCGGCGCCGATGCCGATCACGTGCACGCCGACCACCTTCTGCTCGGGCCCAACGGTCACCAGCTTGACCACGCTCGCCGTCCGGCGCGCGGTCAGCGCGTGGTACATGTTGGTGAAGCGCGACGAATGGATCTTGACGGCGTCGCCCCAACGATCTCGGGCTTCGTCCTCGGTCAGCCCCACCGTGCCGATGGGCGGGTGGCTGAACACCACGCTGGGGATGAAGTCGTAGTCGAGCCGCGCGTCGGGCTGCTTTCCGAACAGGCGATCGGCGAGCCGGCGGCCGGCGGCGATCGCCACCGGCGTGAGCGGCCACCTGCCGGTCACGTCGCCCACGGCGTACACGCCGGCGGCGCTGGTGTTCTGCCACTCGTCGACCCGCACGTGACCGGCCTCGTCGGTCTGCACGCCGGCGGCCCCCAGGCCCAGCCCTTCGGTGTTCGGGTCGCGGCCCACGGCCCAGATCAGCGCATCCACGCCCGACAACTTCTCGCCCATCGAGCCGCACAGCTCGAGGCCCCCGTCGGCCGCGCGCTCGACCCGCTCCAGATGGATGCAGCTCATCACGTTGATGCCATGCGCCGCGATCTCGGTCATCAGCGTTTCGCGCAGCGTGACGTCGAAGCGCCGCAAGAGCTCCTGGTGGCGCAAGAGCAGCGTGACCTCGGAGCCGAGCGAGCTCAGCACTCCCGCGATCTCCACGGCGATGTAGCCCGCGCCGACGATCGCGACCCGCTTCGGCTGGCGCTCGAGCCCGAAGAACCCGTCGGAGGTGATGCCGAGCTCTGCGCCGGTCACGGCCGGCACCCGGGGGCGCCCGCCGGTGGCGATCAGCACGTGCGCTGCCGTGTGCCGCTGCCCCCCCACCTCGATCTCCCCCGGGCCCACCAGGGTCGCGCGGCCGCGGATCGCGGTCACGCCCGAGCCCTCCAGGTTTCGCGCGTAGATCCCGTTCAGCCGCTCGACATAGGCGTCCCGCCCAGCCTTCATCTTGGCCCAGTCGAAGCCCGCGGGGTCCACGTCGAAGCCATAGCCTTCGGCGTCACCCAGTGCCTCGGCAATGCTGGCCGCGTTCCACATGATCTTCTTCGGCACGCAACCCAGGTTCACGCAGGTGCCGCCCAGGCGCCCGGCCTCGACCAGCGCCACCCGTGCACCATGCCGCGCAGCGCGGCGCGCCGAAGCGATGCCGCCGCTACCACCGCCGATCACCAGATAGTCCCAGGCCGCCATGGCGGGAGCCTAGGCGCAGAGCCGCCGTGCGCCAATCCCGGTGTATGCTGGCCGAAGTGTCCGGTCGCATCCGATTCGGCGTGGCGCTCTCCGAGCTGGGGCGGCGCAGCAAGCGCCGGTCGAGCGAGAACGAAGGGCCGACGCGGGCCGATCTCGATGCGTTCTGCCGCGAGCTGTCCCGGGCCACGGGGCTGGACATCGTGGCGTACGCAGCGCCGCGTTACGATCGGTTGCTGCACCGTCTCAAGGCCGGCGAGGTCGATCTGGCCTGGCTCTCGCCGCTGGTCGCCCTGGCGGCGCTCCGCGCCGACGTGAGCCCGGTCGCGCTGCCCGAGCGCGGCGACAGCGCGTGGTACTGGTCGGCGCTGTTCGTGCGCGCCGACTCGCCGCGCTGCACGCTGTCCGGCCTGCGCGGCGCCCAGGCGTTCTGGGTCGACGAGGGCAGCGCCTCGGGCTACCTGATGATGCGCGCGGCGCTCGATGCCGAGGGCTTCGACGTCGAGCGCGACTTCCAGAGCCAGACCTTCGCCCACAGCCACGACGCGGTGGTGAGCGCGGTGCTGGCAGATCCGAACGCGGTGGGCGCGACCTACCTGCACCTGGATCCGAGCGGCGCCACCCAGCGTGCGGGCTGGGGCGGCGCCGCCGTCACGATCGTGAAGCGGGCGGGCCCCATCCCCTCGGACGTGCTCGCGGCCTCGTCCACGCTGGAGCCCAGCGCGATCGCCGCGCTCCGCCGAGCGCTGTGCGAAAGCCCGCCGCCCGAGCTCCTGGCGGCGGGCCAGATCCTGTTCCGGGCCCGGCGCTTCGTACCGGCCGCGCCGGCTCAGCTCGCGCACCTGCGCGCGCTGGAGCGCTATCTGATCCGCGCGACGAGCTTCGCCGCGCGGTAGAGCTGAAAATGGTCGGGGCGCCGGGATTTGAACCCGGGACCCCCAGACCCCCAGTCTGGTGCGCTATCCAGGCTGCGCTACGCCCCGAACCCCCTCGCTTGGTCGCGAGGGTTCGCGGAAGGTAGACGTTTTTTCACAGATTGCAAGCGCTTATCGCGGGCGTCACGCTCGTGCCCGTTCGACCTGCTCGCCCACGGCCCGGAGCAAGGTCCCCGGAAGCACCGGTTTCTCCAGGGTCACGTTGGGGATCTGGGCCAGATAGCGCCGCATGTCGTCGGTGAAGACGCCGCCCGAGATGAACATGATGGCGGGCGCTTGGTCGGGGTGACGCTCGGTCACGATCTGGTGGAACGCCACGCCGGTGAGCACCGGCATCATCACGTCGCACAGGATCACGTCGTACCGTTCGCCGCGGTCGAGGGCATCGAGCACCGTCTGCGCCGCCTGGGCAATGAACACGTCGTGCTCGCCGCTCAGCATGCGCTCGAAGGCGCTCCCCACGATGGCGTCGTCGTCGATCACCGCGACCCGGCCCCGAATGCGACTGCGGGGGCGCACCGGCAGGGTCGGGCGCGGCGCCGGCGCGGTCTTGGCCGACAGCAGCTGCACGGTGAAGGTGGTGCCCTTGCCGGGAGTGCTGGTGACCTGGATCTCGCCGCCCAGCGACGACAGGATCGCGCGGCACACCGACAGGCCCATGCCCGTGCTGCGGCCAGACGCCTTGGTGCTGTAGAACGGGTCGAAGATGCGATCCACCTCGGTGGTGGCGATGCCCGCACCGGTGTCGCTGAGCTCGACCACCACGCGCCCGTCGGCGCCCTCGCGGGCGGCGATGCGGATCTCGTTTTGGTCGGCGCGCCCCGGCTCGATGGCCTCTGCCGCGTTGACCAGCAGGCCCACGAACACGTCCTCGAGTCGGGTGGCGTTCCCCCACACCGGGGGCAGCCGCTCGATCTGACGGACCAGCTCGGCGCGGTGCCGGATGTGATTCTTCACCACGCGCATCGCGGTCTCGAGCACCGCCTCGAGCACCACCGAGCTGGGGACGTCGTCCGACGGCTCGGCCACCGATTTCAGGGCCCGCACCGCGTCGGCGATGCGGCTGGCGCCCTGCGAGACCTCGTCCAGCGCCTCTTCGGCCTGGCGCAGCGCCTGACTCGCCCGCGCGTCGAACGCCGGCTCGTGGCGGGCGATGCGATCTTCGGCGTCGACCCGACACTGCGCCACCAGCTCGCGCGCGAAATCGGTGTTCGCGACCACTGCGGTCAGCGGGTTGTTGATCTCGTGCGCCACGCCGGTGGCCAGGCTGCCCACCGACGCCAGGCGCTCGCTGCGCACCATCCACTCGCGGAAGCGGCGGGTCGAGGTGGCGTCGCGCAGCAGCACCAGCGCGCCGCCGCCGTCGGTGGCGGTCACGCACACGTCGAAGAAGGCGTCGCCATGCGGACCCTTCGCCGCATGCTCGATGGCGACCGGGCCGCCGTCGCGCGCCGTGTCGGCAGCCGCCCGGCACAGCTTCGCCAGGGCTTCGTCGAAGATGGCTTCGGGCGGGGCACCCAGGCAGCGCGCCGCGGGCGGGAACATGCGCGACAGCGCGCCCAGGCGCGCGTCTTGGCACAGGCGGTCCGACCCGAACAAGAAGATGGCGTCGGGGATGGCGTCGACCAGGGCGCGGTATCGGGCTTCGCTCGCCCGGAGCTCGGCTTCGGCCTGGTGTTGACGGGTGACATCGATCACCGCCCCCTCGTAATAGGCCACGCCGCCCGACGCATCGAGCACCGCCCGCGCGCTGTCGCGCAGCCACAAGGTGGTGCCGTCCTTGCGGCGCTTCTCGACCTCGAAATCGGTGACCCGGCCCTCGGTGGCGATCAGGGCCTGCCAGCGGGAACGATCGGCGGGGTCGACGTACAGGTCGCGCGTGCTCACCGCCATGAGCTCGTCCACCGACCCGAACCCCAGCAAGCGAGCGAGCTCGCCGTTGGCGTACAGGAACGCGCCGTCCGGCGTGGTTCGGTACACGCCCACCGGCAGGTGGCCGAGGGACTCGGCCTCCGCTCGGGGAGGTGCTGTGCCGGGGCCCGCCATCGCCGAGATTTCTACGCCAGCGGTGCGCGTGCCGCTAGCCAGCGGGGCGTTCAGTGCACTTCGACGCGATCGGCGCCGCGCGCTGCCCCGGGCCCCGGCCCGCCCAGCCACGCCTCGACCTCTTCGCCCACGGAATAGGTGGTCGGCAGCTCGCTGGCTCCGGCCAGCAAGAAGCGCCCGTCCAGGCCGCCGACGTACCGCCCGGCCATCTCGTCGGCACGCCTCGCGAGCCGCTCGATCGCCTCGCCCAGCGCCTCGACGTCGTCCTCCGTCGAGTAGACCCCGAGTGACGCCCGCACCATGCCAGGCACGTTGCGCCGATCACCGCACAGCATCTCGCGGCGGTAGCTGGCTTCGGTCTGCTCGTCGACGCCGATCAGCGCCTTGACGTAGGGGTGCGCGCAGAAGCACCCGTGGCGAACTGCGATGTCGTGGAAGTCGTTGAGGTACGCCGCCACGAGCCCGTAGTGCAGCCCGGCCAGGTTGAAGCTGACCACGCCAGCCCGGGGGACCGCCGACAGGTCGGTGCTGCCGTAGAGGGTGAGCCCGGGCACGCGCTCGAGGCGGCGCACCAGCCGCTCGGTCAACTGGTGCTCGCGCTCCGCGACCACGTCCATGCCGATGCGAAGCAGCGTCTCGCCCACCAGGCCCATGGCGATGGAGCCGGGGATGTTGGGCGTGCCGGCCTCTTCGCGCGCGGCCACGTCGTCCTTGATCTCGAAATCGTCCATCGTCACGTACTCGACCATGCCACCCCCCACGTCGGTGACGCAGCGCCGGCCGCTCAGGGTCGAAAGGCTCCCGATCAACGCCCCCCGACTGCCCGGTGCGTACAGCTTGTGGCCGCTGAGCACCAGATAGTCGATGGATTCGGCGGGGTCGGCGGCGTGCATCTCGACCCGGCCGTGGGGCACCCACTGGGCGCCGTCGACCAAGATCTGCGCGCCCGCCGCGTGAGCGCGGCGCGCGATGGCGTGCACCGGATTGACGATCCCGGTCACGTTGGACACCCCGGTGACCGCCACCAGACGCACGCGGCGGCCCTCCGTTTCCAGAATGCGGTCCAGATCGGCCAGGTTCAGCCCGCCGGTGCGCGGGTCGACGCGCACCGCCCGGAGGTTGTGGTGACCCACCGCTTCCATCCAAGGGATCAGATTCGAGTGGTGCTCCATCATGGTGACCACCACCAGCGGGCGCTCGAGCATCTCGCCCAGCACCGCGCGACCGGTCTCGCCCAGGGTCGCCGCCAGCGCTTGCACCAGCTCGGCCGGGGCGCCGCCGGGAAAGCGCTTGTTCACCGCGCGCAGCTCGGACGGAAAGAGCGCCCGCGCCAGGAAGTTGATCGCACCGGTGGCGCCGTTGGCGGTGAACAGCACCACGTCCGAGTCGCGCCGATAGCCGACCAGCCGCCCGATGGCGTCGCGACTGTCCTCGATGGCGCGCGTGGTGTCGCGCCCGGCGCGGTGGGCCTCGGTGTGGCTGTTGGCGCAGGCCGCCGCGAAGTACCGCTCGAGCCCTCGCCACACCACCTCGGGCATCAACGCCGTGGCCGTGGTGTCCAGGTAGACGCGACGCTCGGGCGTGCTCTGTTCGAACACCCGGTCCCGGCGCTCGAGGCCGAGGAAGCTCTTGGCGAATCGGTCGAAGGCGCTCTGCATGGCGCGCCCGTCATAGCGCGAGCGCGCGCCCCCCGCAGCAGTCTGGTCACGACGTCGCCCAGCTGCTATCGGTCGCGGCGTGCGCCTGCTCTGCATCGAGACGTCGTCGCGTCGCGGGTCGGTGGTCCTGGCCGAGGGCACGCGCCTCGTGGCGCGGGCCACCCACGCCGAGCTGAACGCCCACGCCGAGCGCCTGCGCGCCCTGCTGGACCAGGTGCTGGCCGAAGCCGGGTGGTCGAAGCACCAGCTGGATCGCCTGGGGGTGGGCATGGGGCCCGGCAGCTTCACGGGCCTGCGGGTGGGCATCGCCTTCGCCCAGGGCATCGCGCTCGGGCTCGATCGTCCCTGGATCGGCGTCGGCTCGCTCGAGGCAATGGCCGCCGCGTGCCCCGCCGAGGTGGGCTGGCCGCGGGTCGCGCTGCTCGATGCCCGGCGCGACGAGATCTTCGCGCAGGCGTTTACCGGGGCCGGCAGGCCCGAGGGCAACGCCGAGGCATTGCCTCGCGCGTCGGGTCTCGCCACCCTGGCTGAGCGCTATCCGGCGGCGGTCTTCCTGGGTGAGATCGGCCCGGCCCTCGGGGCGCCCTCGGTTTTTCGCTCCGAAACCAGCGACCTGCCCGACGCCGCGGGCATCGCCGGCTTGGTCGCGGGGCGCGACCCGGCCGACTCGGTGCGCGAGCCGCTCTACGTTCGGGACTCGGGCGCGACCCCACAGAACCTGCCCCCCTCGCCGATCGTCCGCCGAGCGGGTTGAAGATCGCTCGAACCTGCTGGCAGACTGCCGGCGTGCCGAGCCCCGAAGATCAGCAAGAGCGCTTGCTCGCCCGGTTCGGCAGGCAGTTCGCGGCGGGCGACGTCCTGTTCCGCGACGGCTCACCGGCGGTCGAGGCCTACCTGCTGCAGAGCGGGCGGGTGCGCCTGATCAAGCAGGTGGGCGCCATGGAGCGCGGGCTGCGCGTGCTCAGGCCCGGGGATCTGTTCGGAGAATCGGCGCTGGTCCGGGGCGGGCTCCACAACTCGACCGCCGTGGCCCTGTCCGACGGGATGGCGCTGGCCCTGGACCATTCGACCTTCCAGCAGGTGCTTTCGAGCAACGCAGCGGTCGGCAGCCGGGTCTTGCAGCAGCTGATCCGCAGGCTGCGCGACGCCGAGGACCAGATCGAGGTGCTGATGCTGCGCGATTCCCACTCCAAGGTGGTGGTCTCGCTGATCAAGCTCGCGCGGCACGCCATCGCCGAGGGTCAGGGCCAGGGGCCGGTCGAGCTGGCGGTCTCGCCGCTCGAGCTCTCGGCCCGCGTCGGGCTCGACGTCGACACGGTGAAGCGCATCGTTCAGCAGCTCAGAGACCGCGGCTACGTGCAGATCGTCGACGAAACCGTGGCCTTGCCCGATCCCAGCGCGCTGCAAGAGCTGTACGGCCTTCTGGGCGTCCGCGACCAGATCCTGGGCGACGAAGAAGCGGCTTCCAAGACCACTGCGATCTCAGGCACCTAGCGTTGACTCGCCCGGAGGCGTGCGGTATCGCCGGCCGGGATGTGGATTCGACGGCTCGCGGCCATCAGCCTGACGCTGGGTGTGGGGGGCTGCCTCGGCGGCGGGGCCAACTCGCCCGGGGGCGGCGATCCCGAACGGATGAGCGAGGCCGAATACGACATCGCCCGGGACACCTTCTTGCGGCAGAAGAACCCGCGCAAAGCGCTGGAGCACGCCCTCAAGGCGGTGGATCTGCACTCCGACAACCACGAGGCGTCGCACCTGGTGGCCCTGATCTACCTGGCTCTGTGCAGCACGCCGAAGGACGAGTGCCGCCTGCCGGACGCCGAGAAGTACGCCCGCGCCTCGATCCAGGCGAAAGAGGACTTCCGGGAGGCCAAGAACACGCTGGGCGTGGTGCTCATCCACTCGAAGAAGTACGACGAGGCGATCGCCGTGCTGCGGCCCCTTTCGGAAGACATGCTGTACCAGACCCCCGAGAATGCTTGGGGAAATCTCGGCTGGGCGTATCTGGAGAAGGGGAAGCTCGACGCCGCGATCGACGCGCTGTCGCGCAGCGTGGCGGCCCAACCCCTGTTCTGCGTGGGTAACTTCCGCCTGGGGGTGGCGCACGAGAAGAAGAAGCAGCTCACCGAGGCGCTCGAAGCCTACGGCCGCGCGCTCGAGACCGAGTCGCCCGCCTGCAAGGGCCTGCAAGACGCCTATCTGGGCCGGGGCCGAGTCCTGGTGAAGCTCGGGCGCGGGGCCGACGCTGCGCCCGACCTGCGCAAATGCAAGGAGCTGATGCCCACCTCGCCCGCGGGCAAAGAATGCAGCTCCATCCTGGCCAATCTCAAGTAGGCTCTCGGCCTCGCCATGGAGACCGTGGGACAGCTCCTGCGTCGGCACCGCTTGGAGAAGCGGATGAGCGCCGAGGAAATCAGCCGCGCGACGCGCGTGCCGATGTCGAGCGTCGAGCGCATCGAGTCCGATCGGTTCGACGAGCTGCCCGGTGAGGTCTTCGTGCGCGGCTTCCTCAAGTCGTATTCTCGGGCGGTGGGTCTCGAGCCGGAAGAGGTGCTCGCGCGCTACACCGCGAGCCGCCGCGTGGCTTGGGTGACCCCGCTGCCGCTCTCGACCAGCAACCCGGCGGTGCGCCCGGCCCGCGGCCGGCGCTACGGCGTCGCCCTGGCCTTCGTCCTCTTGCTGATCTTGTTCACGCTGGCGCTCAGCATCGTGCTCAAGCCCCGCGGCGACGACATGCCGCAAGAGCTGAGCGGCGTGGCCGTGCCGTCGGCGCGCGCCTGACCGTGGCGACGGCGCGCTCTCGCATCGCGACGCGCACCCACACCACCCGTGCCCTGGTGGTTCGGCGCGTCGACTATGGCGACAGTGATCTGGTGCTCACCCTGTTCACCGAGTCGCTCGGCAAGGTCAGCGCGCTCGCCCGGGGTGCGCGGAAGAGCCACCGCCGCTTCGGCGGTGTGCTCGAACCGCTGCACACGCTCTCGATGCGTCTCGACGAGCGGGCCACGTCCGAGTTGATGGCACTCCGCGAGTCGAAGATCGAGACGCCGCGAACCCGGCTCTTGACCAGCCTCGAGCAGATGGAGGCCGCCGGCCGCGCCCTGGGCTGGGTGCGGCGAGCCGCGCCGCCGCGGACCCCCGAGCCCGAAGTGTGGCGCGCGCTCGACGCGCTCTTGGCGCGCCTCGACGCACTCGACGCCGCGGGCAGCGCGCGCACCGAGCTGGCGCAGACCGGTCTCGCGTTGCTCGCGGCGTTCGGCTGGGGCCTGGATCTGGAGCGCTGCGTCTCGTGCGGAAAGCCCTGCCCCGCGGGAAATTCCGGCCAGGTCGACGTCGCCCGCGGCGGCCTGGTGTGCCGGAGCTGCGGCGGCGCCGCCTTTCGCATCGCCAGCGCGCCGCGCCTGCGGATGATCCGGGCGGCCGCCGGCGAGCCGGGCGCCCTGGAGCAGTCGGATCTGGACGTGGCGCTCGATCTGGTCGAGCGCGGGTTCCGGGCGCATCTGGGCTTCGATTGAATGCTAGAGTCCCGGCCATGGCCCTCGAAGCTCGCCTCCGAAAGATCGCCACCGGCGTCACCGCCGGTGAGGCCGCCCACGCGCTGGCGAAGAGCCTCAGGCCCGGCGAGCAGCTCGACGACACCACCCAGGCGCGCGCCGCCGAGTTCGAGGCCACGCTCGAGACCATGTTCCTGATGGCCGCCGTGGACGGCGTGGTGCAAAAAGACGAGCTCGAGCAGCTGGCAGCGAGCTTTCAGGCGGTGGTCGACATGCACCACGTGAAGGGCATCGACCTGCAAGCGCTGCTCGACCGCTTCAACGAGAAGCTGGCGCGCGACGGCTGGCGTGCGCGGCTCGACGCCTGCGCACGGCGGGTCACCACGCCGGACGCGCGCGCCTTCGCGTTCCGTCTGGCGGCGGGCGTGGCGTTCGTGGACGATCACGTGGCCCACGCCGAGGCCGCAGCCATCGAGGCGCTCTCGAGCGTGTTCGAGATCCCCCGGGCCGAGTCCCAAGAGATCTTGGACGAGGTGCACTCGGAGTTGTTCGGGGGGTGACCCGGGGCGCGGCCAGGGCGCGGCGCGCTGGGGGAAGACCGGGTGGGCGCAGCAGGGATCGAACCTGCGACTTCGACCGTGTGAAGGTCGCACTCTACCGCTGAGTTATGCGCCCGAGCCGGCCCGCGAAGGCCGGTTCGACCCGGGCCAGGGCCCCGGGAGCCGCGGTAGATAGCGCGCGTGGGCCGGAAGGGCAAGCCATCGCGAAAGCCACTTCGTGATATAGGGTCGCCCCCGTCTGATGACCGAGCCCCAGCGCGCGCTCCTTGCCGAAATCGAAGCCCACCGCAGCCGCGACCGGGTCGTGGGGCTGATGATCATCGTGGTGGCGTTCGTCGCGAGCCTGGCCCTGTCGCTGTGGGCCAAGCGCGCCTCGAAGCCCGAGATCGCCGATCCGCCCGCCCCGCCCACCACTGGCGGCATCGTCGGGTTCCCCAACGCGGTCGACGCGGTGGGGTCGCTGTCCGGGGCACGCGCCGTGACCCGACGCAAGATCCTGCGGAACATCTGGGCCGAGGGCGTGAAGAGCGACGGCACCATCGATCTGAACGACGTCTCGGGCCGCGCGCGCTACACCTTCCAGAGCCTGGAGGGGGACGGCCCGCAGCCGGCGCGCGAGCCCGGCACGCTGCCGCGCCGCCACTATTGCGGCAAGCAGACGGTGCACCTGAAGAAGGAGGGGCTGGTCGCCGATCCGGACGTGACCGACTACCCCTGCCCGACCCAGGTGCTCGACCCCTTGCCCGAGCCCCCGCGCTGCGGCTTCGCCGAAGTGTGGGCGCACGCCATCAAGGCCGGCGCACCGCGCAACCGCATGGCCCGCATCGAGTACTACCGCGCCAAGGCCGGCCCGGCGTGGCGCTTCGAGATCCCCGGCAGCCCGCACAAGTTCGCGCTCTACGGCGACTGCGGGCGTGAGCTGGAAGAGGCCGAAGCGTTCACCGTCGCGCCGTGATCAGATCCCGGCCGCCGCGCGCAGCCGCTGCCACAGCGGGTCGCGGCCGAAGCCGGTCTCAGCCGAAAACCCCAGGACCGGCAGCCCCGCCGCCTTCTTCACGCGCTCGAGCTCGAGCTTCTGCTTGCTGAGCGGCAGCTTGTCGAGCTTCGTGGCCACCACCAGGGTGGTGAGCGGTGGGCGGCTGACCCGAGGTGGGGTTGCCAAGAGCTCGAGCAGATCGCGATCGTCCGCCTCGAGCCCGCGCCGCACGTCGATGATGGC
>Ga0138256_10004959_pt1 | contig 14128 bp, 11 predicted proteins | sample KNB2016incub_MG_FD_105486 | JGI IMG/M metagenome (GOLD analysis project Ga0138256, IMG submission 105486) | Active sludge microbial communities from wastewater in Klosterneuburg, Austria - KNB2014incub_MG | ecosystem: Engineered > WWTP > Activated sludge > Unclassified | place: Austria...
AGGTCGCGCACCAGCCCGGCGCCGTCGGTATTGTCGCCGAGCAGGCTGCCGTCGTCCTCGATCTTGAGCGTGTTCAGCGCGCGGGCGCGCGCCGCGCGCGGTGTCAGGCGTGCGCACAGCGCCAGCGCGGATTCCTTGTGCGGCAGTGTGACGCTCAGGCCCCGGCCGCCGCCGGCGAAGAAGCCGCGCGTCACCGCGATAAAGGCCGCCGGCGTGGCGTCGATGCGCTCGTACACCAGCGACTGGCCGGTCTGCGCCGCGAACAGTGCATGGATGCGCGGCGAGCGACTGTGCGCGACGGGATGACCGATGATGGCGTAGCGATCAGGTGTTCTCATGTTCGTGAACGATCCAGCGATGTTGCGTGCCGCCGTGGCCGGTGGTGTCGAGGCTGCGACCGAGTTCAGGCAGCCAGCGCGCCAGTTCCGAGTCGAATTGCCATGGCGGGTTCATGACCAGCAGGCCCGAGCCGTTGAGGCCGACGCGCGTATCGCGCGGATGCACCCAGAGTTCGGCCGCGAGCGTCGGCGCAGCGAGCCCTGCGGCGCGCCGCAACCACGGGAGCAGTGCGCGCTCGTCCTTGATCGGGTACCACAGCGCAATCACCACGTTGGCGAGCCGACTCAGCGCTGTCGCCGCCGCGTCCAGCGCGACGCCCAGTTCGGTTCGGGGTTCCTCGTAGGGTGGGTCGATCAGCAGCAGCGCGCGCCGCTCGCGCGGCGGCAGCTGCGCGGTGATCGCCGCGTAACCGTCACTGCACAGCGCGCGCATGCGCGGGTAGGCGGACAGGGCGCGCTCGAGCGCCCGGCACTCGGCCGGCTGGATCTCGCAGGCCAGGCCGCGATCCTGTGGCCGCAGCGTGTGTGCCGCGATCAGCGGCGAACCAGGAAACGCATGGGTGCCCGCGGCAGCGCGCAGGGCCTGCACTGTAGCGACGTAGTCCTGGATTTCGGGTGCTGCCGCCGGTGTGGCCGGCGCCCCAGCGTACGGGACGATACGCTCGAGGCCGCCGCGCGCTTCGGCGCCATGGCGAGCGTCCCCGCTGCCCGGCACGTACAGCCCGGCGCCGGCGTGCGTCTCGAGGTAGAGAAAGCCTTTGTCCTTGCGCTGCAGCGCGCGCAGCAGGGCGAGCAGTGTCACGTGCTTGTGCACGTCGGCGAAGTTGCCGGCGTGGAAGGCGTGACGGTACTTCACGGCGATCAGCCGCGGCCGGCGGTTCGCTGGCCTGCGCCCTTGGCCTTGGCCTTCGCCTTGGCGGGCGCCTTGCGCGCTGCTGCCGGTCGCTTCGAAGCGGCGGCTTTCGGTGCGGCGGTGGCGCGCGCGGTGGCACGCCCGGTGGCACGCGCCGCGGCCCTGGGCGCCGTGGTCTTCTGCGGCGCGCGTGGCCCGGCGGCGCTCTTCGCGGCCGCGCCCGGCAGACTCTTCGCGTCGGCAGCCGACCTGGCCGGCGGCGGCGCTGCACGTCGGGCGCCGAAGCGTCCGCGGCCGCGCTGCGGACGCAGCGGCGCGGCCTCGAGCAGTGCGCGGCATTCCTCCAGCGTCAGCGACTTGGGATCGCGGTCCTTGGGAATGCGCGCGTTCTTGAGCTTGTTGGTGATATAGGGACCGTAGCGGCCGTTGAGCACCTGGATGTCGTCGACGCCGAAGTCGTGGATGATGCGGTTGGCGTCCGCCTCCTTCTTCAGGCGGATCACCTCGAGCGCGCGCTCGAGCGTGATCGTGTAGGGATCGTCCTCCTTCAGCGAAGCGTACTTGGCACCGTACTTCACGTACGGCCCGAAGCGCCCGACGTTCGCGACGATGGCTTCGCCCTCGGGGGTCGCGCCCAGCGCGCGCGGCAGCTGGAAGAGTTCCAGCGCCTCGGGGAGTGTGATGGTGTCCATCTTCTGGCCCGGGCGCAGCCCGGCGAAGCGTGGCTTCTCCTCGTCGTCCTTGGTGCCGATCTGCACGAAGGGCCCGAAGCGACCCATGCGCACCGCCATGGGCTTGCCGCTGGCCGGATCGGTGCCGAGTGGGCGGGCGAGCGCGACCTGTTCGCGCGAGACGTTCTTCTCGGCGAATTCGACCTGCTTGATGAACGGCGGCCAGAACTTCTCCAGGGGCGTGGTCCACGGCTCCTCGCCGCGCGACACTGCGTCGAGCTCGTCCTCCATGGCTGCGGTGAAACCGTATTCGACCCAGCGGTGGAAGTGGTCGGTCAGGAAGCGGTTGACGATCTTGCCGATGTCGGTCGGCGTGAAGCGCCGGTTCTCGAGCTCACAGTACTCGCGGTCGCGCAGCGTCGAAATGATCGTCGCGTACGTCGAGGGCCGGCCGATGCCGTGCTCCTCAAGCGCCTTGACCAGCGACGCCTCGGTGTAACGCGGCGGCGGCTCGGTGAAGTGCTGCTCGGGGTGCAGTGCCAGCAGCGCGACCGCATCGCCCGTGTTCATCGGTGGCAGCACATGGTCACTGTCGTCCTCGGCGCTGTCGTCACGGCCCTCCTGGTAGACGGCGATGTAGCCGGGCCGGACCAGCGTCGAACCGTTGGCACGCAGCACGTGGCGCTGCGCTCCGTCGGCACCGGCCAGCATGTCGATCGCAACGGTGTCGAACAGCGCGTGCGCCATCTGGCAGGCGACCGCGCGCTTCCAGATCAGCGCATAGAGCTTGTACTGGTCGGGATCGAGGCGTGACTCGATGTCGGCTGGCACGATTGCCGCCGACGTCGGGCGGATCGCTTCGTGCGCTTCCTGCGCGTTCTTCGATTTGGTCCGGTAGACGCGCGGCTCCTCGGCCAGCGCCTCGCGGCCGTAGAGCCGTTCGATGGTCGCGCGGATCTCGGTTACCGCCTCGGCGGCGAGTGCCACCGAATCGGTGCGCATGTAGGTGATCAGGCCAATGCTGCCCTCGCCGATGTCCACGCCCTCGTAGAGTTGCTGCGCCAGGCGCATGGTGCGCTGCGCCGAGTAACCGAGCTTGCGCGCCGCCTCCTGCTGCAGTGTCGAGGTCGTGAACGGCGGGGCCGGATTGCGCCGCCGCTGTTTGCGGTCGATCGCGATGACCTTCAGCGTGCCGAGCGCCTCGCCGGCGGGCGGTGCCGCCGCCGCGCGCAGCCGCGCCTCGACCTCGCGCGCGCTGCCCTCGTTGGTGAAGCTGAACTGCTCGACCTTGTCGCCGGCGTACTCGATGAGCTTGAGCGCAAAGCGCTGGCCGCTATGGCCGCCCTCGGCATCGATGCTCCAGTACTCCTGTGGCTTGAAGGCCTGGATCTCCTCCTCGCGCTCGCAGATCATGCGCAGCGCCGGACTCTGCACCCGTCCCGCGGACAGGCCCGGGCGCACTTTCTTCCACAGGAGCGGCGAGAGGTTGAAGCCCACCAGGTAGTCGAGCGCACGCCGCGCCTGCTGCGCGTTGACCAGATCGAGTGCCAGTTCGCGCGGATGCTCCACCGCCTCGCGGATGGCGTTCTTCGTGATCTCGTGGAACACGACGCGGTGCAGTCTTTTGGCCTTGAGTGCGCCACGCTCCTTGAGGATCTCAAGCAGGTGCCAGGCGATGGCCTCCCCCTCGCGGTCCGGGTCGGTGGCGAGGTAGAGCGCTCCGGCCTTGGCGAGCGCCCGCGCGATGGCGTCGACGTGGCGCTCGTTGCGCTCGATCAGGCGGTACTGCATCGCGAAGTCGCGCTCGGGATCCACCGCACCTTCCTTGGGCACGAGATCGCGCACGTGGCCATAGGAGGCCAGCACCTCGAAGTCCTTGCCAAGGTACTTCTTGATGGTGCGGGCCTTGGCCGGCGATTCGACGATGACGAGATTTTCAGCCATGTTCGCTCGGTGGTCTCCAGAAACGAAAAACCGCGGACGAGCCGCGGGTGCTGGTGCCGGAGTGCGGCGTGCGCCTCAGTGCGGCACCTGCCCGGGCAGGTCGAATACCAGGTCTTCCATGCGCGCGTAGGCCTGCTCCTGGTCGGGCTGGCTCGACAGCACCATCAGCACGACCCACTTCACCTGCTCGATGCCGATCTCCTCCGAATCGAGCGCCAGCAGGCGGTCGATGACGATCTCGCGCTGGTCGGGACCGAGGATGCCGCTGGCCTCGAGCGAGGAGAGCATGCCGCGTCCGCCCGTGCCGATACGCGCCTGTTCCTCTTCCGAATAGATGCGAAACGAGCGTCCGTCGGCCGGCAGGCTGGCGCGCTCACGCACGTCGGCAAGGTCAGCCAGCCAGTCGAGTGCCCGCTCGACGCTGGCACCGCCGAAGCCGGCGTTTTCCAGGTCGCGTGCAATCGTGTCCCGCTCCGCGGCTGCCGGCAGGTCCTCCAGCAGGTAGCGGTCGAAAACGTAGACCAGGATGTCGAAAACGCTGTTGTCCATTGCGCTCTTACCCGCCAGCACCCTGGCGCCCTCATGCCAGCCGCGCATAACGTCCCCCGGGATGCAGTCCTACCCTGCCCTCGAGCTCGAGGATCAGGAGCATGGACGCCACGGATGGGCCCGGCAGACCTGTACGGTCGACCAGAGCATCGATGCTGGCTGGCTCAAATCCGAGGGCATCTAACAGGATTTCGTAGTCCTTGTCCAACGGCCGGCCGGACGCGACGGGTGCGGGGGGTAGGGTGGATTCGCGCTCAAGCTCTTGTTTTGAAAAAGGAATCCTTAGCTCTTCCAGCACATCCGCAGCGGTTTCGACGAGCTTGGCGCCCTGGCGGATCAGCGCATGGCAGCCCCGGGTCATGGGATTGTGGATGGAACCGGGAAGGGCAAAGACTTCGCGGCCCTGGGTCGTGGCCAGCCGCGCCGTGATCAGCGAACCGCTGCGCCGGGCGGCCTCGACCACCAGGACCCCCAGCGCAAGACCGCTGATCAGGCGGTTGCGCCGCGGAAAATGCTCCTTGAGCGGCGCCGTGCCGGGCGGAAACTCGCTGACCAGGGCGCCCTGGCGGGCGATGCGCTCGGCGAGGCGGGCGTTCTCGGGCGGGTAGGGAGCGTCCAGGCCGCAGCCCAGGACCGCAATGGTGCGTCCGCCGCCCGCCAGGGCGCCCTCGTGGCTGGCGGCGTCGATTCCCAGCGCGAGACCGCTGGTGATCACGAGGCCCCCGCACGCGAAATGGCGTGCGAACTCATGGGCGTCGCGCCGCCCGCCCGCCGTGGGAGTGCGGCTGCCGACCATCGCCAGCTGCGCACTCAGCAAGGCCTCGGTCTCGCCACGCACGAACAGGCAGGCGGGGGCGTCGTCGATCGCCGTGAGCAGCGGCGGATAGTGCGGATCGGTGCAGCCGATCAGCTGCGCGCCGTTGCGCTCGAGCCAGCGCCGGTCGGCGGCGATGCGCTGCGGGTCGGGCCGTGCCAGCCAGGCGGCGGCAGCCTCGGGCAGGCGCAAGGGCGCGAGCTCGTCATGGCGTGCGCCGGCGAGCGCCAGCGGCTCTCCCAGGGTCGCGGTGGCCAGGGCCAGGTGCCGTGCCAGCAGCCCGGGCGCGCGCGCGCAGACCAGCCAGCGGTCGAGGGTGTCCATGGACGGGAAAGCATAAAGCAGCGAGGCCGGCGCAGGGCCGGCCTCTTTGCAGTCAATCGCGGCTGGAATGCCGCTCGACTTTCAGGGGTTCGTCACACGATCGCCGATATGGATCGGCGCCGTCTCGTCCAGCACCAGCGCGTAGCTCATGCGCGGATAGGTCTTGAATACCATCAGCCGCCCGGCAATCTCGCTCGGCAGTTTCTCCGTACCGAAGTGGCGGCAGGTGCCGTTGCCGGCGATGCGCGCGCAGCGGTCGTCCACCTCGCGCTGGCTTTCATGGGCCAGCAGCACGTGGCCGGGTTCGATGCCGTGGCTGGTGCCGCGGTTGAGCGCCACCACCTGGTATTGCCCGGCAAGCAGCACGCCGTTGACGATCGCCATGACCTGCCCCGTGAGAGGGCGCGCCGGGGCACGTGGCCGGAAATCGAGCGCACCAGGGCCGGTGTCGGTGATCAGCACGTCGCCCCGCAGCGTCTCACGCGCCGTGTCGCTCAGCGTTGCGGTGGCGGGGTCGCCGGAGCGCGTCAGCTGCGCGGTTGCCGTATAGATGCCCATGTAGCCGAGCACGTCGCGGCTCTCGGGATCCCTGAGCGGCTCGCCGACGTGCATGACGCTGTAGCGTTCGCCGACGCCGCCGGCGATCTTCTTGACATAAACGGCATTGCCGGTGCCCGCGATCATGTGCTCATCGCGCAACGCCTGGACGTAAGGGGCTACCTTGACCTGTTCCTTGGAGAGTACGCCCGGACGCGAAAGGAACGAGGCGATGGCGCTGTACGGGATCGTGGCGATCGGCCCCTCGAGCTGCTCGCTGCGCAGCAGCGGCCTGAGGCGCGTGGCCGGGCCGCGCACCAGCTGCAGCTGCGTCCTGCCGTCGGCGCCGGTGGCCAGACGCAGCACGTCGCCCGGATAGATGCGGTGCGGGTTCTCGACCTGCGGGTTCACGTACCAGATCTCCGGCCATAGCCAGGGATCCCTGAGGAACAGGCTGGCGATGCCCCACAGCGTGTCGCCGCGCTTGACGGTGTGGCTCATCGGCGCGCTGCCATTGAGCACCGGCGCGGCGTCACTGATCACCGTGGTGGTCTCGGCCTCGCCGAGATTGTCGGTGACGGTCTGTGGTGCGGTGGCCTCACTGTCCGCGCCGACGCTGGCTATCGGCGTCGCGGCGGACGGCGATGCCGGCTCCTGCTGCGCGTGGCCGAGCCACGAGCAGGCCGCGAGCAGGGTGAGGCTCGTGAGGCCGGCCGCGACGCGCACCGCCGCTCCGGCTTTAAGTACCTGATTCGAGACCATCCCTCACTCCTCTAAGGGGTCTTGCAGGGGGCAGAGCCCGCCATGGTGTTATAAACTCCCCGGCGGCAAACGGACATAGTGCGGTAGGGACTTTGTGCGCTGGATCACGCGCTCCCGCCGCCAATTCGGGCCGGGCGCACGCTCCTTCGCTTCTTTAAGTGAAGGCCGGCGCAACCGCCCAGCCGATTTGCCTGCTGCCTCGCGTGGGAACATTAGCAGCAATCCGCCGCGGATTGCACGATCGGTGAAACACAGTCCATGGCCCGGCTGACCATCCTCGAATTCCCCGACCCGCGCCTGCGCACGCGAGCCGCGCCCGTCACGAGCTTCGATGCCGAGCTGGGCACGCTGGTCGACGACATGCTCGAGACCATGTACGCCGCCCCCGGCATCGGCCTCGCGGCCACGCAGGTGAACGTGCACCAGCGCATCATCGTCATCGACGTCAGCGAGCAGAAGGACCAGCCGCTGGTGCTGATCAACCCGGAAATCATCACGCGCGAGGGGATCGAAGTCACCGAGGAGGGGTGCCTGTCGGTGCCGCAGGTGTTCGAGGAGGTCGAGCGTGCCGCCACCGTGCGCGTGCGCGCCCGCGACCGCCACGGCGTGGAGTTCGAGCGTGACTGCGACGCCATGCTGGCGGTGTGCGTGCAGCACGAGATGGATCACCTGGACGGCAAGCTGTTCGTCGACTACCTCTCGAACCTCAAGCGTGAGCGGATCCGCCGCAGGCTGGAGAAGGAGCGGCGGGAACGCGGCGGCAACCCACTGCCGCCGGCGCCCGCTCCGACGTCGCGCACGCGCGTCATCTAAGCCTGCCCACCGGATACCCGACCCGTCATGCTGCGCATCGCCTTCGCCGGCACGCCGGAGTTCGCACTGCCGGCGCTGCGCGCGCTGGTCGCGCTGCCCTGTCAGCTGGTGGGTGTGCTGACGCAGCCCGATCGCCCCGCCGGCCGCGGCCGCGCGCTGCAGGCGAGCCCGGTAAAGCGCCTGGCGCGCGAACTGGGCCTGCCGGTCGCGCAACCCGGGCACCTGAAGTCCCCGGCCGAGCAGGCCGAACTGCGCGCCTGGGCGCCCGAGCTGCTGGTGGTGGTCGCGTACGGGCTGATCCTGCCGCCCGCCGTACTGGAGTTGCCGCGCCTCGGCTGCCTCAACATTCACGCTTCGCTCCTGCCGCGCTGGCGCGGCGCCGCGCCGATCCAGCGCGCCATCCTCGCCGGCGACACCGAGTCCGGTGTGACGTTGATGCGCATGGAGGCTGGCCTGGACACCGGGCCGATGCTGGCGCAGCGCGCGCTGCCGATCGGCGCGCGCACCACCGGCGGCGAGCTGCATGACGCGCTCGCTGCGCTGGGCGCCGCGATGCTCGCGCCGCTGATCGCCGATCTCGCGGCGGGCCGCTGCGTCGTACGGCCGCAGCCGGCCAACGGTGTGAGCTACGCGGCCAAGCTGGCGAAGTCCGAAGCGCGCATTGACTGGACCGATTCCGCGGTGGCCATCGACCGCCAGGTGCGCGCCTTCAACCCCTGGCCGGTGGCGGAGACGCGGCTCGATGACGAGCAGCTGCGCATCTGGCGCGCACTGCCGCTGCCCTCGGCGCCGCTCGACACTCCGCCCGGCACCGTGCTCGGCCTCAGCGAGGATCGCCTGCAGGTCAGCACTGGTTCCGGAGTGCTGGCGATCGAGGCGTTGCAGAGCGCCGGCCGGCGCGTCGTCAGTGCGCACGATTTCGCCAACGCGCGCGCGCTGGCCGGCCGGCGGCTGGGATGAACGGCAGGGTGGCGCAGCGTGGCCAACCGAACCGTGGCGGCGTGGCCGCCGCCGTGCTGGCCGCCGCCGCGCGCGCCGTCGCAGCCGTCGTCGCGGGCGGTCGCTCGGCCGACGACGCGCTCGCCGGCGCCGTGACCGGGCAGCGCGCCGCGATCCGCGCGGTGGCCCTTGGTACGCTGCGTCACTACCTGCGCCTCGAACCGCTGCTGCGCGCCCTGCTCGCCGACGGCGGTGCCGCCTGTGCGCCGGAACTGCGCGCGCTGCTCGCCAGCGCACTTCACCAGCTCGAGCACTCGCGCAACCCGCGCGAGGCAACGGTTTCGCAAGCGGTCGATGCCGCGCGCCTGCTGCGCCACGGGCGCGCTGCCGGGCTGGTCAATGCGGTGTTGCGTCGCTACCTGCGCGAGCGCGCGGTGCTGCTCGCCGCGGTCGACGCCGATCCGGCCGCCGCCGTGGCGCATCCGCGCTGGCTCTACGAAGCGATCGCCGCCGCCTGGCCGGCGGACCTCGCGGCGATTGTCGCGGCCAACAACGCGCATCCGCCGCTGACGTTGCGCGTCGATCGCACGCGGGGCGGCGTCGCCGAGTATCTTGCCGAGCTCGCGGCGGCCGGGCTGCCCGCCCGCGCGCTCGCGCCGGTGCCCACGGCCGTGATGCTGGAGCGGCCGGTGCCGGTGGCGAAGCTGCCGGGATTCGCGCAGGGGCGTGTCTCGGTACAGGATGCGCACGCGCAGCTTGCCGCGCCGCTGCTCGATCCACAATCCGGTGAGCGCGTGCTCGACGCCTGTGCGGCGCCAGGCGGCAAGAGCGGCGCGCTGCTCGAACATGCCGGCGGCCAGCTCGAGCTGACCGCGCTGGACATCGATGCCCAACGGCTGGAAATGGTCCGCGCCAACCTGGGGCGCACGGCGCGCCAGGCCCGACTGGTCGCGGCCGACCTCACGGCGGCGCCGGACTGGTGGGATGGCCGGCCCTTCGACCGCATCCTCCTCGATGCACCCTGCTCGGCAAGCGGCGTGCTGCGTCGGCACCCCGACATCCGCCTGCTGCGTCGTGCGAGCGACATCGCGCCGCTCGCCGAACTGCAGCGCCGCGTGCTTGGGGCGAGCTTCGCGATGCTGAGGGCCGGCGGCCGCCTGCTGTATGCGACCTGCTCGATCCTGCCGCAGGAAAACGCCGCGGTGGTCGACGCCTTCCTGGCCGCGGAGCCCGCCGCGCGTGCCGTGCCGCTGCCCGACGCACTGCTGCCGCCCTCGGTCACGCGTCACGCCGGCGCTGGCGTGCAGCTGCTGCCGGGCGGTGAAGCGTGCGGGGATGGCTTCTATTATGCTTGCCTGACGCGCCATGATTCCTAGGGGATGTGTGTACCGTCGTTCCGTGGCGCTGCTCGCCGGGCTGCTGCTTGCCCTGCCGTTGGCGGCGCAGGACGCGCCGCCGCAGCCGGCGGCGAGCGCCGGCGCTGACGTCAGCGAAGACGCCAATCCGCTGGGCGGCACCTTCGAGGTCAGCTCCGCCTCGGTCGTCAACCGCCGCGGCGTGTGGGAACTCAGCGCGCAGGTGCGCTACCCGCTGAACGAGCGCATCCGCGACGCGCTGCATGATGGCATCACGCTGAGCTTCGACCTCGAGGTGGCCGTCACGCGCCAGCGGCGGCTGTGGTTCGACGCCGACGTGCTCAAGCTCGACGTGCGCCGCGATCTGTCCTACCACGTGGTCAGCGACCGCTACCTGCTCAGCGGCGCTCCTGGTCAGGACATCGAGACCTTCGCGAACATCGAAGCGGCGCTCGAGCGCCTCGGTGACATCAGCGACTGGCCGATCATCGTCGACTCGCAGCTCACTGGCGAGGGTCCCTGGCAGGTCAATGTGCGCGCTGGCGTGCGCCGCGGCCGCATGCCCGATGCGTTGCGCGCGCTGGTGTTCTGGAGCGACGCCTGGCACCGTACCAGCGAGTGGTACCGATGGACGCTGCCGCGCTGAAACGCCAGCTGATCCGCGCGCTCACCGCGCTGGCGATCGCGGTCGGGCTCGCCGTGCTGCTGCTGCTCGAGCGCAGCGTCGAGAACTCGGCCGACTTCGACCGCTGGCAGCCGTGGATCCTCGGCGCCAGCGCGCTCGGCGTGCTGGTGCTCGGCGTGCTGCTCGGCCGCAAGCTCTGGCAGCTGGTCCGCGACTTCCGCGATCACGTGCCCGGTTCGCGCCTGACGCTGCGCACCGTCGGTCTGTTCGGTTCGCTGGTGATCCTGCCGCTGCTGGTCGTCTACCTGTTTTCGCTCGACTTCCTCGACCGCGGCATCGACAGCTGGTTTCGCATCGAGATCAAGCAGGGCCTGAACGATGCCCTGGTGCTGTCGCGCTCGGCGCTCGACCTGCGGCTGCGCGAGCAGGCGCGCCGTACCGAGGACTTCGCGCGTTCGCTGCGTGGTGTCGGCGTCGCCGAGCTTCCGGGGCGTCTCGAGGCGGAGCGGCGCGCGGCGGGCGCCAGCGCCATCGTCGTCTATGGGCCGGGCGGGCGGCCGCTCGCGCTCAGTACCGGTGGTGTCAGCGCCGCGCTGCCCGGGGCGGCGCCCACCGAGGTGCTGGTGCAGATCGGCGCCGGCCGCAGCTACTACAGCCTGGCGCCACTTGCTGACGGACGCTATTCGATCACCACCGCGGCGCTGCTCGACGACGCACGCGCCGGCGCTGAGCGGCGCTTCGTGATGATGAGCTTCAACGTACCCGAGGAACTCTCCAGCCTCGCCGAGACCGTGCAGCGCGCCTACCAGCGCTACGGCGACCTGTCGGCGCAGCGCCAGCCGCTCAAGTACAATTTCCGCTTCGCGCTGACCCTGGTGCTGCTGCTGACGCTGCTGGCGGCGATCTACGGTGCCATTGCCTCGGCGCAGCGACTGACGCGGCCGGTGCAGGCGCTGATCGCCGGCACGCGCGCGGTTGGCAAGGGCGACTTCGCCACGCGCCTGCCGCTGCCCTCGCGCGACGAGATGGGCTTCCTGGTGGCTTCCTTCAACGACATGACCAAGCGCCTCAAGCGCGCCAGCGACGAGGCAGCGCGCAGCCGCGAAGCCGTCGAGCACGAACGCGAGCGGCTGGCGGTGATCCTCTCGCGCCTCTCCAGCGGCGTCGTCGTCATCGATCATGCGCGCACCGTGCGCAGCGCCAACCCGGCGGCGGCCGAGATCCTCGGCACCGGCGCCGAGCAGATCGCCGGCCGTGCGCTCGCCGATCTCGGCGGCGCACAGCCGCGGCTGGCGCGCTTTGCCGGCGAGCTGGCACAGCGGCTCGACGCCGGCCGGCGCGAATGGCGCGAGCAGCTCGCGCTCCCCGGGGAGTCCGGCGAGAGCGTGCTGCTGTGGACCGCCACGCCGCTGCGCGACGAGAGCGTCGACGGCAGCCTGGTCGTGGTCTTCGAGGACATCACCGCTCTGCTCAACGCGCAGCGCAGCGCGGCCTGGGGCGAAGTGGCGCGACGGCTCGCGCACGAGATCAAGAATCCGCTGACGCCGATCCAGCTGTCGGCCGAGCGGCTGCGGCGCCGGCTCATGCCCGGTCTCGCCGCCGAGGACGCCGAGCTGCTCGAACGTGCCACGCACACGATCGCCCAGCAGGTTGCGGCGATGAAGCAGATGGTCAACGCCTTCAGCGAATATGCGCGCGCTCCGGACATGCAGCTGGCGCACTTCAGCCTCAACCAGCTGGTGCAGGAAGTGGTCGAACTGTACCGCCTGCAGGATCCCGCCTGCGGCATCGAGCTGGATCTGGCCGCCGATCTGCCGGAGATCGAGGCGGACCGCGGCCGCGTGCGCCAGGTGCTCGCCAACCTGATCACCAATGGCATCGAAGCGCTGGCGGGTTCGCCGTCTGGCCGGGTTTCGATTGCGACGCGTTTGCACGCCGGACCCGGTCCGGCACAGGCGGCGATCACCGTCAGTGACAACGGACCCGGCTTCCGTCGTGACCTGCTGGCCAAGGCCTTCGAACCCTACGTGACCAGCAAGGCGCGCGGCACGGGCTTAGGTCTGGCCATCGTCAAGCGTATCATCGACGAGCACGGCGGCCGGATCGAGGCCGAGAACGGGCCCGAGGGGGGTGCACGGGTGCAGGTGCTGTTGCCGGTCGCGGCAAGCGGCGCTCGCGTGGAGCTACGGAGGGAGCGGGCATGAATCCGAGTCGGATCCTGGTCGTCGACGACGAGGCGGACATCCGCCGGCTGCTGCAGGAAATCCTGGTCGAGGAGGGCTACGAGGTCGAGGTCGCGGCGGACGCGAGCGAGGCGCGCAGCGCGCGCGCGCGCCAGCAGCCCGACCTGGTCCTGCTCGACATCTGGATGCCCGACACCGACGGCATCTCGCTACTGCGCGAGTGGTCGACGGGTGGCGGCGAGCATTGCCCGGTGGTGATGCTCTCGGGCCACGGCACCATCGAGACCGCGGTCGAGGCCACGCGCCTCGGGGCCGTGGACTTCATCGAGAAGCCGCTGTCGCTCGCCAAGCTGCTCGCGACCGTGGAGCGCGCGCTCGAGACGCCGCGCCGTCAGAGCGTGCGGCTCGGCAGCCCGGGCATTGCCCTGCCGCTCGGCCGCAGCCGCCTGATGCAGCAGCTGCGTGCCGATCTGACACGCCTGGCCGCCTATCCGGCGCCGCTGCTGCTGCTCGCCGAGCCCGGCAGCGAGCCCGAGGCGCTGGCGCGTTTCGTGCACCGGCTCAGTCCACGCTCCGCCGGTCCGTTCATCGTCGTGCCCGGCAAGGTGCTGGACGATGGGCTGGCGCTGGCGACGCTGTGCGGCAGCGCCGCCCAGCCCGGCCTGCTCGAGCAGGCCGGTGGCGGCACGCTCTATCTGGGCAATTTCGAGGACCTGCCGGATGCGGCGCTGCGCCTGATCGCGGGTGTCATCGAGAGCGGTGGCTTGCAGCGCAGCGGCACCGAGCGCGTGCCTTTCGATGCGCGCGTGATCGCCACGGCGCTGCCGGGGGTCGAGACCCGCTGCGGCGCCGGCGTGCGCCAGGACCTGTACGCGCAGCTCGCCGTGCTGCCGGTGCGCGTGCCACCGCTGCGCGAGTATGCCGAGGACGTGCCGGAGCTGCTGCGCACCTACATCGACGAGCTGACCGAGGCCGAGAGCCTGCCCTTCCGCCGCGCGGGCGTCGCGGCGCAGAACCGGCTGCGCAACTACCCCTGGCCGGGCAACCTGCGCGAGCTGCGCAACCTGGTGCGCCGGCTGCTGTTGCGGGGCGGCGGCGAGGAGATCGCGCTGCAGGAAGTGGAGAGCGAACTCGGTGCGCAGGCGCCGGGCGACGGCCCGCTGGTCAAGCAGGACCTGCTGGCGCTGCCGATGCGCGAGGCGCGCGAGCATTTCGAGCGCGCCTACCTGACACAGCAGCTGCAGCTGTGCGACGGGCGTGTCGGCCTGCTCGCCAAGCGTGTCGGCATGGAGCGCACGCATCTGTATCGCAAGCTGCGTTTACTCAGCATCGAGATCGGTCAGAGCGCGGAAGACTAGTCGCCGACGCGGATCACCAAGGTGTCGATGTTGGCCGTTTGCAGTTGCTGGCGCAGGTAGTTG
>Ga0138256_10004960_pt1 | contig 14126 bp, 10 predicted proteins | sample KNB2016incub_MG_FD_105486 | JGI IMG/M metagenome (GOLD analysis project Ga0138256, IMG submission 105486) | Active sludge microbial communities from wastewater in Klosterneuburg, Austria - KNB2014incub_MG | ecosystem: Engineered > WWTP > Activated sludge > Unclassified | place: Austria...
GAGATCAGCGACGGGCGCACCATCACCTACACGTCGTCCATGCCGGACATCTTCTCGGTCGATCCGCGCACGGGCGCGGTCACCGGCAAGACGACCGGGGCCGGACTTTACCGGGCCACCGTGAGCGGTCGCTTCATCGAGGCGTCGGTCAAGATCATCAGCCCGGTGGACCGTGTGCAGCTCAACACGGGCGACTTCGTCCTGACCGTGGGGAACACGCGACAGCTGGTTCCCACGCTCACCTCGCCCAACGGCTCGGCGATCAGCGGACGCGCGATCAACTTCGCGTCATCCAATCCCGCCGTCGCGTCGGTCGGGACCGGCGGGCTCGTGACCGCGGTGACCGAAGGCACGACGACGATCACCGCAACGAGCGAAGGGAAGGCGGCGACCGTGGTGGTCACGGTGCAGCGCGAGACGGTCGCGTCGATCCGCCTCACGCCGCAGGTTGCACAGCTGCTGCGCGTCGGTGGCCAGCTGCAGGTCACGGCCCAGCCGCTCAACGCCTCGGGGCAGCCGCTGACTGGTCGCGCCATGACCTGGTTCACCAACAACCCGGCGGTGGTGACCGTCTCCCAGCTCGGCGTCGTCTCGGCGATCGGGGTCGGCAACGCGACCATCACCGTCGAGTCCGAGACGCGCGTCGCCACACTGGGGATCACCGTCACCGAGGTCCCGCCGCAGAGCGTGACGCTGGAGCCGGACAACTTCGCGCTCGCCACCAACCTGACGCGGCAGCTCGCGCCCATCGTCATCGATACGGCCGGCAAGCTGGTCACGTCGCTCGCCAACCGTCAGGTCGTCTGGCAGTCCAGCAGCTCGATCGTGGCATCGGTGAGTACCAGCGGCGTGGTGACGGGAACAGGTTCTGGCACGGCGCGCATCAGCGTCACGGTCGACGGCCTGCGCTCCAACGACGCCGTGGTGGTGGTAAGCCCGCAGGTGTCCTCGGTGGTGCTGACGCCGTTCAACCCGCAGCTGCTTCGCATCGGCACCACGGTGCAACTGACGGCGCAGGCACGGGACAACGCCAACCAACCGATCCCGGGCAAGACCGCCAACTGGTCGTCCAACAACCCGACCATCGCCAACGTCTCGCAGGGCGGGCTGGTGTCCGGGATCGCGGTGGGGTCGACCACGATCACGGCCGAGATCGACAACCGAACGGCCAGCGTGCAGGTGACGGTCACGCTGGTCCCAGTCGGGTCGGTGACCTTTGCCGTGGCGACCGATACGCTGGTCGAGAACGACGTGCGCCAGTACAACCCGGTCGTGCGCGACACCTCGGGCAAGGTCATCACCTCGCTCATCGGGCGTCAGGTCATCTTCACGTCGAACAACCTTCCGGTGGCGAACGTGAGCAACCAGGGGGTGGTGAACGCGGTGTCGCAGGGCGTGGCGACGATCGTGGCGGTCATCGACGGTGTGACGAGCAATGACCTCACCATGCGCGTGGCGCGCGTGACCTCGGTGCAAGTCACCGCCAACACGACGACCATCGCGGTCGGCGGCACGGCGCAGTTGACGGTCGTGCTGCGGGACATCAACAACAATGTCCTGACCACCTCGCGCCCCATCAGCTACAGCCCCGGCAGCGGCGCGGTGGCGAGCGTGAGCGCCGCGGGAATCGTGACCGGGGTGAACAACGGCACGCAGATCGTCACCGCGTCCATCAACGGCGTTTCGGGCCAGGTCACGATCACCGTGCAGTAGCGCAACCCGTCACGCATGGCGCGGCGTACGACGCCGGTCGCCAACAGGCCCCCGACCTCGCACCGAGGTCGGGGGCCTGTCGCTGTGGGTGCCTTGGATCCGTCGCCACCCGGTGGTCGCGTCGTGGTCGTGTCCGACTGCGATCAGCCGCCGAGGTCAGCGCAACTCTGCACAATCGTGCGGCAGTTGAGGCAGACAACCTTGCAGCGGATTTCCACGAGCGACGAGGTGCCGCACACCGGACAGGGCTCGGCCAACGGCGCGTGCGCGTTGGGGCCGGTCATGGGCGTGGGCGGCGCACGCGGTGCGCGCGGTGCGCGCGGTGCTCGCGGCGCGTTTGCCCTGATGCGCTGATCACCACCTCGGCGCGCCCCTACTCGAAGTCCAGCGCCAGGTTCATCGCCGGCGCGGAGTGGGTGAGCGCCCCGACCGAGATGTGATCCACCCCCGTCTCGGCGATCGCCCGCACCGTGCCGAGGTTGACCCCGCCCGACGCCTCGAGGATTGCCCGGCCGCCGACCAGCTGCACGCACTCGCGCATCAGCTCGAGCGACATGTTGTCGAGCAGGATGATGTCGGCCCCGACATCGGCGGCCGTCCGTACCTGGTCCAGCGTGTCGCACTCCACCTCGACCGTCGCCCCGGGCTCCATCAGGTCCCGGGAGCGCCGGACGGCGAGGGCGATGTCGCCCTCCACCGCCGAGAGGTGATTGTCCTTGATCAGCACCGACGACGCCAGGTCGAGCCGGTGATTCACCCCACCGCCCGCGCGCACGGCGTACTTCTCGAGCGCGCGCCATCCGGGGGTCGTCTTGCGGGTGTCGAGGATCCTGGCCTTCGTCCCGCGCACGGCGTCCACGAACAGGCAGGTGAGCGTCGCGACCCCCGAGACACGCTGCAGGAAGTTGAGCGCCACGCGTTCGGCAGACAGCATGCCGCGAGCATGCCCGGACATGTGCAGCACCGTATCGCCCTTGGACACGCGCTTGCCGTCCTCGGCATCGATGCGAATCGACGTCTTGCGATCGAGCTGGTGAAACGCCTCGATGGCGAGGGCGACGCCGGCAATCACCCCGGGCTGGCGAGCGACGAGTCGTGCCCGGGCCCGCCGATCGCTCAACACGGTGGCGATCGTCGTGACGTCATTGAAGGCGCCATCTTCCTGCAGGGCATCGCGCACCAGCGTAGACACCTGCGCTTCCGTGAGAGGAAAGCGCAGCATGGTCCGCAGGTCGATGCTGGGGGTCTCGAGTGGCGTCAGGCGACGCGGCGGCGTTACAGAGTCTTCGTGCTGCGACATCTCAGGTCCCCCCGGGGTGCAGGGTCAAGCGTGATCAGGCGTCGTGCGTGTGCATCCCCACCATCGCGTGTGCAGCACGCCGCGACCGCGGGTGCCACTCGGCTCTCCGATTGCACGTCGGGGCAATCCTACTCGCCGGGATCACCGAACGGCGACGGCGCCGGCTGGCTACCGCCGATGCTCACCATGCGCTCCAGCGCCCGCCGCGCCCTCGCGGCCACGGCGTCCGGGACGGTGATGCGGTGTTCCATCCGTTCCAATGCGCGCAGCACCTTGGGGAGCGTGGTCATCTTCATGTACTGGCACTCGGCGCGCGCACTGGCCGGATAGAACGTCTTGTCCGGATTGGCGCGACGCAACCGGTGGAGGATCCCCGTTTCGGTGGCGACGATGAACGCATCGGCCGTCGACGTTGCCGGGCGCCGGATCATCCCCTCGGTCGAGAGCACATGCACCCCGTCGGCGGCGATCGCGCCGGCCGACATGGCCTCCAGTACGTTGGTCGAACAGCCGCACTCGGGATGAACGAGCACCTCGGCCCCCGGGTGCTCCGCGCGCTGGCGCGAGAGCGACTGCGGGGTGATCCCCGCGTGCACGTGGCACTCACCCATCCAGACGTGAATGTTCGACCGCCCGGTCACCCGGCGCACGTGGGCACCGAGGAACATGTCGGGGAGAAAGAGGATCTCCCGGTCGGCGGGGATGGCATTGATGACCTCGACCGCATTGCCCGACGTGCAGCAGTAATCGCTCTCGGCTTTCACCGCCGCCGTCGTATTCACGTAGCTGACGACCACGGCACCGGGATGCTCAGCCTTCCAGGCGATGAGGTCCGCAGCGGTGATGGTATCGGCGAGCGAACAGCCGGCGGCGAGATCGGGGAGGAGGACGGTCTTCTGCGGCGACAGGATCGCCGCCGTCTCGGCCATGAAATGCACGCCGCAGAAGACGATGACCTCGGCGTCGGTGCTCGCGGCCTCTCGACTCAACCCGAGCGAATCCCCCACGAAGTCGGCGACATCCTGCACTTCGGGGCGCTCGTAGTTGTGGGCGAGGATCACCGCGCGCTTCTCGGCGGCGAGGGCCCGAATCTGCGAGGTCATCGCCTCGGCGGACTCGGCTGAGGGTGTGCTGATGGTGGTCATGATGTAGCAATTTACCCCGACCACCCGTTCGCGGCACCGATACGTCTGCCGACGCGCGCCTACATCTCGGCGGGAAGCGGCGTGGCGACGAGGAGTGCGGTGACCACCACGAGCAGAAGCGCTAGCGACAGCTCCACGAGGGCCGACCGTCGCAGGGCTGCGCCCTCGCCGGTGGCGCGGAGGCGAGGGGTCACGACGCGCCAGTTATAGGCGCCGAGCGCTGCGACGCAGGCCACGATCCCCAGCTTCACGAGCAGCGTTCGCCCGTACGGGGATGTCCACAGGGCGTCGAGCGCCCCAAGGTGCAACCAGGAGGCGAAGGCGCCGGAGAGCACGACCGCCCCGGCGCTGGCGAGGGCAAGCGGCGAGAATCGGTCGAGCATGGCGAGCAGCGTCCCCGGTGCGGCGCTGGAAACTGCGGGGAGGGCGGCGACGACGATCACCAGCAGCGTCCCGAGCCATGCACCGGCGCCCAGCACATGCAGTGTGTCGGCCGCGACCGCCAGCGCCACCAATCGCGGCGCCCCGATCGCGTGACCCGACAGCGCCGGCGAGGCAGCCAGCGCGAGCACGCCGATGCCGAGCGGCAGCCATGCCGCCCCTGCGCGTCGAGTACTGGCACCGGACGCAACGGCCACGAGCACGAGTCCGGCACCCTGCACGAGCCAGCCCGTACCCCACGACGTCTGCAGGAGGACGAGCGAGACGGTGGAGGTCCATTCTGACGGAGCATCGGCGAAGGCGGCCGCCTGCTGCACGAGTCGCCAGGCGAGCGCGATGGCGACCAGCGTGACCGCCAGCCGCAACATGTGCAGCGCTCGCCGGCGCACCGCGGACACCGCAGTGGACGCGACGGTTGAATTGACGGATGATCCGACGTCGAACAAGGGAGCGATACGGGCCATGAAGAGTACCGCTCCCACTACGAGCATGATGCCGGCCAGCAGCAGTGCCCGTACGGCGGCCTGCGCCGTCTCGGACACCAGAAGGGCGGGCACGCTCGCTTACCCGCCGGCCTTCACGGTGAAGCTGAAGTCACCGGAGATGGGATGTCCGTCCTTGGACGACGTCTTCCACGACACGACGTAGCCGCCGGGGGCCAGGGGATGCGTAATGTTGACCGAGACCGGGTCCTTCGCACCAGAGCCGCGCGTCGGTTTGCTCAGCGTGATCGCGGTGCCGTCGGCGCTGGCCAGCTTGACGGCGGTGACGGACAGCTCGGGTGGGAGCGAGTACCAGAGACGGATCGCGGTCGGCGGGGTGGCGAGCACGGCGCCCCTCGCCGGCTCGGATTTTTCCAGGCGCAGGTGCAACGTGCGGGCTGGATCTCCGGCCCGGAATATCGGGGCCATGATCGGCGTTCCCGCAGACGCGACGGCTGGCGCCGTCGGGACGCTGGCGACGAGACAAGCCAGCGCGGCCACTACGCGAGCGGCGTTCACGGGGTGCAGTCGAGAGGGCATCGGCACACAGGTCAGGGACGAGCAGAAAATTGTAACGCAGTGCCGTCGATGGCGCACGTTGGCGCATGAGTGAGGCACGGGACTCTCACCGACGACCGCGCATTGTGGCAGGGCGGTTGGTTACGTCACCACTCGATATGCTTCCCCCGCCACTCGCCCTTGGCCCGGGGGAAATCGCTGCGAAAGTGCCCGCCACGCGACTCCCGTCGGGCGAGCGCGGCCGCTGCGACCAGCTGCGCGGTTTCGCACATGTTGTGCTCCTCGGTCATCCCGGCGTCGAGGCGTCCGTGCAGTTCGTCGAGCGCCGCGACGCACTGCCGAAGACCGCGTGCGTTCCGGTCGATCGCGGCATGCTCCCACATGAGCGTCCGGATCGCATCGGCCGAGACCTGCGCCGCACCGCGGTCGCCCAGTGGCGGGACGTCCCACGAGCGGCGGCGGCGCTGTGCCGTCGCGCTTCGCGGCGTGCCCGCCATGTCGCGCGCGACGCGCTCGGCAAAGACGAGTCCCTCCAGCAGCGAGTTGGACGCGAGCCGATTTGCCCCGTGCACCCCGGTGCAGGCGACCTCGCCGCAAGCGTACAGGTGCGGAAGCGAGGAGTGCCCGGCCAGGTCGGTGACGATGCCCCCCATCATGTAGTGCGCCGCCGGGGTCACCGGGATGAGGTCATGCCGCGGATCGATCCCGCGGTGCTGGCAGAGGGCGAAGATCCCGGGAAATCGCTTGACGAACCCTTCGGCTATCGCCCGAGCGTCCAGGTACACCGCCCCCGTCCGCGCACGCTCGCGAAAGATCTCGCGGGCCACGATATCACGCGGGGCGAGCTCCGCGAGCTTGTGGCGACCCACCATGAAGCGCACCTGCTCCGCGTTGACCAGCGTGGCCCCCTCGCCGCGCACCGCCTCGGAGACAAGCGCGAGCGGGTTCTCGGGCGTATCGAGCGCCGTGGGGTGGAACTGCACGAACTCCATGTCCGAGAGGCGTACGCCGGCACGATGGGCGATGGCGAAGCCGTCGCCGGTGGCGACGAGCGGGTTGGTCGTGTAGCGGTAGATCTGCCCGCAGCCGCCCGCGGCGAGCACGGTGGCGTCGGCGCGGATCTCGACGGCCTGGCCGAGCACGCTGGCCCGCACGCCGGCGCAGCGTCCGTCCTCGACAATGAGGTCGAGGACCCGGGCGTGCTCCAGGACATCAGTGGCCTTGGTGTCGCGGACGCGATCGATGAGGGTGCGCGCCACCTCGGCGCCGGTACGGTCGCCATGGGCGTGCACGATGCGGTGCGCCGAGTGAGCGGCCTCGCGCCCGAGCGTGAGTTGGCCGTCGGAGCCGAGGTCGAATGCGGCTCCCGCCAGTTGCAACTCGCGCACGCGCGCCGGCCCTTCCTCCACGAGGACTTCCACCGCTTCCCGGTCGCACAGGGCGGCGCCGGCCGCGAGTGTGTCCTTGCGGTGCAATTCGGGAGAGTCCCCGGCCCCCAGCGCGGCGGCGATTCCTCCCTGGGCGTACGACGTGGCGCTGTCGCGCAGCGTGCGCTTGGTGAGAATCAGCACGTCGCCATGGGGAGCCGCGCGCCAGGCGGTATGGAGGCCGGCCACGCCGCTGCCGATCACGAGGAAGCGGGTGCGGAGGGTGGAGGGTATCGGCAAGGCAGTAGGGAAGAAGACGTCGCGCGCGCGACTCCATGCGCGGCACCGTTCGCCTCTCGGCGCACCGACGTGCCATTGCCGGCAGCGGTTCGGCGGCGAGATTACGATCGGAGCCCCCTTCACGATATCCCATTGTCCATGCCGTTCACCATTCCCGTGCGTCACCTGTCGAGCGTCGCCGTGTTCCTCACGGTCGCGGCTGTCCCACTCGCCGCCCAGTGGACCCCCCTGTCGAGCCCCACCAGCGTCTCGCTGCGTGGACTGTCGGTGGTCGACGGTCGCACCGTGTGGGCGAGCGGCGCGAGGGGGACGGTCGTGCACACCACGGACGCCGGCGCGAGTTGGCGTGTCGATTCGGTCCCGGGGGCTGGGGCGCTGGACTTTCGGTCCGTGCACGCGCGCTCCCGCCAGGTGGCGCACATCGCCGCCACCGCAGGGCGCATCTATCGCACGACCGATGGCGGGGCGACCTGGTCGCTGCGATACCAGGCCAGCGATACGTCGGTCTTCCTCGACGCCATCGACTTCTGGGACGACCAGCACGGCATGGCGTTAGGCGATCCGATGAACGGCCGCTTCTTCCTGCTGGTCACCCGCGACGGCGGCGACACCTGGCACGAGCCGCCGATCGACGAACGCCCGGCCGCGGAGCCGGGTGAGGCAGCCTTCGCCGCCAGCGGAAGTTCGCTCCTGCTGCACGGGGACGTCGAGTCGCGCAATGCGTGGATCGGGACCGGCGGGAAGGTGGCGCGGGTGCACCGCAGCATGCAGCGCGGCCGCTCGTGGGTCGCGACCTCCACCCCGATGCGGCAGGGCGGGAGCTCGGAGGGGATCTTTTCGATCGCCGAGGTGCCGGGCGAGGGGTGGCTGCTGGTCGGGGGGCACTATTCGCAGGACGACTCGACCCGCGGCAACGCCGCCGTCTCTGCCGACGGGGGACAGTGGCGTGCCTTCGCGAGCGACGGCCCGCTGGGGTATCGGTCCGGGGTGGGGTTCGCCCGCCTCGCGGGCGCTGCGCCGATCGGGATCGCCGTCGGGCCGGGCGGGAGCGACATCTCCCGAGATGGCGGACGTCGCTGGGTACGCTTCGATGCCGCCGGGTATCACGCCGTGCGGGCCTCGCGCGATGGTATCTTCTACGCGTCGGGGAGCGACGGGCGGTTGGCACGATTCGAGGCCCGCGCGCGTCCCTGATTGCCGCGAGATGGCACGTCGTCCCGGCTTCCCGCGTTACTGAAGCGTCCGCGCGCGCCGGTCACCCGCGCGTCGCCCACCACCCTTGCTCGTGTTCAGACTCGTTATGCATCGCCTCACCCGCCACGCCATCTTCGTTCCAGTGCTCGCCCTCCTCGCCGCGTGCGGGGGCTCCGAGCAGAAACCCGCCGCCTCGGACGTGGGACTTCCCCCCACCTCCTCGACCGAGGCTCCGAGCGTCTTCCGCGTCCGCTTCGAGACGAGCAAGGGGACCTTCGTCCTCGAGGCGCATCGCCGCTGGGCGCCGCGCGGGGTGGATCGGCTGTACCAGCTGGTACAGAGCGGGTTCTTCGACAATACGCGCTTCTTCCGGGCCGTCACGGGCTTCATGGTGCAGTTCGGGGTGCATGGCGACCCGGCGGTCAACGCCGCGTGGGAGTCGCTGGCCATCCCCGACGACTCCGTCGCCCAGAGCAACAAGCGCGGCGCCATGTCGTTCGCCATGGGCGGTCCCGGGACGCGCACCACGCAGGTCTTCATCAACCTGGTGGACAACGGCGCGCTGGACGGCATGGGATTCTCACCGATCGGCCTGGTCGTCGACGGCATGGCAGTCGTGGACTCCCTCTATGCCGGCTACGGCGACGGCCCGCCAGCCGGCTTCGGCCCCGACCAGATGCGCCTCATGAGCGAGGGAAATGCCTATCTCGAGCGGGAATACCCGAAGCTGGACTTCATTCGCACCGCGCGACTGGTCGACCCCTCGGGCGTGACCGACGCAGTCTCGGGCGACTCTGCCGCAGGGATCGCCCCTCCGGCGATTTCGCCCGCCGTCGCTCCGGCGACGTCGGCGAAGGATCGCGCGAAGTAGCCGGCGACCGACGCCTCGCGTGCGCGCGCGTGCCGCGGTAACGCTCGCGCTCGTGGCGATCACGCCGGTCGCCCCGCTTGCCGCACAGCACCAGGACCACCTGCCCCCTGCACCGGACACTCTAACTCGCTGGAGCATCGGGGCGATGGCGATTGGTGTCGCAACGCGCGCCGCCCCCGCCGCGCTGGGACAGGTGGTGACCGAGGGCTACCTCACGCAGCCCATGCTGCTGGGGAGCATGCAGCTGGCGGGAGGGAGGCTGCAAGGCCTCGCCACCGTGAACCTGGAAGGGCTGACGCTGCGGCGCGGGGAGATCAATCTCGGTGTGTACGGCGAGGGCTACGTCGACCGGCGACACCCGCACACCTACCTGCACGAAGCGATGCTCGGCACCGAGGCCCGCCTCGGCCCGGCCCGGTTCTCCGTCTTCGCCGGCAAGGGGTTTGTCCCGTTCGGGACCGACGACCCGATGGTGCGCCCGTTCGTGAAGTATCCGGTCAACCATCACCTGGCGCAGGTCATGGAGCGCGTGCTCGTGGTCGGGGCCATCGGGGTGGGGCCGGTCGTCATGGAACTGGCGCGATTCAATGGCGACGAACCCGAGGGGCCGGCCGACTGGCCAAACGCCGGCCGCGCCCTCGACTCGTGGGCGGCGCGCCTCACGGCGAGCGTCGGCCGCTCGCTCGAAGTGGCGGTCAGTCAGGCGCGCGTCGAGTCGCCGGAGTTCGCCACGGGCCAGGGGCTCGACCAGGACAAGCGCAGCGTCTCGGCGCGGGTGGTCCGCGATCGCGGCATGCTCCGCTACGCGCTCGTCGAGTGGGCAAGCACACGCGAGCTGGGCAGCAGCGGGCGCACGACCTTTCGTTTCCCGTCGCTGCTCGCCGAGGGGATGATCGCGGCGCGTGGCGTGCGCCTGGCGATGCGCGTGGAGCGCACGGAGCGTCCGGAAGAGGATCGCCTGGACAATCCGTATCGGTCTGTCCGTCCGCTGCTGGACTTCAATGTCCTGGGACAGACACGCTGGGAGATCGCGACGCTGGGCATGGCGGCCCCTCCCCTGCGGCGCCGGTGGATCACCGCGTCGCCGTTTGTGGAGGGGGCGTGGCACCGTCCGCGCGCGCGCGCCCGCCCCGCGGCACTCGATCCGGAGGTGTTCTACGCCGCTCGCCAACTCTGGACGTGGTCGATCGGTGTCCGGATGCATGCGGGGACCATGCGCCCGCGGTTCGGGCGCTATGGTGTGGCGATGCCTGCAACGTCGGCGACCCGTGCACCGGCCGCATCCTCTGCACCGGCCGACGTCCCGACGCGCGACAAGCGCCGCGCGTCGTCGACCCTCCGCACGACCGCGACAGGATGTATCGTCTCCACTCCGAGTCCACTCTCCCATGCATCCTGACTCGCCTGCCCGGCTTGTCGCCGCTGTCGCACGGACTGCGCTGGTGCTGCTGGCGGCCTGCGGCGGCGGCACCGACGGCCTGAAGGCGACCGGGCCGGCGACTCCCGCACCGGTGCCACCGCCGGCGGCAACGGTGCTCCCCGTCACGGGTCGTGGCACGATCACCTCGCGCTACACCGCCGAGGTGTGGGCGCATGGCGATTATGCGTACACCAGCACCTGGAGCAGCCGCGGCAACCCGCCGGTCAGCGGGAATGCCGTCTTCGTGTGGGATGTCAGGGGCACGCCGCAGTTGGTCGACTCGATCATCGTCCCTCCGGTACAGGATGGGGTGCTGGTGCGCACGACCGGCGATGTGCAGGTCAGCGACGACGGCGCCCTGCTCGTCTTCCCGACGGAGTTGGCGCCGGGGTCGATCGAGATCTACTCCCTCGCCGATCCGGCGCGGCCCACGCGTCTGGGTCGCTTCACCTCGCCCAACATCGCGCGCGGCGTGCACACGTGCGAATTGCAGCGCATCGATGGGCGCCTCTACGCCTTTCTCTCGGTCAACAGCGCCCCCTCGCATCCGTCGCGACTCATGGTCGTCGACCTGGGCGACCCGTCCAACCCGCGCGAGGTGATGTTCCGCGACATGGGCGACCCGTTCATCCATGACGTGTTCGTGCGCGATGGGCTGCTGTTCACCGCATTGTGGGACGCGGGCGTGGTGATCTGGGACATCGGCGGCGGCGGAAAGGGGGGGACGCTGCAGCACCCGATCGAGGTCGGTCGCGTGGTCACCCGCAACGGCAAGGCGCACAACGTCTGGTGGTTTCACCAATCGGCCACCGGGGCGAAGCGTTTCCTCTTCGTCGGCGAGGAAGGAGCCGCGACGCTGTTCTCCTCGTCATCGGGCGACATCCATGTCGTCGACGTGACCAATCTGGCGCAGCCGGTCGAGGTGGCCTTCTTCAGCGTGCCGGGGGCCGGGACGCACAACTTCGCCGTGGACGAGGGCCGCGGCCTGCTGTACGCGGCCTTCTACAACGGCGGCGTGCAGGTCCTCGACGTGACGGGCGACCTGTCGCGCTGTACCCTGCTGCAGAAGTCGGCCGACGGACGATGCGACCTCGCGCTGATGGGGCGACTCGTTGCCACCGGTGCACGCGGTGGCGGCGACGGCCCGACGTACGTGTGGGGGGTGCACCTGGCGGGATCCGTGTTGTATGCCTCGGACATGCTCAACGGCCTCGTGCGGCTGTCGGCGCTGACGCGCTAGGGGCCGTCGCCGCCGGGCCGGGATCGCCCCGCCGGCTGCGGCTCAACCCGACGGCTGCGCGTCAACCTGTGACGGCGTCGTCTCGGTCGCATCGCGGTGGGCCGGCGCGCGCAGCGCCTCGCCGCAGGTCAGGCAGAAGTTGGCCTCGGGCTGGTGACCCTCGGTCAGGCAGTGTGGGCACGCACGGGTCGAGATCGCCCCGCGCACGCTGCGGGAGATCTCGGCCGACACGATCCCGGTGGGGACGGCGATGATCCCGTAGCCCATCAGCATGACCAGCGTCGCCAGGAAGCGGCCCAGGGGGGTCTGCGGCGAGATGTCACCGTAGCCCACCGTGGTGAGCGTCACCACCGCCCAGTACATGCTGATCGGGATGCTGGTGAAGCCATGCTCCGGCCCCTCGACCACGTGCATCATCGCGCCGACGATCACCACGAGCGTGAGGACCGTGAACAGGAAGATCAGGATCTTGCGGCGGCTTGCCTCCAAGGCGACCCCGAGCTGGCGCGATTCGTCGAGGTAGTGCGAGAGCTTGAAGACACGAAAGACCCGCAGCAGGCGCAGGATCCGGATGACCAGCAGGCTCTGGGTGCCGGGAATCACCAGGCTCACGAACGACGGCAGGATCGCCAGGACGTCGACAATGCCGAAGAACGATCGTGCGTACGCCAGCGGACGCGCCACGCTGTAGAGCCGGAGCACGTACTCCACGGTGAACAGGAACGTGAAGACCCACTCCAGCAACAACAGGATCGGTCCGTACTGGGCACGGATCGCCGCCGAGCTGTCCAGCGCGACCACGCCCACGCTGGCCAGGATCAACACCAGCAGGATCGTGTCGAAGGCCTTGCCTGCGCGGGTGTCGGCCTCGAAGATGATCTGGTGCAGCCGGTGGCGAAGCGGATCGGGCGCGGAGTCGTCGGCAGGCATGTCGAAGGATAAGTTATGCGCGCCCGATCGCGCCGCCCTGATTCATACTCCAGGAAACGTCCTCAGGAAACCTCCTATGGATCGCTCGCGTCATTTCCGGCTCGCCCTCGTCACGCCCCTGCTGGCGCTCAGCACCACGATGTTGCGGGCCCAAGTCGCTCCACGCCCCGACGCAGATCCGCGGATCACCGCGCTCGTGGCCGCCGTCTCGCAGGAGCGCCTGCGCGACGTCGCGACCCGGCTGGCGGGGTTCGGGACGCGTTCGACCCTCTCCGACACGGTCTCCACCACGCGCGGGATCGGGGCCGCCCGCCGCTGGATCCACGCCGAACTCACGCGCAGCAGTCCCCGGTTGCAGGTCTCCTTCGACCGGCATCACGTGGCGCAGCAGGGTCGCATTACCCGTGACGTGGACGTGGTGAACGTCATGGCGGTGCTGCCCGGTCGCTCGACGCGCCGGGTCTACATCAGCGGGCACTACGACTCGGTGAACCCGCGGGCCAACGCGCCGCAGGGAGGGGCCGCCGGCGACGTGCAGGCCAACCGTGCGTTCGACCACAACGTCGATGCCCCGGGCGCGAACGACGATGGCAGCGGAACGGCACTGACCATGGAACTCGCCCGTGTCTTCGCGCAGAGCGGGATCGAGTTCGACGCCACCCTGGTGTTCATCACGTGGGCCGGCGAGGAGCAGGGGCTGATCGGGTCCATGGCCCACGCCACGCGCCTGGCCGCCGACCGTGTCGTCGTCGAGGCGAACTTCAACAACGACATCATCGGCAGCAGCCTGGGGGGCAACGGGATCGTGGACGGCGAGAGCGTCAAGCTCTACTCGCTCGGCCCCGACGACTCCATGTCGCGATCGCTGGCCCGCTACATCGCGCGGATCGCCGCCGTGTATGTGCCGTCGCACCGCATCCGGCTCATGGCGCGCGAGGATCGATTCGGGCGCGGGAGCGACCATTCCTCGTTCACCGCCAACGACTTTCCCGCGGTGGTCTTTCGCGAGGCGAACGAGAACTATTTCCGCCAGCACAGCGCCGAGGACAAGCTGGAGGGGATGGACTTCGCCTACCTCGCGCAGAACGCCCGGGTGAACGCGGCCGCCGCGGCCTCGGCCGCGCTGGCTCCGCCGGCGCCTAACGTGGTGAGCGAGCGCGGCCAGCCGCGCATCGGCCGCGGGACCACCGGCTACGACGCCGCC
>Ga0138256_10004961_pt1 | contig 14125 bp, 17 predicted proteins | sample KNB2016incub_MG_FD_105486 | JGI IMG/M metagenome (GOLD analysis project Ga0138256, IMG submission 105486) | Active sludge microbial communities from wastewater in Klosterneuburg, Austria - KNB2014incub_MG | ecosystem: Engineered > WWTP > Activated sludge > Unclassified | place: Austria...
ATGCTTCAGCTCCGACTCAGATGGAAGGCCGGGGACGCGGGGGCGCCCCGCTGGTGGGCTGCCGCTTCAAGGCGGCCCTAGCGCTCGTCAAAGAGAAACGCGATTCATCCCTCGACGCTGCGCGTCGCCCCCCCACAATCGCTTCTCGCCAGCTGGATCACGAAGATCTTTCACCTCTTGGATCGCCAAGGACGTCGGCGGAAAGGTCGGGCTGTTCATCGCCCGACCCTCTGCGCCATGCTTGCCCGTCTCGGCGATAAGGGACCTGGCGCCTTTCCTCGCATTGGCTGCATGGAGGACAGTCTTCGGGAGGACCCAACCGCCCGATCGCATCGCGCCTCGCGCCGTTGAACATCGCGACTGGCCATAATGCGGAGGCGATGACGCGCTTTCGCATCGGATGTGCAGGTGGAGATGAGCGGGGCTCAATCCCCCCCTGCTTTCGCGCTTGGGCGTTGAGCGTGTTGGGAAAGATGGTTTGGAGCCGCGATTGGATTCTGCGGAATTGCGGTGCTGACGTAGCGCATGTCTTCCATGCCTCGCACTCCGACGTTCACCGATCGAAGGTCCGCCGGCTTTTATTGCACGCGGCTGAAGAGGCCCTGGGCCGAGAACACCAACGCGGAGCCGATGCGGGCTTCGACTGATGCGAACACGATCGCCTTGGCGCGCTTGTCGATCCTGGTTGCGACTTCGACGACGCCGACACCGATTGCGTGAGAAGCCACGTCGAGCGAGAGGGAGGTCATGCGGAATTCGTCGCCGGCCGCCTCGCCCAGCATCGCGATTGCGGCGGCCGAACACTCTTCGGCCTGCGGCGAACCAGGGCCGCCGAGGTCAGCCGCCGGAATATGCTTCACGCTGGCCAAAGGCTCATCGCTCATACCCCCACTCTAACCCGGATCGGCGCGCATGTTAAGCAATGCTAACCGGTCATTAACGCCTCGGGCGTACGGGCTGGAAACATGATGCGGATGCGATTTCCTCTCGCGTGGGTATCTGGCGCTTGTCTTGGCGCGGCGATAATGGCCGCGCAGGCGGCGCACGCGCAGGCCGCCGCCGGCCAGACCGCGATTTCTGCACGGGTCGACGACATCCAGGTTGCTCGCGACGGCGAGACAGTCTCCATCCTCATAAAGCTGTCACAGCAACCAGCAGCCGCCACTGCCAAGACGTCTGACGAAGCGCTCACAGTGGAAATCGATGGCGTGAGCCTGACGCCGCTGACGCTCACGCCGCCGGGCGGTTCGCTGGTGCGGAAAGTGGAAGCGGGTTCCGGCAAGCTGACGCTTTCCGGAGCGGCTTTCAGCAATGCAACGACTGTCATCTATCGCAATGCAGTCTTGATTGAAGCGAAGCTGGCGGAGCCGAGCCTTCGCACCGGCGCCTCGCTGATGAGCGTGGCGACGCCGGTGAAGTCCGCACCGGCAGCAATCGCGTTAGCGCCCGTCATTCCTGCGCCAGCGCTCATTGTGGTGAAACAGGCTGAGCTGGCAAACGATCTGCAATCGCATCCAGCGCCGCCAAAGCCGCGGTCTGCCACAACGGTAACAGCCATCGCCGGCATTGATGGGGCACGTTGCGGCGCGGCCTCTGCTGAACTCGCGAACGATGCATGGGCGCTTGCGGCGATGGGCGATTATGCGCTTTGCCTTCTTGACGCTGACAAGCTCGACGAAGCCAAAAGCCGTATCGACCAGCTCGCAGCCATCACGCCGCAGGACTGGCGCGTTGCGCTTGGCCGCGCCGTTCTGGCGGAAAAAACGGGGGACCTGGAAAAGGCGCAAGCCCACTACGTGTCGGCGTCTCTGGCCGCTCCGAATGACAAGGTGCGCGGCGAGATCGTTTCGCGCACTCCGGCAACGGCGAAAACACCTATCGATGATCTGCAGCTGCCGCTTCCAAAGACAGTCGCCTCCTCAGCACACTGAGATGAAACGACAGCCGCCCGCGCGACAGTGTCGCGCGGGCGGCAAATCAGGCGTCTTCCCGACGCGCAGTCTCGGGGGTCGGGGGGGACGGAAAAGACCGCCTCGCCGGGAAGATCGGACTATATACGGCCATGGTGCGAGCGCGGTTCCGAGGCGAGATGGAATTTTTCTGAAAAAAAATCCGCGCCAACCTGGTAGCGTGGAATTTCAGCGGCGCCGCAAAGTTTCCAAAACAAAACGGGCGACCCGAAGGCCGCCCGCCATGCCTGTAACTCTACTGATGCTCAGGCTACGCTACTAACTGCACTGGCGGGCGCGTTGACGGCGCCGAACATGTCGCCGAGATGGCCGACACCGGTCACGCCGAACGTGGATTCTGCGTACTTGCCGATCGCGGGGAACAGGCGACCGATTTCCTTGTTGCCGAGACCTTGCTTGTGCAGGTCGCGAATGACTTGTTCCGCGACGGCCATACGGCCGCCCGGCGTGCGTTCGATCAAGCGTGCGATCACGCCGGTCGCAGCGCCAACCTGCGCACCCATGTTTGCGGCCAGCACGCGTGCGCCGGGAACACGCTCGAAAATCTCATCAGCAATCGGCGCGCCCTGCCGGTCAGCGGCGTTCAACACGATCCCTATCGCTGCTTCGACCTTCTCGGCCGGCATGCCGATGGATTTTGAGATGTGTTTAACGAAGGCGTCGAGCATTCTGGCCCCGCAATCAACTGTGGAAGCACTCTGGCCCGTTAAGGTTGCCGGGGTCTTAAGCTCCTGCTGGCCTTAGACGTCTGGTCTATCGGTGGGATTGCAGGCGCCATAGTGCGCCGCCGCGTGCCCGCCGAGCCTCGCCCACAGCTGGTCGCCCCAGGAATAATGCCACCATTCAGTCGGGTTATTGGCGAAGCCGGCTTCCGTCATGGTCCAATAGAGCAGGCGCCGGTTGGCCCGGGCTTCCTCGTCGGACATGGACACTACGTCCTTGCACTCGAACCCGTCGGTCCATGCCTCTTCGGTCAGATCGTCGAAGATGCCGCCCATGAACAGAGGCTGGCGCGTGTCGCTGATCATCAGCGTGAGATCGAGGGCGGCGCCTGTTGAATGCGGCGATGGCGAGTTTGCGCCCGCCGTTGGCGCCGCCCAGTATTTCTCGACCTCCTCGACGAGCGACTGTCCGGCCAGGTGAGGCTGGCGCTGCACGAGCCATTCGGGAAACCAGACATCGTGGAAATAGCGCTGGATCGCCTGCGGCCGCCAGGCGTCGAAGAGATAGAGTTCAAGCCCGGTTGATTTCAGCCGCGTATTCACCTCGACCAGTTTCGTCGCGACCGACTTGCGCAGGTAAAGTTCCGCGACCGAGCCGGGCACACTGACATAGTAAGGAGGGTTGCGTGGCGTGTTGTAGTGATTGTCGCCTGCGATGCCGATGTTGCGCACCTCAATGCAGGGCTCGTTCGCGAGCGCGCCTGAGAAGTCGATAGACACGGTCTCGCGATAGCCGCTCTTGCGCGCCAGCACCTCGGCCGAGGATGCAACGGGTCTGAGCTTCAGGGCGTCCAGGTCACGACTCATGCGCCTACCCTACGCTGCGCCGCCTATGCCGCAATGCGGCGAACGGAACTCGACCTCCCTGGCCGGCGTTGCGGCTCTATGAAGAGCCGATACGACGTGGCATCCCCCACAGCCATCCGCTTGAAGGATTGGCGCGCGATTATTGTTCGTGTTGCTGGACGCATTGGTGCGGACAATGTCGGCCTGCTGTCTGCCGGCATCGCCTTCTATGCTTTCCTCTCGATCTTTCCCGCCATCGCTGCCGGGTTGATGATCTGGGGCTTGTTCACGGACATGACGACGCTGGGTCCGCAGCTGCAGAGCATTCGCGATTTTGCGCCCGATGCATTTGGCCTGATCGCGGACCAGATGGTGGTGATCGCGACGCAAGACGATGGGGGCCTGACGCTGGGCGTCGTCGTCTCTGCGCTGCTCGCTCTGTGGGGCGCTTCGGGCGCGGTTTCGGCGCTGATGCAAGCGATGAACATGGCGTATCACGAAAAGGAAAAGCGCGGCTTCCTTCGCCTGACTGGCCTAACCCTCCTTTTCACATTTGGAGGCATTGTCTTCGCTGCGATCTCGCTGGCCGCCATTGCAGCCGTGCCGCCGATCCTGAAGGCGCTCTATCTCGGCGCCTTTCTCGAAGCAGTTGCGGGCGCTGCGCGATGGTTGATGATGATCGCACTATTCGCGGTTGCTTGCGCCCTGATCTATCGCATCGCGCCCTCGCGCACGAGCGCACGGTGGCGCTGGATCGTCCCGGGCGCACTCGCCGCGGGGGCTGTCTGGCTGGTCGCGTCGATTGCGTTCTCCGCCTATCTCGAGAACTTCAACGCCTACAATGCGACCTTTGGATCGCTAGGCGCGGTTGCCGCGCTGCTGATGTGGTTCTGGTTATCCGCCTACGCAATCTGCATGGGAGCCGAACTCAACTCGCAACTCGAACTGTTCACGACGCAGGACACTACGGTGGATGGGCCGGCGAAGCCGGGCCAGCGCGGTGCTTTTGTGGCGGATCATATCGAGAATCCGGAACAGGCCTCCGGCCCTACGCCGCAGGCTGAGGACGTTACAATACCACAAGATTTGGAACGAATGCCGCATTCGCGTCTTCCCTAGGCGCCAGGCCTATAGGCCACAACTTCTAGCAGGATCATTCCATGAAACGCCTTTTCGCTTCATCTGCGCTCGCTGTCGCTTTCGCTGTAGCCCCTGCCTATGCGCAACCGCCGACCACGCCGGACACCATCCAGAGCAATGTGACGGTGCAGGGCGCCGCTCCTTCTACCGTCACGACAACTACGGGAGTTGCGCCGGCTGAAGCGCCCCGGCCGCAGACGAGCGTCACGATCGATACGGCTGTCACCAACACGCCCTCTGCGAGGGTCGAGACGACCACTGAAGTTATCACTCCGGTCTCCGGCCGTCCGGCACTCGACGTGGAGCACCCGATCGCGCCGGAAGTTCAAGCCGTTGTTGACGGCAAGAAGAACTACACGACAGCCGACATTGTGAAAGCGCAGCATGAAGCCATGCTCGCAACGCCCGTCAGCCAGCCCACCACGGTGATCACGACGACTAAGACCACTCCGAAATCGGACGGCTGATCGAGGTAAACTTCACCTTCCGATCGATATCGCCCGGCAGGCTCCCACCCGCCGGGCGTTCTGTTGCATTCCGGCAAAATCTGTCGCTTAAGGTAGCGCCAGCAATGGCGTGAGAATGGGCACGGAGAACTGGAATGCGTGAGGCAGTGGTCGTTTCAACCGCTCGGACAGGGCTCGCGAAATCGGTGCGAGGCGGATTCAACATGACCCACGGGGCCGCCCTTGCCGGACATGCCATCAAGCATGCGGTCGAACGCGCCAAGCTTGACCCAAAGGAAATTGAGGACGTCTACATCGGCTGCGCCAATCCTGAAGGCGCCACGGGCGGCAACATCGCCCGTCAGGCTGCACTTTGGGCCGACATGCCCGTGTCTGTCGCGGGCGCTACGGTCAACCGCTTCTGCTCATCGGGCCTGAACGCCATCGCGCTCGCCGCCCATCAGATCCGCGACGGCGCGGACATCATGATCGGCGGCGGTGTTGAATCAATCTCGCTGGTGCAGTTCGCCCCCCCTCGTCCGCTGCCGGCCAGCGGCCGGAGCCCCGCGCTCGACGAGAAATTGCTCGCAAAAATTCCGGCCATCTACATGACGATGATCGAGACCGCAGAGATCGTCGCAGAGCGCTACGGCGTTTCGCGTGAAGCCCAGGATGAATACGCACTTCAATCTCAGCAGCGCACCGCCGCTGCGCAGGCCGCTAACAAGTACGAGCACGAGATCGTGCCGATGAAGACCAAGATGGCCGTCACCAACAAGGAGACCGGCGTCGTCACGATGGAAGACGTCACCGTCAGCCGCGATGATTGCAACAGGCCGCAGACGACGCTGGCTGATCTGCAAAAGCTGCAGCCGGTTTTCAAGGGCGGCCAGAAGATCGCCGAAGGCAAATACATCACCGCTGGCAACGCCTCGCAATTTTCCGACGGCGGCGCGGCGCTCGTGCTGATGGAAGCGAAAGAAGCCAAGAAGCGCGGCCTCGAACCGCTCGGCGCTTTCCGTGGCTTCGCCGTGCATGGCTGCGAGCCGGATGAAATGGGCATCGGTCCCGTGTTCGCTGTTCCGCGCCTGCTTGAGCGTCATGGCCTGAAGGTCCAGGACATCGACCTATGGGAGCTCAACGAGGCGTTCGCATCGCAATGCCTATACAGCCGCGACAAGCTCGGCATCGATCCGGAGAAATACAACGTCAATGGCGGCTCGATCTCGATCGGCCACCCCTATGGCGTCACCGGCGCACGCTGCACCGGCCACCTGCTGCTCGAAGGCAAGCGGCGCAAGGCCAAGTATGGCGTCGTCACCATGTGCATCGGGGGCGGACAAGGTGCGGCGGGCCTGTTCGAGATTTTCTAGTCCCGGCGGCATGATCAAAAGGGACGGCCCGGTAACTTGCCGGGCCGTTTCATTTTCGAGGCCTCGTATCAATCGGTTATCATCGAACCAGCGCATTGGCGCCACAGGTGGCAAAAGACGGTTGATACCGCCAACTTTCTTCCTGAGGCGCGCGTCCGCGCCCTACCCAGCAGCTGCAAAGGCCGCTACATCCCGCCGCATCAGCTGACGTGAGTAATCACCCCGTGCCACCCGACTCCATCGCCCAGTCGGTATCTTCCGCGCCTGTCCGGCGGTTGCCGCTGTGGGAGTTCGTGAGCCTGACCGCCATGCTGATGGCGCTCAACGCGCTTGCGATCGACATCATGCTGCCTGCCCTGCCGCAAATGGGACGCGACTTCGCGGTGCCGCAGGAAAACGATCGTCAGATGATCATCGTGTCCTACATGCTGGGCTTTGGCATCTCACAGCTTTTCTATGGGCCTCTGACTGACCGCTTCGGCCGGCGCAGCGTACTTTTCGTCTCGCTGTTCTTCTATGTCGTCGCAGCGATCATGTGCGTCTATGCATCGACCTTTGAGATACTGATCGCCGTGCGCGCCTTCATGGGCGCCAGCGCTGGCGGCTCGCGTGTCATCGCTGTTTCGGCAGCGCGCGACCTCTACGCTGGACGCCAGATGGCGAAGGTGATGTCGCTGGTGATGATCGTGTTCATGGCGGCGCCGATCGTTGCGCCCTTCTTCGGCCAGCTCATGTTGAAGGTGATGACGTGGCACGGCATCTTCTGGGCGCTGGCGATCTTTGGCGTGGTGATGTTTTTCTGGGTGCTGCTTCGCCTGCCCGAAACATTACCGAAGGAGCGTCGCGTTCCGCTCAACATTCCGACCATGTTCCGCAACTACTGGAAGGTTATCAAGACACGCGATTCTCTTGGCTACACCATCGCCTCGGGATTCCTGTTCGGCGGCTTGATGAGCTACATCTCCGCTTCCGAACAGCTCTATCATGAGGTCTATGTGACCGGTGACTGGTTCGCGCTCTGGTTCGCCGGCGCGGCCGTCGCGATGTCGGTGTCGAACCTGATCAATTCGCGCCTCGTCGAACGCCTGGGCATGCGGTTGATCTCGCATACGGCCCTGATCGCGTTCGTGGTCATCAGCATCGCCCACGCGATTATTGCGATGCAGGGGCCGGTGCCGTTCCCGTTGTTCTACACGCTGGTGATCTTGGCGTTCTTCTGCATCGGCTTCCAGGGGCCGAACTACAACGCCATCGCCATGGAGCCGCTAGGTGCGCTCGCCGGATCGGGCGCAGCGCTGATCGGTTTTGCGTCATCCTTCGTGTCGGCGTCCATCGGCGGCCTGGTCGCCCGCCAGTTCGACGGCACGGTCACGCCGATCTTCATCGGTCACGCGGTCGTTGGCTCGCTCGCCCTGATCACGATCTTCATCACAGAGCGCGGCAAGCTGATGAAGCCGCACCAGCATGGGCCTATGCATTAGCGACACTTCCCTAGCGTTGCGGAGCTTACGGTGATTGACTCCTGATCCGGGCGCCGCTCACTGCCGTACAAGCAGGGGAGCCAGCCATGATAACCGTTCACCACCTGAACAATTCGCGCTCGCAGCGCGTGCTTTGGCTGCTGGAGGAACTTGGCGTCATTTACGAAGTGAAACGCTATGAACGCGACAAGACCACCATGCTCGCACCGCCCGAGCTGAAGGCCATGCACCCGCTCGGCAAGTCGCCTGTGATCAGCGAAGACGGACGCGTCATTGCAGAAACCGGCGCCATTATCGAATACATACTGGAGCGCCACGGCAAAGGTCGTCTGATCCCGCCTCCCGGCACGAATGAACGCCTCCGCTACACCTATTGGCTGCATTACGCCGAAGGGTCGGCCATGACGCCGCTGTTGCTCAAACTGATCTTCACGCGCCTGCCGGAGAATGCGCCGGGTTTTTTGCGGGGCCTGGTGAAGAGCATTTCAGCCAAGGCCAATGCGCGCCTTGCCGATCCCCAGATCCGCACGCACCTCGACTTTTGGGACACCGAACTGTCGAAGTCTGAATGGTTTGCGGGCCAGGACTTCACCGCAGCTGACGTCATGATGAGCTTCCCACTCGAAGCGGCCGCTGCTCGAGCCGGCGCAAAGTCAAAGCCCATGGTCAAGGCTTTCCTGGACCGCATCCATGCCCGTCCCACTTACCAGCAGGCGCTCAGGAAGGGCGGCCCTTACGACTACGCGTCCTGATCAATATGCCGGCCGGCTTCCTCGAATTCCTTGCTGCAGCCGTCGTCATGGAACTGACGCCGGGACCGAACATGACATGGCTCGTTCTCCTGTCGGCGCGCGCTGGCTGGCGCGCGGGGCTGCAGGCGGTGGCCGGGATCACTAGCGGGCTCGCCTTGATGGGCGGTGTCGCCGCCAGCGGGGCGGCCGCGCTGATTGCAGCCTATCCGCTGGTCTATGAGACCCTGAGGTGGGCCGGCGTCATCTTCCTCCTTTATCTCGCCTTCGAGGCCTGGGTCGGGGAGAAGGCTGGCGCCGCGCGAGACGATAAGGGGCGGCACTTTCGCCGCGGCTTCCTGGTCAACATCCTTAATCCGAAAGCGGCAGCGGTCTTCCTCGTAATGATCCCCGCTTTCGCCGGCACGGCGGGAGCCGGCTGGCTCATTGTGATGAGTACGATCTATCTTGCCATCGCCACCACGGCTCATGCGCTGATTGCCGTCTTCGCCAGTAATCTTCAGCAGATCGTAGTAGACCCGCGCCGGGAAGTGATCGTCCGCAGGATTCTCGCCATTCTGCTGGGCAGTGTCGCAATTTGGTTCGGCCTGTCCACGGGGCGTCAGGCGTAGAGATTTCCAGGGAAATGAACGCGGCAGAGAACTTGCAGATGCTCGCCCATGACAAACACTGGCCTCAGAGTTAAGACTTCCGGACGCGGCGGCGACTGGTGCTACAGCGTACTCGGCCCGTCTAGTCGGGTACTGGTGACCCGGCGCGGCTTTCCGTCGGAATACGCCGCTCGCAATGCCGGCTGGGCCGCCGCTGATGCGCTTTCGCCGGTTGCTGTCGCTGAGCGCCTCGCCCAATCGCCTAAGGCCGACTGGCGCGCAGTGCGCGCGACAGAACGCAAACCGCTCTGGCGCGCGCTGTTCGGCTGATCGAGCCTTAGATTTCGGCCGGCGTTTCAACGCGCCAGCCTGCGCCCTCGCCTTGTTTCATCAGATTGCACAACCATGGCATGGCGGCGCGCATATGTTCCGCAACGCCATAGGGCGGATTGACGATAACGATCCCAGCGCCGCCCAGCGGACCTGGGCCGATCGCCTTCACCCACAGATCCGCGACGAGCAGCTTCTCCGCCGCAACGCCGCCTTCCTCAATCAGCATGCTTGCGAGTTCGCTGTCGAACGCTTCGACAGCTTCGACATCCTTGATCGGGCGCCAGAACACATAAGTTCCCAGCGGCCAGCGCTTCACGGCCCGGGCCGCAGCTTTCAGCATCCAGTCGAAATCCTGCTTTCGTTCTGAAGTTCCCGCCTCGAAAGGCGGATCGATCAGGACGAGCCCGCGCCGTTCCGGCGGCGGCAGATAGGCGGCTAGTGCATCGAAGCCATCGCGCTCCTCGATCTTCACGCGCTTGTCGCGGCCCATCGCCTGACGCAGCAGCTCAGCGCTTGGCGGGTGCAGTTCGCACAGGCGTAGCGCATCGTCCTTGCGCATCATCTCGGCCGCCAGCACGGGTGAGCCGGGATAATGCTGCACGCCGCCGGAGTTCAAACGCCGGATCACATTCAGCCACGGGGCCAGGGATGCGCGCACAAGGTCTGGCGCACCGCGCTCGGCTTCCCAGATGCGCCCGACTCCGTCTTTCCATTCCGGGCTACGTCCTGCTTCTTCGCCCTCGAAATCGTAGAGGCCGATCCCGGCATGCGTGTCGATGTAGCGGTACGGCGCTTCCTTCGCGTTGAGCCGGTCTAAGCACAGCGCCAGCGCAACGTGCTTCACCACGTCCGCAAAGTTTCCGGCGTGAAAGGCGTGACGGTAATTCAGCTGCAACTCCTGTGGCGCGGTCACGCACTTATCATCCGCGTGACGTCAGTGAAACTTGTGTAATCACAAGTACACCCCACCTGCTCCTCCGGTAGTTTTTTTAGGAGGGATTCTTGCCGCTTTTCCTGTGCCCGAACGACAATTCCCAGATGCAGAAGATCGCGCGCGAGGGGATCGACATCGACATCTGCCCTACCTGCCAAGGCGTGTGGCTGGATCGCGGTGAGTTGGACAAACTATTGATGCAAGAGCGCGAGGAATCCGAAAAGCAGGCGCAAGCCCAACGCCGCTTTCATGAAGAGGTGAACCAGTTCGGGCGCGATCCGGACAAATGGCGGAAGGAGCACCGCTATGACGAGGAAAAGAAGCGATATCGCTACGAAGGCGACGATGACGACGATCGCCACGATGGCCGTCGCAAGCGCCGGGGCGGATTCGACCTTTTCGATATCTTCGACTAGTCGCCGAAACCAGGGTCGGTGTGATCGGGATTGAAACCCAGTCGCCCGACAATTTCGTTGATGCCCTGCACGCCTCCAGCACCTGGCGCCATTGGTGATTTCTGACCAAAGGTCCGCGTGCCGTTGTTAAGCCTGCCATCGGTCGGCTCGCAGCCGACCTTGCGGGCGCAACGCGTCATGAACTCGGCGTGATATGTCCGCAGCTCCTCCTTTGAGCGCGGCATGATCGTGTCCATCTTGCCGACGGCGGCGGCCCAGTTGGTCACGCAGTCCTTCGCCTTCAGGCCGATGCGAGTTTCGCATGGGTCGCGGCTCGCCAGCCCTTCGAGCCCGCCGGGCTGCGCTGGTTGGGCAAAGGGTGACGGGCCGAGATAGACGCTATCATTGCTTTGCACCGGCGCGGGCTGTCGGGGCGGCGTCGCCGTCGTCGGCTGCCTGTCGTTCCGGCGAGGCGGGGGCAGCGACGGCGCGGCGTCCGCGGGTTCTGATTTGGCGGTTGCTGGAGTCGGCCGCGGCGCAGGCCGGACCGGCATAGGCAGCGAATCCGCGATCAGCGAAACCTCGATTGCCTCTGGAATAATTGTCAGCTTGGCGGCCGGTGGCCGACCGGACGCCGCTATCATCCCAATCATCGCCAGCCCGATAGAGGCGTGCGCCACAACGGAGCCCGCGGCGGGCGCGTGTCTGCGCCAGCCGGGCCAGCCCGCCCAATGGCGTATCTTTTCCCGCAGCTCCATCGCACGGGATTATGCGCGCGACGTGCTGATCCGAAATCATGAAATCTGCGCCGGCCTAGAGGATTTCTTTGTGGGAGGTCACAATCCTGCCCACAAGGCCGTACTCCACCGCCTCTTTCGCGCTCATCCAGTGATCGCGATCGGTGTCCTTCTTGATGCGGTCGATCGACTGGCCGGTCGCATCCGCGAAAATCTGGTTCAGCCGCTCGCGCATCTTGATGATTTCGCGCGCCTGAATCTCGACGTCCGAAGCCTGACCGCCAACGCCGCCGCGGGGTTCGTGCAGCAGGAAGCGGGTGTTGGGCAGGCAGAAGCGGTTTGCTTTTTCGCCCGCCGCATAGATCAGCGCGCCAGCCGAGGCGCACCAGCCGGTGCCGAGGATCTTTACGGGCGCACGGACGAATTTGATCATGTCATGTATCATGTCGCCGCTCTCGACGTGACCGCCGGGCGAAGACAGCACGAGCAGGATCGGCTTGTCGCTGACGGCTGAGTACGCCAGCAGCTGAGCACTAACCGAACGGGCGATCTTGTCGTTGATCTCGCCGGTCAGAAGGATCGTGCGGGAATCGAAAAGAGCCTTCTCCATCAAGGACGACTGGGACTCCTCCTTTTTCGCCGAATCGTCTTCGCCATCATCATCGTCGTCGAACCGAATCGTCATGGGAGCTCCAAGAAGGTCGTAGTCCGCATAGGTGGCGTCTGCGGTCGGCCGGGTCAATGGCCGCGCCGGAAGGCGCTGAAAACGGGCTTTGCCACAGGCTGGTTAATGCCCGGCGAACCACACCAGATAGCTGACGTCGATGCCCTGGGCGGTCAGCTTGGTGTCGCCCTGCAGCTCCGGGAGGCAGACCAGGAACGCCGCCCCGGCGACCTTTGCCCCGGCCTTGCGCAACAGCTTGATCGCCGCCAGGGCCGTGCCGCCCGTCGCGACCAGATCATCAACCAGCAGAACGCGGTCGCCCGGCGCGATGGCGTCGGTGTGCATTTCCATCGAGTCGACGCCGTATTCGAGCTCGTAGCTTTCTGTGATGACGTTATGGGGCAGCTTGCCCTTCTTCCGCAGCGGCACGAATCCGGCCGACAGCTGGTGCGCCACCGCTCCGCCGAGGATGAAGCCGCGCGCTTCTATGCCCGCGACCTTGTCGATCTTCTGGCCCGCATAGGGCTGCACCAGCTCGTCCACCGCCTGCCGGAAGGCGCGCGGATTGCCCATCAGGGTTGTGACGTCCCGGAACATGATCCCCGGCTTGGGAAAGTCCGGGATGGTACGGATGGCGTCCTTGAGTTCCATGATGGTCCCCGCTTGGTTTAGTTAAGAATTGCCGCGCGTCTGTGACTAGGCAATGTCGGATCGCGGCAGCTGGCGTGTTTCCTTTTCCGCTGCCGCAATCCACGCCGCCATGTTCGGCTCGACGAGCATCTGGTCGATATAATCTTGCGCATCGGGCGAGCGGGGAATGGCGTAGGTGATGAAGCGCATCACCACCGGCGCGTACATGGCGTCGGCGACCGAATAGTCGCCAAACAGATATGGGCCGCCGGAGCGCTTCAGCCAGCCACTCCAGAGTTCATCCACCTTGGCGGCGTCGTCGAGGCCTGCCGGGGTCATCCGGCCCGCATCGGTGCGACGGCGAATGTTCATCGGCGCGTCGCTACGCAGATTCGCAAACCCAGAATGCATGATCGATGCTGCCGAGCGCGCGAGCGCCCGGTCAGTCGAGCCTTTGGGCCATAGCGCGGGGTTTTGCTCGGCCGCCCATTCGCAGATCGCGAGGCTCTCGGCGATCACCGCGCCGTCCAGCTCCAGCGCAGGAACGCGCGCGTTCGGAGAGATGGCGCCGAAGGAAGGTTTGCCGCCCATTTCGGGAAGCGCATGCAGGACTTCGTCGAATGCGATCCCGCCCACGCGCATCGCCAGCCACGGCCGCATCGACCAGGAGGAATAGTTCTTGTCGCCAATATGAAGGCGCGGCTTGGCCATCAGCTTCTCCCCTAAACGTGCTGTCTCAACCCGAACGCTACCAGCAGCGCCAGCACGATGAAAACGATGCCGACGCCGCGCTCGAACCATTTGCGGATAACCGGCTGAGCCAAGAAGCGCGAGAGCGATCCGCCGAGATGCGTGTACATCCACTGCACCGCCATATCGACAATGGTGCCGACAACGCCGATCACCAGCGTCTGGCTAAGTACATTGCCGGTCGCGTCGATGAACTGCGGCAGCAGGGTGATGAACCAGATGATCGTCTTGGGGTTGCCGAAGCCCAGCATCAGCCCATCGAAGAACGCGCCGCGTCCGACTGCGATGACCGGTGCGGGCTGGCTTGTATCCGGCGGCAGATGCGTCTTGAACGAACGTATCAGCGCGAGCGCGCCGATGAGCGCGAGATAGCCTGCGCCTACCCATTTCAACACGAAAAAAGCCAGCGGCGATGTCGCAATCAG
>Ga0138256_10004962_pt1 | contig 14123 bp, 14 predicted proteins | sample KNB2016incub_MG_FD_105486 | JGI IMG/M metagenome (GOLD analysis project Ga0138256, IMG submission 105486) | Active sludge microbial communities from wastewater in Klosterneuburg, Austria - KNB2014incub_MG | ecosystem: Engineered > WWTP > Activated sludge > Unclassified | place: Austria...
CACGCCGACGATTATTTCTGGCTGAGTACCGAGTTGGCCAGGATCGCAGGCGATTTTTCCCAAGGGCGCATTATTTCAATGCTGGAAGGCGGCTATAGCCTCACCGCATTGCGTGAATGCAGCGTCGCCCATTTGCGTGGCTTGATGGCGTAGATCGGGCCAGGGCCCGACCTACGATGATTCGAAATCCAATGCGGCCGAATTAATGCAATAACGCAAACCCGTAGGCGCAGGCCCATCCGGGAAAAGATGCCCCAGATGCGAGTCGCAATGGGCACATTTCACTTCGATTCGCTGCATGCCGAAACTGGTGTCCATGCTTTCGGCAATGGCGGATTTGTCGAGAGGTTTAAAGTAGCTGGGCCAGCCGCTTCCCGAGTCATATTTACTCTCCGAACTGAATAAAGCCGCCTTGCAGGCGGCACAGATGTAAGTGCCGGGGGCGTGATGATCCCAGTACTTGCCGCTGAAGGCACGCTCGGTCTCGGAACATCGGCAGATGGCATATTGCTCGGGGCTCAGCTCGGCCTTCCATTCGGCATCGGATTTCTCGATTTTCTGGCTCACTACCGGCTCCTATGGGGTTTGTGCAATAACGGCTAGAATACACCCCATCTTGGTTTTCAGGATTTGCCTGTGTCCCGTCCAGCTCTGCGCCTCTTGCCGCTGTGTTTCGCCATTTCCCAGGCCGTTGTTGCCCAGGAAGCCGAACAAAATTGGAATTATTGCCTCAGCCCGGAAACGCTGCCGGTATTCAATACCAGTGTCATTTCCAATGAAAATCGCGAACTTAGCGAAACCGAAATACAGGCCGACAATTTAAACCTCGAAAAAGAAAAAGTGACTGTATTCGACGGCAATGTCGTACTTCGGCGATCCGATCAATGGATGGGTACCGATAAGCTCACCTATACCCACGACGATGAAAAATTTGTCACCAGCGGTCCGGTTCGCTATCAGGACAAGGGCGTTCGACTGACGGCTGGCGAAGCAAGCGGCGATCAAAAAAACGACACGATGGCTCTCAAGGATGTCCAGTATCAATTCAACCAGAATCTGGGCAACGGTACCGCCGAAGAAGCAACGATGAAAGGCGAGACTGGCGAACTCGACCAGGCCACCTATTCGACCTGCCCTCCTGGGCAACGCCAGTGGGAGTTTTCGGCTAATCACATCAAGGTTGACCAAAAGACGGCTCGAGGCTCTGCCACCAACGCAACCCTAAGGCTCGGCGGTGTTCCCGTACTGTGGCTTCCCTACGTCAGCTTCCCTACCGACGACCGCCGTCGCAGTGGCGTGCTATCACCCACGATCGGTAATGACGAACGAAACGGCATCGATATCTCCGTACCGATTTACTGGAACATCGCGCCGAATATGGATGCCACTTTCACCCCTCGCTGGCTGTCCGAGCGCGGGTTGATGTTAGGTACGGAATTCCGATATTTGACAGAGCGCTCCCACGGTATTTTTGAAACCACCTGGTTGCCGAACGATGACGTCTTCAACAGCGATCGCGGCCTAATCGAGTTAAACCATTTCACGGCAATCAACCCGTCCTGGTATTTCAGCACCGACATCAATAATGTCAGTGACCGTAATTATTTTGCCGATTTCGGGCAGTCGCTCAGCGCCACTTCCATCTCCTTTCTTGGAAGTGACATGGGTATCTTCGGACGCGGACGGAACTGGTCTGCCAGTGCAAGTGTCCAGTACTGGCAAATAGCCAGTCCCGACTTGTCATTTACCGACGACAACTCTCCGTTTCACCGTTTGCCTCGTCTGCAGGCCAGCTGGAACAAGCCGCTTACACCCTGGTTCGAGTTTGGCGTCAATTCGGAACTGGTTCGTTACGAAAGAGACAATAATCTGGGCCAGAATGTTGGCGGTACACGGGTCGACATTCAACCTTTCCTGAGAATGCCCTTCAGCGGCGCATCCTGGTTTGTGACTCCGGAAATCGCATGGCGTTACACGCGATACACCGATGTCGATGCAAGTCTGCTGCCGCCAGGTGCCGATACCTCGCCCAATCGCAGCCTCCCGATTTTCAGCCTCGATGCCGGCATGGTTTTCGAACGGGATATGAAGTGGGGTTCGGAAAATTACCTGCAAACCTTCGAGCCGCGTTTTTATTATTTGTATGTGCCATACAGGAATCAGGATGCGTTTCCGGTATTTGATACTCGTGACCTGACATTTGACTGGCCAGCCCTGTTCAGAACCAACCGGTTCGGTGGCGCCGACAGGCAAAGCGATGCCAATCAAGCCACGATTGCCTTCACAACCCGCTTTTATGAACAAGACACCGGACGCGAGCGCTTTAGCGCCAGCCTGGGGCGAATTACCTATTTCGAGACACCGCAAGTCATCGGCACCACCCCTCAATCCAGCAATGGTTCTGCCTGGGTCGCCCAGTTTGACTGGACGATATCGGACAACTGGAATATCGGCGTTACCCAGCAATGGGACCCGGGCAATCAGCAAAACCTGCTGACCGGCGCGCGCTCGCAGGTTCGGTGGGCTAACGGAGGCCTGTTCAATGCCGCTTACCGCTACCGAAGGGACTCACTGGAACAGACCGATATCAGCTTCAGGATTCCTGTGAAGCAAAGCTGGAATCTGGTGGGTCGCTGGAATTACTCGATCCGGGACGACAGCAGCCTGGAAAGCCTGTTTGGCGTTGAATGGAAGAGCTGCTGCGTGGCATTGCGGGTACTCGGTCGCCAGTACGTTCGCAGCTTTTCCGATAAATCGAACTTTGGCCTTTATGTCGAACTCGAACTGAACGGCTTGGGCAGCTTTGGTCGGGACACGGAAGCCGTACTCGATAATGCTATCCTAGGTTATTCCCAATAAAATCAATCTTGAACCAACAGTTGTGCCCGGAAGTCACCCGCGCATGCAACGCCGACGGAGTTTGAAATACATGAAACAGAAGTTTTCCGGTTTGCTATTGGCCCTGTCATTGGGCTTAAGCAGCAATGCCTTACTGGCACAGGATCAATCCGTTGCAAGCGTTGACGGAATTGCCGCCATCGTTGATGAAGACGTCATCCTCAATAGTGAAGTGCAACGCGCTGTCGATAATGTCAAATCCCAATATGCGACACAGCCGCAACAGCTTCCTCCGGAAGATGTTCTGCGCAAACAGGTACTCGAACGTCTCATCTTGCTGCGTTTGCAGGTCGAACGAGCCCAAAGCAGCGGTATTCGCGTATCGGATAACGACGTGAACCTGGCAATCCAGAATATTGCCAACCAAAACAAGATCAGTCCTGAACAACTTCGCGCACAACTGGGCAATGAAGGGCTGAGCTACGAAGAATTCAGGAACAACCTGAAAGATGAAATGACCGTTCAACGCATGCGCCAAAGCTATCTGCAAAGCCGCGTACAAGTATCGGACACCGAGATTGACCAGCTCCTGTCGGCTCGTGAAGTCGGCGGTCCCGAAATCAGGCTGGCCAATATTCTTGTCGGGTTGCCTGACAGCGCGACACCGGAGCAGATTGCCACCGCTCAAGAAAAAATCAATCGAATCAAGGCGCTTCTGGACAAGGGCGAAATGGACTTCAGTTCAGCGGCGATTCGCTATTCGGATTCGCAAAACGCTTTGGAAGGCGGCGAAATCGGCTGGCGGACTGTCGATTCAATCCCGCCCGCATTCGTGGCCATGCTTAGTGGAATGAAGCCGGGCGACGTCACCAACCCCGTTCGTGGGCCAAGTGGATACCAGTTGATCAAAGTCCTTGAAACCCGTGAGCAGCAGAAACAAATGGCGACGCAATACAACGCGCTCGGCATGATGATTGCCACCAAAGAAGGCGACAATGTCGAGGCTGCCCGCCAGAAAGCCGAAGATTTACGCACCCGTGTACTCGCCGGCGAAGACTTCACCAAATTGGCGCGTGAAAACTCGACCGAAGAAATGAATGCCAGCAAAGGCGGCGACATGGGTTGGTTTGAACTCAACCAGTGGGGCCAGGGAATTGCCAACAAATTGGTCGCCCTGAGTGACGGCGAAGTCTCCGACGTTTTCAGAAGCGATTACGGATGGCACTTCGTCAAACGACTCGGCACACGTAGCCAGGATGTCACTAATGAGAACCGTCGTGCCCAGGCGCGTCAAATGATCACCCAGCGCAAATCAGAAGAAGAGTATGAGCGTTTCGTACGCCAGATTCGTAATGATGCCTACGTCGAGTCACGTATCGGCGGTAGTTAAAACATGAATCCCCGCCTGGCGCTTATTGCAGGCGAACCGGCAGGAATTGGTCCCGAGTGCTGTGTCCGTATTGCACAAACAATGCTCACCGAAGACCTGATTGCGATTGCCGACCCGAAGACACTTTATCAAGCAGCGGAAGCCCTCAAGCTTCCGCTGCGTCTCGTTTCACCCGACCAAAAAGCGAAGCCGGGCGAGCTGTCCTTGCTGCCAATGTCACAGAAAATAGCTACGGTTTTTGGTGAAGCAAATCCTGAAAATGCGGAATTCGTCATCGCCACATTATTGCGGGCGGCCAGGGGCTGCCTGGATGGCGAGTTCGGCGGCATGGTGACCGGACCGGTGAACAAAGCCTCGATCAATGCCGGCGGCATTGTCTATACCGGCACCACCGAACTACTCGCCGAACATGCCGGATGCGAAGTCGTGATGATGCTGGCGAACCCGCAAATGCGGGTTGCGTTAGCCACGACACATCTGTCCTTGCGCGATGTACCCGATGCCATTACGGAATCCGGATTAAAAAAAGTTTTGGCGATATTGCATCAAAGCTTATGTATTCAATTCGGCATCGACAACCCGAGAATCGCCGTACTCGGATTAAATCCGCATGCGGGCGAAGACGGAATTCTCGGTCGTGAAGAAATCGAGATCATCTCCCCATGTCTCCGGCAATTACGTTTGGAAGGCATGCAACTGATCGGCCCCTTACCCGCCGACACGGCATTTCTTCCACAAAAATTAAAGCAATTCGACGCCGTCCTGGCGATGTATCACGACCAGGGCCTTCCTGTATTGAAACATGCGGGATTCGAACACGCGGTCAATATTACGCTCGGCCTTCCCTACCCGCGTGTCGCCGTTGACCATGGTACGGCACTGGAAATTGCCGGCAAGGGAATTGCCGATCCATCCAGCATGATGGCGGCCGTGACACAATGCACTCTATTGGCGAACTCACGGAGTGCCGGATGAAATTATTCAAAGACCCGCCGAAAAAAAACCTCGGCCAGCATTTTCTCGTCGATCGGGAGATCATCGATAAGATCGTGTTGGCAGTGAAACCCGCACCTGGCGATTTTCTGGTGGAAATCGGTCCCGGCCAGGGCGCGATCACATTTCCCTTGCTGAAAAAACACGGCGAATTGACCGTGATCGAATTCGATCGCGACCTGATTACACCCTTGATGGAATCGGCCGAGGGCATTGGCGAACTGACGATTATTCACAAGGATGTGCTGAAGGTAGATTTCACGAAGTTGTCTGCCGATCGCCCGCCGATGCGCCTGATAGGCAACCTGCCCTACAACATCTCGACGCCGATTTTATTCCACGTACTTGAACATGCTCCGGCGGTACGAGATATGCATTTCATGCTGCAGAAAGAAGTTATTGACCGGATGGCTGCCGAGCCGGGAAGTAAAGTCTATGGCCGCCTGAGCGTCATGTTGCAGGCACGTTGCGAAGTCACGCCATTGTTCATGGTGCCGCCGCACGCGTTTCGCCCGCCACCCAAGGTGGATTCGGCCGTCGTGCGGCTGGTTCCTTTGGCCAGCGATAAAATCCTGATTACCAATACGGTTTTGTTTGAAAATCTTGTGCGGGATGCATTCGGACAGCGACGCAAAACAATCAGAAATGCCATGCAGGCACAGTGCACCAGCGAAGACATTGAAGCGGTCGGACTGCGGCCGGATGCCCGTGCCGAACAATTACCGGTATCGGATTTTATCAAATTGGCCAACTTTCTTGCTTCAAAAACAGCGCCGGCAACGTAAACTACCCACATGCCTGCCAAACACCACATTGCCGTCACTGTCAAAACCCGTTTTCTGGATGAGCAGTCCGAGCCGGACAACGCCCGTTTCGTTTTTTCATACACCATCCGTATCGAAAACCAGGGCGAAGTACCGGCACAATTGATAAGCAGACACTGGGTGATCACCGACGAACTCGGCAAGGTGCAGGAAGTGCACGGCGAAGGTGTTGTCGGCGAACAACCACATCTGCGTCCGGGCGAATCTTTCGAATATACCTCGGGTGCCGTTCTGGAAACGGCACTTGGCACCATGCGAGGCAGCTATCACATGCAGGCAGATGATGGTCTTCAGTTCGATGCCGATATCGCGCCCTTTACGCTCTGCGTTCCCAGGACACTGCATTAATGGCCACTTATGCCATTGGCGATGTCCAGGGTTGCTACGATGCATTATCGCGTCTGCTGGAACGAATTAAATTCGACCCGGCCAAAGATCGTTTATGGTTCTGCGGCGATCTGGTTAATCGTGGCGGACAATCGCTGGAAACCCTGAGACTGATCCATTCGCTGAAAATACACAGCACGATTGTCCTGGGTAACCACGATCTATCGCTGCTTGCCATTGCCCAGCGCCGCGAAGAAGACCAGCGCAAGGTGAATCCCGACTTGCAACGCGTTCTGTTTGCTGACGACGCCGAGATACTGATCAACTGGCTGCGCATGCAAAAACTTTTGCACGTGGATCGCACGCTTGGGTTTGCCATGGTACATGCCGGTATTGCGCCGAAATGGACATTGAAAATAGCCGAAGCACGGGCACACGAGGTCGAGTCACGCCTGCATAGTGACAACTATCGGAAGATTTTCAAAAATATCTACGGCGATAAACCGGTCTGGTCGCCCAAACTGACCGGCCCGGATCGCGATCGTGCGATCATCAATATCTTCACCCGGCTTCGTTATTGCACACCTTCCGGCCGCATCGTGTTTGAAGACAAAGGCAGGCCAGGCACGCAAAAACCCGGAAGCTACCCCTGGTTTGAAGTGCCGGGACACGCAGCACGCGAATTACCGCTGATTTTCGGACACTGGTCGACGCTTGGCTTGTTTATGGGGCTCGGTGTTTACGGCATCGATACCGGCGCTGTCTGGGGCGGCAGTTTGACAGCTTTGGAACTGGGGCCGGAATTGCGACTGCATCAAGTCACAGGCCGGGTTGTAGAACTGCACGCTGCGCGCGCCTAGAAACTTGGCAGCAATCGGGCCCGCGGGCCCTCCTACGGTTTTTTGAATTCGTAGTCGACGAATTCAAATGCAAAGGCATGTTTTTCGTCTTCCGTATGTCTTCCGCGCGGCAAAACATGCCATTGCTTGAAGTCCACCTTCGGAAAAAACGCATCGGCATTTTCCACGGTCGTATCGACATGCGTCAGATAAAGATGGGTGGCAATCGGCAGGGTTAAACGGTAAATTTCACCGCCGCCGATAATGCATATCTCGGATTCGTCACGACACATTACCAACATGTCTTCGATCGAACCGGCAGCTTCCATTCCGTTAAACGGCACATAGCCCGAACGCGATAGAACAATATTGCGCCGTTTCGGCAAGGCACGACCAAGCGACTCGGCAGTCTTGCGACCCATCACGATGGGCTTGTTCAAAGTCAGCGCCTTGAAACGCTGCAGATCCGCCGGAAGGTGCCAGGGCAAGGCGTTGCCTCTACCAATGGCAAACTCGTTATCGAGCGCCGCTACGAGCGAAATTTTCTGCATGGCGATCAAACCGCTACCGGCGCCTTGATGGCAGCCAGAGGTTCGTAATTGTCGATACGGATATCGTCGATGCCGAAAGCGAATAAATCCTTTATTTCCGGATTCAGATACAAACTTGGCAATGCACGCGGGGTGCGCGACAACTGTTCATTGACCTGGTCAAAATGGTTCGAATAGATATGCGCATCGCCAAGCGTATGCACGAAATCACCCACACCCAAATCGCAGACCTGGGCAATCATGTGCGTCAGCAAGGCGTAACTTGCGATGTTGAACGGTACGCCGAGAAATAAATCTGCCGAGCGCTGATACAACTGGCAGCTCAATTTTCCGTTGGCAACATAAAACTGGAAAATGGCATGGCAAGGCATCAAGGCCATTTTCGGCAAGTCGGCAACGTTCCAGGCATTGACGATCAATCGGCGCGAATCGGGATTGCGTTTTATTTCATCTACCAGCCACTGGATTTGATCAATGGTGCTGCCGTCGGGACATTCCCATGAACGCCACTGCTTGCCGTAGACCGGACCAAGCTCTCCATTCGCATCGGCCCATTCGTCCCAGATACTGACTTTGTTTTGCTTGAGATAGGCAATATTGGTTTCGCCTTTCAAAAACCAGAGCAGCTCGTGGATGATCGAACGCAGATGCAGCTTTTTCGTCGTCACCAGCGGAAAGCCGGCATTTAAATCAAAACGCATCTGGGCGCCAAATACCGATCGGGTTCCGGTACCCGTGCGGTCGGATTTCTCGGCACCGTTTTTCATCACATGTTCGAGCAGATCGAGATACACCCGCATTATTATTTAGCCTCCGTCTGCTTTAACGGCGACGGCTGCAATACCGGCGAGGTCCTTGCCATAAACAGGAATACCAGGCCGATTGCAATGAGTGGCAGGCTCAGAATCTGGCCCATGGTGAGCCAGTCACCGGCAAAATAACCGAGTTGCGAATCGGGCTCGCGAACGAACTCCACCAAAAAACGGAATACGCCATACAACAGGGCAAACCAGCCCGATGCCAGATAGCGGGCTCGCGGCTTGCGCGTGACCCAATATAAAAAAGCAAAAAGAACAATGCCTTCCAGCAACATTTGGTATATCTGTGTGGGGTGGCGCGCGAAAGCATCCAGCGCATGGCTTGCATGCAGGGTTTGCAGTTGTACTGCCGTCAAATTGGCATAGGTGTCGGGCAGACTATCGGGAAAAATCACGCCCCAGTTCGATTGGGTATATTTTCCCCACAACTCGCCATTGATGAAATTACCGAAACGGCCAAACGCGAGACCTGGCGGTACCAATGGAGCAACGAAATCGATGGTGTCAAATACATGCACCTTCTTTTTCCAGGACCACCAGGCGACAGCCGCCATCACGCCGATCAAACCGCCGTGAAAACTCATGCCGCCCTCGTTGATGCGAAACAGCATGACGGGATCGGCAATGAACTCGGCAAAGTTATAAAAAATGACGTAACCGATTCGACCGCCCAGTACTACACCCACCATGCCGTAGAACAGCAAATCGCTAAACCCTTCTTCATCCACGCCCGGTAAACGGCCTGCGCGCACCCGGCGTGTACCGAGAATGTAGGCAACGGCAAACCCCAACAAATACATGATGCCGTACCAATGAAGCCCATGCGGCCAGAACGGCAAATGGATGGCGATCGGGTCCAGATTATGTAGATACATCAGCTGTTTTACTCGCGAAATACAGTGCTTATTCTGCCCGATTTAGGCGCCTAGCCCAAGCATTACGCCCTGGCAGGCGATACCTGCGACAGATACAGGGATTCGAAGTTCGACAGTGGCAGAGGCTTGCTGAAAAAATAGCCCTGTACCTCGTCACAGCCCGACTGCTGAAGCAATTCAAATTGCGCCTGGGTTTCGACACCTTCGGCAATAACCCTCAAATTGAGCGACTGCGCCAGCGCTATCAGGTGCTGGACAATGCTCGCCATGCGGCTGTCTTCACAAATACTGGAGACATAGCTTCGATCCAGTTTCACCATTTGCAGCGGCAATTGCGCGAGATGCGTGACCGAAGCATAGCCGGTGCCGAAATCATCGAGTGCCAGCGAAAGCCCGCTTTCGGAAAACTTCATCAATATCGGCAACAAATTATCCTTGTCATGCAGCAATGTGTTCTCGGTGATCTCGCCTTGCAAGGCATCAAAATCCAGACCGGCTTCATCCAGCATGATTTGCAGATCGTAGGCAAAGCCGGGATAGGTCAACTGCTCGGGTGAAAAATTGAAACTGAGCCTGAATGTTTCGTTGCCTTCCAGACGACGCCAGGCGGCAAGGGATTTAAACGCCTCGCGAATCAGACCGGGCTGGATTGCCAACAAGGCACCCGACTCTTCCGCCACGTCAATGAATGATGCGGGCGCAAGCAGACCTTTTTCCGGATGTTGCCAGCGCAACAAGGCTTCTGCACCCACCAGACTTTTGTCTTTTGCATCAAGAATGGGTTGGAAATAGAAAAGGAATTCGTTTTCCGCCATGCCGCGCCGAATATCCTGCTCGAGATCCATCCGCTGTCTTGCAACTTCGTCCATGCCTGGCGAAAAAACTTCCAGACCTCCGCGGCCAGTCTGGATGGCGGCGCTGAGTGCGATGGTGGCATCGCGAAGACACTCTGACGCCTCCAGGTATTTGCGGGTGTCGGACACAACACCGACGCTCGCCGTCAGCACGATTTCGCGATCACCGATAAAAATTGGCTGGGCGATGGCGGTCTGGATTTTCGAGGTGATCTTCATCGCTTCGAGCATCGGCGTTTCGGACACCACAACCACGGCAAATTCGTCATTGCCCAATCGGCCGAGGCGATCCATCCCGGCTACCGCGGCAAGCCTGTCCGCCACCACGACCAACACCGCATCGGCATCTTCGTCGCCAATGGCCTGCATCACATTGCTGAAGCGATCCAGATCAATCACCAGCAAGGCGGCAGAATCACCGGCACGCATTAATTGATTAAGTCGATCCAGCATCAAACCCCGATTCGCCGCCCCGGTGAGGTGGTCGAAAAACAGGGCGCGATTGCGTTCGCTTTCCACCTGGTGAAGACGGCGATGCTCAAGCGACTGGGAGGCCAATGCCGAAATCCCGCAACAAAAAACCCTTTCTTCGTCGGTCCAGTGCCTGACCGATCCAACATGCTCATGGCAAAGCACACCGACCATTTTTCCGCAAACACTGACGGGGACATCCAACATGGCGCCGATATTGTTCTGCAGCAGATAATTATCCTTGAACTCGGAAGTTTTAGGATCATTGGCGGCATCGTGTGCGGCCAGCGTCAGCAAGTCATTCAGGGCATCGAAATACCGTGGAGTTTTTTCACGATACAAAACGATCGGCAGGTTGAGCTGCATCTTCCCGTCCTGGAATAATGCCGCACATCGCAGTTGGGAATTATCCGCCTCGAACATCCACAGCCCAACTCGCGGGCAGGACAGGGCTTGCGAACTGGCACTCAGTATTCGCTCAAGACTGGTTTCGTCGCTGACGAAGGGATGCCGTGAAATATCCAGCAGGGCATCACGCAAACGCAGCCAGCTTTCACCGGCAAGAAAATCGTCACCCTCGGGATGTACAGAGGTCTCGGTCGTCATAAAAAACCCTGTTTACTTCGGGTCAATTTAGCATGTAATCCGGCAGACAGAGCATTGGTTTGGACACAGGCCCGACCAAATCGCTCCGGCAGTTACAGTGCGCCATGGGCACACTGCAGGCAATAATCCTTCCGGCAAACTACACGTTTCTTCGCGATTTTTTTCTCGTCCATATATTGAGCGCCTCAACACTGGCAGAAAATGCCATGGCGAAGTAAAGCAATTTGCGGTCGATGTGAATTTCGAAACCCTCGGCAATCAAGGCCACGCCAACCAGAATGATGAACGCCAGCGCCAGCATTTTGACGGTTGGGTGCTTGTCGATGAAGTCACCAATGGGGTTCGCGGCAAAAATCATTACCGCAACCGCGATCAGGATGGCACCTACCATGATCCATTTTTCATCGACCATGCCGACGGCGGTAATCACGGAATCGAGCGAGAATACGATATCGATCACCGCAATTTGCGCGATCACGTAACCGAAGACGGCCGAAGGTTTGGTGTCGATATCTTCGTCTTCGCCCCGGCCTTCGACCGAATCATGGATTTCCATTGTGCCCTTCACCAGCAGAAATAATCCGCCGGCAATCAGGACGATGTCGCGAATCGAGAAATTCTGTCCAAACAGGCTAAAGAGGTTTTCTTTCATGCCCGCCAGAAAGGCCAGCGAGAGTAGCAATCCGATGCGAGTCAAGCACGCAAGCGCCAGCCCGAACTTTCTGGCTTTTGGTCTTTGCTCGGGCGGCAGTTTACTGACGGCAATGGAAATGAAAACCAGGTTATCGACACCCAGCACAATTTCCAGCATTGCCAGAGTGAACAACGCGACCCACATTTCGGAACTAAATAAAAAATCCATTTCAGCTATTTATCCATGACATGAAACGCGGGCCAAGAATGCAAGCCCAGCAAAGCAATACAACAATGTCGGCCAGAAATACGGAAGCCGAACCCAAATCCTTGGCTCGACCGGAGAGCTCGTGATGTTCTCCGCCAAACCGGTCAACCACCGCTTCAAGAGCGGAATTGATGACTTCGACTATCAGCACCAAAATCAGACTCGAGACCAGCAGGGCTTTTTCAACGCCGTTCTGTCCCAGCCATAAACCCAATGGCGCCAGCAAAACGAACAAATAAACTTCCAGACGGAATGACGATTCATAGTCCCATGCCGCCTTGAGGCCTTTCATGGACCATTTAAATGCGTTGATGATTTGAAAGACGTTGCGCGGGGCACTTTGTCTCTCGGTACTGTCGGCCATCTTGCCATCCTGTACTGGGCAGAATAAGTCGCGTATTTTGCCACAATCAGCCCCCAACATGACCTTGCGCATGGGCGCAGCAGCCCCATATTTGCGATATTGCCCTTTTTATTCAGGTTCGGAGAGAACGATGTTTGATGCAGAAAAGCTACTGGGACAAATGATGGGAGATGCTTTTTCAGGATCGCTCGGCGGCAAGAAACGCAAACATAAACGACAATCCTCGGGGCTCTCAGGCTTGCTGGGCGGGGTTTCCACCGGCACCAAAGCCAAAATCGGCATCGGCTTGCTTGGCCTGGCATACGCCGCCTATGAGCACTACAAGCAGCCCGGCAGCCCTGTTTCAGCCACTCCCGGCAGCAGCCCCCCGCCTCCACCTTCCGCCACATTAACAACTGCAAGCACCATGCCGCCTCCACCCCCGGCGGCAAAGCCAGCCGTCAGCCACGAAACTGCGCTGCATTTGATTCGCGCCATGATTACCGCCGCCGATGTCGATGGCCTGATTGATGCCGAAGAACGCGAAAGCATTCTCGGACGTGCCCGGGATGCGGGGCTCGATGCCGAAAGCCTGCAGGCACTGGATGTCGAAATACGTGCGCCATTGAACTTAAAGCAACTGGTGGCGCGGACACCTCAAGATCTTCGCGACGATACCTATGCGGCAGCCTTGATTGCCATTACTGCCGATACGCAGGAAGAGCGAGAATTCCTCGATCAACTTTCAGACGCATTGAATCTCGATCCGGCGGCTCGTCAGGATATTCACAAACAACTCGGCATGTGATTTTTGGCGTTCGGCCAAATATCGGATTTCTAAAAACCCAGACTTCGGAGAACAACAATGCACCAATGGTTTTTCAGCTATAACGGCCAGCAAATCGGTCCGCTCGATCAAGCCGCAGCCGTTGCACAGGCAGCAAAAGATTCCAATGGCCATTGCTGGCGCCAGGGTTTTGCCGAGTGGCAGGCCATAGCCAGTTGCATGGAGCTACGTTCGGAAACCGCCGCCGGAAACATGGCCGTGCCGGCTCCGCCCAGCGCGCACCAGCAACGCAGCGACGTGATCGATTACAAAATTTACGGCGAAGATATGCAATTCGTCGAAATCGAACTCGATCCTGGCGAGAGCACCGTCGCGGAAGCAGGGTCGCTGATGTACAAGGACTCGGCCATTTCGATGGAAACCGTTTTTGGTGATGGCTCGGCATCTTCGAGCAGTGGCGGCTTCATGGATAAATTGGTGGGTGCCGGAAAGCGTCTGATCACCGGCGAAAGTTTATTTACCACCATGTTTTCGCATACCGGCCAGGGCAAGGCAAAAGTTGCTTTTGCAGCGCCATACCCGGGCACGATAGTGCCCATGACCTTGAGTAATTACGGCGGAAAAATAATCTGTCAGAAAGACTCGTTTCTTTGTGCGGCACGCGGCGTTTCGATCGGCATCTTTTTCCAGAAAAAAGTGATGACGG
>Ga0138256_10004963_pt1 | contig 14122 bp, 9 predicted proteins | sample KNB2016incub_MG_FD_105486 | JGI IMG/M metagenome (GOLD analysis project Ga0138256, IMG submission 105486) | Active sludge microbial communities from wastewater in Klosterneuburg, Austria - KNB2014incub_MG | ecosystem: Engineered > WWTP > Activated sludge > Unclassified | place: Austria...
ACTTTTTCTGCTTCAGAAAAGCGTCTTACAAGAAAATATTGATTTGCTAACATCTCACTCATTTTAAATCTTAATTACTTTATTCATTAAAAACAATTTAAATAATTAATTACCAGTAACGTATGGATAACCTTTGATTTCATTAGCGGGAATAAATGTATTAGTAAAATTTCCGTTTAACATAATATCATATATCATTGAGTTTGAACCGTATGTAAGTGATTTTATATCGTAACCTAAAAGTCTTAAATATGCTCCAACATACGAACTAGTTTGACCTGTAAAACAGTACAATACAGAAGTTTTATTTGTTGGAATTGTTGTTAAATCATTGGAACCTTTAAAAGGCAAAAAAGTTGGATCATAATTTATCGATCCGGGAATATGACCTGGATTAAGATAAAGCGCATCAGTTCTATAACTTATAACATAGTAACTATTTAAACTTTGCATAACTGAAATAGCAGGTAAAGTTGCTACTTCATATCCTGCAGCAAATAATTCTTTTACTCGTGCTTCAAGAATTTCAGGACCAGTTGTTTTACCTGTAGAAAGTGTAGCAGGTAATTGCCCTTTAGGATTTTTATTTGGTGATGGAGTATTGACAAACTGCGTTGCATATGCATTACTTATATTTGCCAACCAATAGTTTTGAGCAAAAGTAGAATCCCATGAACTCATTCCCCACTTAAGAGAAAACACATTAGTATTTCCACCAATCGCTCTAAGTAAAGAAACTCCATAAGCAGAAGTTTGTCCTGCACAACAAGCAATTACAACTTTAGTATAACTTGCAGTGTTTATAGTTTTTATATATTCATAAAGGTTAGAAAAATCAACCCTAACAGCACCTTCAATATGTCCATTAGAATATTTAGCTTCATCTCTTATATCAATCACAAGTAGCTTTGTCGGAAAAGTAATTCTTAGCGTATTTACATCAGTAGCTGTGATAATAAATGTGCTTGAATTATTTATATAATCATTATTTGATTCAAGATAGTTTAAAAGAATTTCGCTCTCATTTATTTCAGGTGGAGTTACTGGCTCATCTTCTTTACTGCAACCTGAGTTAAATAATATTATAGCAGAAAATATTATGAAATAAAAGAGGTTTATGATTATTCTGTTGTACATTTAATTTTACTTTAATTTGGAACTCAACTGTGAAAAAAATAAAAACTATCTAAAACAATTATTAAGTACTTATCCATTTTCTGACTTGGTAGACTATACTGTATCAACCTTTAAAAAATTGCCTGAAGATATTTCTATTTTCAGGCAATATATAATCAGAAAATAATTATTGAACTACAGGATAGTTCATACAGGTATTACCATCGCCAACTGTCCATTTAGTACCAGGCATAGTATCATAAAATAAATTATTTGTGCCAAATAACAATGTTTTAGCATCGTAACCTAAAGCACGTAAGAAAGGAGCCAAGAAAGCTGAAGTTTGACCTGAATAACAATAAACAACAATTGTTTTATTTGTTGGTAAAGTTTTTAAGAATGTTGCAAGTTTCAGATCTTCTTTTGGCTTGTATTGGATAGCACCTTCAATATGTCCTAAATCATAATCAGCAACTGGCCAATAATTAACAATGTAGTAATTTGATAAGTTTGCATATAATGTAGTTCTATCTATAGTTGCTGCTCCAAATCCTTCTGCTAGGACTGCTGCAAGTCTTACATCTTTAATTTCAGCACCAGTTGTTTTACCTGTTGACAATGTTGGAAGATTTCCAGCTGCATTTTTAACATTTGCTGTAGTCTGTTTTGTTATTGGATTTGTTTGTCCATTTGTTTTTGCTTGATCCCATTTTGAAGGATAAGCCCAACTGCACATTCCCCATTTTAAGCTAAACACATTTGAATACCCAGCTAGTCTTAAAACTGAGGCTGCGAATCCAGCTGTTTGACCAGTATAACAAGCAATAATTACTCTGGTTTTTGAGGATAAATTATTTGCATTATAATAGGTTAATAAATCAGCAGGAGCAACATTAACTGCACCTTGAATATGTCCTGTTGCATAATCAGTCGCGCTTCTTATATCCAAAATAGCAACATTAACAGCAGTAGTAATATCAGTATTTACTTCTGTGGCTGTTTTCATTGCAGGAAGTGATGTGTTTACAAAGTCATTAGCTTCAAAATATTTAATAAGTTCTTCTGCTTCATTAACTGTTGGTGGAACAACTGGTGGATCTTCATCTTCACTACATCCAGCATTAAAAAACACAAAGGTTGCTGCAATAAATAAGTACAGCAAATAATAAAGTTTACGTTCTTTCATTTTTAGATCTCCTAAAGTTTAGTTTAAGTATATTAATTTATTATCTAATTAACTTGCCAGCTTGCTGGAAGTTTTCCATCGACTATAATTCCGCCATTAGCACTCTTCTCCCAGGTTTCGATATTATCAGAATCAAATAAGTATAATTCTTTATTGTTATAACTTCCGTCAGAATTTTTGGATATATGACATCCTTCTGCACAATTTGAATAAGTTTGCCAGGTACCTGTTGAATCTTTAAATCCAGTTCGGGTTGTAATTTTAATTATGTTATGTGGTGTGGTGTATTTATAAGTCGGAGCCACATTAAAATTTGAAAGAAGTGCAATTCCATAATTTTGCCAGCTATCAGGTGCCATTAAAGATCTTCTTAACAAAGCAAAATCATATTGCGGCTTTGTATTTTTTATAGGATTCATTCCAATCTTAAAACTCTGATGAGCATGTACTCTTGCACCAACTTCACTACCAATATGACAACTACCGCAGTTATTGTAATCTTGTGAATGACACGTGTAACAGCTTAGATTGCTGATGTGTTGAGTATGAAATGCATTTGAATTAATAATATCAGAATGACAATTTGAACATTTTGGAAGTTCAGGATATTTATATCTTTGGTCGTACATTGTGCCGTTACCATGAATTTCGTGTTTACTATGGCAACTCATACAATTATATCCGGCTCCTGTTAAGTGAACATCAGGAACTGTACCGGCACCAACACCAAAATATGCGTGTCCACCACGACTTGTATGGCAAGTTGTGCAATGATCTACCATATTTGGAGTTTTAAAGAAAGAGTGAGAATTGTATAATCCACCGCCGCCAGCTTTTGGGCGATTAACATGGCAATCACCACAAGTTGCATGGCATTTACCGCAATTAACATTATATCCATCTTTCATTTCCTGACTAAGAGCATCAAATCCATTAGGAACATTTCCAACACCTGCACGTTGGCAAACCATACTTTTTTGTCCCCAACCTTGATGGATATTATTAACGGATTTACTAGCAATATCTGCATGACAACTTCCGCATTTGGAGATTGCATCGCTTGTAGGTTTTTTAATAAAATCACCTGAGTGAGCAACATTTTTATCAGCAGTTTTATCAACACCGTTATGGCAAGCAGTACAAGGTATTTTTCCGTGTGGATCGTTTTTAAAATCTTGATATCCTGAACCACCCATAAATACTCTATCATAAGGTTCGATATGAGGAGCTTCACCACCGCATCCGCCGCCGCCGCTTACAGGTGGATCTGGTGTATGCACAGTTTTTAAATGTGCATAATTAGTATGGCAACCTTCGCAGGATGCTACTTCCTTGTTTACTGGATCAATGATTTGATCATCATCTTTATCCTCTGAGCATCCAATAAAAAAAGTAAATAGTGGAATAACTAAGAGTAAAAGCAGTTTTTTCATTTTATTATCCTTGTTAACAATAAATAATTAGTGCTTTCGTATATTCAACCTTTGTGCCGCTAATTTTTGTGCTTAACAAGCATTTTTTCTACCAAATATGAAACGTACCGTTCATTGCGCTTATCAATTTTGAGAATAGTGTGATTATTAGGAAGAAAATAATATGGACATTATGTTTCAATTGAAACAGTATTGAAACAAATTGTAGTATTATTTGAGTAAGAAACTCTTATTTAAGCTTAAAAATATGCCTAAAAAAGATATAAAATTAAGAAGGATTATTGGGGGATATCTTAAAACTATTTGGATTATAGCCTTGATCTTTGATGATTTGAAATATTTTATCAGAAGTTACTTTGTCTAATTTTTGTGTACGACTTAATACCCAACCGTATTTTCTATTTGGAGTTCCTACAATTGCCCATTGATAATTTTCATCAAGTCCGATTATCCAATAATCACCCCAGAATGGTCTCCATCCAAGAAAACTTACAAAACTAACTTCTAATTTTGCATTGGATTTTTTATCAACAACTCTTACAACTCCGCTTGCATCATCAACTTCTCCATCTTCATCAATACAGGAATTTGTAACTTTAATTTCGCCATCATCAGTTAAAGTATATTTTGCAGTTGTGTTCTTTATACACTGATCCTGAAAACTGTTTGGAATCTTTGCAAATTCATACCACAATCCAACATATTTTTTTAGATCAACATATTTTACAGTTGTTGGTGGATTTTGTTGAGCCATTACAAATCCAGAAAATAATAGAATAAATAAAATATTTTTCATATTAAACCTTTATAAAAATTTTCTTTGCGTAAAGTATCCACATTAAACCAAGCCAGACTAAAATGTAAACAAGTGCCCAGACTAATGAAGCATTTATTGGTTGCAACCACGATAAAAAGAAAGTTTGAAATAAATAATCCTTAACATTTATCATGGAACCATCAGATAATTGCCATTTGATCATTCCCATTAATCTGCCAACAATTCCTGATAAGAAAAAAACTGTAATTGCATTCATTCCATAAACCTGAAAAGGTTTTATCCACCAGGTAATTTTTTTAACATCAATAAACCAATAACAAAAACCAAGAAAATTCAATGCAAGTCCGCCAGTATATAAAACATAAGAGCTAGTCCAGATGTTTTTGTTGATTGGAAACCAACCGTTCCAAATCCAACCAGCAACCATTAAAACGCCGCCCCAAATAAATAACCAAACAGTTTTTGTGGTTTGATCTTTTTCACTTCTTAACCAATTGCCTGTAAAAATTCCGAGCATAGCAGTGCCGATTGCAGGAAGTGTTGAAAGTAATCCTTCGGGATCCCAAACTTTTGTAGCTGACCACATATGACCTTGCAAAAATAAATTATCAATCCAAGCTGCAAAGTTTGTTGTTGGTTCTAAGTTTGAATATCCAATTCCTGGAACTGGAACTAAAGTCATCAATACTCCATAAAGAACGAGAATAAAAGCCGTAAACCAATATTGAAATTTTGTATTTGTAGTTAAGAATAGAATCGATGAAATCATATAAACTATTGCAATACGTTGTAACACACCGGGAATTCTAATCGTACTCCAGGAAAATTCGTGACCAAGAAATAATCCAAACGGAAATCCAGCTAATATTAATCCAAGAGCGAAAAGAATAACTGTTCTTCTAAATATATTCAGGTAAAGACTTTTCATCTCTCCACCTTGCTGTTTGCGTTTTGTAAGTGAGTAAGAAATTGCAACTCCAACTATGAAAAGGAAAAATGGAAATATTAAGTCTGTTGGTGTGCAACCATTCCACTTTGCATGTTCTAATGGCGGATAAATTGAACTCCAGGTTCCAGGGTTATTAACGAGTATCATTCCCATAATAGTGATTCCTCTAAACACATCAAGCGAAAGCAAACGTTCTGTAGGTTTCATAATTTTTTCCGTTGAATTGAAATTGTTAAAACAAAAATAAGTAAAGTTTGATGAAATATGTTTTAAATTGTTTTAAGTTTGTACATTATTTAAGATTGTCATTCCTGCGAAGGTGGAATGGCTTAATAGAAAGAAAAAAATGAAATCAATAATTTTAATAGCTATGATTACAACTTTTGTCTCAGCACAAACAAGATTTCTAGAAATCAACAGTTTAGTTAATGCTGGAGAGTTTACTAAAGCAACAGAATTAATTGATAATAAGTTACAATCAAATATTCTAAATGCTGATGAGATTACTGAGCTTCAATTTGAAAAAGAAAGATTGGATAGAATAAGAAAAGATTTTAACAAAACTACAGATGATGTATTAAAGTTTGTTCAAAAGTATTATCCAAATGCAAATGAATCTGATTTAGCTAATTGGGAAAATGATGGATCACTTGAGTTTATAATTATCGATGGACAAAAATGGTACTTTGCTCGAGCTGCATCCAATCTTTTTAGAATAAACAAGGAAACAAAAAAACAAAAAGAATTAGTTGATGGATTTCAAAAAGATCCATTAGATAAATTTTTAGAAAAGTACATTCCTGAAGTTTTGGATGAAGCCGCAAACGGACAGGAAAGTTTAGTTAAACCTGTAACGTTTAATTTAAATTACACGATTACAGTTAATCCAAATGTGGTTCCCGATGGAGAAATAATAAAATGCTGGCTTCCCTATCCAAGAGAAGGACACACAAGACAAACCAACATTAAATTGATTGAAGTAAATTCAGATAAATTCCAAATTGCTGAAAATGATTTTTTACAAAGAACATTATTTTTAGAAAAAATTGCAGTAAAAGATCAGCCAACAGTTTTTATTATGAAACTAGAAGTAACGAATTACAATGAATCAAATTTAATTACACCAGAATTGATAAAACCTTATAACAAAAATTCTGAATTGTATAAAACTTTTACTGCTGAAAGATTGCCTCATATTGAATTTACTGATAAAATAAAATATCTATCTGAAAAGATTGTTGGTGATGAAAAGAATCCATATTTAGTTGCAAAAAAAATCTTTATGTGGATTTCTGATAATATTCCGTGGGCTGGTGCAAGAGAATATTCCACGATTGAAAATATTTCGGATTATTGCATTGCAAACAAACACGGTGATTGTGGAATCAAAACTTTATTGTTTATGACTTTATGCAGATACAATGGAATTCCTTCAAAATGGCAAAGTGGCTGGATGCTGCATCCCGGTGAAGTGAACTTACACGATTGGTGTGAAGTTTATTTTGAAGGTTATGGCTGGCTTCCTGTTGATCAATCATTTGGATTGGTTGAATCTGAATTTGATGATGAAAAATATTTTTTTCTTGGAAGTATCGATGCTTATCACTTAATTATCAATGATGAATATTCAAAAGAACTTTCACCAGCAAAAAAATTTCCAAGAAGTGAAACTGTTGATTTTCAGCGAGGTGAAGTGGAATGGAAAGGTGGAAATATTTACTTTGATAAATGGGATTATCATATGGAAGTTAAGTACAAATAATTTATGGAAAACATTATGAAGATTTTTTTATCACTCTTTATTCTAATAACTTTTTTTTCGAATACTAAAGCACAAAATGAAATGGAAAATATTAATACCATAATCCAAAATGTAAAAAATCAATTCTCACCGGATAAGCGAACATCTATCTTTAATGTTGAAGCTATTAAAGAAAATGATAAGATAATTCTTAAAGGTGAAACAAATTTAACAAACGCCAAAACTGAGTTGCTAAAAATATTATCTGAACAGAAAATTGATTTAGAAAATGAGATTGAACTTCTTCCGTCAAAATCTCTTGGTGATAAGACATTTGGGGTGATTAATCTTTCAGTTGCAAATTTAAGATCAAAACCTGATCACGCAGCAGAACTTGTAACACAAGCAATTTTAGGGACTCCAATTAAAGTATTAAAAAAAGGTGAAGATGGTTATTATCTAGTTCAATCTCCAGATAATTATATTGCCTGGTTAGATGATGATGGATTTGAATTTAAAACTCAATCTGAGTTTAATGAATGGAATCAATCTCCTAAAATTATTTTTGCTAATGAATATGGATTTTCATATTCAGAAGCTGATGATAAATCTCAAACAGTTTCTGATTTAGTTGCTGGAAATCTTTTAAAAATATTTGGTGAAGATTCAAATTATTATTTAGTAGAATATCCTGATGGAAGAAAAGCTTATGTTAAAAAAGATGAAGCTAAACTTTTTAACGATAGGTATTCTTCATTAAATCCAAATGGCGATACAATTTTAAAAACTGCTTATCGTTTTATGGGAATCCCCTATCTATGGGGAGGAACATCAACAAAAGGAATGGATTGCAGCGGTTTTACAAAAACTGTTTATTTCTTAAATGGAATTGTTCTTCAACGCGATGCTTCTCAGCAAGTAAACACTGGCGAATTAGTTGATGTAAAAAATGGTTGGGAAAATCTACAAGCTGGTGATTTACTTTTCTTTGGCAGAAAAGCTGAAGAAGATAAAAAAGAAAGAATTACTCACGTTGCAATTTATATTGGCGATGGTGATTTTATTCACGCCGCTGGTAGAGTTAGAATTAATAGTCTTAATCCTATAAAAACTTATTACAGCAAATACAGAGATCATTCATTTATTCGAGCTAAAAGAATTTTAAATTCTGTTGGTAAGAATGGAATTGAAAGGATTTTAGAAAATAGTTTTTATAAAATATTAAAATAAAATACTAAATATTTAAATTTTTATTGTATTATTATTGGTGGAGTAAGTGAAAATGAATAATATTAAAATTTGTGAATTCTTTATAAAAATCTTTGTATTAATTATTATTGTTTTCAATCCTATTCTATTATCTCAAGACATTTGGAAATATACTGGTAGTCCTGAAAAAGGAGTTATTCAAAATGTACTTTCTGTAACTGACTCTATATTATTAGTGGGTTCAGAAAACGGATATTTGTATAGATCTACTGACTTTGGAAACCAATGGTCAGTCGTAAGAAATGGTCAGGGGGATGGTGTGTGGGGAATGGTTTCAACATCAGATAATAAAATATTTGTCAGCTGTGACTGGAGATTAATGAGTTCTAATGATTTTGGAAAAACCTGGAATGATATATTTGGTATAAGTGGTTATTTGGATTTATCTAATGAAGAGGATACATTATTTATACTCCCTTATCACGAAGCTAATTATATATCCACATACAATGTTCAAAGCAATCAACTGAATACAATTTATTTACCATTCTCAGGTATTCTTCACCAATTTTGTCAAAGTAAAACACATAATAAATGGATATTAGGTTCTTCGGAAGGCATACATATTTCAACTGATAATGGGATTACATGGCAGCCTTTTAATGTAGGATTAAATTCAATTGATGTGGTTTCTTTATATCTAAATGATGAAAATGAATTATATGCTGGAACTAATGATGGGGTATATTATTCATCAAATTTTGGTCTTGATTGGAATTATAAAAATAGTGGGATACCTTCAAATACTGAGATATTGAATTTTTTGAGGACTGATGATTCAGTATTAATTGTGGGAACATCAAACAATTGTTTTAAAACTTCTGATTCAGGGTTGAACTGGACAGAGTTATCTCCAAATTTAGATAATCGAAGAATTCCATCACTTGCAAATTTTGATAATAATAAATTGCTAATTGGTTCAGATTCAGGAGTGTTTGTAAGTGAAGACTCAACAATTAAATATAGCAGTAAAGGAATAGCTGAAATAACAGTAAATGAGTTCAACGAGATCGGTAGTAAAATATTAGCTGGATCAAAAAGCGGCTTGTATTATTCTTTTGACAAAGGAGAAAACTGGTTTTTAAATGAAAATTCTCCAACTACAGACATACATAGTATTGAGGTAGATTCTCCATATGTATATTTTATTCGAAATTATTTTGCTAGCGGATTTTGGAGATCTGAGAATGATGGAGATACGTGGACATTTGTACAAAGAGAAGGTTGTTGTACAGATCTGATTAGTTTTTCGAATCACATTCTTTCTGCAGGATTTTATAAGACGGATTTCTATTTACCGCCACCATATCGTGGTGTCTGGTATTCAACTGATTTTGGTGATAACTGGAATATAGGCAGTCTGCAATATTTATATGTCGTTCAATCAATGGGGATTGATATAGAGGGCAAATTATTTCTGGGCGTTGTAGATCAAGGATCACCGAATGAGGATAATTTATTTATTTCAAATGACTATGGGGCATCCGCATTATTAAGTGATAATGGACTTCCTTATACATCAGTAAACTGCATTGAATTTGATAGTGAAAATAATGTGTATTTAGGTACCGATGTTGGATTATATTTATCAACAAATAGTGGTAGTATGTGGCAACTTTTAAATTTTGAAAACAATAAAATATCTTCAATTCAAATTGATAATTATAATGGAATATATTTGGTCTCTTCTGATTCAGTTTATAGATCAACTGATAATGGATTAACATTTAATAATTTTAATTCTGGACTTGAAAACCGCACTTTAAATAATCTATATATAAGTCGTGATAGTTATTTATTTGTTGGTACCGATTTAGGAGTTTTTAAATCTTCTGAACCTATAACTACAGACGTTGGTGAATCGAAGATTATATTGAATGATAATTACTCGTTGTATCAAAACTTTCCTAACCCTTTTAACCCAACAACAATCATTAAGTTCAATATTCCTAATGATGCATTGATATTATTAAAAATATATGATGTCTTGGGATCTGAAATTTCAACCTTAGTAGATGGCTATCAAACTTCGGGAAATCATTCAATAAGATTCGATGCCTCTCATCTTTCAAGTGGAGTGTATTTTTATATTTTAAAAGCTGGCAATTTTATTCAATCGAAAAAAATGATTTTATTGAAATAAAATTGCGATCTAAGTGTAAACACTTTGCCACCTTTGCGTGAAATTCTTATGAACACATTTCACGCAAAGTCCGCAAAGGAAATAAAATACAAAGACCGCAAAGTTAAATTTTAAGTAGTTGCAGGTTCTTCTTTCTTCTTTCCAAACTCTGGATCAATCTTAACTAATCCTGCAACAATAAATCCTGGAATTGTAGAAATTAAAACCCATTCGAAAAATCCTGGATACCCAATTTGTTCTTGTAAAGCACCAGAATACATTCCAGGTAACATCATACCAAGCGCCATTATTCCGGTGCAAATTGCATAGTGAGCGGTTTTATGTTCACCTTGTGAAATCATTATCATAAACATCATATAAGCAGTAAATCCAAAACCGTAACCAAATTGTTCAGCGGCAACGGCAAGATTTATCAATACAAAATTTGTTGGTTGATAATGTGATAAATAAACAAAAGCTAAATCTGGTGTATGCATAATTAAAACCATTGGCCATAACCACCACTTTAAACCTTTTTTTGATATAACATATCCACCAATCAATCCACCAAGAGTTAATGCAATTATACCTACAGTACCATAAACAATTCCAACTTCTGATGTTGTTAGTCCAAGTCCGCCTTTTGTCCTGGGATCAATTAAAAAAGGTTGAACGAGCTTAACAAGTTGTGCTTCTGCAAATCTAAAAAAGAGTAAAAATCCAAGAATATTCCAGATGTTTTTCTTCTTCATAAAAATCACAAATGCTTTTAAAAATTCAATAAACGGTTTTAAAGATTCATTTTGATTTGCAGATTGTTCAAATCGTTCAACAAATCCAGCAACAAATGTTCTGAATAAGATCACGAAAAGCATAACCAATAAAATTGTGGATACAATTGTATTCCATGGAGAAACTACTTTAAATAATGAGAGAATATATCCAAGTGAAATAAATAAGATATAAACAATAACAGCAAATAAAATAAATCCACCAAAGAGCATTAAGATTTGAGAGCCACTTAACTTTTTATCCTTTAATGATCCTTTATCTTCTTTAGAATAAGGAAGCATAAACTTGTAGAAGAAAAAGAGAATGATGAATAAAACTGCCGTAAAAATAAAAACTGATGACCACGCAGTTTTAACACCGATTGTTTTTGAAAGCTCACCCGCGATTACAACTAATACTCCTGATCCAAAAATTGTTGCTAATCTATAAAATGTAGAACGCACCCCAACAAACGCCGCTTGTTGATCTTCTTTTAGTCCCAGCATATAAAATCCATCAGCGGCAATATCGTGTGTAGCCGATGCAAATGCCATTAGTGCAAATACAATTAATGTTAAATGCCAGTAAATACTTGTTGTTATACTTAATGCAATTCCAAATAATGCAACACCAATTATTAGTTGCATTGTTATTGTCCAGAATCTTTTCGTCTTGAACATATCAACAAAAGGCCCCCAGGCAAATTTTAAAAACCAGGGAAAGTAAAGCAGACTTGTAAAGAAAGCAATATCAGTATTTGATACTCCAAGATTTTTATACATCATAACGGAAACCGACATTACCATTATGTATGGAATACCTTCGGCAAAATATAATGTTGGTATCCACGCCCATGGATTTCTTGATGTAACTTTTTGATCTGACATTAATACTCCTGATTTTCTTAGTGAACCTTAGTGTTCTAAGTGTCTAAGTGGTAAATTTTTTCTTACAACTTAGACACTGGGCTCACTTCGTTGCACTTAGTTTAAACTAATTGTTTTGCCATCAACACAGCACCGAATTCCGGTGAATGTTCAGCTTCCATAATTTTTACATCGTTATGTTTCCTTACAACCATTTCGTTAAAGAGGTAAGAAAAATAATTTGCTGTTGTAAGTATGCTTCCGATTAGAGAAACTTTTAATAAAGATACATTTAATTTTGTTTTCATTGCTGAGATGTGAAGTAACAATTCATTAGCTTCATCTTCTAAAATTCTTTGTGCAGTTACATCACCACTTTCTGCTGCTTCAAACACAATTGGCGCAACAGAAGGAATGTTAAAATTATTTCTATACACTTCTGTAATTAAATCTTCTGGAGAACTGATTGAAAATTCCTGTTGAAGTAAATCAGAAATTCTTGTTTGTTTTGATCTTCCATCAAATGCACGAGCTACTGCATTCAATCCTTTTCTACCAATCCTATAGCCGCTTCCTTCATCACCAATGTATCTTCCATATCCACCAATGCGATGGATAATTCCATCTTTATCCTTCCCAAACATTATTGAACCAGTACCAGCAATTAAAATACTTCCAGAATTTCCTGAAAAAGATCCTTCAAGAGCAATTCGCGCATCACTTTCAATAGAGAATTTATTTATAACAATATTTCTTTGTTTCGCGTCATTAGAAATTTGATTTTGCAATACTTCAATATCACTTTTTCTACCTGCACCGGTTGTGCCGAGTACAATTGCTGCAATTTGATCAGGAGATATTTTTTGTGATTCAGTACATTTTGTAATATGATCAAAAATTGTATTAGAGACTTTCTCGGCTCCAATTACTAAAAAGTTTGATGGACCGCCAAGATTTTCAAACAATGGATTTAGATTTTCATCGGTAAGAATACATTTGGTTTTTGTTCCTCCACCATCAATTCCAATATAATATTTCATTTTTGTATCCTTATTAAAAGAAGTTAATTTTCGCTAAACAATAATATTGATTTTTAAATCGATTAGAAACCTTTAATTGTTGCAGCAAATATTAAAATGTAAATTTGTCAAGTAGAAAATAAATGTTTATTTGGAGTTACGCGATGAAACTTATACTTCGTTACATATTAGTTTTATTTAGCAGTGCACTATTACTTTCTTGCTCTGCTGATATAACAAAAAATATAAATATTTCAGAACTTGATTATCAAACAGATTTAAAAGTTTTTACCCGTACAAATTGGGGCTGGCAGCAACTTGAAAAAATTCTGCCACAACATTCCATAAATAAAATTACAATTCATCATGGAGGTGAGGACTTTGCTGAAAACAAAGAAATGATTCCTTATCTTCGCAATCTTCAAAGTTGGAGCAGATCAGAAAAAAAATGGATTGATATTCCTTATCACTATATGATTGATCTTAAAGGAAATATTTTTGAGACGCGTCCGATTAATTATCCCGGTGATACAAACACAGATTATGATGTAACCGGACACGCATTAATTTGTGTTGTTGGAAATTATGAAGTACAAAAACTAAGTGATGCATCTTTAAAGTCATTAGTTAAACTTACAGCGTTTCTTAAACAAAAATATCAAGTAGAAGATAAAAATATTAAGACGCACAAAGATTATACAGAAACACTTTGTCCAGGTAAAGATTTGTACAAATATTTTTTGGATGGATCTTTTTTAAAAATGGTTAATGAAAAAGTAATTTCTGCTGTTGAAATAACTAAAATTGAAACCATTACAAAAGTAAAAACTGGGATTGAAGTTTTGCGCGAAAGAAATTTTGATATTCTAAAA
>Ga0138256_10004964_pt1 | contig 14121 bp, 9 predicted proteins | sample KNB2016incub_MG_FD_105486 | JGI IMG/M metagenome (GOLD analysis project Ga0138256, IMG submission 105486) | Active sludge microbial communities from wastewater in Klosterneuburg, Austria - KNB2014incub_MG | ecosystem: Engineered > WWTP > Activated sludge > Unclassified | place: Austria...
ACCTTCCACTCGACCTGCAGGACCTGCTGCGCCGTCGACGACGGGTCGACCGAATAGGTGAGGTAGACCCGGCTGGAGAGGCGCTTGCCGACCGTCACACGCGCCGCCGAGATGCTGTCCGCACCGGCGAGCGGATCGACCTTCAGCCGGTCGATGCCGAAGAGCTTGCCGACCCGCGCGCTCACCAGAGAAGCCGCCTGGCCGTAGAGCAGCGTCTCCGCCGCCATGCCCGGCGCGGTGCCGGTCTGCGCCGTTTCGGACAGGTCGGCGAGTCCGGAGGGCGTGCCGGTGGCGAGGAGCGACAGCACGTCGTAGTCGGGCAGCGGCGGGTCGGAACCGAGCGTCGTCGCCGGCCGGGCGAGCGAACCGAGGACCGAGAGCGTCACCTGATACTCGTTGATCTTGGTCCGCGCCACGACGTCGAGCAGCGGCTCGATGCGCGTCGGATTGGCGAAGGTGACGATGGCGCGGTCGAGCTCGTAGGTCGCGCCGTTGTACTCGATCGTGCTGCCGGGGTCGGTCGCCACCTCGCCGAACAGGACCGGATTGGCGAGCGAGCCGCGCAGCGCGAGACTGGCGCTGCCGTTGATCTTCGCCAGGTTGTTGCGCACCCGCACGGCGTGCGGCGCGACGATGGAGATGTTGAGGTAGGTGGTGCCCAGAAGCTCGTCGGCTTCGTCGATCTGCACCCGGGTTCGCGACAGCACCCGTTCGGCGAGCTGACGCGGTGAGAGGTTGATGTCCTGCAGGTAGTAGACCCGGTCGAGCGCCAACGACCCGGCAACTTGCCGCCCCTCGGTCGTCGACTGCAGGGTGAAGTCGCCGTCGCCGCGCACCAACCAGCCCTCGGGGTAGCGCAGCGCGGTGCGGCGGGTGGCGATCTGGGCGCGATAGGCGAGCGGCTTCGCCAACGACGGGAGCTCGAGACGGCCGCTGGCCGTGACCGTGCCGCCGGCGAGATCCGAGCGCAGATGGTCGAGCACGACCACTCCCGGATAGAGCAGCACCAGGGCTTCGAGGCGGTCGAAACTGTGCGGGAAACGCGCCGGAATGTAGCGCGCATCCCGCAGATCGGCCTGTCCGTTCCATTCCGGATGCGCCACAGTGCCCTTGACGGTGGCGAGAACGTCCACCACGCCGGTCAGGTCGAGACCGGCGAACTTCTCGAGCCAGTCGACCGAGAGCGCCGCCTGAAGGCGCAGGTCCAGCGTCGGCTCGGCCGCATCGAGATCGACCTTGCCGGCGAGGAAGAGCTCGTCGCCGGTGCCCTTCTCGCCGAGATAGAGCGACTCGAGCACGAGCTTCGAGCCGTCGTAGCGCGCCACGATCGGCTCGATCGGCGCCAGGCGGTGTTGCTCGTAGGCGAGCACGAGCTCGGGCACGGTCACCGTCAGCGTGCCCGGAGCGTCGGGTGCGAAACGCCAGGCGAGATCCGCCGCGAGGCTGCCCGAAAGACCCTCGACCGTCTGCCCGACGGCGAGCGCGATCAAACGGTCGAGCCGTCCGCTGCTCAAGCGAGCTTGCAGATCGCCGCGTTCGCCGGCGACGAAACTGCCACCGCCTTCGAGCTCGACGAGTCCGGGCAGATCGAGCTGCGCCGAGAGCTCGCCGTCGGCAAGCTCCGCGTGCAACGTCCCGGCGAAGCGCGCCGCGGGCGCGGCCAGCGCAAGAGCGGGGTCGGCCGGCATCGCAAGGGCGCTGCCGGTGACCCCGGCCGACGCGGGCAGCTCGAGGTCGGCGAGCTCGACATCGGCGACCAGCCGCGGCGCGGCGAGAGTGCCGGAGAGATGCGCGGCGAGGGTCGCACGGCCCGTCAGCCGGCCGCCGGTGAGCTCCCGCCACGGTTCCGCCGCGAGATCGAGCGGCGCGGCCGCAAGCTCGAAGGCGAGCCCTTCGTCGGCGAAGCGCAACTCGCCGGTGCCGCGCAGAACCCCCGTCGGTGCGACGAGTTGCGCGCCGCGCACCTGCAACCGCCCGGCGTTCCAGTCGAGGTCCGCCTCGAGGCGCTCGAAGCCGACGCCGGCGACCGTCACCGGGGCGACGACGCCGCGCATCTCGCCGGCCATGTCGTCGAGTGTGCCCGCAAGGTGCAGCGTCCCGGTCGCATCGCCGGCGAGCGGCAACGGGGCCGGCAGCCAGGGCATCGCCTCGGCGATCGGCCAGGCGCGGAAGTCGATCGCGAGAGCGAGCGTTGGCAGCGCGCCGGTGCCAGAGCCTGGACTAGCTGGAGCGAAGGGTACAGAGCCGGTGACGCGCAGCGACGACTCGCCGCGGGTGAGCTCGATGCCGAGCTCGCGCACCGCGCGCTCGTCGAGAATGAGGCTGCCCGTGGCGCGCGCTGCCGAGCCGCCCGGGGCATGGAGATCGGCGAGGTCGAGAGTCAGTTCCACCGTCGTCGCGGGAGAGCCCAGGGTGACTTGCGCCGTCAGTCCGCCGCGGCCGGAGTCCGGCAACCAGAGCGGCCACGGCTTCGTTTCGACGAACGGCTGCAGGCGGGCCACCTCGCCCAGATCCTCGCTCGTCACCTCGACGGTGAGCTCGCCCTGCTTGCCGATCAGGTCGTAGGCACCACGCAGCGAGATCTGCTGCGTCGCCGATGCGAGGTCGACCGCCTGCAGCTCGAGCCGCCCCTCCACCATCCGCAGTACGGCCGTGCCGTCTACCGGCAGCTCTCCCGCGGCCGCGGGCGGCAGCGCGCGCAGGGCGAGTGTGGCTTCGCCGACGCCCCGTCGCGCGTCGTTCAAGGGAAACTCGTAGCTCACCTCGCCGTGGGCCGAGGCCGCAAGAGCCGGCGCCGGCAGGTCGAGCGCCTGCAGAACGGAGCGCAGATGCGGTCCGTCGGCTCGCAGCGCCAGGTGCGCCCAGGGACCGGGGCGCTCGAAGTCGACATCGAAGGTGCCGGCGACCGGCCCGCCAGCGAAGACCGCCCGCTCGAGGTCGAGACCGAGCGAGGAGATGCGCGCACCGCCGCTCCTCACCCCACCCGCGAGCTCGTCGAGCCGCAGGCCGAACAGATCGACGCCTGGCGAGGTCAGCCGCCCTTCGAGCCCGATCTCCTTGTGGGCGAAGCGCACGCCGCCCTCGAAGCGGAGCGGCCCGGAGATCTCGCCGGAGAGGTACCCGAGGTCGTCGAGAAACCGCCCCTGCGTCTCGACGACGCCGCGGATCTCGCCGTTGGTGCCACCGCGCCAGCCGACGAAGCCCGCGACCCGGGCGTCGAACTCCGGCGAGCGGACCCGCGCCGTGAGGATCTCGACCCCGTCGTCGCGCAGGCGCGCCTTGGCGGCCAGGGTCGACGGCCACGGCAGGGCGCGCGGCAGTGTCGTCACCACCTCCTGCGCGGTGACGTTTCCCTGCAGGTCGGTTCCGCCGAGCCCCGAGAGCCGCAGCTGGAGGGCATGGGCGGAGACCGCGAGCGGCACCCGCTGATCGTCGAGCTCGAACTCGCCGTCCTCGACGAAGAGCCCGCCGATGCGCACCTCGAACCGGCTGCCGCCCCCCGCCGATTCGACCTTCGGCAGGTTGTCGCTGCCGTCGGGATAGAGCTCGAGATGGATCCGCACGCCCTGGGCCGAAACCGTCTGCAGATCGAGCAGGTCGTTGCGCAAAGCGTCGAGATCGGCGTCGACGCGCAGGCGGCGGACCGAGAGCAGCGGCGGATCGTCCGCCTTCGGGCCGGAGATCGAGAAGTCCTCGACCCGCAGGGCGAACGGCAGGAGCTCGAAGTCGAGCCGCCCGAGGCGGACTTCGCGATGCAGGATCTGCGACAGCTGCTGCTCGAGGCGCAGCGCGAGCCGTTCGCGCGCGAAGTCGGAGGAGAGAAAGGCGCGCAGGCAGAGCAGCACGAAGGCGGCCGCGGCGAGCGACCAGAAGAACGGGCGGACGACCCAGCGGCGGATCCGCAGCCAGACCAAGGAGTTACTCTCCCCAGTGCAGCTTGTTGCGGAGACCCTCGAAGATCGAGCTGCGCTCGCCGGTGCGCACGAGATAGGCGGGCTGGGCGGCGCGCGTCACGCGCACCCGGTCGCCGAAGCCGATCTCACCGCCCTCCTGGCCGTCGACCGTGAGATAGACCCGGTCGGCACGCAGCTCGGGGGCATCTTCGCGAGCTTCGATCGCCACTTCGATGACGCTGGTGTCGGGCACGACCAGAGGCCGGAGCGTCAGCGTGTGCGGGCAGATCGGCGTCAGCACCGAGACCGCCAACAGCGGGTGCAGGATCGGTCCGCCGGCAGAGAGGTTGTAGGCGGTCGAACCGGTGGGCGTCGACACCACCAGGCCGTCGGCGCGATAGCGCGCCACCAGCCGGCCGTCGACCGAGAGCAGGAGCTCGATCATGCGCGACAGTGCGCTCTTGGCCAGGACCATGTCGTTGAGGGCGCGGAAGGAGTGGCGCTCGCCGCCCGCTTTGGTCTGCTCGACCTCGAGCAGCGAGCGCGGCTCGACGGCGTAGTTCCCGGCCAGAACCTCGATGAGCGCCGGATAGAGCTCGGCGCGCGCCACTTCGGTGAGGAAGCCGAGATGCCCGAGGTTCACCCCCAGGATCGGCGGTCCACCGGCGGCCTTGCGGGCGACCGAAAGCAGGGTTCCGTCTCCACCCAGAACAACCACCAGGTCGCAGCGCGCTCCCTCGATGAGCGGACCGTCACCGGTCTTGCCGCTCTCCAGGGCGGTGCCCGGCTCGACGAGCACTTCGAGTCCGCGCCGGCCGAGCCACTCCACGAGCTCGCGGGCGACGCCGGCGGCGTCCGCGCTCGCCGCCTTTGCGACCACACCGACCCGGCGTGCTCCGCGCGGCTCGATCATTGCGGCTCCTCCCGAGGCGGCCGGCGCAGCAGGGCGAAAGCCTCGCGGTTGCCCTCGGCGCCGGCGACCGGTGAATCGTAGGTCCCGACGAGGTCGAGACCGAGGGCCGCGAGCTCGTGCGCCCGCAGCTCGATCGTCGACCGGCGCAGCGCTTCGTCGCGCACCAGGCCGCCCTTGCCGACCCCACTGCGACCGACTTCGAACTGCGGCTTGATGAGCGGCAGCAGCAGTCCGCCGCGAGCGAGGTGCGGCATCAAAGCCGGCACGACCTTGGTCAGCGAAATGAAGGAGACGTCGACGACGACGAGATCGAACGGCCGATCGAAGGCGTCGGCGGCGAGATAGCGGGCGTTGATTCGTTCGCGAACTTCGACGCGTGGGTCGTTGCGCACCTTGAGATCGAGCAGGCCGTACCCGACGTCGATCGCGGCCACGTGCGCGGCGCCGCGCTGCAACAGGCAGTCGGTGAAGCCACCGGTCGAAGCGCCGACATCGAGACAGCGCAGACCCGCCGGGTCGACGGCGAAATGCTCGAGCGCCGCGGCGAGCTTGCCGCCGGCGCGCGAGACGAAAGGCTCGGCCACGCCGGTGAGCTCCAGGCGCGCATCCTCTTTCATCGGGCTGCCGGGCTTGTCCACCCGCACACCGTTGACTCCGACCTGGCCGGCCATCACTGCGCGCCGCGCTTTCTCGCGCGTCGCGAAGAGGCCGCGCTCAACCAGTAGCTGGTCGAGACGCACCGGCCGCACCCATCGCTCCAATCGCTGCCGAAGCTCCGATCGCGCCCGCCGCCTTGGCGAAGAAGCTGCGGAACCGGAAGTAAAGGCCCTCGGCATCGAGCCCCAGCATCTTGCGCAGAACCTCCTGCGAGCCGTGGGGCACGAACTTGTCCGGGACGCCGATCGCGAGCGTGGCGACCTTGGCGAGCTCCATCTCCGAGAGCGCCTCGAGGACCGCGCTGCCGAAACCGCCAGTCAGGGCATGTTCCTCGACCGTGGCGAGGCGCGCGCCCCCTTCCAGCGAACCGAACTGCTCGATCTGCAGCGCCAGCAGCTCGCGGTCGAGCGGCTTGACGAAGCGGGCGTTGACGAGAGTGAGCTCCACCCCCTCCTTCGCCAGACGCTCGATCGCTTCGAGCGCCGGATAGACCGTCGAGCCGGTCGCCCAGACGAGGCCGTGCCGGCCGCGGCGCAGCACCTCCGCCTTGCCGATCGGCAACTGGCGGAACTCGGCGTCGAGCGCCACGCCGATGCCGTTGCCGCGCGGGTAGCGCACCGCCGTCGGATGCGGCTGCTCGACCGCGGTGGCGAGCATGTGCTGCAGCTCGTTCTCGTCCTTCGGTGCCATCACGATCGCATTCGGGAACATGCGGAAATAGGCGTAGTCGAAGAGACCGTGGTGGGTCCAGCCGTCGTTGCCGGCGATGCCGCCGCGATCGAGCGCGAAGGTGACCGGCAAGTCCATGAGGCAGACGTCGTGGAAGATCTGGTCGAAGCCGCGTTGCAGGAAGGTCGAGTAGATCGCCACCACCGGCCGCATGCCGCCGAGCGCGAGGCCGCCGGCCAGAGTCACCGAGTGCTGCTCGGCGATGCCGGTGTTCAGGAAGCGCTCCGGGAACTGCTCGGCGAAGGGGATGAGCCCGGTGCCGTCGGGCATCGAGGCGGTGATCGCGACGATCCGCGGATCGTGCTCGGCGAGGCGGACGATCGTCTTGCCGAAGATCGCGGTGTAGGACGGTGCCGAACCCGGCTTCCCCTTCTGGATTCCGGCGACGGGATCGAACGGCGACGGGCCGTGGTATTCGACCGGCTCGTCCTCGGCGTACTTGTATCCCTTGCCCTTCTGGGTGATGGCGTGCAGCAGCACCGGACCGTCGATCGCCTTGGCGCTCTCGAGCGCCTCGAGCAGCGCCGGAATCGAGTGCCCGTTCACCGGCCCGATGTAGCGGAAGCCGAGCTCCTCGAAGAGCGTACCCGGCGTGAAGACCTGCCGCAGCCCCTCCTCGAGCCCCTTCGCCACCTCGACCATCGGGTCGCCGATGCCGGGGATCTTGTGCAACACCTTCTTGATGTCGTCCTTGAGCTTGGCGTAGTGCCGCCCGGCCATCAGCGCTTCGAGGTACTTGGTCAGCGCGCCGACCGACGGTGAGATCGACATCGAGTTGTCGTTCAGGATGACGATCATCTTGGTGCCCAGGTGGCCGGCCTGGTTCATCGCCTCGAACGCCATACCGGCGGTCATCGAGCCGTCGCCGATGATGGCGACGACCTCGTGCGATTCCTTGCGCAGGTCGCGCGCCACGGCGAGGCCGAGGGCCGCCGAGATCGAAGTCGAAGCGTGACCGGCGGCGACGACGTCGTACTCTGATTCGCTGCGCAGACAGAAGCCGGAGAGTCCGCCGTACTGGCGCAGCGTCGACATGCGGTCGCGCCGGCCGGTGAGGATCTTGTGCGGATAGGTCTGGTGCCCGACGTCCCAGACCAGAAGGTCGCGCGGGGTGTCGAACAGGTAGTGCAGTGCGATGGTGAGCTCGACGGTGCCGAGGTTCGACGAGAAGTGCCCGCCGGTCTCGGAAACCGCGCTGACGATCTCGTCACGCAGGTCGTCGGCGAGCTGCGGCAGGTCTTCGCGGGCGAGCTGCCTCAGCTCATGCGGGTTGGAGACACGATCGAGTAGGTTCATGGGGATCTCCGGGGTGGGTCTCGAAATCGACTCTGTGCGCTCCGCCCTGACGCCGTGGACGGCCTCAGGAGCCGCGACGGTCGAGAAACGCGATCAGCTGTTGCCAGCTTTCGCGCTCGCGCGGCAGATCGGCAATCCGGTCCATCGCTTCCTGACCGAGCTCCTTCAGGCGCTCGCGGCTCCGCTCGAGTCCGTGAAGCGCAGGATAGGTGAGCTTGCTCGCGGCGGCGTCCTTTCCAGGCGTCTTGCCGAGAGCCGAAGCGCTGCCTTCGACGTCGAGAATATCATCGCGGATCTGGAACAGGAGCCCGATCGCCTCGCCTAAGTCTCGCAGAATCAGATCTTCCGCCGGCGAGACCGCGGCGTAGATGCCGCCCAGGCGCAGGCAGGCGGTGAGTAGCGCGCCGGTCTTGCCGCGGTGAATCCGGTCGAGCGCCGCCGCTGTCGCGGCGTTGGCGGTCCAGCCCGACTCGGCGGCGAGGTCCTCGACCTGCCCGCCGATCATCCCGCCGCTGCCCGCCGCTGTGCCGACGAGCGCCACCGCACGCGCCCGCATCTCTCCCGGCGCGGCCGCCGGCTGCTCGGCGAGGACGGTCAATCCGAGGGTCAGCAGCGCATCTCCCGCCAGGATCGCCGTCGCCTCGTCGAAACGCCGGTGCAGGGTGGGCCGGCCGCGGCGCAGATCGTCGTTGTCCAGCGCCGGCAGGTCGTCGTGCACCAGGCTGTAGGTGTGGATCAGCTCGACCGCCGCGGCGCCGGCGAGCAGACGTTCGTCCGGCGCGCCGAACGAACGCCCGGCGAGCAGCACCAGCGCCGGGCGGAGCCGCTTTCCACCGCCCAGGACGCTGTAGCGCATCGCCTCGTGCAAGCGCTGCGGCGCGAGCCCGGCAGCGGGCAGCAGACGATCGAGCTCGGCCTCGACGGCGTCGCGGGCGGCGGCGAGATGGAGCGAGAATGCTTCGCCCGGGCTCACGTCGCGCTCCCTGCCTTCACCTTCGATCCCGCGCCGATCTCGAGGCAGAAGGGCGCCGCGAGCAGCAGGAGTGCGACGCGCTGCACTTCGACGTCTCCCCAGTTGTGCTCGAAAAAGGAGGCGAGCGCGAAAGCGAGCAGCGCCGCGGTCACTCCGAGCCAGAGATCGGCGCGTGAACCGTCGCCAGAGTCGCGCTCCACGCGGTACCCGCGCCAGGCGCGGCCCAACGCCACCGCCAGCAGCGCCAGGTAGCTCGCGAGCGCCGGCAGACCCCTTTCGGCGGCGATCTGGGCATAGCTGTCGTGCAGATGCGGCACGTTCAAGCGCGCTGCGCTGGTGTGGCGATAGATCGGATAGAGGCGCTCGGCCATGTTCGGGCCGACGCCGAACAGGGGGTGCTCGGCGACCATCCGCGCCCCGGCCTCGAGCATGCAGAGGCGGTCGTAGCTCGATTCGTCGGAGAGGTTGGCGACCGAGAGGGCGCGCGCCAGCACCGGCACCGGCGCCAGGACGATGAACGCCGCCGCCGCCGGCAGAATCCACAGAAGAAGGCGCCGGCGACGCATCCAGAGGAGCCAGCCGCCGCCGAACGCGAGCCCGATCCAGGCATTTCGCGTCAGCGAACCGACGAGCGCCAGGTTGATCGTCACCAGCGCTACCCAGGCGAGCCAGGGGGCGCCAAGCCAGCGCCACCGGCCGGCGACCGCCGACGCCTCTCGCGGCCGGAACATGAGGCGCGCGATGAGCACCAGATCGACCAGCAACAGAATGCCCGAGAAGGTCATGACGTGCGAGAACGGGCCGCGGATCCGGCGATCGAGATCGCCGAAGCCGATCCAGAACTGGGCGAGACCTGCCCCGGCCGCGAGCGCCGCGGCGAGGATCGCGGCGTCGAACATGCCGCGCAGGCGCCGCTCGCCGGCGATCGAACCGATGGCGAGCGGCAGCGCCGCGAGGGTGAAGAGCTCGCGCAGGGCATCGAAGCTGGTCGCGGGATCCTGCGAAAAGAGGACCGCTACCGCGAGCAGGGCAGCGTAGACCGCGGCAGCAACGAGCAAGGGGCGGGCGCGGCGGAAACCGGCCTCTCCAGGCTCACGCAAAGCCGGGAACAGCACCAGGCCGAGGCCGAGCGTGACGTTCGAGAGCGCGATGCCGAAAAGCGTCAGGAGGTGCGAGGCATAGAGCCCGAAGCGCAGGCGTTCGCGTGTCGCCGCGTTCCAGGCGACGAGACGGAGCGGCGCGGAAAGCCCCACGAGGGAAGGCGCCCCGGCGCCCTAGCGGGCGAGCACCGAAGCCGGCAGAGCTTCGTCCACGAGCATGACGGGGATGTCGGACACGATCGGGAAGACGAGCTGCGAAGCGCCGCAGAACAGCCCCTCCTCGACCACCGGGGTCTCGTCGCGGAAGTGCTCGCGGTAGCGCTCGACGAGCGTCCGGCGGACGCTCTCCGGCAGCTCCACGCGCGCGAGCGCGCCGCGGCAATGCGGACAGACCAGAATGGCGAGAAGTTCGGGATCGAGGGGCATCGGCAGAGGGCTCTGAGGCTCGAAGCGCCCAGAAGATAACACGGCCCCGCCGCCGCAGGCGGTCTGGCGCGATCCGGAGGCGGCTTCGGGAACGCCGGAAGCGGCGCTTCGGGCGCGCTTTGCTAGAGTCCGCTCCGGCGGTTCACTCGGCTCGCCCGACTGCCGACTGAGATACCCCGACCTCGACCATGACGATTCCCGCGCAGAACCTCGCCTGCCGTTCCTGCGGCGCGCCCCTCGACCGAGTCATGGTCGACCTCGGGAGCTCGCCGCTCGCCAACTCGTACCTCCAGCCGGCCGCGCTCGCCCGGGCCGAGCTCTTCCTGCCGCTGTGCGTCTACGTCTGCGAACGCTGCTGGCTCTGCCAACTGCCGGAGTGCGCCACGCCGCAGGAGATCTTCAGCGACTACGCCTACTTTTCGTCCTTCTCCACCAGCTGGCTCGAGCACGCCAGGGCCTATGTCGATGCCATGGTGCCGCGTTTCGGGCTTGGCGCCTCGAGCCAGGTCGTCGAGATCGCCTCGAACGACGGCTATCTGCTGCGCAATTTCGTCGATCGCGGAATCCCGGTACTCGGCGTCGAGCCGGCAGCGAACGTCGCCGAGGCGGCGAGACAGCTCGGCATTCCCACCGAGGTGCGCTTCTTCGGCCGCGAGGCCGCCCGCGACCTCGTCGCCCGGGGGCTCGCCGCCGATCTGCTGCTCGGCAACAACGTCCTCGCACACGTTCCCGACCTCGACGACTTCGTCGGCGGACTCGCCCTCCTGCTCAAGGCCGAGGGCGTCCTGACGATGGAGTTCCCCCATCTCGTGCAGATGATCGACGGCAACCAGTTCGACACCATCTACCACGAGCACTATTCGTACTTCTCCTTCGTCGCCGTCGAGCGCGTCTTCGCCAGCCACGGCCTCGAGCTGTTCGATGTCGAGGAGCTCGCGACGCACGGCGGGAGCTTGCGGATCTACGCCCGTCACCGCGCGGCGGCCGGAACCGTCCCGGGAGCGCGCACGCCGCGGGTCGCGGATCTCCTGGCCCGCGAGCGCGCCCTGGGCGTCGAGAGCCTGGCCTATTACGCCGGCTACTCCGAGCGCGTGCGCGAGACCAAGCGCGCTCTGCTCGAGTTCCTCATCCGCGAGAAACGCGCCGGCAAGTCGATCGTCGGCTACGGCGCGCCGGCCAAGGGCAACACGCTGCTCAACTACTGCGGCGTGCGCGGCGACTTCCTCGACTACACCGTCGATCGCAGCCCGCACAAACAGGGCCTCTTCCTCCCGGGCACGCGGATTCCGATCCGCGCGCCGGAGGCGATCTTCGAGACCCGCCCCGACTACGTGCTCATCCTGCCGTGGAATCTGCGCCACGAGATCGCCGGCCAGATGGCGGCGATCCGCGACTGGGGCGGGCGTTTCCTGGTGGCGATCCCCGGGGTCGAGCTGCTGTGAAGCTCGTCCGCCTCGGCATTCCGGGCGCCTTCCTCGTCGAGATCGAACCGGTCGCTGACGACCGCGGCTTCTTCGCCCGCACCTTCTGCGCCCGCGAGTTCGCCGCCGCCGGACTCGAGAGCCGGCTGGTGCAGACCAGCCTGTCGTTCAATCCGCGGCGCGGGACGTTGCGCGGCCTCCACTATCAGGCCGAGCCGCATGGCGAGGCGAAGGTGGTGCGCTGCGCGCGCGGCACGATCTACGACCTGCTGGTCGATCTGCGGCCCGACTCGCACATCTTCCGCCAGCACCTCGCGATCGAGCTTTCGGCCGATGCCAGGAACGCGGTCTACATTCCGCCGGGCGTCGCGCACGGCTTTCTCACCCTGACCGACGACTGCGAAGTGCACTACGCCATGTCGGAGTTCTTCGCGCCGGAGGCCGCGCGCGGCGTGCGCTGGGACGATCCGGCTTTCGGCATCGTGCTGCCCGAGCCGGTGCGGCTGATCTCGCAGCGCGACGCCGGCTATCCCGATCTCCTGCCGCCCGCTTCCCCGCAGCCATGACCGGCGCCGAGCTGCATGCGCTCGCCGCGCGGCTCTTCCCGATCCCGCGCAGCCTCACCGGCGATGGCGTGCGACAGAGCCTGGCGATCCTCGGCGAACAGATCGCGCTCGAGATCCGCGAGATTCCGACCGGTACGCCGGTCTTCGACTGGACGGTGCCGCGCGAATGGCGCCTGCGTGAGGCGCACATCACCGCCCCCGACGGCCGGAGGATCGCCGACGCCGCGGGGCACAACCTGCAGCTCCTCGGCTACAGCGCACCGTTCCGCGGCAGGATCGATCTCGGCGAGCTGAAGCGCCATCTCTTCACCCTCCCCGACCAGCCCGACCTCGTCCCCTACCGCACCAGCTACTACAAGGAGCAGTGGGGCTTCTGCCTGCCTCACCGCCTGGTCGAAGCGCTGCCCGAGGGTGACTACGAGGTGGTCGTCGACACGGAGCTGTTCGCCGGCAGCCTGACCTACGGCGAGCTCGCGCTCGCGGGTGAGACGGACGAGGAGGTCCTCTTCTCGACCCACTGCTGCCATCCGTCGCTCGCCAACGACAACCTCTCCGGCATGGTGGTGGCGACGGAGCTCGCCGCACGCCTCGCTGCTCGCCCGCGCCGCCGGCTCTCCTACCGTTTCCTCTTTCTGCCCGGCACGATCGGCGCCATCGCCTGGCTGGCGACGAACCGCGAACGGCGTGCGCGGATCCGCCACGCCCTCGTGCTCGCCGGACTCGGCGCCCCGGGCGTTTTCCACTACAAGAAGTCGCGCAGCGGCGACGCGCCGATCGATCGCGAAGTCGCGCGTGCCTTTGCCCGCAGAGGAGAGAACCTGGCCGTCGAGGAGTTCGTCCCCTTCGGTTACGACGAACGCCAGTACAACGCCCCCGGCATCGGCCTCGACGCGGGTTGTCTCTCCCGCACGCCGTACGGCCGCTACCCCGAGTACCACACCTCGGCGGACAACCTCGACCTGATCCGCCCGGAGACGCTCGCCGGAGCGGTGTCGGCGCTCGAGTCGGTGGTCGATGGGCTCGAGGGCCGCGAGTGCTTCCGCAATCTCGCCCCCGAGTGCGAGCCGCAGCTCGGCCGCCGCGGCCTCTACCGCCTGATCGGCGGCGACGACGCCGGCCGCGAGCGCGAGCTCGCCATCCTCTGGATGCTGAACCTCTCCGACGGCAGCCACTCTCTCGACGACATCGCCGAGCGCTCGGGGATCTCCCCCGCGGCGCTGCGCGAGGCGGCCGAAGCGCTGGTCGCGGCCGAGCTCCTGGCGCGGCTCAGGTAGCGCCCGCAGGATCCGTGCGCGGCGCGTCCTCGCGTTCGGCTAGAGTCGAATGGCAGGTCAGGAGGCATCGATGAGAATCCGCGTCTTCGCTCCCCTTTTCGCTCTCGTTCTCTCTTCTTCCGCTCTTGCCGCCGAGCCGGCGGCGCCTCCCTTCGATCCGTCCGCGCTGGGCGCGGCGATCGAGCATCCGACGGTCGTGCGCGAGATTCCGCTCGGCGCCGCGCTCGCCATCGGCCATGGCGAGCTCCGTGTTCAGCCCGGTGCCAAGGTCTATCTGCTCGCCGCCGATGGTGTGGCCTGCGGCTTCTGGCTGCAAGGGTCGGCGACGTTCACCTATCGCGTTACGGATCGCTTCTCCGAGCCGGTTGCAGCGCGCAACTTGAAATCGGCCTCCAGCCTCGTTGCGACACGCGACGGCGGCGTCCTCGAAGTGAGCCTGAAGCTCGAGGAGGCGGTCGTCTGGAGCTGGGACCTGCTGTCGACGAGCCCGCCCGCAGCGGGCGAGAAGCTCCCGGTGCCCTTCTCGCCCTGGGCGACCTCGGTCCTGGGCAAGATGTTCACCGCCAACCCGGCGCGCGACCTCTCGCTCGCCCGCGCCAACGGCGGCAAGGGCTACGTCAACGCCCTCCTGCGCAGCGACAAGGGCGATTTCGCGCTCGATGTGGATCCGCGGCCGAACGCCCGCATCGAGAGCCTCACCGAGCTCGAATCGCTGCCGGCGCCGTGGGGCGATCGCGCCGGCCGGCTGCGTCAGCGGCAGCTGGTCACCCAGCCGGTGGGCCGGACCTGGTGGGAGCCGGTCGCGCCTCCCTTCGCGGTGCCGCAGGTGAGCTCCGAGATCGTCAACGATCGTGGCACGCACGTCGTCGTGAC
>Ga0138256_10004965_pt1 | contig 14116 bp, 15 predicted proteins | sample KNB2016incub_MG_FD_105486 | JGI IMG/M metagenome (GOLD analysis project Ga0138256, IMG submission 105486) | Active sludge microbial communities from wastewater in Klosterneuburg, Austria - KNB2014incub_MG | ecosystem: Engineered > WWTP > Activated sludge > Unclassified | place: Austria...
AATCGCGATGCCGTTGCCGAAGCCGGTGGAACCGAGCCTCTCGCGCTCGTTAAGACGGTCATACACCTCGTCCGCGTTCAGCCCATAGGCGCGCGCCGCCATATCGGCGAGGGTGAGGAAAAGCTGCTTCTTGCCGTTGACTGTCAATCCGGCCGAAACCGTTTCAGGAACCACAAGATCGTGAAAGTCGGTCATTTTACGTTTCTAAACCTCACGGCAGGATCAAGTCTGCCGGCCACATCCCGCGCGTTGTCGCGGATGTCGCGGTGTGCTCTCAAGGCCCGGCCCCATAGGCGCACAAGCACGCCACGTCAACCGCGCGGCGCGCTTGTACCCCAGCCGGGTTAATAACGCGTCAAGCTCTGGGCTCGACCCAGCCGATGGATCCGTCATGCCGACGATAAACCATATTGTAGGCCGAGGTTCCCGCATTGACGAACAGCAGCGCGTTGGTGTTGCGCAGATCGAGCATCATCACCGCGTCGGACACGCTGGCCTCGGGAATATCGACACGGGTTTCCGCGATGATGAGCGGCGCCTCGGCGGGCTCTTCCTCTTCCTGCGCAGCGGCGAACACGGTGTAGGCGGCGTTGTCCATGCCGTCATCGCCCGCTTCCGGGTTGCGCGCGGCCTCGGCGGCGGCGGCCTGCACATGCCGATCCTTCAGGCGGCGCATATAGCGGCGCAGCTGCTTCTCGATCCGGTCTGCCGCGAGATCGAAGCAGACGTGCGCATCCTGCGCCTCGCCCGCGCCTTTCAGAATGAGGCCGGACATGACATGGCAGATGATATCGCAGTGAAAGGCTCCGTGCGGCGCGCGGCGGAAGGTGACCTGAGAGGAAATGGCGCGGGAGAAATATTTGTCGGCGATCGCGGTAAGACGGTCGTTGACGTGCTGCTGCAAGGCCTCGCCGGTTTCGACCTGATGTCCCGAAATACGAATATCCATAACGTTTTTCTCCTGTGCTCTTGCGGACCAGCCTCAGACCGGCCCGATATGTGGCGACCTCGCCTGACCCGAAATTCCGACCTGGAATTCCGAACAGCAATCACAGCGGGGCCACCTCCTTCTCTCCCAGTTGCCAGATCGGATCGGTCAGCCCGGCCACGAAAGCGCGGTGCCTTTCCCTCTCCTGATCTGTGGGAAAAAATATCCGGGGGGCGCGAACCGGTCTTTGCCCCGCGTCAAATGTATCCGAAATGGTTGCGTTCAGATCGGCCCCCTCCTCATCGGCGATGAGGCCGAGGCCGATCTGCCGGCCGCCGGTCAGCTCGATATAGACCTGGGCGAGCAGCTCCGCGTCGAGCAGCGCGCCATGCTTGATGCGGTGGCTGCGATCGATGCCGTAACGGGTGCAGAGCGCATCGAGACTGTGCTTCGCGCCGGGGTGCGCGGTGCGCGCCATCGCCACGGTGTCGATCATCCGCTCCAGCGAGATCTCCGGGCGGCCGCACAGCTTCAGCTCATGATTGAGGAAGCCGAAATCGAACCGCGCATTATGCGCCACCAGCATCGAATCGCCCAGAAAGGCGAGCAACTCACCAACCTGCGCCGCAAACAGCGGTTTATCCGCCAGAAACGCGTCCGAAAGGCCATGAATCGCCTGCGCTGAAGGGGGCATCGTGCGCTGGGGGTTGAAATAGCAGTGGAAGGTCTCACCGGTGGGAACCCGGTTCACCAGTTCGATACAGCCTATTTCCACCATTCTGTCCCCCGTGAGGGGATCGAACCCGGTCGTTTCCGTGTCGAAGATGATTTCGCGCATCGACTCTGTGACTCTATTTCGCGTTCATTATCTGCCTGCTCGGGCAAGAAGGCAAGAGACGAGCGCGCGAACCTGGCTTTCCGTCCGATGAAATGTGGTGCCGGTGTGGATGACATGATCCGCCCTGGCCCGCTTTTGCGCATCCGGCATCTGGAGGCGGAGGATGGAGCGGAATTTGCGGTAGGTCATACCGGGGCGGGCGAGCACCCGCTTGCGCTGTTTCCACGCCGGGGCGGTGACGACGATGACGCCGTCGACACGCTTCTGCCCGTGCGTCTCGAACAACAGCGGAATATCGAGGATGACGAGCGGGCGCGAGACATGGCGCCGCAAAAACTCCTGCCTGCCTGCGAACACCAGCGGGTGCATGATCGCTTCGAGCGCTTTCCGCTCGTGTGGATGCGCGAGGATGATGGCGGCGAGTTTGGCGCGGTCGAGCCCCTGCGGCCCGGTCGTGCCCGGAAAGCGCGCCTCGATGGGGGCAAGCGCCTTGCCGCCCGGGCCTTGCAGGCGGTGCACCTCGGCATCGGCATCGAACAAGGGGACGCCGAGCTTGCGGATCATGCCCGCGACCGCGCTCTTGCCCATGCCGATCGAGCCGGTAAGCGCATAAACGCACGCCATCGTCCGTCAGGCCTGCGTCATGAGCAGCGCGCGCAGCTCGGCATCATATTCGCGCGGCGCCTCGGCATCGAAGAAGATATCGAACGCCAAGGCAGCCTGCCCGATCAGCATTTCAAGGCCGTCTATCGTTGCGAGACCGCGCGCGCGCGCCTGGGAAAGCAGCGGCGTATCGAGCGGAGCATATACTATATCATAGACTATAGAATTGGCGGGAAGGGGGGCGAGATCGACCTCAAGCGGCGGTTTTCCGGTCATGCCGAGCGGGCTGGAGTTGACCAGCAGGTCGATCGGGGGGAGTGGATCGGCCATGTCGATGACCTTGCCGCTGATCCCGGCCCGATCCAGCAGCGCCTGTCCCTTCGCCGCATCGCGCACCATGATGCTGATGTCCGAAACGCCGACCTGGCTCAAGGCGTAAAGAAGCGCCCGCGCCGCGCCGCCCGCGCCGATGATGCAGGCGCTCCTGCCCCTGAACCCCGCGCGCTGCAACGGCGCGAGGAAACCGCCCGCGTCGGTGTTGGTGCCGATCAGCGGCCCGCCCGTCTCGCACGCCACCGTGTTCATCGCGCCGATGATATCGCCCACCTTGCCGGGATCGGTCACATAGTCCATCACCGCGACCTTGTGCGGAATGGTGACATTGCAGCCGAGCCAGTCCGGATCCGCGCGACGCTGGAGGAAATAGGCAGCGAGTTCTTCCGCTTTGACATGCGTCTTGCGATATTCCGCCTCGATCCCAAGCTTTTGCAGCCAGAAATTGTGGATATCGGGGGATTTGCTGTGCGCGATCGGATCGCCGATCACTTCTGCGTAGGGGAGTTGTTCGCTCATGCGCCCACAACGCCGCGCAGCCGCAAAAAGTCAAGCAGGCCGAGCAACGGCAGCCCCTGAATCGCGAAATGCGTGCCCTTGATTGCGCTAAAAAGCTGCGCGCCCGGCCCCTCGATCCGATAGCAACCGACGCACCAGCGGAACTGCTCCCAGTCCAATTCTATATAGCGCGCTATAAAATCATCCGTGAGCGGCCGCACGGTCAGGCTGGCGCTTTCGATCTGCCGCCATATCGGCGCACCATTCTCGCAGATCACCGCCGCGCTGTGGAGCTTGTGCGTCGCGCCGGAAAGGCGGCGGAGGACGCGCGCCGCATCCGCCGGGTCCGCCGCCTTGTCAAGCATCGCGCCATCGTCCAGCTCCAGCGTCTGATCGCATCCGAGCACCAGCGTGCCGGGCATCCGGATCGAGAGCTTCAGTGCCTTGGCTTCGGCAAGCGCATCGGCAAGCTGGCGCGCGGTGCGACCCTCCGCACGCAATCCCTCTTTCAGCGCCTCTTCATCTATAGCAGGTGATACAGAATGATGCGGCACCCCCGCCGCCGCCAGCATCGCCCGGCGGCTGGCGCTTTGCGAGGCGAGCACCAGCTCCGGCGCAGCGGAGACTGCCGCAGTCATGCCTGCGCCGCCTGTTCCTTCGCCATCAGCCGGTCGTTGAACATCGTGATGATCGCGGCGGCGGCTTCCTCGATCGAGCGGCGGGTGACATCGATATGCGGCCAGTCATTGTCCGCGATCAGGCGCCGGGCGAACGCCATCTCTTCCTGCACGCGATCGATATCGACATAGGCCGTCTCCGGCGCCTGATTGAGCGACAGGAGCCGGTTGCGGCGGATCTGCACCAGCCGCTCCGGGTTGATCGTCAGGCCGACGACCATCGGATGCTGAAGCTGGTAGAGCTCCTCCGGCGGCGGGGATTCCGGCACCAGCGGCACATTTGCCGTCTTGTAGCCGCGATTGGCGAGATAGATCGAGGTCGGCGTTTTCGATGTGCGCGACACACCGACCAGCACGATGTCGGCATCCTCCCAGTTTTCCGGGCCGACGCCGTCATCATGCGCGATGGTATATTGAATGGCGGAAATGCGCGCGAAATAGGCTTCATCGAGCACATGCTTGCGCCCTGGCCGGTTGCGCGTCTCCTGCCCCAAAATGTTCGACATCGCATCGGTCGCGCTATCGAGCGGCGCGACATAGGGCAGGCCCAATGCGCGGCAGCGATGCTCCAGCTTGCGCCGCAGCTCCGGGTTGACCAGCGTGAACAGCACCAGCCCCGGATTGGTGGATATCTCGCCCAGAATACGCTGCAAATGCTCTTCGGATCGCACCATCGGCCAGAAATGGCGGATGGCTTCCACATCCTCGAACTGGCCGATCACCGCCTTGGCTATGCTTTCGAGCGTCTCGCCGGTGGAGTCCGAGAGCAGATGGAGGTGGATACGGGTCATGCGCGCAACATTGTTGGCAGGCTGTGGATAAATCAAGGGATCAAAATGGGGATAGCTGCCTCGCCTCCATTTTTCCGCGCTGTTCCGCCACTTATCCACAGTCTGTCCCGTGGCGCGATTTTCATCCACAGGGGGTGAGTAACGGGGATAGTAACGATTCCTCAAGGAATATCAGCGCGAATTTTCGCCACGCCCTGTTGGCAAAACCGGGGATGAAGCATAAACCCCAGCTTCAACCGACCAACTCACATCAACAATTCTTTAATAAAGATTAATTGGATATTAGGAACTATGAACGCGGCGTCCGATAAACCTCTGCTCGCAGTGCTTAAGGGCGAACGTCAGAGACTCGCGCCGCGCTGGATGATGCGTCAGGCAGGGCGCTACCTCCCCGAATATCGTGCGCTGAGAGCCGACAAGGGCGGTTTCCTCGAACTGGTCTATGACAGTGCGGCGGCGGCGGAGATTACGCTCCAGCCGTTGCGACGCTTTGGCACCGGGGCGGATGGGTTGCACGCGGCGATCCTGTTTTCCGATATCCTGATCGTGCCTTATGCGATGGGGCAGAAGCTGTGGTTCGAGGCGGGCGAGGGACCACGGCTCGCGCCGACGTTGCTGGAGAGCACGCTCGACGCCTTGACGCCAGATTATAGCCGCTATGAGGCGATCTACGAGACGGTGCGGCTTGTCCGGGCGCAGCTTGCCCCGGAAACGACCTTCCTCGGCTTTGCGGGCAGCCCGTGGACCATCGCGACCTATATGGTGGCGGGGCAGGGCAGCAAGGATCACAGCGCGGCGCGGAAAATGGCCTATGCCGAGCCGGAGCGTTTCGGCGCGATCATCGATGCGATCGTCGACGCGACCGTGCCTTATCTCATCGGCCAGATCGATGCCGGGGTGGACGCGGTGCAGTTATTCGACAGCTGGGCGGGGAGCCTCTCGCCGCAGCAGTTCGCCCGCTGGGTGATCGCGCCCAACCGGAGGATCGTGGAGCAGCTGCGCGCGGCGCGGCCCGGTGTGCCGATCATCGGCTTTCCCAAGGGCGCGGGCGCGAAGCTTATTGATTATGCGCGCGAAACGGGCGTCGATGCGGTGGGTCTGGATGAAACGCTTGATCCTGTGTGGGCGAACAGCGTGCTGCCGGAAGGGCTGCCGGTGCAGGGCAATCTCGATCCTTTGGTGCTGATCGCGGGCGGAGAGGCGCTCGATGAGGCGATCGACGCGATCCTTGCGGCCTTTCCCACCCGCCCCCATATCTTCAATCTGGGTCACGGGATCACGCCCGAAACCCCGACCGCGCATGTGGAACAGATGCTGAAGCGGCTTTCGGAGGCCTAATGACCGGATTTCTGGGTAACGCCTATCTCTGGGTGAAGGCGGCGCACATCTTGTTCGCGATCTTCCTGATGGCGGGCCTGTTCATGATGCCGCGTTTCTTCATCTATCATCAGGAATGCCCGGTCGGCTCCGAGGAAGACCGAAAATGGATCGAGCGCGAGGCGAAACTGCGCCGCATCATCGTCAATCCGTCGATCGTTATCCTGTGGATACTCGGCCTGATGCTGATGTGGAACATCGCGGCTTGGAACGAGGGCTGGTTTCAGGTGAAGTTCGCGCTGGTGCTTGGCCTTTCCGCCTATCATGGCTGGATGATCGGCTATGCCAAGAAGCTCGCCCGTGGTGAGCGGCCTTTGAGCGACAGGCAGCTCCGGATGCTGAACGAGGTGCCGGGGCTGATCGCGGTGATCGTCGTCATACTGGCCGTGGTGCGCCCTTTCTGAAGGCTTCGTCTGGTCAAGATCGCTTGACTTGAGCAGAGCAGAGTCCTAACCCGGCGTGCAGGCAGCGCGTCTTCACCCCTGTCTGTCCCTATCCAGCAGCCGCTCCGCCGGCACTCCCAACCGCTGATTTTTATTTCCCGGATCGAACCGATGCATCTCAAAGAACTCAAGAAAACCCCGCCCGCAGACCTCGTGACCATGGCCGAAGAGCTGGGTGTCGAGGGCGCCTCCACCCTTCGCAAGCAGGATCTGTTGTTCGCGATCCTCAAGGCCGAGGCGGAAAACGGCGAGCAGATCATGGGTGTAGGCACGATCGAGGTGCTGGCGGATGGGTTCGGCTTCCTACGCAGCCCGGAAGCCAATTATCTGGCCGGGCCGGATGACATCTATGTCTCGCCCAACCAGGTGCGCAAATATGGCCTGCGCACTGGCGACACGGTCGAAGGCGAGATCCGCGCGCCCAAGGATGGCGAGCGCTATTTCGCGCTGACCAAGCTGATTTCCGTCAATTTCGATGACCCGGATGTGGTGCGCCACCGCGTCAACTTCGATAATCTGACGCCGCTGTACCCGACCTCCAAGCTGCGCCTCGATACGCTCGACCCGACGGTGAAGGACAAGTCCGCCCGCGTGATCGACATCATCTCACCCCAGGGTAAGGGCCAGCGCGCGCTGATCGTCGCGCCGCCGCGCACGGGTAAGACGGTGCTGCTCCAGAACATCGCCAAGGCGATCACCGACAATCACCCGGAAGTGTTCCTTATCGTGCTGCTGATCGACGAGCGCCCGGAGGAAGTGACCGACATGCAGCGCAGCGTGAATGGCGAGGTGGTCTCCTCCACCTTTGACGAACCCGCCGCGCGCCACGTGCAAGTTGCTGAAATGGTTATCGAAAAAGCAAAGCGCCTGGTGGAGCACAAGAAGGATGTCGTCATCCTGCTCGATTCGATCACCCGCCTGGGCCGCGCCTATAACACTGTGGTTCCCAGCTCCGGCAAGGTGCTGACCGGCGGTGTCGACGCCAATGCGCTGCAGCGCCCCAAGCGCTTCTTCGGCGCCGCGCGCAACATCGAGGAGGGCGGCTCGCTCTCCATCATCGCCACCGCGCTGATCGACACCGGAAGCCGCATGGACGAGGTGATCTTCGAAGAGTTCAAGGGCACCGGCAACAGCGAAATCGTGCTCGACCGCAAGGTGGCAGACAAGCGCATCTTCCCGGCGCTGGACGTGGGCAAGAGCGGCACCCGCAAGGAAGAGCTGCTGGTCGAGAAGGGCGTGCTTTCCAAGATGTGGGTGCTGCGCCGCATCCTGATGCAGATGGGCACGGTTGACGCGATGGAATTCCTGCTCGACAAGATGAAATCCTCCAAGACCAACGAGGATTTCTTCGACTCCATGAACCAGTAGATATTACAGGCGTTTCGCGATGATGATCGAGATCTTGTCCGCCGCGGCTTCCGCTGTGCAGTCTCCGGGCTCTCCTGCCGAGATCTGGGCGCATATCGTCGCCGATTTTTCCAACATCGGCTCGGCGGCGGCGCTCTCCGCCTTCGTGCAGGTGTTGATGATCGACGTGCTGCTTGCCGGGGACAACGCCATCGTCGTCGGCGCGCTGGCTGCCGGGCTGCCGGAGGCGCAGCGCAAGCGCGTCATCCTGATCGGCATCATCGCGGCGCTGGTGCTGCGTATCGGCTTTGCGCTAGTGGTGAGCCAGCTGATGCAGATCGTCGGCCTGATCCTCGCGGGCGGGTTGCTGCTGCTGTGGGTAAGCTGGAAGATGTGGCGCGAACTGCATCATGGCGGCGAGAGTGCCGGTTCGCCGGAAATGTCCGGCGATGAGCATAGCGGCCTCAAGCCTGCCAAGAGCTTTGCGGGCGCCGCCTGGGCGGTTGCGGTGGCGGACGTGTCGATGAGCCTCGACAATGTGCTGGCGGTGGCGGGCGCGGCGCGGGATCACCCTGGCATCCTCATCATCGGGTTGTTGCTCTCGGTCGCCATGATGGGCGTGGCGGCGAATGTGATCGCCAAATATATCGAGCGCTATCGCTGGATCGCCTATTTCGGCCTCATCGTCATCCTCTATGTCGCGGTGAAGATGATCTACGAGGGCGTGGTCGATCATCAGGTCGGCATCTTGACCTTGCTCTGAAGCCCGTCCACGATGGACAGGATCACCGGATAAGGACGCGCGCCCATGAAATTCACCGTCAACTGCGATTGCACACCGGAAGAAGCGCGCAGCTTTCTCGGCCTGCCCGACCTGTCGCCCGTGCATGAAAAATATATCCAGACCATGTTGTCGGCGATGGACGGGGCGGGGAGCCTCGACCAGATGAGCAAGATGCTGGGCGCATTCGCACCGATGGGCGACGCCAGCATGAAGCTGTTCTCGCAGATGATGGACATGGGGCTGAGCGCGGCGAAGGGCGGCAGCAAGAGCTGATCCGCACGCGCATGGCGGACACAATTTATGCCCTTTCCAGCGGCAGGCCGCCCGCAGGCATAGCGGTGATACGGCTTTCTGGCCGACAAGTATCTGAAATCAATAGATTATTCGTGAATGGTGCGGAAAAGTTGCGCCCGCGCACCGCGCATTTGCGCGAATTGCGCGATCCCCTGACGCGAGACCTGCTCGATCAGGCGCTGGTGCTGGTGCTTCCCGGCCCGCGCACCGTTACCGGCGAGGATATGGCGGAGTGGCACTGCCACGGCGGGCAGGCGGTGGTACGCGCGGTGCTGGCCGCGCTGGCCGCACTCGGTGCCGCGCGCCCGGAGCTGCGCCTGCGCGAGGCGGTGGCGGGCGAGTTCACCCGCCGCGCGTTCGAGAACGGGCGCATCGATCTCAATGAGGCGGAGGGGCTGGCCGATCTGCTCTCCGCCGAGACGGAGAGCCAGCGCCGCGCCGCGCTGCTGATGGCGGAGGGGCATTTCTCGCGCAGGCTTGAGCACTGGCGCGAGGCGCTGCTGCGCTGCTCGGCGCTGACGGAATCGCTGCTCGATTTCTCGGATGAGGACGATGTGCCGGAGAGCGGCGCCGAGCGGGAGTTGCGCGCGTCGGTGGCGGCGCTGTCCGCCGAGATGGAGCGCCAGCTTGCGGCACCCGCGGCGGAGCGCCTGCGCGATGGCGTCCGGCTGGTGCTGGCGGGGCCGCCCAATGCGGGCAAGTCCACGCTGCTGAATGCGCTGGTCGGGCGGGAGGCGGCGATTGTTTCCGACATTGCGGGAACCACGCGGGACCGGATCGAGGTGCCGGTGCAGCTTGGCGGGGTCGCCTTTGTCGTAACGGACACGGCAGGGCTTGCCGAGCAGACCGGGGACAGCATCGAGCGCATCGGCATCGATCGCGCGCGGCAGGCAATCGAGACCTGCGATATACTCCTTTGGCTGGGCGATCCGGCGGACTGCCCGCGTGCCGACGCGATCCGCATCGCGGCGCAGATGGACCGGGACGATTGGCAAGGGCAGGGCGGTGCCAACATCGCCATTTCGGCGCGCACCGGGGCGAACATGCCGGAGCTGATCGGGCTTATTCTCGCGCGTGCCGCGTCGCTGATCCCGGCGGAAGGGGAGTTCGCCCTCCATGAGCGGCAGCGGGCTGGCGTGAGGGAGATGGTCGACGCGCTCGAAGCCGTACAGGCGGAGCACGATCTGCTGATCGTCGCCGAACAGTTGCGCAGCGCACGCCTCGCGATGGACCGGCTGATCGGACGGAGCGGGGTCGAGGATATGCTCGACGCCTTGTTCGGGCGCTTCTGCATCGGCAAGTGATGTTTCACGTGGAACATGCCGCGCCGCTTTGACCGGCTCCCGCTTCTTCTCTATAGCGCGCGGATGAACGCGGAATTTGATGTCATTGTAATCGGCGGCGGCCATGCGGGGTGCGAGGCGGCGGCGGCGGCGGCGCGGCGCGGCGCGCGTACGGCGCTCATCACGTTCGATGAGGGCCAGATCGGCGCGATGTCGTGCAACCCCGCGATCGGCGGTCTCGGCAAGGGGCACCTCGTGCGCGAGGTCGATGCGCTGGATGGGATCATTGCCCGCGCGGCGGACGATGCCGCGATCCATCACCGGATGCTGAACGCCAGCAAGGGCAAGGCGGTGCAGGGTCCGCGCATTCAGGCCGACCGGGTGCTGTTCCGCGCCTCGGTCCAGCGGCGGATTGCGTCTATCCCCCATCTCGCGGTGATCGGCGGAGAGGCGACCGATCTGCTGGTCGAAAGCGGCAAGTTGTCTGGCGCAACTTTGGCCGACGGAAGCACGGTGCGCGGCCGGGCGGTCGTGCTGGCGACCGGCACCTTCCTCGGCGGAAAGCTGTTTCGCGGCGAGGAAAACTTCACCGGCGGGCGGATCGAGGAGCGCGCCGCGACCGCGCTGGGCGAGCGGATGCGGGCGCTGGGTCTGCCATTGGGACGGCTCAAGACCGGGACGCCGCCGCGCCTCGACGGCCGGACCATCGACTGGGCGGCGCTGGAGGAGCAGGGGGCAGACGGCGGAGACTGGACGATGAGTCCGCTCAGCGCGGGGCGTATCAACCCGCAGCTCAGTTGCGCGATCACCCGCACCAATGCGCGCACCCATGACGTCATCCGCGCGGGGCTGGACCGCTCGCCTCTCTTCAGCGGCGCGATCGAGGGCAGGGGGCCGCGCTATTGCCCGTCGATCGAGGACAAGATCCATCGCTTCGGCGATCGCGACGGCCATCAGGTCTTTCTGGAGCCGGAGGGGCTGACGACCCACCTTGTCTATCCCAACGGCATCAGCACCTCGTTGCCGAGCGATGTGCAGCTCGCGATGGTGCGCTCGATGGCCGGGCTGGAGCGGGTGGAAATGCCGGTGCCGGGCTATGCGGTCGAATATGATTATGTCGATCCGCGCGCGCTGGATCGGGAGCTGGCGCTGCAGGCGATTCCGGGCCTCTATTGCGCCGGGCAGCTGAATGGAACCACGGGCTATGAAGAGGCTGCGGCTCAGGGGCTGGTCGCGGGGGCGAACGCGGCGGCCTATGCGCTGACGCTGGAGCCACTGATCCTCGACCGGGCCGAAAGCTATATCGGCGTGATGATCGACGATCTGGTTCTGCACGGTGTGACCGAGCCGTACCGGATGTTGACGGCGCGGGCGGAATACCGCCTCCGGCTGCGCGCGGACAATGCGACGACGCGGCTTACCGGAATGGGCATTGCGCTGGGGCTGGTGGGCAGCGAGCGGGCGACCTGGTTCGCGCGGCGGGAGGCCATGCGCACCGCCATCAGGGCGGAGCTAGAGGTGGAATATTCGACAGCCGATATCGCGCGGCGGGGCGGCGAGGTGCGGCAGGACGGGGCGCGCCGCTCGCTGGCGGAATGGGCGCGCTTTCCGGAACTGGCAGACCTCATCGTGGCCCAGTCTCCGACGCTCGCGGCGGCGGATGGCTTGCTGCGCGAGGAGGTGTTGGAGGACGCGCGCTATGCGCCCTATCTTGCCCGCCAGCAAAGCGACATTGACGAGTTGCGCAAGCATGAGGCGGTGCGCATTCCGGCGGACTTCGATTTCGAGGGCGTTGGCGGATTGTCGCTGGAGATGCGCGAGCGCCTCGGCGCGGCGCGGCCCGACACGCTTGCTGCCGCATCGCGCATCGGCGGCGTCACTCCGGCTGCGCTGGCGGCGATCATGGTCCACCTGAAGCGGAGAAGCGCTGCGTGACCGAGGAAGAGGCGCGGGCGTGGCTGCAATCGACCTTCGATGTTTCACGTGAAACATGGGGGCGGCTGGAACGCTTTGTCGAGTTGCTGCTCGCGGAAAGCCGGAACCAGAACCTGATCGCGGAATCGACCCAGAGCCAGGTGTGGGCGCGGCATATCGTCGACAGCGCGCAGCTGCTCCCGCTCGCGGGCAGGGCGGACGGGGAAGGCAATGGGCTCTGGGTGGACCTTGGCGCCGGGGCCGGGCTGCCGGGGATCGTCGTCGCCATCCTGTCCGAGCGCCCGCTCCAGATGATCGAGATGCGCAGGAAGCGGGTCGAATTTCTGGAAGCGGTGATTGCGGAGCTGGGTCTTGGCAATGCGCAGGTGGTCTGCGGCAAGGTTGAGCGCGTGGCGAACGCAGCGCCTGCCGCCATCATCAGCGCCCGCGCCTATGCGCCGATGGAGCGGCTTTTGTCCTCGGCGCGCCATCTGGCGGACTTTTCCACAATTTGGTTGCTGCCCAAGGGCCAAAACCATCAGAATGAATTAGCCATCGCGCAACAGCTATGGCATTGTGAGGCGAGCATCGAACCGAGCATCACCGCGCCGGACAGCGCGATTTTGAAGCTCTCCCATGTTCGACCGAGGCAGGCCGGGCACCAACGGCGCAGCAGAAAGGCAGGCGGCAAGGCATGATTCGCATCGCAATCGCCAACCAGAAGGGTGGGGTGGGTAAGACCACGACAGCGATCAATCTCGCCACCGCGCTCGCCGCCACCGGGCAGCGGACGTTGCTGATCGACCTCGATCCGCAGGGGAACGCGTCCACCGGCCTGGGCATCGGTCATGCGGCGCGGGAATATTCGAGCTATGATCTGCTGGTCGGCGAGGCCACTCTCGGCCAGGCGGTGATACGCACCCGGGTGCCGCTGCTCGATATCGTGCCGGCGGTGCAGGATCTCTCCGGCGCGGAGATCGAGCTGATCGATGTCGAGGAACGCACGCACCGGTTGAAGCACGCGCTCGACAGCGCGGCAAGCGAATGGGACATCTGCCTGATCGATTGCCCGCCCTCTTTGGGGTTGCTCACGGTCAATGCCCTGGTGGCTGCGCAATCCCTCCTCGTTCCGCTACAGTGCGAGTTTTTCGCGCTGGAAGGTCTTTCGCAGTTGCTGACCACGGTCGAGCGGATCCGCGGGCGCTTCAATCCCGCGCTCTCGATCATGGGCGTGGCGCTCACCATGTATGACCGCCGGAACCGCCTGACCGATCAGGTGGCGGACGATGTGCGCGCCTGCCTCGGGCCGATCGTGTTCGATACGGTCATTCCGCGCAATGTCCGGCTGTCCGAAGCGCCGAGCCACGGTCTGCCCGCGCTGATCTACGATCACCGCTGCTCGGGATCGGAAGCCTATATGCAGCTTGCGCGGGAGTTGATCGTGCGTCTGCCGCTGAAGGCGATGGCGGCGGCGTGAGCAAGCTGGTGGGTGGCGGAGAAGAGGGACTACGGATGAGCGACAACGCCGGGGCAGGCAGCGAGAAGACCAAGGCGCATGGCCGCCCGCGCGGGCTGGGTCGCGGCCTTTCGGCGCTATTGGGCGAGACCCTGAGCGAAGAGGCAGGCGCGGTCCGTGCCGAAGGTTCTGGCCCCGCGCCGGTATCGGGGAAATCGGTCCAATATATTGATATCGCTGCAATTTCTCCCCATCCCGATCAGCCGCGCCGCACTTTTGACGAGGCCGCGCTGCAGGAGTTGACCGACAGCGTTTCCGAGCGCGGCGTGATCCAGCCCGTGCTCGTGCGCGAGCAATCTCCGGGCCGCTATCAGCTCGTTGCCGGTGAACGGCGCTGGCGCGCGGCGCAGCGGGCCCGGCTGCACCAGATTCCCGCCATCGTGCGCGACTTTTCCGATGCCGAGACGATGGAAATCGCGCTCATCGAGAATGTCCAGCGGCAGGATCTCAACCCGGTCGAGGAGGCGGAGGCCTATTCGCGCCTGATCGC
>Ga0138256_10004966_pt1 | contig 14114 bp, 9 predicted proteins | sample KNB2016incub_MG_FD_105486 | JGI IMG/M metagenome (GOLD analysis project Ga0138256, IMG submission 105486) | Active sludge microbial communities from wastewater in Klosterneuburg, Austria - KNB2014incub_MG | ecosystem: Engineered > WWTP > Activated sludge > Unclassified | place: Austria...
AAGCAGAGTTGAAATCCACGTACGACGGCGGCTATGCGCCATTTTCGATGAGATTTCAGGTTGCGCTGCGCGCTGGCCTGAACAATCCGCTGATCGAACGCATCCGCATCGATTACGACGGCAACGGCAGCTTTGATACCGACACCACCGATCCTACCACTCGTCTGAGCCACCGCTTTGCCGCGACGGGGGTGTACCTCTCCAGCGTCGAGCTGACCCTGAACGACGGCGATCCGATGACACCGCCAGTGTTGGTCAACGCGACGCATCGAGTAATCGGCGAGGATCTGGACGTGACCCGGGCCACCCTGTGCAGCGCCTTCGAGAGCTTTCGTGCCAAGCTGGTCGCTCAGCAGTACACCGACTCATTGCAGTCGTTTAATGCGGATGTCCGACCGGACTACGTCAGCTTCATCGAAGGACTCGGTGCCAACGGCGCCACAATGGCGGGACGTTTGGGCGAGATCGTCGATGGCACCATCGGCCAGGATTTCGCACAGCTGGTCCTAGCGAAACCACGCGAAGGACAGCCGGGCCGGTTCCGCAGTTCGCCGTTGCAGTTTTCTCGAGACGGCGACGGCGTGTGGCGGATTTCGGCGCTGTGAGTGGATTGGAAGGCCAGCCCGTTTTCCTCGTCCCGTTGCCAGTCAAACACAAACCGAGTGCGCTGGGAGCCAAGAGCAATGAACATGACTTCCCATTCCGCGCGGAAGACTCAATTGCACCATCAATAACGCGCAAGCGTACCCATTATCTCCACAAGCCAGCTGATTTACTGGCTTCCGAATGCTTCTGCATTGCGGCCGTACTGCTCGCCAGCCCGATGGCAATTGCGAACGACGGGCCGTACGGCGACGGATCGCTGTTGTCGACGATGATGCTTCTTTTAATTTTCGGCTTCCCGTTCAGCCTATTGCTTCTGCCGGCCCTACTGATTCTACCGGCGTACGCAGTCCACTCAATTATTTTGAGCTTCGGCAAAATCAGCTATGCAGACTACCCCGCACAATACGCGCTCGCGAGCAAGTGGCGGTCATGGGTGCTAGTCACGCTGGCTCCCTGGGCCCTGCTAATTTTTTGGGGCCTTATGGAATGGACACGCGGCTATTTGGCAGTGGAGCTTGGTGATTACCGAAACGGGCCAGTAGCCGGTGGATCGTACTGTCGCGAAATAATAGCGATGCTGATCTATCGCTCACCTTTTGTTCCTTTGCTGCTGCCAGCATTGCTGGTCGTCCCCGTTTTCCTGTTCCGAGGAGCAGCCGCCAGATTGCGTTCGGGCGTTGTTGAAACTGACGATACGGAGCGTAAAAGCCGAGATCGGTTGTGGCGCAATTGGACCGTCGCTACCCTGGTTCCGTGGGGCCTGCTTGCACTTTGGGTCCTATACGACGTAGCAATGAGATACCTGTGACACAGAGGATTGGCGATGAATCGTGCCTTTAGTATAGCAGCGGTGCTGCTCATAACCGCTTCAGAGGCTGGTGCGTACGACACCGATACGCACGCGTGGCTGATGTACCAGGGCTATTTGAAATCGAGCCTCGCGACCTCCGCCCCGCTACGGGAACGTTTGGGCTTCGAACGACTCGACGACGCCACGCCGTTTCGAGTCCATTCTGAACTGGTCACGCTGGGAAACCGTGACGCATATCTCGATCTCGTTCCCGGCAGCTCGTTCGGAGTGATAACCGACCCGTACACAACCCCGACTGCCTATCGGCCGCCCAACGAGTATGAACGTCAGAGCTTCGTTTACACTGGCGGTCCAGCGGCACCTGGGTCGAACAGTGGATTGTATCCCACGCCTTTTTAGAATTGAAGCCTCACTCGTGAGAGGAGTGGTTCGGGAGGATGACGTTCGAATCGCGGATTACGGTGGTCAGTCGCTGATTCCAGACGCCGACCCGTATGGTGACTTCCGGCGAGTCTTTAATCACTTCTACGACCCAGTCAACAACCGCGCGTTAGAATTTTCAGCGCCATGCAATGCCGTCGGGGGTACTCCGTGCAACCGATCAATTGACTGGGCGATCGGCGTAGCCGACTCCCAAGCGCCGGTGTTCAATCCCTCGCAGACTCGCCGCAATCATTTCAGTTGGGGCGATGCCCGTGAAGCGTTTTGGCGCGCCCTGACCTACAAATCCGGAGTGCCCAGCGGCGCCGGCTACGCTGAACGCCAAGCGCAAGACTCGGGCATTCGGCGCAACTTCTGGAATAGCGGTCTCAAGAACATCGGCCATGTCGCTCACCTGTTGCAGGACGCTGCGCAGCCTCAGCACACACGTAATGATCGTCACAATGATCGGCCGTGGGTCGCTGCGACCTCAATTGCGCGTCGAACCATGGAGGCCTACACAAATTATCGGGTCACGGGCAATGCGCTGTCTGCGCCAAACGACGAGCAGCAGGAATTGCGCGATATGTATAATGCGCCAACGGGTGCGCGGCTCTTGTCGGTCCCGCCGATTGGGATTTATCCAATCCCACAGTTCAACACTGTCCTTAAATACTTCACTACGCGAGTCGAAAACGTGCCGCTCGCGCAGCGTCGGGGACTTGCAGATTACAGTAATCGCGGATTCTATAGTGAAGGCACGTTACCGAGGCTAGGGTCCGAATATACCAGTCCACCGATAGATATTTCTGACCCAGGTTTCTCGATCATCGAGAGCGCGGATTACTTATTGCCGGGCTACGGCATACTGACAGGACAGAAGCTGTTATGGCCAGTGCCCGATCCCGTCGCTCCCTCATATGCCGACACCTGCAGGACCTCCGGCAAGCTGCAGATCCTCTCTGTATCCGAATTTTCGGAATCCACTGACTTATCGACTGGAATGTTGGTCCGGCGAGGATTGCTGGCGCTCGACGATTACCAGTGCCACCAGGACGCCCTGCTGCCGCGCGCCATTGCCTACAGCGCGGGGCTTATTAATTTCTTCTTCCGCGGTGAGCTAGAAATTGCCGCGCCGCCGCAGCGGCTGCTAGCCGCGCTAGATCAAGGCGTTGCGCACACAATCGATGTCGATGGCTATCCTCGACGCAGCGACAACAACGGGATCTTCGGTTTCCAAAAAGTGCGCCTGCGCGTTCGCAATATCACGCCCGACATTGTCGAGAGCGGTGGTGGCAATACGTATACGCAGGTGCTCGGCGGCAGCGATGGGCCTAGTAGTGGTCGCATGGTCGCCGTCGCCCGCTATCATCGTAACCCCTGCTACAAACCGGATATGACTGGCGAACGTCGGGTACGGTTGCCATTGAATGGCACGTTCCAACCACCGTCGGGGTGTCCGGTGGCAGGGTCACGCACACGCTATCAGGAAATTTCAGTCTCCGCCGAGATCCCGGTGGCTCCGGGTGAATTCGGATTTGGACCGAGTTCGACGTTTGTCGACAAGACCTTCGACTTTGCTGCCGACCCGATTCCTGTCAACGCGACCGACCTTTTTATCCAAGTAGTTTATCGTGGGCCTTTAGGCGCTGAACCGGATGGCGTGGCATTAGGTACATACGACGCCCGCGAACCTATGTTCGTCACTTGGTGGAATAATACCGACTACTACAACCAGAACGGTGCGTGGGCGAGTTCTGGCGGTGGTATTTTCCGAAAAGGTGCCAAGGACTTTCAGTTCTGTGTCAGCGCGGGGGCCGACCGCGTCATTCTCGTCCGACGAATGAATGCAACGACTGGGCAGGCCGCGATGCAGTTCCCAGAGCCGGCAGAGTTCATGCGCATTGCCGTGATCGCAGCGAAGCCCGTGACGACCGAAAACGTCACATTCCGCGGCAACGTGAGCTTTTTTGATCCGCAGCCGCCGGTGGTGTATGTGCCACGAGTCACCGGTATCAAGGGCACCATCAATCAAGCCAACAAGGAGCTCATCGATGAGGTCACATTGCCGTTCCCGTTACCGGCGGACCCATTAGCCGATTGCCCGGTGGCGCCACCAGTTGGGACGGCATTCCTTTGGTGCGTCGAACCGATCAGGGTTCGACGCGGCCTTGCGGGAGGCAAGGTCGATGAAGCTATTTACCTCGACAACACGTCCGGGGGCGCCGGAGCGCCCGATCCAGGGACGCTGCCGAACTTCGTGCAGACGCCGATCCAACGGTCGGGCGAAAACCTATGGGACCAGGAGCCGTTGATTGCCTGCCCGGTGGCGCTCACAGAGATTCCCCCGGATCTGCCGGAGATTCTGTCGTTGGAGGAAGAACTCGCTGGGAGGGGTCCGGGTTCGAATTGAAAACGTTGTGAGCTTCGCTGTATGCCTCGATGGATGCGATTGGCGATGACCTCTGACGATCGGCATCAGAACAACGCCGCAACATGCTGTTTCATATGGCGGGCCCGGAGGGACTCGAACCCCCGACCACCTGGTTCGAAGCCAGGTGCTCTATCCAACTGAGCTACGGACCCACAAGGAAACAGCGGCTGTACGCTGTCCCGGCCGGGTAACCGGCCAAGGGATGTTGCTGATGCTACCCGCGTAAAGGCCTGGGTGGATAGCGACCGCGGTCGAAACAGGCAGTCTGTTGCGGTGAAGTCGGACCGGCGTTGCGCCGGTCCGACCCTTCCGGATGACTCCGGATCACTGATTCCCGGGGGCCAGGGCGCTGTTCTTGCGTCCGTAGAGTGCGTACACCGCCAGACCAACCACGGCCCAGATCAGGAAGTACAGCTCCGTGGCGCCGGAGAGATTGAAGAACAGGAACACGCACCCGGCCATCGCCAGCGGACAGACGATCCACGCCAACGGCGTGCGGAACGCTCGATAGCGATCGGGTTGGGTCCGCCGCAGCACCAGCACGCCGAGCGCCACCAGGAAGAACGCGAACAGCGTGCCGCTGTTGGATACATCGGCCAGCACCCCGACCGGAAACATGGCTGCGAACGCAGAGACAAACACACCCGTGATGATGGTGATCACGTGCGGCGTGTGAAACTTCGGATGCACCTTCGAGAACACGGCCGGCAGCAGGCCGTCGCGCGACATCACGAAGAAGATGCGCGTCTGACCGAAGATCATCATCAAGATCACCGACGGCAGAGCCAGTCCGGCCGCCAGGGCGATGAAGTTACCGGTACTGGCAAAGCCGAGCTGGCGGAGGATGTGAGCCAGCGGCTCGCCGGTGCACACGAGCGCCTCTGAACCCTTGCACGCGGCAATGAACTCTGCGCTGCCGGTCTCCAGGGCGATGCCGTCGGGACCGAAAAGCGGCTGCGCGCCGCCGGCGCCGACAGCGCCGTAGCCCACCAGCAGGTAGAAAATGGTGCACACTGCCAACGAGCCAATCAAACCGATGGGCACATTGCGCTGTGGGTTCTTGGTTTCCTCGGCCGCAGTGGACACCGCGTCGAAGCCGACGTAGGCGAAGAAGATCGAGGCGGAGGCGGCATAGACGCCGAGCATGCCGGTCGGCAGGAAGGGCTCGAAGTTCTGCACCTGCGCCGCGGGTACAGCGATGGCGATGAACGCGGTCAAGGCGACGATCTTGATTGCGACCAGAACCGCGTTGACCTTGGCGCTCTTGCTGGTGCCGATGACCAGCAGACCGGTGATCAACCAGACAATCACGAAGGCGAGGATGTTGAAGGAACCGCCGTCGTAGGGGCCCGAGCGGAGCGCCTCGGGTAATCCCATCCCGACACTGTTCATCAATCCATTCATGTACTTCGACCATCCCACCGCCACCGCACCCGCGGCAACGGCATATTCGAGGATGAGCGCCCAGCCAACCACCCAGGCGATCAACTCGCCCATGACCGCGTAGGTATAGGTGTAGGCGCTTCCCGATACCGGCACCATTGCCGCCAGTTCGGCATACGCCAAAGCCGCCAGCGCGCAGACCACCGCGGCAATCACAAAGGAGATCATCATGCCGGGACCGGCTTTCTGCGCTGCCTCGGAGGTCAGCACGAAGATGCCGGTACCGATGATGGCGCCGATGCCAAGCATGGTCAGCTGAAAGGCACCGAGCTGGCGCACGAGGCTCTTCTTTGCGGCGGTTTCCAGAATCTGGTCGAGCGGTTTGACGCGCCAGAAAAGCATGCGGGGCCCCCTTGAGGTGAAGCCGTGCGCCGTCCATGGTTGGGATCGGTCCGGCACGCGGCTGGTGCATCGACGAATTGGAGATGCAGCTCGGAGCGGATGTGCGCAGGCCGCGCGACACCTGATCCCGAGCTGAATCATGGCGACCGGTAACATACGGCAGCCCCCATGGGGCGGCAAGCGCGAAGGAGTCTCAATGTCAGCAAGCCCTGCAACACGCACCATTCTGGAACTTGCGCGTTACGGCGAGCGCCATCCCGATGAAGCGGACAGTGTCCTTGAATTCCTGGCGTTCGCGCAGTCCGGCGCGGACGTGTTCGAGCGCACTCGCGCCGATGGCCATTTCACCGCGTCGTGCTGGCTGGTGTCGGCCGATGGCCAACGCGTGCTGTTGACCCACCATCGCAAGCTCGGTCGCTGGCTGCAACTGGGCGGCCATGCCGACGGCGACAGCGATCTGGCGCGCGTGGCGCTGCGCGAGGCGCAGGAGGAGTCCGGTCTGGCCGAGTTGCAGGTCGAGCAGCAGATTTTCGATATCGACGCGCACCTGATCCCGGCGCGCGGCAGCGATCCGGCGCATGTGCATTGGGATGTGCGTTATCTGGTGCGCTGCCTGGGTTCGGAGGAGTTTGTCGTGTCGCCCGAATCATTGGCGCTGGCCTGGATCGCGGTCGCGACGCTGATCGACGATCCCGCTGCCGATCCGTCGCTGCGGCGAATGGCGGGCAAATGGCAGTCGCGCCAGGAAACGGCTCAAAAGTTTGTCGGAGCGCAAACCCCGGCGGGGCTTCAGGGTTAGTCTCGACGGCATTCCGATCACGCGTGGAGGGCGCGATGACACTGGCTTACATCACGCACCCGGACTGCCTGCGCCACGAAATGGGTCCCGGCCATCCGGAGTGCCCCGAGCGCCTGCGCGCCATCGAAGACCGTCTGGCCGCTGCCGGCATCATCGACTGGCTGCGCCACATCGAGGCACCGGAGGCGCCGCTCGGTGCTTTGCAGCACGCCCACAACGCACTCTATCTGGCCGAACTCGATGCCGCCCAGCCGCGCAGCGGCTATGCGCACCTGGATCCCGACACCTACATGAATGCCTATACCTTGCGCGCCGCCAGGCGTGCGGCTGGGGCCCTGGTGCGTGCCGTCGATGGCGTCATGGCGGGTGAATTCGAGCGCGCCTTCTGCGCCGTGCGACCGCCCGGCCACCATGCCACGCGCGGCGAGGCGATGGGCTTTTGCTTCTACAGCAATGCCGCCGTGGGTGTGTTGCACGCGCTCGAGCAACATGGGCTGGCGCGGGTGGCCCTGGTCGATTTCGACGTGCACCACGGCAACGGCAGCGAAAATATCCTCGCCGACGACGAGCGCGTGCTGATGGTGTCGACCTTCCAGCATCCGCTGTATCCGGCCAGCGGCATCGATCCGCTCGGCTTCAACATGGTCAACGTGCCGTTGCCGCCCTACAGCGATGGCAGCGCCCTGCGTGGCGCCGTGACGCGCGACTGGCTGCCGGCGCTGGAGCGCTTCCGGCCGCAGCTGATCGTGATCTCCGCCGGGTTCGACGCCCATCGGGACGACGACATGTCGCAACTGCTGTGGACCGAATCCGACTACGCCTGGGTCACCGAACAGATCGTCGAAGTGGCCCGGGAGCACGCCCATGGGCGCGTCGTATCGACGCTGGAAGGCGGCTACGATCTGCCCTCGCTGTCGCGCAGCGTGCTCGCCCACATCAAGGTGCTCGGCGGCTTTGTCTGATGCAAAGCTCGGCAGCTCTTGGCGTAGGCTGCTGTGCAGCAGTAGCCAGCGTTGACGACGGCCTGATTCGGAGGGAGCAGGGTCGATCGTCCTGACCAGGAATCGCCATGCAGAAGCACTCCCTCACCGCCTTGTTCGACCCCGAACTCATCTGGGTCCTGTGCGCCCCCGGATCCGCCGATGTCGCGGTCGCGCGGGAAGCCCTGGCCGAGCGCCTGGCGGACGGCAGGGCGCGTGTCGATGAGCTCACGCCGGCGTTGTTCGCCAGTGCGCAACCGGCGGTGCATGCCGATGTGGCCTGGCTGCTGATGGATATCGGCGACGTTGCCCGGGTGCTGCCGGCCTTCCAGCGGTGGCGGATCGAATTGGCCGTCCTGAGCGGCGAAGTGCAGGATCCTGCCGAAGTCGAACACGTCCTGACTATGGCGCGTGCCCACGGCGTGCGTCTGCTTGGCCCGGATTCCCTGGGCCTGCAGCGACCGGGGCGGCAGTTGAACTTGAGCCTGCTCGGGCCGATGCCGCCGGCGGGCACGGTCGCCTTCGTGGCGCAATCCGGGTCGCTGGCGGCGTCGACGGTCGACTGGGCGCTGGACCAGGGCGTCGGATTTTCGGCGGTGATCACGATCGGCGATCAGCGCGACATCGACCTCGCCGAAATCCTCGATTTTCTGGCTGCAGATGCGGCTACCGAGAGCATCGTGTTGTATCTGGAAGGCGTACGCGAACCACGCAGCTTCCTGTCGGCACTGCGCGCCGTGGCGACCGTCAAGCCCGTGGTCGTGCTCAAGGCTGGCCGCCATCCGGCCACCGCACTGGCGGCGCAGACGCATTCGCGCGCGTTGGTCGGCGACGACGACGTCTTCGACGCCGCGTTGCGTCGAGCCGGCGCCGTGCGCGTGCGTTTTTTCGTGCAGCTGTTTTCCGCGGTGAAGTGCCTGGCATCGCGCTATCGGCCGACCGGCAGACGCCTGGCGATCGTCGCCAACGGTGGTGGTCCGGGGGTGCTCGCCAGCGACTGGGCCGAGGAGTCCGGACTCGGGTTGGCCACGCTGTCCGACGCCACCATCGCGCGACTCGGCCAGTCCATTCCGCAAGCCACGCGGCACAATCCGATCGACGTTGGCGAGCGCGTGCTGGCGCCGGACTTCGCGCAGGCGGTGCAGACGATCATGGACGACGACGGTGTCGACGGCGTGCTGGCGCTGTTCGCGCCCAAGGCCGACCGCGACCCGCTGCAATATGCACAGGCTTTGGTCGACCGGCGCGACGGCTTCCGCAAGCCGCTGATCGCCTGCTGGCTGGGCGATCGGCGCGTGCTCGAGTCACGCGCGTTGCTGGCAAGATCGAGGATTCCGACCTTTCGCACGCCGGAGCCGGCGGTCGATGCCTTTGGCAATCTGGCCAGCTTCTACCGCAACCAGCAGCTGAGCTGGCAGACGCCGCCAGCGCTGACCGATGGCGAGCCACCTGACCTCGACGGCGCGCGACTGATCCTGGCGCAGGCGATTGCATCAGGCCGCAGCCTGCTGTCGGGAATGGAATCCAAGGCGTTGCTGGCGGCGTTCCACATTCCCGTTGCGCGGACGCTGATGGCGCGCACGCCGCAGGAAGCTACCCTGATCGCGCAGCAGCTGGGCTATCCCGTGGTGCTCAAGGTGAGTTCGCCGGACATCGCCCACAAATCCGATGTCGACGGCGTCATGCTCGATATCCGTGGAGCCAGACAGTTGCAGTCGGCCTGGGCCGAACTGGTTGATGGTGTGCACCAACGGGTGCCGAATGCACGCATCGACGGCATCGGCGTCGAACCGATGATCGCTTCCAGGCATGGTCGCGAGCTCTACATCGGCGTGGTCAACGACACCCTGTTCGGCCCGGTCATCCTGTTCGGCGCAGGTGGACGCACCGTCGAGGTGTTTGCCGACAAGGCGATGGAACTGCCGCCGCTGAACCGCTTCCTGGCCAGGCGCCTGATCGAACGCTCGCGCGCATCGCGCATGCTCGGTGAGTGGCGTGGTGCTGCGCCCGCGGCGGTGGAGGCGATCGAGGCGGCATTGCTGCGCATTTCCGAACTCGTCTGCGAAATGCCGGAAATTGCCGAGATCGATCTCAATCCCCTGATCGTCGACGACCGCGGCGTCACCGTGGTCGACGCGCGCGTGGTGCTCAAACAGGATCAGCGACCGCCGGAGTTGCCTTACGGGCACATGGCGATCATGCCGTACCCGACCGGGCTGGAACACGAGTACGCGCTGACCGACGGCAGCGTCTGTCTGTTGCGCGCGATCCGGCCGGAGGACGCGCCCACCCTGCAGGACTTCGTGCGCGGCCTGTCCGACCAGACGCGCTACTTTCGTTTCGTCGCCAGCGTCAAGGAGCTGTCGCCGCGGCAACTGGCGCGCTATTCGCAGATCGACTACTGGCGCGACATGGCGCTGGTGGTCGAAGCGCCGGTCGACGCCGGCTCGATTGAAGGAACCGTCGAATCGGCGTCATCGCATCGCTTCGCCGGCGTCGCCCGCTACATGCTGAATCCGGACATGCGCAGCTGCGAGTTCGCCATCGTCATCGACGACCACTGGCAGGGCAAGGGCCTCGGCGCGATCCTGATGCAGGCGCTGATCGACGTCGCCCGCGAGCGCAAGTTGCAGCATATGGAAGGCACCGTGATCTCGCAGAACCGCAAGATGCTGAAGCTGATGCATCGCCTGGGTTTCACCTCGCGCCTGGATCCGGATGACGCGACGATGACTTTGGTGGAGTTGGCGCTGTAGGAGTTCTGGTCGCCCTGGCGGTGCGCGTGTTCGCGCATCTAGCCTGTGGGAGCGGGCTTGTTCTGTTGTTGTGCGAGCGGGTTTACCCCGCGATCGCTTTGCTCGCCATGGCGAGAAGCTCGCGGAGTAAATCCGCTCCCACATTAAAATCAACGGCTTACGCAATGTTCGGTAAGAACCGGCCGCAGGCCGGTCTCAGTCGTTGGCCCGCGTGCGCAGGGCCAGATCCTCGGCCGGGTCGCGGCTGGCCAGCTGCACGCGATTGCGACCTTCGCGCTTGGCGCGGTAGAGGGCACGGTCGCTGGCGGCAATCCACTCGTCGGCACTGCTGAACCTTGCTGCGTCGAGCATGGCGACCCCAATGCTGCCGCTGCAACGAATGGCGCTCTGCTGCCACTCGACGCTGTCGTCCAATCGTTGTCGCAGCCGCTCTGCGATCGCCAGGGCGTCCGCTTCGGCGACGGTCGGAAGCACCACGATGAACTCTTCGCCGCCCCAGCGACCGAGCAACGCGTGGTCGGGCAGGGCAGTGAGCATGCGCTCGGCGGCAGTTCGAAGCACGGCGTCACCCGCCAGATGGCTGTAGCGGTCATTGACCAGCTTGAAATGGTCCATGTCGATCAGCATCAGGCAGCCGTCGCCGCCAATCCTGCCGCGCTGCCAGAGCTCTTCGATACGACGCATCACCGCATGCCGGTTGGCCACGCCGGTCAGCGCATCGGTATTGGCCATATGCTCCAGGCGCTCGCTGGTCTTCAGCAGGGCCGCATGCAGTTGCGCCAACTGGTCGCGATTGGCGCGCAGTTCGGCGTTGGTCCGGCGCATCGTGCGCACGCGCCAGAACAGCAGCAAGAGCACGGCAACCAGCGCGATCATGCCGCTGACCAGCGCCAGTCCGAGGTAGCGCTGGCGCGTGATGCGCAGGTCCTTGATCTGGTTCTCGCTGGTCAGCAGCTGCTTCTCCATGTTGCCGCGTTCCTGCTCGAGGCTGGCCTCGAGCACCGCAATGCGGCGCCCGGCGATATCCATCGCCAGCTCCTTGTCGAGCTTCTGGTGCGTCTTGCGGGTGGCGTAGGCACTGGCGGCATCGCCGAGCCCAAGCTCCAGGTCCGCGACCACATCGAGCGCGGCCCGCTCGAGGATGCGGTCACCAATCTTGCGCGCGCCTTCGAGCGTCGCGCGCGCCTGTGCCAGTGTTTCCGGGGTGGCGCCGCGCGCGCTGAACACGCGCACCCGGCTCAGGCCCAGCAGCACCTGGTCGCGCACCGCCACGTGGTCGTATTCCAGCCAGGCGCGATCGACCCAGCGCTTGGCGCTCTCCCAATGGCCGCGCACCAGTTCCAGGTCGGCCATGCGGCTGTAGGCGTTGACCTTGTTCTGTGCGTTGCCCGACTGCTCGGCCATCGCCACCGCTTGCTCTATGAATCCGGCGGCTTCGTCGAAGCGCTCCATGTTCATCAGCGAAATCCCGAGTTCGGCCGTCAGGATGATCGCTTCGCGGTGATTGCGGGCCTGCACCTGGGCCAATGCTTCGCGCAGATACTCGGTGCCGCGCTCTTCGTCGTCGAGATTGCGGTAGAGCACGCCGAGCAGGCGCAGACTGCGCGCCATTTCCGGCTTGTCGCCGGCTTTGCGCGCCAGCGCCAAGGCTTCGTTGTGCACCAGGGCGGCATCACTGAAGCGACCGGTGCGTCCATGCAGCATGCCGATCGAATTGAGTTCGCGGGCCAACAGGGATGGATTGGATCCATCCTTCTGCAGTTCGGCCGCGGCTTCGAAATCCGTCAGCGCCTGGTCAAAACGCCCCAGTTTGCGCTGCAGCACGCCCTCGTCATGCCGTAACAGCGTTTGCCATTGCCGGTTGGGGAACTGGCTCACCATCTGTTGCATTTCGTCGAGCGCGGCGCGCGACTGCTCGACCCGGTTGCGGTGCATGTAGACGACCGCGCTGAGTTCGAGCGTCGCAAAGCGCAGGTCGTGAACCTTGAGGGCGACGCTGCTCGCGTTCAGCTCGTCCAGCAAGGCAAAGACCTCGGGCTCGTGCTCGAGTTCGTTCTCGAATTCGATCAGGGCCAGGGTGGCCCAGGCCCGCGCGACGGGATCGACCTGCTGTTGGCGCAAGCTCAGCGCGTGCAGGCGCAGTTGCTCCGCCGACAGATCAAAATTGGCGCGCAAGTCGCGCACGGCCGCCGGTTGCGACGGAAATCCCGGGTCCGGCGGCAGCACTTGGGCCGGCGCGCCCGTTGCCAGCAACTGGCACAGCAACAGAAACAAGCACAGGACGGCTGATCGGGCCATGGTCCGAGTATGCGCCAAGGGGGAAATGCCCGCGGAAAACCGGAGATTCATGAACCGGCTAACGCCGGTCAGTCGTCATGGAGGCCGGAGCCGACGTAAACCTTTGATTCTTGGCGACACGCCGAGATCGCCCAAACGTCGCGTGTTGCGCGCAGGATGCATGTGCCGCGGGTGTTTTCGATGGACGCAAGCGCCGGCGCAACGCCTGGCGCCGGTCAACGCGCAAGCACCAGTTCCAAAACCAGCTTGCTGCCGAAGAAGGCGAGCAGCAGCACGCCCATGCCCGCCAATGTCCAGTTGACCGCCGTGCGGCCGCGCCAGCCAAAGCGCCAGCGACCGAAGATCAGCATGCCAAACACCACCCAGGCAAGGATCGTCAGTACGGTCTTGTGCACCAGATGCTGGGCCATCCAGTCTTCGATGAACAGCGCGCCGCTGAGCACGGTCAGGGTCAGCAGCGCGAATCCCGCGATGATGTACTGAAACAGCAATTCTTCCATCGCCGACAGCGGCGGCAGCGCGCGCAAGGCGAGCGACAGATGTTTGCGCCGCAGGCTGCGTTCCTGCCAGGCCACCACCACCGCTTGCAGTGCGGCGATGCTCAGCAGGGCGTAGGCGGACAGTGCAATCACCACGTGCAAGCGGATCTGCCAGCCGGAGAGCGCGCTGGCGGTCGCGTTGGGAACCAGTGCGCTGGCGGCGGCCGCCAGCAGCGCTATCGGCCAGATCATCGCCAGCAGCACGCGCGCCCGCGATTGCGCACTGGTGATGGTCATCACCGTGGCCATGGCCCAGGCCACCAGCGATAGGGCACCGAAAAAGCTGGTGCTCAGCGGTACGCCATGCAAAGTCGGAACGAACAGCAGCGCCGCGTGTGCAGCGAGGGCAACCGCCCCGGCACTGATCGCCCAGCGGGGCGGGTCATTGCGCACGCCGAACGCTGCCAGCAGCAGCAGCGTGGAACCGGCGCCATAGCCGAGGATGGTCAGAGTGAGCAAAATGGCATCAAGCATGGCTGGATGATGGCACAGGGCAATCGAGAGACGGTCGGTATTCGATCAAGAAGCATCGCGCGCGAGCGCGCTCCAACGAATTTGACGAATGACTCCGCAAGAATTTCAGGAGCGCGCTCGCGCGCGATGCATTTCGACCAACAACAGAATCCATGAACCGCAGTCCGCTCGCCGCTTCCGGCTTCGACCGGAAGCCCGTAGAGTGCGCGTCC
>Ga0138256_10004968_pt1 | contig 14102 bp, 9 predicted proteins | sample KNB2016incub_MG_FD_105486 | JGI IMG/M metagenome (GOLD analysis project Ga0138256, IMG submission 105486) | Active sludge microbial communities from wastewater in Klosterneuburg, Austria - KNB2014incub_MG | ecosystem: Engineered > WWTP > Activated sludge > Unclassified | place: Austria...
GCTGCACGAGGAAACGCGGCGGCGCCGGTAGGCGACAGCGCGCGGGCAGCGAGACCGAATCGGGACGAGCGACCGCGCGCGCCGAGCGCCGCGGGGGGGGGGAAATAGTACGGGACCCGAGCCCGCAGTGGCAAGGTTGCCCGCATTGCGACCGCGCACACCGCCAGGTGTCGCCCGAAGTCGCGCGATGATCGCCCGGGCCAGGAGAGCCCTGAAGCGGCGGGGATTCAGGCGAACGACTCGCCATCGTCAGGATCAGGCACGCGCGAGGACGTTCGGCATTCGCACGATCTTCCCAAACCCGGGCTCGCTTCATCGTGAGCTTGGGCCCCCCAGAGAGCGCGCCGTGACCCAGCTCGACACGAACAAACTCGAGAGCCTGCTCGTCGGCCAGCAGCTGGCGCGGAAGCACCCCGATCATGCGCTGAACAACGCCGAGAACTACGCGCAGTTGCCAAGGCGGTCCTGCTCCAGCTGCGGTTCGCGCCACCGCGGGCAGCCTGCATACAGGGTGAGCCGGCGTGGTGCGCGCCCCGCGCCGCTCAGGGGTCCGGCGGTCGCTGCGAGCTGGCGCGCTCCTCCAGCAGCTTGGTGATGAACTGCTGCTGCTCGGCCAGGTGCTGCTGCTCCACCGCGAGCTGGTCAAGGCGCTCCTCGAGCCGTTCCATCGGGTCTGGACGTCCCGGCAGGGTCCGCGCATCGCGAATCCGCCGATCGTCGCCGCCGAGGTAGCTGCGCAGCACAGGGAGCAGCACCGCCGCAAGTGTGGCGGCGAAGCCGAGCAGGACGAGCAGCACGAGGAGGCGCAGCAGGAAAGGCACGACAATCACTCGGTCGACTGGAGGCTCGTGGACAGCAGATGCCTGTGAATGACGATACATCGCGCCGCCGGGTTCGTGTACCAGCGACCTGCCGAGCGCGGCCCACCCGATCGGTCATCTGCGCCAGCCAGCTCAAGGTCGGGCCTGCACCATGCGTCCACAGGCTCGGCTTTCCTGCGAGCACCCTCTCCACCAGCCGCTGGAACCATCGGCGATCGGCAGACGCCCGGATCGCCTCGACGGAAGCCGGGCGCGTGCTAAGATGAAGGGAGATGAAGACTTCCTCGCAATTGCTAACCGTGCTTCCAACAGCGCGCGGTCAGTGTTCGTCGCGCCATGCGCGACGACGCCCACCCTCGACTGACCCAGGTGCGCCGCGCGCTGGGCCTCGCGCGTTGTTCGCGCACTTGGCCGTCGCGACGATTGCGACGGCGCTGCTCCCGGCCGCATCTGCCCTCGCACAAGGACGCGAATTCACGCGACAGGCGATTTATGTGAACTCCTTCGAGGCCGCCGACCTTCGCACGGGCCGACTGGTGGCGTCTGCGCTGCGCAGCCGTATCCAACGACTGTACTCCCGACGCGACGTGATCACCCTCGGCTCGAGCAATGCTGCCGTGCTCTTCGAGGGGTCGGGGATGGACCACAATCGTCCGTTGCAGGGCGCGATGCTCACCGCCGCGGCCCGAGCGCTGCGGGCGGACGAGATCGTGTCGGGATCGGTGCAGCACAATCCGGACGGCAGCGTGCGCATCGCCGGACGGTTGAGCCTCGTGCGTGACGAACGGCTGGTGGAGCCCATCCCCGCAGCCACCGCCCCGACCGTCGACTCGGCCGCCACGCTCTTCGCCCGCGCAATTGACGAGGTACGCGAGCAACTCCCGGCGCACCGGCGCTGTGAGAACTTCGCCCGCAACCTGCAGTTCCAGCCCGCCATCGACGCCGCCCGCACCGGGTTGCAAACCGTGACCAAGGCGACGCTGCTGCACACCTGCCTGCTCACGTCGCTGATCCAGATCAGCGCCGACGCGGGTGAGACGCTGCGCGAAGCGCGGGCGGTGCTCGCAGTGACCCCAAACAGCTATTGGGCGATCGACGGCGCCGCCCGCGCCTACGATGCGCTTGGCGACCGTGCCCTGGCGGCCGAGCATTGGTTGCGGCTGGCGGCCACGGACTCGTTCAACGTCGACCTCGGGCGTCGTGTCCTCGGGGCGCTCGTGCGAGGGGGGAACGCGCGGCCGGCCCGGCCGCTGGCGGCGCGGCTCGCGCGCGACACGCCCGACGACGTGCGCGTCCTGCGCCTGCGCTGGCAGGCACACTTCGCCCTGCGCGAGTGGGCCGAGGCCGCAACGCTCGGCTCACGCCTGCTGGACAACGACGCCGAGTCGCGGGACGACAGCACGTTCGTGCTGCAGTTGGCCACCGCCACCCGTATGGCGGGAGACACGGTGAAGGCAGTGGCCATGGCTGCCACGGGGGTCGTGCGCTTCCCCGGCGATTCCCGCCTGTACATGCTCTACACGGAGGCGGTGCAGCGCGAGGCGTCGGTCGCGGCCGGTCGAGGCGCGCAGCTCTTCCCGGAGGTGGCGGAACTGCAGCTGCTGCATGCGCAGGAACTCCGCCAGGGGGGACGTGGGCAGGCCGCCGTGGCGTCACTGCGCAGGGCGCTGGCACGAGACTCGACACTGGACGAGGGGTACCTGCTGCTGGCGCAGGCACAGGTTGAGCAGGGCGAGCCAGACTCGGCGCTCGTGTCCGTGCATCGGGCGCTGGCGGCCGGCGACGACAGCCTGCGCGTCGCCCAGTTCGCCCTCGCCCGGGGCAACGCCATGTATCGCGCCGCCAACGACAGCCTTCGACATGGCGACTTCCTCCTGGCCATGCGATTCCTCGCCTTTGCCGACAGCCTCCACTCCACGCCGCAGTCACAACTGCTGTTCGGTGCCTCGGCGCTGGCCGTGGCGCAAACCGCCGCGACCGATGCGCCGCGCCTGAAGGACTGCGCCCTGACACTACTGGCCAGCACGCTCATCCCGGTGGCACGGGAGAAGTTGACGTTAGGCGCGGCGGTAGCGCCCGACGCGGTCCGCCAGTACCTGGAGTACCTCGACCAACTGGAGCCGGTCGTCGGCCAGCAGGTAGCGTCCCTTTGTCCGGGGTGACCTGCACGCCGCGCCCTCACTCGTACGCCAGCGCCGACGCCGTGGGAACGCGCATCGCCCGCACGGCAGGCCAGGCACACGCCACGACCGAGACGGTGGTCACCAGCGCCAGCCACCACGCGACCCCCGTCCAGTCGGGCACATAGGTGACGGGCACCCGGATCATGATGCGACCGAAGGCCGTCGCCAGGATGGCGCTGATCGGGACCGAGAACGGGATCGCGAGCACCCAGCTCAGCAGCGCGATCGTCAACCCCTCCACCTGCACGAGCGCGAGGATCGACGAATTGCGGGCGCCGATCGCGCGCAGCACCCCGATTTCCCGCGTCCGCTCGAGCACCGCCAGCCCCATCGTCGAGGCCAGCCCCATCCCGCCCACGAGCAGCATGATCCAGGCAACGGCGCCCAGGAAGTCCACGACCATCAGCAGGTGATCCTCGAGCACGCGTCGCGACTCCGCGACCAGCTGGCTCGATGCGACGGGCATCCCGGCGTCGCCTAACGTGGCGCGCAGGCGCTGGATGAGGTCGAGTGTGCTCCCCTCCCCCTGGTACGCGCTGGAGACCACAAGGCTGGTGGCGCCCGGCTCCGGTGCCAGCGCAGCGACGGCCGCGCGCGGTGCGAAGGCCGTGGCCGACGTCCCCGTCTCGACGACCCCGACGACCGTCCACTCGGTCGCGCGCCCGTCGATGATGAGCGACGCACGGGCGCCGACCCCGAGCGACGGCTCGGCACGCTGCAGGGCGCGGTTGATCACCAGCACGCGTCCATCGCCCGGCGCGATCCAGCGTCCGGATTCGACGCGCACGGCGAGCAACGTCGTCGCGGCGGGAGGGGCGGTGATGGAGAAGCTGTTCCCCAGCACCCCGTCTCCGTGGTCAACCGTTCCGCGCGCCCCTGCCCATGCCTCAGCCGCCTGCACCCCCTCGACCGCACGCGCCACGCGTTCGACCTCGGCCGGTTCGTGGGCGTTGGCGAGTCGCAGTGCGACGTCGTACCGCTGCGCGGCGAACATCAGGTCGGTCGCCCCTAACACCGACGTGCGCAGGTTGTTGGCGCCAAGAAAGACGGCGCCCCCGACCGACAGGGTCAGGAGCGTCAGGGCGAGCCGCAGGCGGCGGCGAAAGGCATTGCGAAGGGACAGCAGCATGGGGCGCGCCAGCCCGGTGATGCGCAGCGGCAGTGTGCCGGGGTCGGCCGCCGAAGCGATGCCCACGTCGCGCAGCGCGTCGCTGACGCTGCTGCGGCAGCCGTGCCAGACAGGCACCGCCGCCGCAGCGACGGGGAGGAGGATCCCCACGAGGACCTGCACGGCAATCACCGCCGCAGGCACCTGGTAGGCGTTCACGTCGAAGTTGAGCAGGTCGCCCTTGATGGCGGCGTACATTCGGCCGCCGATCACGGCGGCAGGCAGTGCAATGACAACGGCGGCGGCCCCCAGCGCGGCCGCAATCGAGAGGTACATCGCGGCAAGCTGCGGCCAGCGCGCCCCGAGCGTCTTCATGACCCCGATCTCGCGGCTCTGCCCGACGAGCAATGCCGAGATGAGGTTGACGACCAGGAACGCGCTGAGCAGGAGCGCCATGAGTGCAAACGCCCCTTGGGTGTACAGCAGCGAGTTCATCTGCGCCGAGTGGATGTGCTCACCGGGGACGGGCACCTCGACATCGATCACCCGCCGCCCCAGCGCCGCGACGTTGCGCCTGACGGCATAGGCAACCCGGCGCACCCCCTCCTGGTCGAGCGCCCCGTCGCCAACCACCAGTTGCAGCTCGTTCAGCGTCGAGGGCGCCCCCAAACGCGCGAGCGTCCTCGCGGTGACGAAGCCGTAGACGACATGCTCCATCCAGCCGGGGGCGAGCCCCACATCCCGCGCGATGCCGATCACCGTGATGCCGACGGGGGGCCCGTCGCCGAACGACAACCGGACCACCTCGCCGACCGACGCACCCGACATGTCGAGCGACGAGCGCTCGATGACCATGCCGTCCTCGTCCGGTGGCCACGCGCCGGCCTCGGGCGTCACGACGCCGACGCGGATGGCGTCGAAGTCCTCGAGGGTAAAGAGCACTGCGGTGAGCGCCGCACCCCCGACATGCACGCGCGCGACCGTGGTCCGTCTCGCCTGCGCCATGCGCACACCGGGCATCGCCGACACGCGCTCGAGCAGCGCGTGGTCCACCGAATCCACGCGCAGCGTGGCCAGCGCCGGATTGCTCGACCCATAGCCCTCACGCGTGGCCACGTCCACGAGCGCCCACGCGTTCAGGATCACGCCGGCCCCTGCGAGGCCGACCGCGATCGCCAGCACGACCAGCGCCGTTCGGCCGCGGTGCAGCCACGTATCGCGCAGGACCTTGCGCCATCGGGGCCTAAGCATGAACGACGACTCCGTCCGGCGCCTCGACACGGCCGTCCACGATCGAGATCGTGCGCGAGGCGTGACGCAAGGCGCTCGGCTCGTGCGTCGCCAGCACGAGCGTGCGTCCCCCCTCAACGATGCGGGAGAACAGGTCGAGGATCGCGCCGGCGGTGCGCGAGTCGAGGTTGCCCGTCGGTTCGTCGGCCAGGAGCAGCGGCGGATCGTTGGCCAGGGCCCGGGCGATGGCCACACGTTGCTGCTGCCCTCCCGACAACCGCGATGGAAGCTTGTCCGCCTGGTCGGCGACGCCCAGCGACTCGAGCAGGGCGAGGGACCGCGCGCGCCGTTCGCCCGGCCGCCAGACGTCGCAGAAGTCCATCGGGAGCATGACGTTCTCGACGGCGGTCAGCGTTGGCAGCAGCTGGAAGAACTGGAAGACGATCCCCACACTCCGTCCGCGCCACGCCGACATCGCCCGTTCGCTCAGGGCATGCACGGCGGTGCCGCCGACGATGATCTGGCCACTAGTCGTGCGATCGATCCCGCCAATGAGGCTCAGGAGCGTAGACTTGCCGCTGCCGGACGATCCGACGACCGCGACGAAGGCGCCCCGATCGATGGACAGCGAGACATCGCTCAGCGCCGCGAAGCTGCCGGCTGCGGTGGGATAGTGCTTGCTCACGTGGAGCAGTTCGATGAAGGGCGACTCCCCGGCGAGTGGCTCTCCCTGCGGCGACGGATTCGTCATGGTGATGCGAGGCGGATGTCGGCACCCCCGAGCGAGGTTCCGCACGCAACCTACGGGAACCCCCCGCACTCGCGGGCACCGCTCAACGGATCCAGCGTGCCGTTCAGCGAATGTGGCCTGCACCGTGCCGCATCGCGGGATAAGCTCGATGCGAGGTCGTGCCGGCGCGCATCGAAACGTCCCGCGACACGACCAGTGGTGCCACCCGATGTTGCCACGGGATGAAGCCGCCGGACGATGCCGCCACACGAGATCGACGATGCATGCTCACCACCCATGCATCGTGCGCCCGCTGCAACGTCGCCCCTCCTTGGAGTCACCTCATGTCACGCTGCGTGTTGATTGCATTGGCTGTCTTGCCCGTCGCGTCGCCGATCCTCCCCACCGTCGCGCACTCCCAGGCCGGAGGCCGAAGCGCAGCGGTGCACGCGAGCGCCCCGAAGGAGGGAGCGCAGTTCGCCTTCCTGGTGGGGCTATGGGAGGTCACCGCCACGCCGAAGGTGTCGTCCCTCGCGGCGAAGATTCACGGAGCGCCGAAGTTTCACGGGACCTGGAAGGCGTGGCGCGCCTTCGATGGCTTCGGAATCGAGGACGAACTGCGCATCGCCGACCGATCCGGCAATCCCAGCGCGCTGTCGCACGCGCTGCGAAGCTTCGATGCGTCGAGGGGACGCTGGACGCAGACCATGCTCGACGTCTATCGTGGGCGCTTCACCACCGCCGAGGGATCGTGGACCAATGGGACGATGACGCTGACGAGCGCGGGCACCGATGCCGAGGAGAAGCCGATGCTGACGCGATCGCGATTTTATGACATCACGCCGGCGACGTTCAAGTATCAGACCGACCGGTCGCTGGATGGCGGGCGCAGCTGGGAGACCGCGATCTTGCGCATCGACGCCAAGCGAGTGGCCGCGACCGCGCCGCGATGACTGACCGGAGCACCGGCAGCGCGCTGGCGACGAGCGACGCCCAGTCCACGGCGACGGCGCGGCGCAGTCACACGGCTGCCCGCGGACTCGTCTGGCTGCACCTGCTGCTCGCGTGGACGGCCGTGTGGGTGCTGTACTCCACCCTCATCGCCGCCGCGCACGACGAGAGTGTCTCGACGTCCGCCCTGTCGGGGGCGCGAGCGATCGCGGCGGCGGCGGCGCTGGGACTGCTGGTCCAGCGCCTGACCGAGCGGCTCCCGTGGCCACGCCCGCTCTCGGCGCGCTTCCTGCTCGTGCACCTGGCGGCGGCGGTCGGTTTCGGATTGACGTGGGTGGGATTGACGAGCGCGCTCGAAGCGCTCGTCGGTCGCCCCTGGGTACTCTCGCGCCCGACGCTGTTCATCCCGTTCGTCATCCTCGGCATCTGGTTGTACCTGATGGTGGCCGGGATCACGTACGCGGTGCGCGGCACCGAGCGCGCGGCGCGCGCCGAGGCCGCCGCGGCGCTGACGCAGCTCGCGGCGCTCCGGGCACAGCTCAATCCGCACTTCCTGTTCAACGCGCTGCATACCGTCGTACAGTTGATCCCCGTGGAGCCCACGCGCGCCGCGCTGGCTGCCGAGCAGGTGGCAGGACTCCTGCGCACGGTGATCGAGGAAGATCGCGACCTGGTGCCGCTGGACGACGAGCGCCGATTCGTGGAGCGATACCTCGCCGTGGAGCACCTGCGGTTCGGCGACCGGCTCGAGACCGCCTTCGAGGTGGAGCCGGCGCTCTCAGCGGCCCTGGTGCCGTCATTCGCCCTGCAAACGCTGGTGGAGAACGCCGTGCGGCACGGCGCGGCGCCGCGAGTGGACGCCACGACGATCACGGTGTCGGCACGGGCGGATGGAGCCAGGTTGCTGCTGACGGTTACCGACTCGGGTGCGGGCAGCACGATTCCGCTCCATCGCGAGGCGACAACCGTCAAGCCGGCCACCGTCCCGGGCGGCTCCGGGTTGCGACGCCTCGCCGAGCGACTCGAGGTGCTGTACGGCCGGCGGGCGACGCTGTCACTCGTGTCCGAGCCCGGTCGCGGCTTTGTCGCGACCGTTGCGATCCCCCTCCAGCACGCGGACTAGACGCACCGTGACCATGCCGCCGACCACCGGGGTCACGACGCTCATCTGCGACGACGAGCCGATCGCGCGCGCCGGGCTTCGGCAGATGCTCGCGTCCTACGATTGGATCCGCGTCGTTGGCGAGGCGCCGCACGGCCTCGCCGCCGTCGAGGCAATCAACCATCAGCAACCCGAGCTGGTCTTCCTGGACATACAGATGCCCGGCCTGCTCGGCACCGAGGTGCTCGCGCGGCTCACGCACCAGCCCTTCGTCGTCTTCACCACCGCGTATGGGGAGCACGCGGTGACCGCCTTCGAGCTCGGCGCCGTCGACTACCTGCTCAAGCCGTTCGGGGAGGGGCGACTGGGGGCGGCGATGGAACGGGTGCGTGCCGCGTTAGGCGAGCCAACCGCGGCGCCCCCGCTCGACCGGCTCGGCGAGGCGCTGCGCAGCGGGCCGATGACACGGCTGTTCGTACGACACGGAAGCGCGATCCTCCCGCTCCCGGTGGCGTCCATCGCGTGGTTCGAAGCCGACGGCGACTACGTGGTGGCGCAGCGCGAGACGGGGCGGCACTGGGTGCACCTGTCGCTCAACCGGCTGGCCACCCGGCTCGACCCGGCGCAATTCGTGCGCATTCACCGGACCCACATCGTCAACCTTGACTACGTCGTCGCATTTCGGCGCCACGGACGCAGCGGCATGACCGCCGAGATGCGCGGCGGTGTGCAGCTGGCGGTGAGCCGGCAGCGGGCGGCGGCACTGCGCACGCTCGGGGTGTAGCCCACGGGCACGCCGGCCGCCGCGTCGTCACTGGCGCACGGTCCAGGGCTTCGCCTGCGCACGACCCGCGAGCATGCGCACCTGCGACCGGGTCGAGCAGTTCTTGAACTTCGCCTTCGCCGACGAGCTGCCGATCGATGTCCGGATCTCCTGCTGCAAGTTGCCCTTGAAGCGTGCATCCTCGTCGTAGAGGTTGACCTGGAATTCCTCGGCAAAGAACTCGTAGTTGTCGGCGTTCTTGATCGCGAGCTCCGGCGCCTCGAGCGCAATCTCCATGCAGGTGTTCTGCCCGTAGGCGGAGTGTCCCTTCCAGTCGACGTCGTCCGTGTCGCAGAAGGCGTGGGTCAACTCGTGCAGGAACACGCCGGCCTGGCTGTCGAAGCCACTGCGCGATGCCTGGGTCAGCTCCTGGAAGAACAGCTCGCCGAGCCAGATGTGCGTGTACCGCGGGTCGAACGGGTGCGGCGCAATTCCCGTGCGGGACCCAAAGGTCTCGGCGAAGATGTCCGGCTTCGGAAACACGTAGTACCCCTCCCCACCCGGCTCATCGTCGGGCTGCCCCTTCCCGAGCTTGTTTCCCCGGTAGTACAGCTTGAGCGGACGGGCACAGATCGCCCCGTGCAGGCGCGACAGGTTGTCGGTGACGGTCGAGACGCGACCCGGCGTCGGGATGCCAAACCACTTCGTGAACAGGAAGCACGCCGCCGGGTCGGTCGTGGCGCGCTCCGCCGCGTCACGGGCAAAGCTCGCCAATGCGACCGCACGATCAATGCAGTGCTGGACGGCGTATCTCTCGTAGCTGTTCGTGACCGAAAACGTGGGGGCGAGCTCGATCCGCGCCTTCGGCGCAACGGCGGGCGGATGCGCCAGGCTGGCAGACCAGATCGCATAAATCGACCGCAGCTCGTTGAGCACCGCGGCGCGCGCCATATCCTTGACCTGACTGTTGACGTGGGCCGGATTCACAACGCCGCCAATGGTCAGTTTTGCCAGGATGAGCGCACGTTCCAGATTCCGCGCTTCCGTCTTGGCGTCACTCTGCAATGCCTTGGGGCCTCGCCACCCGCCCCCGAGACTCAGCGCGCCAAGTATCGATTCCCGACGACCCGCAATCCCCGGCAACTCCAGCGTGCTGAGAATTCCTGCCAACAGGCCGTAGCCGGTGCTGCCAAGATTGCGAACGAGCGCCACGGCCGTGTCATCGAGGCGACTGTCCAGGGTTTTCGACATATGCGGGGCTCCTGGGGGGGGGTGAGCCGGGGGTGATAAGAGACACCAGCGCAGGTCGGTCGGCGAGACGCGCCCGACGACGTGAGCAGACCGCGCCTGGGCTGGCAGGGTCCGCGTGGCCGTCCCAAACCTCCGCGTGCGCTGGCGGGTCTGAAGCGAGCACAAGGAATCGCGCCTGCAACGTCGAAGCAGGACCGCCACCCTGCAAGGGCGGCTCTCGGGCGCGCGCGGCCGGCACATCCCCCCGACAGCGCGCGTGTCGGCGTCTCGCGACCGCTAGTCCCCCATCCCCTCCACCACCTCCCCAGACACCGCTGCAGCCTTCCGGTCTCCCACCAGGAACACCTTCACCCGCTCCCCGCCCCGCTGGATCAGGATGTACGCGCACGGCACCACGAACAGCGTCAGCAGCGTGGAGCAGATCAACCCGCCCACCACCGCGATCGCCAGCGGACGCATCAACTCCCCGCCCGCCCCCAGGCCTAACGCGAGCGGCATCGACCCCATGACCGACGTCACCGTGGTCATCAGGATCGGGCGCATGCGCACCGCCCCCGCCTCGACCACGGCTTCCTCCATCGGCACGTCGCGCTCGTGCCGGTAGTGCTCGATGAACTCCACCAGCAGGATCGCGTTGTTCACCACGATTCCCGCGAGCATGATCATCCCCAGGAAGACCGGGGCGCTGAGCGTGGAATCGGTGACCCAGAGCGCGATCATCACCCCGACGAGTGCCAACGGCACCGACATGAGGATGATGAGCGGATCGACGAGCGACTCGTACTGCACCGACAACACGACGAACACGAGAAAGATCGCCAACGCCACCACGAGCGCCATCTGCCGGTTCGACTCGGCGATGGCCTCTTCCTCCCCACCAAAGACCAGGCCGTAGTCGTCCGGAATCTGCAGGCCGTCGAGGCGCGCACGGAGCGAATCCGCCACCGCCGAAATCGCATACTGCTCGGTCAGCACGTCGCCATCGAGCTCGAGCACCCGGTTCTGGTTCTCACGGTTGATCGAGGTGGGACCGAGCGTTGGACGGATGCGGGCCACGTCGCGCAGCATGACGGGAGCGCTCCCGCCGACCCCGGGAAAGAGCAGCACAGACCCGAGGTCCGTCGCGGACGTGAAGCGGTCGCGAGGAAAGCGCACGCGCACGTCGTACTCGAAATTGCCATCGGCGTACTGGGTGGCGATGGTCCCGTCGAGCGCGGTGCGCACCGTCTGCCCGACCGTGGCCACGTCGAGCCCGAGGGCGCGAGCCCGCTCGCGATCCAGCTCGATGGAGAGCAGCGGGACCGGATCGTCGGCGCCCACCTGGAAGTTCTCCAACCCCGGAACGCCGCGCACGCGCCGCACGATCTCCTCGCCGATCAGGGTCAGGCGCGCGAGGTCGTCGCCCACAACGCGCACGGAGATATCGCCCCCGCCGCCCCCGGTGCGGAGCCCGGGAATGCGCGGCGGCCGCACGCCAACCCGCGCGCCGGCGAAGCCGCGCGCGTCGATCTGCTGCTGCAGCGCCCCCACCCACTCGTCGGCCGACATGTTGTTCCGCGCCTCTGGCGGACCGAGCATGATGTCGATCGACCCGCGCCCCGCATTGCCCGCCGTGCTCCCCGACGACAGCCACCCGCCGGCCGTCGCGAACACGGACTCGACCCCCGGCATGGTGCGAATCATCGCCTCGACCTCGCGGGTGATGCGATCGGTCTGCACGGGCGACGAGCCCGGGGCGAGGCGCACATAGGCGGAGACGTTGCCGTTGTCCACCTGGGGGAGGAACTCGGACTCGAAGCTCGTGAAGAGGAAACCCGCCCACACCAGCGCGCCGGTCGCCGCTCCCATGACCCACCAGCGCCGGCGTACGGCCGCGCGCGCTGCCCTCCGATAGCGATCGGTCAGGCGACCGAAGCTGCGCTCGAAGGCCACCAAGGGCTTGAAACGCTCCAACCCGCTGGTGAAGCGCACCTTCCCCAGTTGCGCCGCCAGCATCGGGACGAGCGTCAGCGCCAGCGGGAGTGACGCCAGGATCGCGAACGAGATCGTCAGGATCAGCTCGCGGAAGATCAGCGATGTCATCCCCGTCAGCAGCAAGAACGGCGCGACCGAGGCCAGGTTGGTCGTGGTGGATGCGACGATCGCACTCGTCACCTCACTCGCACCCGCGTGCGCCCCCTCCACCGCATCGAGCCCGCCCTCCTCGCGACGCCGGTAGATGTTCTCCAGCATCACGATGGCGTTGTCCAGCAGCAACCCCGTCCCGAGCGCCAGCCCGCCCAACGACATGATGTTCAGCGTCAGGTCCGAGATCCCCATCATGACGAACGTCGCCAGGATGGCGAGTGGGATCGATACGCCGATGATGAACGTCTTCCGGAACGACCGCAGGAAGAGGATCACGATCAGCATGGCGAGCACGGCACCCGTGATCGCGGCGCTCTTCACGGAGTTCAGCGCATCCCGGATGAAGCCGGACTGGTCGAAGGTGACGCTGTAGTTGACGTCGGGCGGCACGAACCCCGACTCTTGCAGCTGCGCGAGCCTCGCGCGGATCCCGTCGGCCACCTCGACCGTGTTGGCCTCGGGCTGCTTGCGCAGTTGCAGGCGGACGGCCGGAACGCCATCCAGGCGGGTCCACAGCCGCTGCTCCCCGCTGGTATCGCGCACGGCCGCGATGTCGCGCAGCGCGACCCGCCCGCCACGCGTCGGCAACAGCACCCCCGCAATCTGCTCCACCGACCGGAATCGCCCCGCTGTCTTGCCGACGACTTCGCGCTCATCCGAGCTGATGCGACCGGCCGCCACGTCCTGGTTCTCGGCGCGCAACGCCGCGATCACCTGCGAGACGGACAGCTCGTAGCCGCGCAGCCGCTCGGGGTCGAGCTCGATCAGGATCTCCCGAACCAGCCCGCCAGAAAGATCGACCGCGGCGACGCCGGGAACGCTGAGCAGCTGTGGCCCCAATCGCTGGTCCACCCACTGCCGTAGCGCGACGAGCGAGCGCGTGCGGGACGAGAAGGCGATGGAAAAGATGGGGATCGCCGTCGGTTCCGACTTGCTGATCACCGGCGGGTCCGACTCCTCGGGAAGCTGCGATCGCACGCGCTCCACATTCTTCGCCGCGTCCTGCAGGGCGAAATCGACATTGGTCCCGTAGTCGAAATCGAGCGTGATCGAGACGCGCCCCTCGCTCACCTGCGTCTGCAGGCGGGAGAGGTTCTCGGTCGTCGCCAGCGCCGACTCCAGCGGTTTGGCAATCGTCTCCTCCAGCACGAGCGGCTCAACCCCGGGATTGCCCACCGAGACCCGCACCTGCGGATACACGATGCGCGGCAGCAGGTCGACCGGGACCCGACCGATGTACACGACGCCCAGCACCAGCAGCGTCAGCGTCAGCATGATCGTGCCGATGGGCCGGGAAATGGCCCAGCTGGAAATGCCTCGGCGCGGGACAGCGGGAGGCTGGCCCTGCTCCTCGGGCCGCGCGGCGCCGGTGCGCTCGCTGCCAGGTGCCCGCGGCAGATCGCCGAGTGGATCGCCGAGTGAATCGCGGTGTGGCTCGCGGTGTGGCTCGCGGTCTGGCTCGTTCATCGGGCGGCCCCTCCCTTCGCGGTGGCGGTGTCACGCAGAGGTGCCGCGCGCGGCGTGGGACCGGGTGTCGCTTCCTCCGGTGCCAGCGGTTGCACGATACGAATGTCCCTCCCGTCGCGCACCTCGGTCGCGCCAGCGACGATGACCGTATCGCCGGCGCTCAGCCCTTCGAGAATCTCCACCCGGCCGTCGACTTCGGCGCCGGTCCGCACCACGCGACGTGACGGCTTCCCCTCCTGGACGACGAAGACCGACAGGCTCCCCGCGCCACCCTGCACCGCGCGCACCGGGATGAGCAGGGCATCGTCGCGAGACTGCAGCCTGAAGGTGGCCCGAGCAGTGTAGCCCGGACGCAGCCGCGTGGTCGAC
>Ga0138256_10004972_pt1 | contig 14097 bp, 8 predicted proteins | sample KNB2016incub_MG_FD_105486 | JGI IMG/M metagenome (GOLD analysis project Ga0138256, IMG submission 105486) | Active sludge microbial communities from wastewater in Klosterneuburg, Austria - KNB2014incub_MG | ecosystem: Engineered > WWTP > Activated sludge > Unclassified | place: Austria...
CCACTCGGAAGCGGTCCCGGTGCCGAGCACGGAGATCTTGTCGTTGCCGAGCCGGCCCACGGTGTCGAGGTTGATGACGCCGATGACCTGGTCGAGAGGCATCTTCGGATGCTCGACGTAGTAGGCCGATCCTTTGAGCCCGGCCTCTTCCGCGGAGAAGGCTATGAACATCAGCGTTCTCGAGGGCTGGCCCGCGGCCTTGAGCGCCTTCGCGAGTTCGAGCATCACCGAGACGCCGCTGGCGTTGTCATCGGCACCCGGGTGGACCTTGCCTTCTTCGCCCTTGCGCACGTCCGGCCAGCCGAGGCCGAGATGATCGAAGTGGGCCGAGAGGACGGCGGACTGGTCCTTCCACGCGGCCTTCGTGCCGGGCATGACCCCGATCACGTTCACGGTCTCGACCGGCGTGCCTTGCGGGCCCTTGTCGAGGGTGAACTTCTGGAAGTACGTGCCGTTGTCCCCGCCCGGCTGCAGACCGATGGCCTTGAACCGGTCGGCGATGTACTGGGCCGCGGCCGCGCCCCCCGGGCTCCCCGGACCCCGGCCCTCGAGTTTCGGCGAGGTCAGGAAGTTCACGTGCTCCATGAGCGCTTTCTGCGAGAAGACGGGCGGCAGATCGGCCAGAGCGGCCCGGGCTTTGAGCGCCATGGCCGGGACCGCGGCCGCGCGCGCGCCCGCGGGGCGGAGGTCGACGTGGAGGGGCGAGTCGGCCGGCGACCACTGGCCCTTCAGCACGTTCACCGGCTCCGCGCCGTCGAAGCCGAGGTAGGAGTACTTCCCGTAGTGGGGAAGCTTGCGGCCAAGGCCGGGCATGGCGGTGAGGGGATCGCCGAAGATCCAGCCGATGGCCTTCTCCATGTTCCCGGGATGGCGCTCGGTGAGGATGACCGAATGGCCGGCGAGGGGCATCGACTCGCCGTCGATCTTGATTTCGGCGGCGGTGTCCGCGAGCACCTTCCCGAAGATCGCGGACGCGAACTTGTTGTCGCGCCCGAGCAGCCAGACCGCGCGGTCCTTGGGAAGGGCCGTGACCTCGGTGTCGAGCTTCACGTCAACCACGTGAGAATCGGTCCGCCAACCCTCGACCAGGTCGCGATAGGCCTTCTGGCGGTCGGCGGGGGCCTTCGAAGGCAGCACGGCGAGAATGTGAGGCTCGCCGAAGATCTGACCGATGGAGGGCGGGGTCTCGCGCGGGTCGAGCTTGCGGAAAGTGTCGAACTCGGGATCGAGGTCCAGGGCCAGCGGCTCGCTGTCCGCGGCGAAGGCGAAAGAGAACGGTGCTCCAGCCGCGTCGAGGCGAACCGTCTCGACGCGCGTTCCCTTCGCGGTGCGGATCACCATGGGCACCTGGAGCAGGAAGGGCGCGCCGCCCTGGGTCTGCTGAAGCGTTCCCGTGAGCTCGTAGCCGGCCGCGGTCTTCTTGACCACCGGCGACGACGTGGCGAGGGTAGCGGCGCCGGGCCGGGTGATCCAGTCGTCGAAAAAGCGCTTCAGGTCCTTGCCGGAGACGGCCTCCGCGACCTTCTGGACATCGCGGAACGAGGCGCGCTTCTCGCGGTACTCGCGGTAGAAGCGCTGCACCAGCTTGCGGAAGCTGTCGTCGCCGATCTCGCGGCGCAGCATGTGGAAGCCCATCATGGTCCGGCCGTAGCCCACCGCCTCGGTGGCGGCGCTGTGGCGCGAGCGGAACTCGGTCAAGGGGAAGTCGCGGCCCTCCTTCACGAAGTCGCGGTACTTCTGGAGTGTGGACTGGCGATACTCGGCGCCCTTGCCGCGCTGTTCCTGGATGAGGTGATCGGCGAGGTAGGAGGTGAGACCCTCGCACCAGTTGCCGCTCTCGTAGTCCACGAAGACCGAATTGCCCCACCAGTTGTGAAGGATCTCGTGCGGGTACGAAGAGGCGAGGATGAAGGGGAAGCGGATGATCTGCGGCCCGAGCAGGGTGAAGCTCGGCATGCCGTAGCCCGTTTCCCAGAAGTTCTCGACCAGGGCGAACTTGCCGTAAGGGTAGGGACCGAGGAGGCCGCGGTACATCTCGATGTACTGCGCGGTGGCCTCGAGGTACTTGGCGGCGAGGGCATCATCCTTCTCGTGGATGTAGGCGAGGGTCTCCACCGCACCCGCGGAGTCGCGATAGACGCGCAGTGGACCGCCGACGAGATAGATCTCGTCCATGGGGCCGTGCGAGTCCCATTTCGCCCGCCCGTCGGGGCCGCGCGATGTGCCGTTGCCCTGGCTGATCACGTGCCAGCCCTCGGGCTGGGTGATGTCGAGGTTGAAGTCGATCAGCTCGCGGCTGACGTACGGGTACCAAAAGCCGCTTCCCGCCAGGTACACGCCTTTGTCGTTGAGCAGCCCGGAGGTCTCGCGGAATCCCCGGGTGTATTCCTCCTTCTGATCGGCGAGGCCGAAGTCGACCACACCCTCGTACGACACCTTCACCGACGAAGGCGTGCCCGCGGTGCGATATCGCTTGAGCTTCAGACCGGAGGCGCCGGCCTCACCCGCGTTGATGCCGAAGAATTTCTCGGTCTCGCCGAGCGGGACCTCGCTGAGCGCGGGCTCCGACTTCGTGACCCGCAGGTTCCCGTTCAGGAGGAACTCCGCGGGAGCCCCGGCGGGGAGCGCGATCTCGTCGTTCACGGTGAGCCGGTGCGTCTTCGGGTCGAGCGCCACCTGCATGGTGTGACGCACCCGCTTCGGCGCGGTAGGACCTGCCGGCACGACCGGAGCCTGCGCCGAACTCACATGGGGCACGGCGACGAGCGCCGCAATCAACAGGAGACGAGCGTGCATTCTCCTGATCTTACGCGCTAAGCGCCCGAAGTCTAGCCCGAGCCTAGCCTTCGGAGCCACTTAAATCGCGGCCGAGCGAGACCTCCCCCCGGATCCTGCGTGAGTAGCTCTATCCGAAATCCAGCGCTAGTCATTGCCCGAGCGGCGTTCCGCTGGAGTTACGGGTGATCAACGAGCTCGCCCCGCATACGCGTTTTATGGTGCAATGATCCCTACGTGGATGCACGATGGGCGCGAAGCGTCGAGAACGTATCCGCCTCGCCGTCAGAACCGCCATCTGCTCCCGACGACCCGCCGGCGACGTCTTCCTCCACCGGCACCGCGCAGCCGTCGACGCTGAGGCCGATCGCTCCTCGGCGGTCATGCCGAGCGCTCGGTCGATGGCCCCTATGGTCGCGCGATGGTGCCCGTCTCTGGCCCGCGACCGAGAAGCGGCGCCGTACCCGGCGTCTACCGCCGCCATCGACCCGAGACCACAGCGCTCTACGGCTGTGGGTCTCGCATACCTCAGGCCGCGGGGGATTGGCGCTACGGAGGGTGTTTTTCAGATGTGCATTATGTTAGCGTATCCATACTGTTGCGATCATTAGATCGCCGCTTGATATGCAACGTCGAAGAACGAAAAGGAGCGAGTATGAACCAAGAAACGTCTGGGGCGGGCGCACGTTTGGGGCAAAGAACGCGGAGCTTCCTGCTCCGAGTCGTGGGCCCCGCGGCACTCGGCCTTGCTGTCGCACTGGCCGCGGACGCACAGGCCGCACACGCCGGCATCGAAATGGGTTGCCACAGGTACTGCAACGGGGAGGCTTGCCTTAGCACCCCGTACGGCGGTGCTAGTTGCGAGGCAGGCTGGTTCTCGGGCTGCACCACAAACGGCTGCTAAAGGAGCTGCCTCAAGGCCGAAGCCCGACCGCACGCTAGGGCTTCGGCCTGTTTCTGCAGCGTCAGCCTCGGGCTCGAGGCGACCGAAAAGGGAGTCTGCCGGGTTGAGGCGCCGGATGCGGCAGCGATCCGGTAGGAGTGTACACATTGCTGTGGGATATCCAGAGGAGCGGCAAACATGAGAAGAATGTGGCATGAAGATAGATAGGCGTGGGCTGCTTACGGCCTTGAGCGGCGGCGCCGTTTTTCTCGGCGCCTACGGCGGAGCGAGGGCGGTTCTTCAGGCGCGGCGAGAGGGCCAGTATCGGTTGGGCCGACTTAAGAATGGCCCGGAACTGGCGATGGTGTTTGCTGCATCCTCGACGTGCGCGGCGTGCCTGGAACCGGACCTGCCGGAGCATGTTGAACGACTCAAGCTCCTGCTCTCTCGAGCTGCGGGAAGCCGAGACTGGTCTTTTGCCTGCACAGGCATCGCCGTTGACAGAGACCCCGAGACGGGGGTTCGGTTTCTGGGCAGATTCGGTAGGTTCGACGAGACCCTCGCTGGGAGAAGCTGGGTTGGTGTAGGGTGCCGCGAATACTTGAAGCCCATGCCGGGCCCGATTGTGACACCTCAAGTCATCGTGCTCTCCAGGCATGTCAGTCTTGCGGAGTCGATGGTCCATGACGAGCGCCCAGTACTGCAAAAGGCCGGGCTGTCGGCCATCCGCCGGTGGGCGGAGTCCGAAGCACCGCTGCCCCCCATTGATGCGCCTGCTACGGGAGAGTAGGTCCTACCTGGCCTCCCTCTCGACAGGTTGGGGGCAGGTCCGAAGGGCGCCCATTTCTGCGGCGATCACGGTGGTGGTTCAGGCTATCGGGATTGCGGGGATGGTCCTCATTTTTGCGCTGGTCACCGGAGTACAGCAGCGGAGACCTGGCGGCATCCTGACCAGTAGCGACGAGCTTGTGCAGATTCGGGAAGTGGCCGCGAGGTCCATGTTTGCTCCGCCTTCCCTCGGATGGTTCTCGTACCCCACCTACCTGGCACTGCGCCAGCAGGCGGCCTCGTTCGCCGATGTCGCCGCATCGGTTGGCATGGCCACGGTCGCCGTGCAGCTCCATCAAAGAGTGGAGGTGGTCGAGGGAGGGTTGTCGACCAGTAATTACCTCAGCGTCCTCGGAGTACGCCCGGTGATGGGTCGTGGTTTCACCGCAGAGGAGGATCTACGTGTCGTTGATGCCATCTGCCTCCTCAGCGAGCGTCTCGTGCGCCGCTGGGGACTCGAAGGAAGGGTGCCCGGAGCAACTTTGGTGGTGAAGGGCCGCCCCGTGACGATCGTCGGCGTTCTACCTGAGGCCTTTCGCGGCACGAACTACGGCGACCGGGCGGAGATCTGGTTTCCGATCGCCCTCCATGAGTTTCTCTATCCCGGTTATGAGTTCCTGTCGGCGGACCGCGCTCCGTTCCAGCTTGTGGGTCGGCTCAGACCTGGAGTCGCGCGACGGGCGGCGGAGGTGGAGTCGACCACGATTCTGAGGCGGGACGAGCAGCGAAGAGGAGCCGAGACACCAGCGAGCGCAAGGGTTGCGATAGAACCCCTGAGGGCCGCCGGTCACCTCGAGCGCTACCTCTTCGTACCTCTATACGCGGCACTCACTCTTAGTGCGGGGCTTATTCTCGCCATGGCCCTATTCAATGTCGCCGGACTGGAAATGGTGATGGCGGTTAAGCGGCAGCGAGATGTCGCCATACGTCTGGTGCTCGGAGCAACTCCGGGCCGTCTCATGTTGGAACGACTCAGCGAGGCCCTTTGTCTTGGGGTGCTTGCGGGTGGGGTCGGTGTTCTCCTGGCCAAGGGCCTGCTCGAAGTACTCCGAGGGGCGATCACGGGACGTTTCTTCACGCTTCTAATCGAGTCCGCATCCTTGCTGAACTGGCGTATGCCCGCTTTTGTACTCCTGGTGTCGACGGTGGTCGCCCTCGTCAGTCGGCTCCTGCCCGCTTGGGCCGCGGCTAAGAACCCACCCGCTCTTGTTCTCCAGGGGAGCGGCGGATTGCAGAGCCAGGCTCTGAGAATGCGGGCGCGGGTTCTCGTCGCACAGACAGCCGTAGTGACCCTCCTTATCTCCATCAGCACAGCGTCAGCACGGGGTACGTGGAAAGCGCAAAACGAGCCGATCGGGTTCGACACGCGCGGTCTGGCGTTGGCGAAGGTCGACCCGGTCGCCGTTGGTTACGAGCCGGCGTCGGCGCAGCAGTTTGCACGCCGCCTGCTGGACCGAATGAAAACGTCGGTCAACCTGCAGACGGCAACCCTGTCGCGATTCAGCCCAGTCAACCGTGCGACGGTGTCGGCTCGAGTCGCGATGGTTGACCCGGAACGCTCGGAAGTGGTCCCTTTGGGCAACGCTTCGCTCGACGAGGTGGCAGAGAATTACTTTGAGGTCATGGGGATACCGGTCCTTCGAGGGCGGCCCTTTGATCGCACGGATGTCCAGGGCGGCGCCGCCGTTCTGGTGATCAACAAGACGGCGGAGCAGCAATGGTCGTGGCCGGGGGGGCAAGCGGTCGGCGGAGTTGTCCGACTGGGCTCGGAGACAACCCCGTACACAGTCGTTGGCGTGGTGGAAGACGTGAGTCCCATGCTCACGCCGCGTCCCTTCGTCTATCTTCCGCTCTTCCAAAGAGCGCACGGCTCCGTCTTCGACCATTTCGGATTCACCGTCAATGTCCGCACGCGGGGCAGGCTCAGCACGGCCAGCTCCTCGCTTAACGTCGAGGTTTCGGGACTCGATCCCGAGCTCCCCGTGGCTGAACTTCGTACCATAGGAGACGTAATTGCAGATGCTCTGCCTCTTGAGAGAACGATCGGCAGGCTCAACGCGACGCTCGCAGCCCTCGCCCTCGTGATCTGTGCCGTCGGCTTCTATGCGACTGCGTCACGGATCGCCATCGAGCGAAAGCGCGAGTTCGCGGTCCGGCTCGCGCTCGGCGCACGCCCAGCTGATCTGAGCTTCCTCCTCCTCAGGTGGTGGTTCACGACGATCGGAACCGGTCTCGCGATCGGTCTGATATCCGGCACGGCGCTGGTGTGGTCGATCGCCGGACGCGGAGTGCTTCTGAGCGTTGACCTGGTGGTGGTGGCCATCATCTGCACGATTGTCCTGGCCGTCGGCCTCGCTGCGCTCTGCGTTCCCGCCTGGAGTGTGTTCCGCACCGACCCGGCCGCTACGCTCCGACTCCAGGCAGATACCCCTTGATTGACCTTGTGCGCCCGATCGAGGCGCCGGACGTCGCCGCCACGGCCCCGGCCAGGAGCCGGAGAGGGCGGCGCTCGCTGCGGCCTCTCTGCTGGTTCCTGGCGAGCTTGCTTTTGGGCCTCTCCCTCACCAGGCTATTTCATGTGACCGTGATCTTCGGAGATAGCATGTGGCCCCAGGTCAGTGACGGAGACTTGGTCTTGGTCTCCATACTTGCCTACCGGCAGGGTCCGATCCGTGCTGGCGATGCGGTTGTACTTTCTCACCCGGAGCAGCCCTCGATGCTCGTGGCGAAACGCGTTTTCGGGATGCCGCGGGACGTGATCGTGTTCTGCCGTGGAAACGTCTCTGTCGGTCTTGCGGCTCCGAAGTCGGACTGCGTCTCCGGAGTCTCTGACCCGCTACTCAGCCATGTCGTAGCGGAGGAGCACTACTATTTACTTGGTGACAACCGGGACAGAAGTACGGACAGCCGCGTCTGGGGCGACGTGCATCGCCGGCACATCCAAGGAAGGATCGTCTTCAGGCTCTGGCCGTTAACGAGCTTTGGCCCGATCGCCTAGTGAGCCAAGTTGCGAGCCAACCTGCCTCAGGTGGGAAGAACCTGGGGGGAAACCACAGCTAGCCTCTGGCAGAGTCAGTTTTCGTGACTACCACCCATGGCATTGGTAGCAATTGTTCATGTACTGATAGCAAGCTTGGAGGCAAGCGAGCAGGCACGGCTGGTACTCGCCACAGCTGTCGACGCAGCCATATTGGCAGAAGGTCGGATCCCAATAGGCTGACCGGGCGCGACTCGTTCCGGGAACGTAGAGGAGGTTCAATTGAACTGGGCTGCGCGCGCTGTCCGATAGGCTGGCGACTGCTGCCTTTCCGCCAGCGGGGCAGCCTGGCGATAGAGGATCAACCTGATGCAAGGCCTCGCGGCGGACGGCCTTAAGGTCTTGGGTTCCCTGCCGCTGAGGACGATGCTGGAGGCCGAAAAGCGTAGTCGCGATGGCTATGGATGCACTCGCGACGAACAAGAACCAATGCTGCTTCATCATTGCGGTTCCTCACAAAGTCGTAGGGATCAATCCTAATCCTGTTGGTAGTCGATCTCTGACTCCGCCGCACTTATAGTCCCATCTTGCAGCGATGTCAACAGGAATACAGAGCAAGTCCAGCGACGAAACAGATTCCCTCGTGTGGGTGAACGCGCAGCCGTCAGGCCCGGTAGGCCAGAGCAGAACCTCTCACCTGCGCGGTGCGCCAAGGCGACCGTCAAGATTGGACATGGCGCGAGGCCCTAGCCCCCGGAGGAGGATGGGAAACGCACGCGCACGGCCCAGTGTTCGTCTTGTCTAAGGCTTGCGGCGGAAGAAGGCCTTCAGCGTGACCTCTTCCGTGCCGCGCTTGACCTTGAATTCGGCGGCGTCGGCCCAGCGCTTGTCCGCCATGAGACGGTTCATGATCTCGGTGTCGGTGATGGCGACGCCGTCCATGGAGACCAGGCTGTCGCCGACCTTGAAGCCGGCTTCGGCAGCGACGGTTTCCTTCTGCACCGCGATGACGGGGTAGAGGTTTTCCTTCTTCTGGCCCGTGGAGAAGCCGAGAGTGGGGAAGAGGGGAGCCTTCTCGTTGGCCACACCCCAGACGAAGTTCGCGTAGGAGGCGCGCACCGAGGGCTTCTCGCCCTTGTCGTTGGTGGCGTTCATGGGGATGACGGACGCGATCTTCCCGTCGAACCAGAGCTTGGCCTGGCGCTCCGCGCCCAGGCCGTAGGACACGTGGCCCGAGCCGATGAGGACGACCATGATGGTGTCCTTGTCGCCGAACTTCTGGAGGGCCTGGACCGCGTTGTACCCCATGGTGGCGTCCCAGGTGGCCTGGGCGTTGTACATCGCGTTGAACTGCTCGTCGGTCATGCTGGTGATGTGGAGCGAATCCTCGGGGGCGAAGTAGGCCTTGAAGAGACGCTTGTGCTCCGGACTGTCGGTGTCGATCTTGCTGGGGATGCGCGCGGATTCCTCGGGGGTGAGATTCGCGAAGCCCTTCTTGCGCACCGCCGCTACCACCTCGCGGGGGGTGTTCACCCCGAACATCCGGATCTTGTTCTTCTGGGAGAAGGTGAAGATATCCCGGTAGTAGAGCCAGTGGTAGCCCCAGTTCTTGTACCAGCGGGAGTCCTTCAGGAAGGCATCCTCGCCCAACTCTCCGGCCGACCACTTGTCGAGCCAGGCCTGCTCCGTGTAGGGGTACATCTCGAGGCCGACGAAGACCTTGCGGCCCGCGGCGGTCAGTTCCTCGATCAGGCGCCGCTGCACGTTGTGGTACTCGATCGAGGTGTGGCTTTCACCCACGAAGACCAGGCGCACGCCCGCGAGGCGCGCGGCCAGTTCCTTCGGGGTGATGACCTCGCCGGTGGCCGCGTCGTTGATGCCGTCGAGCACCACGTCGACCATCTTGTCCTTCCGCGCCGGATCTCCGATGGGGAGGTTCGACGGTTCCTGGGCGAAGGCGGCGATCGGGCAGGCTACCGCCGCGGCGAGTATCAGGCGTTTCATTGAGTTGAAGACCTCGAAAGTAATCAGCGAGTCCAGTCCGCGTCGATGGTGATGCCCGCCAGGTACGTGCGCGGCGCGTTCCAGATCGGGAGCACGTCGGTCGTTACCGGGACGCCCTGAGCGTTGACATTATAGATGTCCTGCTTGTCGAACATGTTGTTCACCTGGGCGTAGATGGTGAACGCGTACTTGCCCTTCGAGGTCACCTTCTTGCTGGCCTGCGCGTTCCAGAGGTTGTAGGCGGGGGTGTAGGTGGTGGCTCCGACGCTCTGGGGCACCTTGCCGCTCAGGTTCCCGCGGATGTTGGCGCGGAGGCCGTGCCGCTGATTCGCCCACAGGAGCTTCACGAACGCGGCGTGCCTGGGGAAGCCGCCGATCTCGACGCCCTTGTCGTCCACCCGCTTGGTGTAGGTGTAGGCCACCGATGGAGAGAACCCGTAGCGCAGATTCAATGCGAAGCTCACGTTTACCCCCTTCGCATCGAACTTGGAGACGTTATTGTAGGTGAAGAGAACCGGGCTCAACTGCGCGAAGACGATGCTGTTGCTGATTTTGGACTGGTAGGCGTCGAGCGACCCTTCGAACTTGGGCCCGGTGTAGGCCCAGCCCCCGGTGATGGTCTCCGACTTCTCGGGCTCGAGGAGGGGGTTGCCCTGGAAGCCGGGGCTCACGAGGAAGAGCTCGCCGAAGTAGGGGGCGCGGAAGCCCTTGCCGTAGCTGACGCGCAGGCGGTTGTTCTTGGGGAGGGAGTAGACGCCCGCGAGCTTGGGGCTCGTCTGGGTTCCGTAGTCGCTGGAGTCGTCATAGCGGAAGCCCGCGGTGACCTTGAGGTCCCTGGTCAGGGCGAATTCCTGCTGGGCCCAGATCACGTTGAGGTCGCGGTCCTTCAGGCAGGCCTGGCCGGGGACGCAACCGGTGAGGCCCGAGCGGGAGAGCTGCTCCTTGCGATGTTCGAAACCGACCTGGAAGGGATGCTCGCGTCCGGCCGCGCGCCAGACCTGGAGAAGGCGGGCCTTGAGTTCGTCGTTCGACTCGGTCCAGGTCGGCACCACCACCTTGGGGTTGGAGGGCCGGTTCGTATAGAGCTGCGTCTCGTCGCGGTTGTAGCGTCCGTACAGGTAGCTCAGGTTGATGGTGGTGTTCTTGCCCGGGGTGAAGTTCAACTCGGGGGTGAGGTTGTACCGCTCCAGCTTGCGCTGGGAGTTGTAGACCGTGGTCGAGAGCTGGGTGGCGCCGGAGAAGTAGTAGTTGTCGATGTCGCGATTCGAGTAGTCGCCGATGAAGTTGAAGGTGAGCTTGTCGGACAGGCGGTAGTCCGCGTTCCCGGTGATGGTCTGCCACTGGCTTTCCGGCTGACCGACGGTCTGGGGATTGGGCGGCCTCGGGGTGCACGTGGCGGGGTCGCCGCCGGGAAGCACGCAGACGACGGGGTTCAGGTCGAAGCCGTCGTAGGTCCGGTAGCCCGCGGTGAGAGCGAAGCCGCCCTTGTCCGCCCGGTAGGTGAGATTGTCGTCGGCGCGGTAGTCGTTGTAGGTCCCGCCGGAGAAGTTCAGGGTGTTCTTGAAGCCGTTGTTCTTGCCCTTGACCGTAATGAAGTTGATGACCCCGCCCATGGCGTCGGAGCCGTAGATCGCCGAGCCCGCGCCCTTGACCACTTCGACCCGCTCGACTCCGGTGATGGGGAGGTCTTCGAGGTTGAAGTTGCCGTTCGCGTCGCGGCCGAGGTACCGGCGGCCGTCGATCATGACGAGGACGCCCTTGTTGGAGACGCCGTTCAAGGAAACATAGCCCTGGCCGCCGCCCACGTTCACCTGGACGCCGGAGCCCTGCTGCTCGGAGAGCAGGTCCTTGGCGTTTCTGGCGCCGGTGTCGAGGATCTGCACCTGGTCGATCACCGTGGTCGGCTCCGCGGTGTTCATCAGGAGTTCCTCGCGGCGGTTTGCGGTGGTGACGGTGACGTTGGTCGAGAAGCGGGTGAGAGACATGACGAGCTCGACCTTCTCCTCAGTCGTTCCCACGGTCACGCCGGCCTTCTCGATGTCCGCGAATCCGGTCAGGCTGGCCTTGACCGTGTATTCACCGGCGGCGAGCGAGGTGAACCGGGCGACCCCGGTCCCATCGGCGTTCGCGCGGCCCGCGGCCTGGCCGTCCTTGGCCACGAGGCGAACCACGGTCCCGGGAAGGACTCCGTAGTTGTCCTTCACCGTCACGGTGACGCTTCCGGTGCCGTCGGCGGCGGAAGCGCGCGCCGCGGGTGCGGCCGCGAGGATGAGGGCCACCAACGCAGCAGCCAGGGTTCGAATCTTCATTGGGTCTTCTCCTGAGGGGTGAGGATTGTTATGACAACAGTACAATTACCATAGCAGCGCGAAAGGCCGCGCACAAGCGCTGAAATATTGAACGTCGCGAGGGAGTCTTTGGAACTGTGATTCAACAGGTGCTGATGCAGACGGTGTCCCTGAGGTTATTCGATGCCGGCGTTTCGGCCCTCCAGGACGATCTGGGGTTCGAACTGCGGGCCGGCGGCCCGGTGGATGAGGCCCTGGCGCGGGTGTGGGGAGTGAGTGCGCAGGTCCATCCGAGGTTCGCGGTGCTGTCCGCGCCCGGGGTGGCCCGCGGATTCATCCGCCTCGTCGAAGGCCCCCTGGACGACGAGACCGGCACCTTCCACAAGCGGGGCCTGTTCAACGCCGAGCTGCTGACCCGGGACGTCGAGGCGCTCTTCGCCCGGCTGCGAGGATCGAAGGCTTTCCGGATCGTGAGCGAACTCAACACCTACGACCTCTCGGGCGCGGGCGGGGGGGCGGTGTCGCGGAGCTTCGCCACGCGCGGTCCCGGCGGCGCCGGTTTCTTCTTCACCCAGTACCTGAAGGTCCCGCCGCCCCGGACCCTGCCCGTGTGCGAGACCCTGGTCGGCCCGATGTTCAACGCGGCGGTGTCGACCGACCTGCAGCCGCCGGTGGAGAGCTTCTACGAGAAGGCCCTGGGCATGCACCGGCGCCTGGCCGGACGCCTCACCCAGCCCACGGTCAATCGCATCATCGGCCTGCCCGACGACTGGGGCTTCATGATGCTCGTCTATAAGGGAGAGGGCGATGGCCTCATCGAGGTCGATATTCACGAGCACGATGTGCCCGCGGATCCGGCAGTTCCCCTCGACCAGTTGCGCGCGGGGAATTCCATGCTGACCGTGGAAACCGGCGACCTCGACGGTGTGCTCTCCCGCGCGTCCGCGGCGGGCCTCAGCGGAACCGCGGCGGAGGCGATCGCGGCCGCGCCTTACGACGGCCGCCGGGCTGCGGTCCTGCGCGGACCGGCCGGAGAGCGGGTCGAACTCGTCGAGGCGCGCTAGGAAAAACTCATTCCGTCATTCCGGCGAAAGCCGGAATCCACTTAATCACCACTAGACAGGCCGAGTGGATCCCGGCTTTCGCCGGGATGACGGCCGTAGAAGGGCTTCTTCAGCACCCTGCTGGAACGAAAACGGCCGCCTTTCGGGCGGCCGCGGGTTCGTACCGGTCGGGCTCTACTTCTTCACGGGAACGATTCCGAGCGAACTGATGTCCATCACGTACTCGTAGAGCGTGCGCTCGCCGGGTTTGGCGTCGCGGCCGGAGGAGAAGGCCAGCAGCTTGCCGTCGGGAGAGATCGCGGGGAAGCCATCGAACCCGGGGTTGTAGGTGAGACGGGTCTGCTTCCCGGTCTCGATGTTCATCATGAAGATCTCCCAGTTGGGGCGGGGGGTGTCGGTGAGGATCTTCACGAAGGCGAAGTGCTTGCCGTCGGGAGCGGGGAAGGGCGCCCAGTTGGTGCCGGCCTCGCTTGTGATCTGCTTGCGGTCGGACCCGTCGCGCTTCACCGTGAAGATCTGCATGGGCATCATGCGCTGCCCCTCGTCCGCGCGCTTCCAGGCCCGAGTCAGGATGGTGTTGCTGTCGGGCAGGAACTGCGCCCCGCCCTCCTGCCACTCCTCGGTGAACGTGACCTGCTTCGGTTCGGTGCCGTCGGACTTCATCACCCAGAGGTCCATCTTCCCGTCGGTGTCGCGGCCGAAGAGGATCCACTTGCCGTCGGGCGACACCGCGGCCTCGGCGTCGTACTGCTGGTTGTTGGTCAGGCGCTTCACGTTCTTGCCCTCGAGGTCGGACTCATAGAGCTCGGCGCCTTTCGGGTACTGCTTCGGATCGGACCAGTTGCCCTTGGGGAGGTCGGTGAGGTCCCGGGTGGACGTCCAGAGCAATCGCTTGCCGTCCGGGAAGTAGAAGGAGCACGCGTCCTCGCCCTTGTCGTTGATCTTCACGATCTTCGTGCCGTCGAGGGTGGTGGTGTAGACGTGATGCGTGGTGTCGCCCTCGCGCTTGGCGTTGCCGATGAGGCTCTTGCCGTCGGGGGAGAAGTAGAACTCGGCGGCCTCGCCCAGATTGGGGATGATCCGGACCGGGAGTTCCTTCGCGGCGGCGGGCTGAGCCGGGGCGGCCGCGGGGGCCTGGGCCCGGGCGACGAGGGGAAGGGCCAGAGCGATGGCCAGGGCGGCCCGGGACAGCGAAGTGGTTCGGTGGTTGTTCATTTGCGGGTAGGGGTTCCTTTCAGAAGGTATGGATGGGACTCTTTGAAGCGGGAAAAGGTTTAG
>Ga0138256_10004973_pt1 | contig 14097 bp, 14 predicted proteins | sample KNB2016incub_MG_FD_105486 | JGI IMG/M metagenome (GOLD analysis project Ga0138256, IMG submission 105486) | Active sludge microbial communities from wastewater in Klosterneuburg, Austria - KNB2014incub_MG | ecosystem: Engineered > WWTP > Activated sludge > Unclassified | place: Austria...
AAAAATATTCTCCAACTTGAATTGTATCCAAACTCATGGTTTAGCTAATCCATACTTATCAATTAAATATACCAAGCTTGTCATAGCAGCACTGCCCAATGCCAATTCTCTGGGATGTACAGCGTCGATGCGGTCTATTTCAGTATGGTGATAATCAAAATATCGCTGTGAATCTGGACTTAGTCCAAAGAGCATTCCTTTTTGAGATTTCAGTGGACCAATGTCAGCACCTCCACCACCTTTCCATATATTCAAATCATATGGCTCCAATAGTGAATTCCATTCTTTGAAATTGCCAATATATTTTTGAATAATAGAAGTATCTGCATCAAATCCAAATCCCTTTGGTGAAAAACCACCTGCATCAGACTCAATCGCTGCTAGATGAAATTCATTGTTTGAATTGGAAACTCTTGCATATTCTCTTCCTCCTGCTAGTCCATTTTCTTCATTTTGAAATAAAACACAACGAATCGTTCTTTTCGGTTTATAATTTAATTGTTTTAAAAGATAAAACACATCCATAGATTGAACACATCCCGCACCATCGTCATGAGCACCACCTCCTACATCCCATGAATCTAGATGCCCACCTACTAAAATGATTTCATCGGGATATTCTGTTCCTTTTATTTCGCCAATGACGCTGTAACTATCCTTTTCTCCTCTAGCTTCACAACTTGTTTTGATAAACAATGTAGCATTCTGACCATCCATTAAACTTGATTTGAGTAAATCAGCGGCTTTCGTTGATATTGCCACAGCAGGAATTGGCTTTACATCTTTCTCAAATATTGTAGCTCCAGTATGAGGGATATCATCTGTGCGAGAACTCATTGATCTCACTACACAAGCTATTGCTCCAGCCTTTGCTGCAATATTTGGACCTTGGCCTCTTTGATCTACTGCAGATCCATATGCATGAAAAGTTCTAATAAATTTTTGGTCGAAAGCTCTGCTAAAAAAAACGATTTTGCCTTTCATCAAAGCTGGATTTTTCTTAGCCTCCTCTATTGAGTTAAACTCCACTACCTGTCCTGATAAACCTGTTGCAGGAGTGGCACCAGAGCCTCCTAAGGCTAAAGCGTTAAGATCTACATTGCCAAATTTTTGGTGATTGATCAACCTTACCTGTTCCTTTGCTCCTCTATACCAATAATTAACTTTAGTAGGTAAGGCGAAAACTTTAGTACAACCCAAGGTGTCAAGAATTTGCTTTGTAAACTCAATTGCTGCCATTGATTGTGGAGATCCTGCTATTCGCCCTCCAATTTTTTCTGAAAGATAATATAACCATTGATAGCTCATTTGATCCGTCAAAGCTTTATCATGGATACTTTTGATAAAAAAAGCATCGGTATCGATTTCTTGTGAGAAAGAGATATTTGGTCTAGATAATATTTGAATGCAAATTAAAAACCAAAGAGATAAGCTAGAAATAGAACCAAATTTGTCCATAAATTTTAAATTAAATTACAAAATTATTATATATGTTACTTTTTTCAGTAATTTCGTCAAAAATATTCAAGTGACAAAACTAATCAATTAATTTGGTGCCCCAGCAAATCGAAATTAGAATAAATCAAGCTACTGATGAGGAAATAGTTGATTTATACTTGAAAACTCAAAAAGATCAATACTTTTCGGAGATCTATCGCAGATATTCCGGAAAAATTTTTGGTAAATGTTTAAGTTTTTTCAAGGAAGAAGCTGAAGCAACAGATGCTGTACATGATATTTTTATTAAAATTTTAATAAATTTGAGCAAATTCGGTGAAAAATCAAAATTTTCAACCTGGATTTACTCAATAACCTATAATTACTGTATCGACTCTCTTAGAAAGAGTAAAAAAATGAATATCCAATCCATAGATAATATTGGAGAAGAGGTAGAGTTTGAAGATGAAAATGAAGATAATTGGATGACTGACATTGAAATGTCACAAATAGAAAAAGTAATGGACAACCTACATCCTCAAGATAAAGCTGTCCTATTGATGAAATATATGGACGATATGTCAATAAAAGAAATATGTGGAATTATGGAAAAAACTGAAAGTGCTATAAAAATGAAGTTAAAAAGAGCAAAACAACGTTTTAGGGAATCTTTTGTTAAACTAAATTAATTTTGGGTGATATGAATAATTTTAAAAATTTGAATAAAGAAAAAATTGCCAATTTTGAAAAAATTGGAGCTCCATTGGTTGAGAAAAAAATAAAAGGAAATTTGAATTTTTTTCAATTCATTGGAAATCTTATTGAATTGTTTATTCCAAAGCAAGCTCAGATGTATGGCAAGATGCTGGAAGATGATAAGAAGTATTCAAACCCAGGTGGAGCAAATGAATTAAATTTGCAACAACAAAGTAAATATCCGTCATAAAAAACCATTAGCCCCAATTAATCTATGCAAGTTGCAGAAAATGTAAGACATTTACTCCTAGGATTTCTAGATGTAATTCCCAAATTGGTGGGAGCAATTATTATATTAATCATTGGATATTTTATTTCCAAAATGATTAAGAAATTTATTTTTAAATTATTTGAAAAATTTGGAATCGACAAATTTGCAGATAAGATAAATGACTCTGACATGTTGGCAAAGTCAAATTTTAAAATTGTTCCAAGTCTCATTATTGCAACGATTATTTATTATTTCATATTTCTCATTTTTATAGTAGCTGCGACGGATGCTTTAGGGATGGAGTCATTATCACAGTTGATAAAAGATATTATCAATTGGGTTCCCAATTTAGTCACTGCTATCGTATTACTTTTTGGAGGATTCCTATTTGCTGATTTTGCAAAGGAAGCTACACTTAAAGCAACAAAAAGTTTTGGAATTCCTTCCGGAGGATTTATTGCTAATGCCGTTTTTTACTTTGTATTGATCAATGTATTGATTAGCGCCTTGGGACAGGCCAAAGTCAATACAAGTTTTATCGCAACTAATATATCCATACTGATTGCTGGTGTGGCCCTTGCATTTGCTATAGGCTATGGCTTTGCATCTAAAGATGTAGTTGCAAATTTTTTGGTTTCATTTTATAGTAAGGACAAATTAAAAATTGGACAAAAAGTAACATTAGATGGTATCACAGGTATTATCATTGATATTGATAAAACTTCGATTACCTTGGATTGTGAGAATAAAGAAGTGATCATTCCACTCAACAAATTAGCTAAAGAGCGCATCGAAATTTACAATTCTTAGAAACGAAAATTTTATTATTAATAATTATAAACCATGAAAAAAGTTTTTTTACAATTTCTATTACTAACTGTAACACTAAGTGCATTTGCGCAAAATGATGATAAGGCGAGAGAAGCTAAATTAAAAGAAACAATGAAAATGGAGGATGCTGATGGCTGGGTTCGCAAAGGTGGCCTTGGACTAGACTTAGGTCAATTGTTAAACATCAATCCTTATGCAGGTGGTGGTTCTAATAGACTTGGAATAGGTGGTGCTATTGGATACAATGCAAATTATAAAAAAGGATTGTTGTCTTGGAAGAATGCATTATTAACAAACGTGGCTACACAAAGAATTGGAGCAGGAACAGTTGCTTTAAATTCTGATACAAAATTTCCTTTTGAAAAAGCATTAGACATTTTAAACTTTGGTTCAAATTTATCTTACCAAACTAAAGCAGGATCAAAATGGGCATATTCAGCAGATCTTGGTTTGTTGAGCCAATTATTGCCTTCACATTTGGATGCAGCAAACAAGAAAGTATATTTAAAGAAAATCAATGAAGGTGGATTTAACACTTCTTTGGTATCTAAATTCTTTTCACCAGCTTTGATCACTATTGCTCCAGGTATGAAATATGTGCCAAATTCTCATTGGTCAGTTTTTTATTCACCTGTAGGTGCGCAAATTACTTATATTGCTGACAAGAATATAGCAAATCTTGGATTACATGGTACAAAATTGAAAGATGGAAGTACTACTGAATATAATCAAACTAAATTCGGATTAGGTTCTATTGCAAAAATTGGTTATACCAATACATTCATGAAGAAATTAAATTTCACGAGTAATTTAGCTTTATTGAATGACTATCTTGATAAGCCTCAAAACATCGATGTGCAATGGTTGAATTCATTAGGTGTGGAGATCTTTAAAGGATTCAATTTATTAGTGAGAGGCGATGTATATTATGATGATAATAAGACAAACAGTATCTCTGATAAGAACGCAGTAGGTGGTGTAAGTGGAGTTGGAAAAAGACCTAATATCATCGAGCAAGTATTGTTGACTTACAATAAAAATTTCTAAAAGAAATTTATTTAAGATAAATAATAAAACCGATCAATGTTATCATTGGTCGGTTTTTTTATGGCACAATAAAACGGAATGATCTGTTTCGACTCCATAATCAAATTGAATCTTTGATGAATGATAAAAATGCTTTATTTTTACAATGGAATTCAAACATCGTGGCAGCTTTAAATAATTTATTGATTGAAAATAATTCAATTCCAGCAATTGAAGTATATGAACAAAATCAAAAATTGGTCAATACTATAATGTTGCAAAAAATGATCTCTAATGATTGGAGTTTTACTCCTTCTGAAAAAGTTCAAATAAATGTCATAGCAAATCAATGTCCATTTACTGGTGGTGAAGGGGTGTATAGGGCTAGGGCCTTAGCAGCAAATTATGAATTGAATAGTTATAATTATGAAATGATTTGTATTACTACAATGGCAGGGCCTAGATCAAATATAGATAAAGAGAATAAAGTGAGTTTCTATCCTAATCCAACATCAGACTTTGTAAATATTATCACAGAGAATCGTGATCAAAAGATTATGTCCATTTCTCTTAGCAATTTGAATGGTAAAATTTTGCTCACAAAGACACTTGAAGCATTAAGCGATGAATATGTTTTAGATGTTTCAGCAATAAATTCAGGAATTTATTTGATTCAAGTAGAATTATCAAGTGGAATTAAAATAAATAAAAAATTGATGAAAAATTAATATTTGACAACCATAAAGAGAGCAATTCTTGAATTGCTCTCTTTATTTAAATATAAAATTTAATGAAATATTATCTGCTTATATTCCTTCCGATTTTTACATTTGCTCAAAATAAATATGATAATATCTGGCTTTTTGGTGGTAGCTTAAATCCAACTACCGATACATCATATCAAGGATTTGAATTTAATTTTAAATTAAACCCTCGAAAAATTTATATCAAAGACAGATTTCAAAGTTTTACACAAAACAACGCTAGTATTTGTGACAAAAATGGAAATCTTTTAATGTTCACAGCAGGTTGCAATGTATCAGACAGACTTTATCGGCCTATGCCAAATGGCAAGATTAATGAGGGATTTGAATGGGATTTTTCATGTGCAAAAGGGGATTATGTTGTGTTCAATGGGACTTTATTTCTTCCATCTCATGTAGATGAAAAGAAATATTATTTATTACATAAATTGAAAGTATTTGATCCAGATACTGCATTGCCTGGTTCTGCAATAACAAAATTACTTTTCTCAACTATTGATTTAAATCTCAATGGAGGCTATGGGGATGTTACAAAAAAGAATCAAGTCATTATTGAAAAATATTTATCCTACTCTGATCTCACTGCCACCAAACACGCCAACCTCAAAGATTGGTGGATCATGCTTCCAGGTCGTGTGAGCAATATCTACTATGCAGTTCATTTTAGCGAAGGACAAGTGATCCAAATCGTAGAGCAAAAGATAGGAATACCTACCCTATATATTGATGATGGTGTGTCTCAGTCTTGCTTTTCACCAGATGGCAAGTATGCTTTGATGTCACAGCATACAGGACTTTTTATAATGGATTTTGACAGAACCACAGGAAAGCTGAGCAATTTTGTGAATGTGCCAAATGATCATATAGATGAATATTATTCTACAGGTGTTGCTTTTTCTCCCAATGGAAGGTATCTGTATTATACTACAAAAGTTGATTTATGGCAGGTGGATCTTCAAGCATCTGATATAGCTGCAAGTAGAATCCATATCGACACTTGGGATGGATATGTTGATGAACAGATATGGGCTGCGCAGTTCAGCCAAATGATGTTAGGTCCTGACTGTAAAATTTACATGCGTACTCGAACCAGCAATACAGTGATGCATGTGATCCATAGTCCAAACGAAAAAGGTAAATCCTGCAATTTTGAACAGCATGGCATCCATCTTCCTGCTTGGAATCATGCGAGTATGCCCAACTTTGTGAATTATCGATTAGGCTTCGAGCCAGTATGTGATAGCGGCATGATCATGAGTTGGAATAATTTTCCCCAAGATCTCAACGTTCACCTCATCACCTATCCTACTCCTGTGGAAGATGAAGTAAATCTAGAATTATGGGATCGTGATAAAAATATAAACTCAATCACTATTATGGATATACAAGGAAAAGTACTAAAGCAAGAAAACAAACAAGAATCAACATATAAACTCAATATGGATGTAGCAGAATTATCAGCTGGAATTTATCTAGTGAAAGTTCGAGATCAATATGGTCAAATACATACTGGAAAGCTAGTGAAAAATTAAAATAAGCCTTCCTCGGCTTTACATAATACATGCCTTTGTATTTTTTGGAATATTTTTAGAGTTATCAAATTTCTTTAAAGGTTTTTTAAAGTTCATTTGATTTTAGCATGAAGTTATACTCTATCTTTGCAAGATAAAATTCCAATTTTGAAATCTTTAATTTATTGTTTATTATTAATTTCTTTACATTCTTGCGTGGATGCTCAGCATTCAGCCTATTCAATGGAGAACAAAGGATTGGCTTGTGATGCACTTATAAATGGAAATGGAGAAATGCTCATGACTGGAGAGATATCGAGTCAGGCTATTGCACAAAGTGAGAAACCAGTCAAATCTGGATTAATTTCTGTCTTAAAATACGGGAGTGAAGATGGCCATCAATTTATACTATCTGATGGTGCCAATCCATTTCGCATCGATCAGTGTGAAATCTCAAATGAAGGCATTTTATTTTCAGGATATGGATTTGAAACTAAACAGCCTCTTATTTTTTCATGTGATAAGACCATGAAACTAAAATGGGCTAAAGTGAGTGATCAATTACAACCTTTAGGCAAGCCATTTTTATGTGCAAATACAAAAGGGGAATCCATTATCGCTACTAGATTACCCTCATCCACGGCTTATTACAATTATTTTACATTAACTGATAAAGTTGGTAAAGAAATTTGGACCAAAAGATTGGATCATATCGATGTTTTGTCTGATATTATTTATAGTGCTGCGGATCAGTATTTAATCCACTTTGTAGCAAAGGGTGCATATATTGAAGAGCGTAAAAAGTATTATAATCTACCTTTAATCAGATGCAATACCAATGGGATTTCTGAGAATAGTTTTGTCATGCATATCGATAGAGATGTATATCCACAAATAACAAGCAATAAAATCTTGGAGGCATCGAACGGAGATCTTTATTTTTTTGGATCCTTAAGTAATGTGGAAAAACGGATGGACTTACTGGTAATAAAAACCACTGCCAAAGGGGAATTGCTGTGGAGTAAGGCATACCAGACCAACAAAGATTTGGAAATTAAATCTGCAATGTTTGACGAAAATCAAGACATAATCTTTGTGGCAGATTCTTATGGTAGAAAAGGTGGATTTTTGTATGTGAGGATGAATAAAGAGGGCATTATTCAAACCAATAATTTTCATGAAACAAAACCTTTTGAACAAGTAAAGAAAATTTTAAACAATAGAGATAAAAAAATCCTATTTTATGATAAAGTATTGAATTTTGCATTTATAGAATATTCTAAAGATCACAGCTGCTCTGGGATGCAAATTGAAATTAAAAGCTCCCCAATTGAAGTATTGATTTATAAAGAACCCCAAATGATGGAAGATGCAGATTTGTCTTGGAGACATCAAGAATTAAGCATTAAAGAAAAGGGGAAGTATAAATTAAAACAAGATTGTGTAAAATAATTACACCCTTTAAAATTATATTGAATTAAAATTAGTCATTGTATTGCACAAATGCTGTAAATTTGAGTAACTAAATTATTTATATGAGAAATTTTATACTTTTTAAGCTAGTTCTTTTTATTAGTCAATTGTCCTTTGCTCAGGATTGTATTGAATTCAATGTTCATTTATTTTTTGATTCAAAATTTGCTACCATTCCTAATTCTGTAAAGCAAGTTGAAGATAATTATATTGCTGTTGAAAAGTTTTTCAATTCTTATCCTTTGCTGGTAGACTTTCATTTTAAATTAAAGACTGTTGCTGAACTTAGAGAGCCATGGACAGAAGAGTTAGAATTGTCAAAGCAATTAATTGGATTTCAAGGATATATTTCAAGTCAAGCAAAAGATAGTTCTGATATTTTTCTATATATAACTACAAATGCCACTAGTTCAACAGCTGCAACCTTTTTAGGTTATGAACCATGCACAAAATCACAATTTGGAATCCAAGCTATTAGAAATGTCAATCCTACTATAAATCAATTGTCAATGGCTCGTATGATATGTAGGAATTTTAAAGTTCCAACAGATTCAACTAGCGGATATTTGATGTCAAATGGAAACACTGCAATGATTTTATCTCCACAATCCTTAAACAGTATAAATACCTATTTAAAAGATTTTATACGATGTACGAATGAATCTTCTGATTGCCTTTTCACGACTCATGTTAGCTCAAATAAAGTGAATTATGAAGAAATAACTATAGCAAAGAATTTTATTGAAAATATGGCTGGAAAAAACATTTCTATCATAGATATTTCAGGGAAGCCGATCTTAAAATCAAAGTCACAGCATATTCAAATTGAGTCCCTTTTGCCTGGTATGTATTTCATTTTTGTGGAAAATAGATTCAACAGAAAATTTATTAAGATCTAGATCAATTAAAAATTGACCTAAAATACAAGAAAAATTCAAATGAGTCTAATTGATTTCAAAGTTTGAATTTTTACTTTCCTTAAGTATTAATATTTGATAATCAAATAATTATGATTTATATTGAAGAAAGTAAACAGATATATTAAAACTCATGAATAGATTTACCAAAAGGATAAACTATTATTAGTATAAAATTAACAAACAAAAACATACCATCTTCGTTTTAAGTGAGTTTTACAAATAGATGGGTCGAAAAATTTTTCTACTTTTTTGCTTGCCGCTGCTTTTGTCTGCCCAGAAAGAGCAGACAATAATCAATATAATCAATGGTTCATTTGAAGGGGAGCCAACCTGCTGTAAAGCGCCAGATGGGTGGAGGAATTGTGGTCACGTTACAGAGAGTCCTCCAGATATTCAACCTGCTTTGGACAATGATGACACGCCACTATTCAAGGTAACAAAGAAAGCACAAAATGGCAATACCTATGTAGGTATGGTGGTGAGATCAAATGAGACAAATGAGCGAATAGGTCAGCGGCTTATGAGCCCATTGATGGCAGGAACTTGCTATCAGTTTTCTATTTATTTGGCAAAGTCTGAGCGATACCTAAGTGGTACAAAATCTAATTCAGTTTTACTTGAAGAATACATCACGCCTGTGGTCTTAAGAGTTTGGGGTGGTGAGGCATATTGTAATCAAAAGGAATTACTATTTGAGACAGAAGCCATTTCAAATTTGGATTGGAAAAAATTTGATCTTGAAATAAAACCAAAATATACGCATACATTTATTGAACTAGAAGCGTATTATAAAACACCTGTTTTGTTTCCATACAATGGCAATTTATTAGTAGACAATATGTCTCATATTATGGCTATTCCTTGTCCAGATACAAAAGAGTATGCGCAATATCAAAAGGACAAAGCAGCTAAAGATAAAATAGAGAAAAAACATGAAGTCCCTGTTGTAAATAAGCAAAACAATGGTGGTGTCGCCAATAAATCAAAGGAAAAGGAAACTGCAAGTTCAGAAAAGATATTGAAGGACCTTGAAATAAAGAAAATTAAGGTTGGTCAAACCATTAAAATAGAAAAGCTATTCTTCAAAGCAGATAGTACAAAATTCCAAAGTGAATCCATAATTGTGCTGGATGAATTGTTTGAATTTCTTGATAAAAATAAAAACGTTAGAGTAGAAATTGGTGGACATACTAATAATATTCCGTCAACAAACTATTGTGATAATCTTTCATCTGAAAGGGCAAAGGCAGTTCGCGATTACTTGTGGCAAAGAGGCATCGACCCATCAAGAATTGTTGCGCGAGGCTATGGAAAACGCAATCCAATTGCTTCAAATTCTACAAAAGAAGGCAGATCCCTTAACCAGCGAGTAGAAATAAAGATACTATCCATAGAAGGTTAAAAATTGGTATCATATTTGATATTTTTATAATATGATTAAGAGTATTATAAAAAAATTCAGCTTTATCTGTGTTGCACTCCCCTTTTATTCTATTGCTCAATCTGCTGACAATCAATCTACCATATTCGAAACTGCAAGTTATTCGACGGGAGAAAATGCAGCTGTTCAGATGGTTCGATTCGATCCAATTTACTTTAAAAGTGATTCTACTGCGATTGATTCAAAATATTGGTCCAGTTTAGACTATTTGCATCATTGGTTAAAAATAAATTCAGATACCCAGATAGAACTTCATGGTCATACTAATGGGATTCCATCACATAATTATTGTAAGAATTTATCACAGAAGCGAGCCGAATCAGTAAAAGCCTATTTGATCAAAAAAGGAATACCAAGTGCTCAAATCATCTGTAAAGCTGATGGCAAAAATAAATTATTGGTAAAAAGCAATGCTAAGAAAGATAAGCATTGGAATCAACGAGTTGAAATTAAAATCTCAGGATTTAATATTTAAGCCCGATTCCCAATAGGAAAAAAAATTAATTTCAAGGCATCCTTAATGGACTCTATAAATTCTTTGGTTTATATCTTGATTTTTCAAGAATCACTTGGCTATTGTTTTCCGATAGTAAATCAACCATAGAAGATTTTGTTTTCTCCATATAATTTTTGACTATTTTATATCCGATAAAACAGGCCGTTCTTCCAGGTGCAACTTCTGGCATACCAGGTGAATTCGGACTAGGATTAATGTATTTTGAAAACTTTGAAGATTCGGTTGAGTATAATAAATTTGAATCCATGAAGAAGGACCAAATTTCCATTTCATTCTTTTTGCACCAATCCATTTGTTCACTGCGAAATTCAAATAAAATAGAATCTTGTTCTTCTGGCAATAGAGCGCGGAGCAAATATTGTTTTTTTCCTCTATGAATCAAATAATCTAAAAATTGCTGTTGTGCAGGTTCTGTCAATAAATCATCAATCCAACATTCCCAAGATTTTTTACAGAGATAATTTGAATCAAAAGTTCTCGTTAGGTAATTTGAAAATGCTGGATTTTTTGGATCCAATTTGCTATAATTTACAAGATCGCCTAAGAAAAAATCTAATCCAATTCCGATACCGTCTCTTTTATTTTCATCCTGAAATATAAAATTTCCATAACCAAATTCACTAATAAAAGTATAGAATTTGGGCTCTGGTTTGCTTGGAAAATAATATTTAAAATATTGAAGCGATTGGCGTAATTCTTTTTCAATTTTTTCAAAATCTCCAAATTTATTTTCTACTTTTAAATTGATATTCTTAATAATTGTATCCTTCAAAAACTCTTGAACATTTTTATTAAGTTCTGGATCTTGTATAGAATCACAAATAGAAATGATTTGTCTGAAATATAAATCTGCAAAAGCAGGATAAGATTTAATAAGTAGATCAGTTGATTTATTTTGTAATTCAAGATCAAACCTAACTAAATTTAGCTGACTGTTTATATGACTTACATTTGGAATTTCAACTTCACTTTTTTGCTTACATGAAGATAGAAAAATGATAAAGCAAATGAATGAAAATTTCAAAACTGCAAGATTTAAATACTGAAACATTATTTATTCTATTTTATATAAGCTCAAAATTATATATAAATACTCACTATGTGTCACAATTTAAACTTACCTTCGTCTAATAAACGAATAAATTTTTAATTAAATTTTCTAAACGATTGAATATGAAAAAATTATTGTACAGTTTTTTGTTTGTTTTACCATTGATTATAAATGCTCAAGTAGACAAACTAAAGGTTAGTATTATGAATGGACCTACATTTGGCTGGATGACTTCAAATGACAGTAAAATATTGACATCAGGGACAAAATTGGGTTATAAGCTTCATGTGGAAGCAGAATATTTACTTAGTGAGCGCTATTCATTTACTGGGGGAATAGGTTTGTCTTTAAATCAAGGTGGAAAGTTGGAATATCTACAAGGGGGTAATTTATGGTCAGAATCTCTTTCGGAATTAAGTATCAATAAAGGAGATTCGATGCCCAATGGCGTTATTCTTGGATATGGTATTAACTATGTTGATTTTCCTGTTGGATTTAAATTAAGGACGAATGAATTTGGAAAATTTAAGTTTTATGCTCATTTGCCTGAATTTGTGATAGGTTTCAAGACAAAGGCAAAAGGTTCTATCAAAGGAGCGGGAATCAATACTGAAAAAGAGAATATCAGCAAGCAAGCTACATTCTTAAGCCTTGGTTGGGGTATTGGAGCTGGTGCAGAATATAAAATATCTGATGACGTTTCTATTATTGCAGGTCTGCGTTTCAGCCAAAGTATAATTGACGTCACAGATGATGATGGAAGGTATTTTGATGGATCGAAAGAAAATTCAAAGGGGACGATTAATTCACTCGATTTACGTATTGGAGTAGCTTTTTAAATTATAGATATTGGACTTAAAAACATATATCACACTTTCACTTAAAGAAGATATCCAAACTGGTGATATCACCTCTCTTGCATGTATTCCAAAGGCGAGTAGATCTAGCGCCAAGTTACTAGTAAAAGAAGATGGCATTCTAGCAGGTGTTGAATTTGCAGAAATGGTGTTTAAGCAAGTCGATCCTGAGATGATATTTACATGTCATATTAAAGACGGCACTTATGTAAAATATGGGGATATTGCTTTTGAGGTGGAAGGTAGCACTCGGGATTTATTGAAGACTGAGCGGTTAGTCTTGAATGTCATGCAGAGGATGAGTGGTATCGCTACTTTAAGTTCAAGATTTGCTACTGAAGTAGAAGGATTTCCCGTTAAAATCATCGATACTAGAAAGACAACTGCACTAAACCGTCATGTCGAAAAATGGGCAGTAAGAATAGGGGGATGTGAGAATTACCGCATTGGTCTATATGATTGGTTTATGATTAAAGATAATCATATCAAAGCATGTGGGTCAATCACTAAAGCAATCAAAGCGGTAGTTAAGTATAAAGAAAAACACAATCTTCAGGAATTGAAAGTTACGGTGGAAGTCAAAAATTTGGTGGAAGTAGCAGAAGTATTGAGAGTAGGAAGTATTGATCGAATTATGTTGGACAATTTTGATATCATCTTGATGAGAGAAGCTGTCGAGATGATAGGAGATCGCTTTGAAATCGAAGCTTCAGGTGGTGTCAGTTTAGAGACTGTGCGCAAAATAGCACAAACAGGTGTAAACTACATTTCTGTGGGAGCACTTACCCACAGCGCCGGAAGCCTCGATTTAAGCTTGAAGATACAATAATCACGAAACTGGATAAGTAGCTAATAAAAATACAGATAATACTACCGTAAAAATTAATACTAACCAGAATCTTAGATCTCTGTAAAATACCACTGGGGTTTGGCCTGCCTTCATACGCTTTCTAATTTTTGGTTATTACGGACCCAGTATATCTTTGATAAAATCTCAATTCAAATTTCGGTCAATGTACTTTCATTGATATACTATATTATTCAAAAATGATACCATAGCATTTTTCAATAATATGATAGTGTTTATCCTATTCAGAGGCCTCAAATCATAATTAATTCTAATACCAAAGCTCAAAATAAATTTAAAAATACCCTAGATAGGTTAGTTGATATATCAATAAAAAAAATCATATTTAGGTAATATGGTGATCTTCAATAAGCTATGTATGACTCATTTCTAATGCTTATCAAGCAATTCAAAGCAAAACAAAAATAATATTTTAATATGACTACGAAAAAGCT
>Ga0138256_10004974_pt1 | contig 14097 bp, 17 predicted proteins | sample KNB2016incub_MG_FD_105486 | JGI IMG/M metagenome (GOLD analysis project Ga0138256, IMG submission 105486) | Active sludge microbial communities from wastewater in Klosterneuburg, Austria - KNB2014incub_MG | ecosystem: Engineered > WWTP > Activated sludge > Unclassified | place: Austria...
CAAGCAGGTAGAGAACTTCGTGTTATTGTAGAAAGCGAAAAAGTTTCTGATGAAAATGCAGCCACTTTATCTTTCGAAATTTCACAAAAAATTCAAACCGAAATGACGTATCCAGGTCAAGTAAAAGTTACAGTAATTAGAGAAACTAGAGCAGTGAATATCGCGAAATAGATTTCAGATAACAGCGTAAATTCATTACGGAATAATTTATAAAAAAATGACTTGTTTTTCAACAAGTCATTTTTTTTTGCAATCTGAAATCTACTACCTGCCATCTGATCCATTTCGAGGATGAAAATTATTAATTACTTCTTTTAAAAATCGTCTATCCAAATGCACATAGATTTCCGTTGTGGTTATCGATTCGTGACCTAACATTAATTGAATCGAACGCAAATCGGCTCCATTCTCCAGAAGATGCGTGGCAAATGAATGTCGTAAAGTATGCGGACTGATACTCTTTTTTAATTCGATTTTAGCCGCTAAATCTTTGATTATGGTGAAAATCATTGCTCTCGTAAGTTGACTTCCCCGCCTGTTGAGAAACAAAGTATCTTCGTGACCTTTCTTTATATTCAAATCAGTTCTTTTGTAATCTCTATAAATTTGAATGTATTTTTGGGTCAAATTCCCTATTGGAACAAAACGTTGCTTATTCCCTTTTCCAGTAATTTTAATAAAACCTTCCTCAAAAAATAAATCGGAAATTTTCAAGGAAACCAATTCTGAAACTCGAAGTCCACATCCATAAAGCATTTCCAACATGGCTCTGTTTCGTTCGCCTTCGTTAGAACTTAAATCGATTGCCGAAATTAAAGAATCAATTTCCTCTACCGATAAAGTATCAGGAAGTTTCCGGCCCGTTTTGGGAGTTTCAATCAATTCCATTGGATTATCTTGGCGATAATCCTCAAAAATTAAATAACTAAAGAAACTTTTTAATCCCGAAATAATTCTGGCTTGCGATCGAGGATTTACTTCTTTTGAAACACTATATATAAATTGCTGAATAGTTTCTTCGTTTATTTTTATTGGTGAAACTGAAATATTATTTCCCTCCAAAAAATGACACAACCGTTCAATATCAAAAGAATAATTGTCGATAGTATTTTTAGACAAACCTCTTTCAATCCTCAAATAAGATTGATAACTTTTGATATCCGTTTTCCAATTCATGTAAGCAAAGTAAAGCTATTTTTAGACATAAAAAAACCACGCGATTTGCGTGGTTTCAAATATTTGAATTATAAATTATTTGAATTTATACCCAACTGAAATTGAAAGCACATTATTTTTAACTTCGAAATTATCTCCAGATTCTGTTTCCATAACATTTGTTAAACCAAAATTATAACGAACTCCGGCTGAAAAACTTTTAGTAAAATCATATCCAGCTCCAAGATTTAATCCAAAATCAACGGATTCGAAAAGATCTTTTGCATCTTGTGTAATTGATTGTCCTAAAACCTCAGTTTTCAATTTTGAATCTACTAAAAAACCAATTTGTGGTCCTGCCTCCAAATTAAATTTTTCTGTTGCATAATATTTAAACATTACCGGAATGTTTATATATGATAACAAGAAAGTGTTTTCTGTGTAAAAAATACCTTCACCTTCATCAACAACAAAATCGAATTTACTCCCTTGTGTAGAATACAATAATTCAGGATGAAAAGAAAATTTTTCATCAATTTTGATGTCAACAAAACCTCCTAAGTGAAAACCAATAATAGACGATGGACTTGGCGAACCATCACCAGAAAAACTCTGATTTGCAATGTTTAATCCCCCTTTTATACCAAATTCAGCTTTTTGTGCATAAGTAAAACTAACTGCAAGGACTAATAACGAAGACAAAATAATTTTTTTCATATTTGTTTAATTTGTTAATTGTATTATTTATTAAATACACATTAAAATTAATCTATTTTCTTACTAAAAAAATTAAAAAACTTAGGAAATATTAGTGCAAATTGAAATTGTTATTTAGTCTAATTATAAAGCAATAAAAATCTACTTTAAGCATAAAAAAACCACGCCTTGAGCGTGGTTTAAAATATTTAAATTCTAAAAAATTAGAATTTATACCCTACTGAAAGCGAGAGTACACGATTTTTAACATCAAACCTTTCCCCATAGATATCTTTAGCAATATCATATAAACCAAAATTGTATCTTAATCCCGCAGAGAATTTTTCAGTAAAATCATATCCTGCTCCAAGATTGAATCCAAAATCTATAGATTCAACATCATCTTTTATGTAAACTTCAAAAGTCTCTCCTGCTGATGATTCTAATTCAGCTTTTGCTCTAGTTAAAAACCCAATCTGTGGGCCAGCTTCCAAACTAAATGATTTAGCTAAAAAATATTTAACCATTATTGGAATATTGATATATCCTAATTTAGTAATAAACTCTTCTTCATAATTACTTTCTTTACCTCCTTGAGCAGAATACATTAACTCAGGTTGAATAGTAAATTTTTCAGAAATTTTAAATTCTGCATAACCACCAATTTGCCAACCTATAAATGAAGATGGGTTTTCAACATCTCCAGTAATATTAGCAACGTTCAAGGCAACTTTTGCCCCAAATTGAGCTTTTTGTGCATATGTAAAACCAAATACCAAAAAAGCTACTACAAATAAAATATTTTTTTTCATTTTTGTTGGCTAATAATGGTAATAAAGACATAATATTAATCTCACTAAAAAAATATAAACTGTTATATTTTACATCATAAAGAATTATCAAGTATCTATTTAAATATCTACTTTTATACCGTTATCCTTACTATTGCGCTTTAGCACCCCATTTTCCACCACCTATGAAAAACCCAATACTAAATCCAACGTATGCATTTTTCGCAGTTCCCACTTTGTTGCCATTCAAATCTTCAATATCTGATTCCGGAAGAAAATTATATTCTAAACCCATTCTAAATCCTGTCCATTCAAAACCTCCACGAATCAATCCACCAAATACACTTGAAACCGCAGGAGTATATTCACCCGTATCAGCAGAATCATCAACTTCAACATTTGCTAAAGAATAGTATCCAAATCCCGCACCAACATAAGGAGCAAAAGAACTTCCTGAGCCTGATTTATGAAAGTAATAATCATACGTACCTACAAGAGAACCTATTCCAGCAACTTTTGCAGTAAATTCTTCATTATCTGTAAACACTAAATCACGAACAACAGCAGCTCCACCAAATCTTAATCCAACATTCATATTGTCACTAATATTGAATTTAGGTTCAATAGATAGCAATCCGCCGCCACCGCCGCCAGCAGGAACATAACCTAAATCCAAACCAACTCTGAACTTACCCTCTTCTTGTGAATACACATTGGTAAAAGCCAAAGCTACCAACAATACTAAAATAATTTTTTTCATAATTTAGTTTTTTTAAATTAACAATCTATTTACTATGTAAATTTATAAAATTTAAACTAAAATCTATCAATAATTCAAAATTTATTGTCAAATCATATAAATTTCAAAAAAAACCACTCAAGAAAATGAGTGGTTTTAAATAAAATTTTGAATCTAGATTACCATTTGTACAACAATCCAAATTGCGGAGTAGCAAAAATATTATTGAACAAGTTCACGTTTACATTCAAATCACTTGAATTAGATCCAGTTTCAGGGTTCACATTGTTATAGCTTAAAATATTAGCCAATTCAAATGTTGCAGCCCAATGAGAAGTAAAGAAATAGTTCATTCCTAAATCGATATTGGCATTCATTGCACTATTTGTGTTCTTATTACCATTATTAATTTCGGTCGATACAGAAGAGTATCCTAATCCAATTTCACCATAAGCATTAAAACTTTTGCTTGCACCCAATGACAAGAAATAATAACGGGCAAAAGCACCTATTCCGAAAGTATTAGTTTCTACAGTACCATTGTCTTGACCTGCTAGAGCTAAAAAACCTCCTAAAGCCCATTTGTCATCAAGCATCACACCCATTTTTGGTGTAAAAGCCCAGCTATCTTCAACATCGCCAGAACGAAAGCTAAAGGCACCTTCTACAAACTTATCTCCTTTTGAGAAACCATTGCCTGGAGCATCTTGTGCGTTTGCAACACCAAATGCGAAAATCGCAACTACTGATAAAATAATTTTTTTCATTTTTGTTTTATTTAAAGTTAGTATTGCAAATTTAGAAAATAAAAAAAGCAAGTTATAAACATTATTTTACGGTTATTAACATAGTTATGAACATATTTTTTAACAATCTCTCAAAATATAGTATAGTTTTTTATCATATTCTGTATTTAGCTACTATTTCCCAAAAACTAAAACCAACCAATTAAAAAAATATTTATACGTGGAAATCACAATAATAAATACTTTTAAGAGTTTAGAATAGGTCCCTAATCAATAAACTTAAAAATTATGAAAAAATCAATTTTGGTTATCACTTTACTGTTTGTCCTTTCATTCAGTGCAAAAGCACAATTATTACAAATTGGCGCAAAAGCTGGATTAAATTACGCTAATTTTTCAGGCACAGAAATTCAAACCGATGCCATAACAAGCTACCACGCTGGATTAATTGCAGAAATTAAACTTCTCGATAAATTTGCCATTCAGCCAGAATTGCTGTACACAACTCAAGGAGCAACTTACAATACCGCTTTAGGAGATTTCAAAAATGAGTTGGGATATATTGCTATTCCCGTTTTAGCAAAAATATATTTAAGCAAATCATTTAGCTTGGAATTAGGTCCTCAGGCTTCCTTTTTATTGAGCGAAAAAAACGATTTTGATGTCAACAATGCGAATACATTTGACTTTGCAGTCGATGCAGGATTGAGTTTTAAAATTACCAAAAACATCTTTGTACAAGGCAGATATGTTTTAGGATTGACTGAAGTATCATCCAATGCGGAGGCAAAAAATTCTGTACTTCAATTTTCGGCAGGTCTTATGTTTTAACAAAATTTAAAATAATTAGTGACTTAAAACCGTTCTTAATTGGAACGGTTTTTTTATTTTTACAAAAATATCACTATGAACATTTGCATCATCAACGGACCAAACCTCAACTTATTAGGCAAACGCGAACCCGAAATTTATGGCTCACAAACTTTTGAAGAGTATCTTGAAATCTTAAAAAGTAAATTTCCAAATGTGGAATTGACCTATTTTCAAAGTAATATCGAAGGCGAATTGATTGGCAAAATTCAGGAATTTGGTTTTTCGTATGATGGAATTATTATCAATGCCGGTGCATACACTCATACTTCAATAGGCATTGGCGATGCCATAAAAAGCATAACAACTCCTGTGGTCGAAGTGCATATTTCGAATACTTTTTCGAGAGAAAGTTTCCGTCATCAATCGTATATTTCAGGAAATGCTAAAGGTGTTATTCTGGGTTTTGGAATGAAAAGCTACGAATTGGCAATACAATCCTTCTTGTAATTCTTAAATTTCTTTATAATCTCTTTAGCATTTAAATAACAAAATTTTGTGATTGTAATTAAGTCCTACTTGTATATTTGTAGGAAAAAATTACTGTATGAAAAAATTCTACTTGACCTTGTTGCTTTTAGTTTCGTTATTTTCCTTTGCACAAATTAGAGGAACTATTACTGACAACAAAGGAATCCCGCTCTCACTCGTAACTGTTTTAGAAGAGAACACCTATAACGGAACTTCCTCGAATGAGCAAGGTAATTATGAATTGAACATCAAAAAAACGGGGAAACACACTATTGTTTTTCAATATTTGGGATTCAAAACCCAGAAAATCACGCTCACAATTGACAAATTTCCGTTTACCCAAAACATACAATTAGTCGAAGAAAACCTATCGCTTTCCGAGGTTGTTATCAACTCCAAAGACAATCCAGCCAACGCCGTAATTAAACAGGCGATTGCCAATAAAAAAGAAAATTCGGAAAAAACTGCGCGTTTCAAAGCTGATTTTTATTCCCGTGGTATTTTTAAAGTCAAAGATTTACCTAAAAAAATATTGGGACAAAAAGTAGGCGATTTAAACGGCGCAGTCGATTCAACAGGAACTGGAATTATTTATTTATCGGAAACTGTTTCGAAAATTATTTTCGAAAAACCGGATAATTTAAAAGAACGAATAATTGCTTCAAAAATAAGCGGAGACAACAAAGGCTTCAGTTACAACACGGCACGCTCCACCATTTATGATTTTTATGACAACACATTAGACTTTGGCAGTAAAATAATTTCGCCCATTGCCGATAATGCTTTCAACTATTACAAATACAAATTAGAAGGCACTTTTCAGGACGAAAACAACTTGATGATCAACAAAATTAAGGTCATTGCCAAGCGAGATGCCGAACCCGTTTTCGAAGGCTACATTTATATTGTCGAAGATTCTTGGGCAATCTACGCGGTGGATTTAGACATCAAAGGCTATCGAATGCATCAGGAATTTGTGGACGTAATGAAGTTGAAACAAAATTTTAACTACAACAAAAACAATAAAATTTGGGCAAAAAACACTCAAAGTCTTGAATTTTCTGCGGGTATTTTTGGCATAAAATTCAACGGAAAATTCTCTTATGTTTACAGTAATTATGAATTCGAAAAAGCGTTTGCCAAAAAGACTTTTACCAATGAAATTGTAAGTTTTGAAGACAATTCCAATAAAAAAGACACGATGTTTTGGAATAAAATAAGACCCATTCCCCTAACCCTCGAAGAGAATACGGATTACATAAAAAAAGATAGCGTTCACACGGTTCGAAACTCCAAAAAATATTTGGATTCCATCGACAAGAAGGACAACAAATTCAAATTTTACAGTCCAATTACCGGATATCATTGGAAAAACAGCAGCCAGAAAAAATCATTTTCTTATGATGGTTTGCTCAACTTATCATCCTTGAGTTTCAATACGGTTCAAGGTTGGAATTTGGATTCAGGGTTTTCTTTCCGAGATTGGAAAAATCAAGAAGAAAAAGGAATATCGACTTCTATAAGCACCAAGTTCAATTATGGATTTTCGGATGACAGATTGCGAGTTACAGCGAATTATTACCACCGATTCAACAATCAAAATTATGCGACCCTAACTGTTTTTGGAGGGACAAAAGTAAATCAATTCAATCCAGAAGAACCCATCACGAAATTCATAAACACAGTAAGTACCTTATTTTTCAAAGACAATTATATGAAATTGTACAATAAAGAATTTGCTGGAGCTACTTATGGTCAAGATGTGGGCAACAATTTTTATTTGAGAGGGACATTAGAGTATCAACAACGAAAACCTTTGTTCAACACCACAGATTATACCTTTATCAAAAGCGATGATGTTTACAGTTCCAATAATCCGTTGTTGCCTGACGATAATTTGACTCCCGCATTCGAACAACATCATCTTACGAAAGCTGCTGTTTTTACTAGAATAAATTTTGGAAACAAATACATTTCGAGACCCGACGGAAAATTAAATATCCGAAACTACAATTATCCCACTTTATCTTTTAGTTACGAAAACGCTTTTGCATCCAATGAAAGCAAATACGAATACCAATTGATTACGAGTCAAGTCAGATATGATTTTAATGCGGGAAACAAGGGAACTTTGGGCATAAACCTGAAAGCAGGAACTTTCATTCACGGCGATAATATTTCGTTTGTAGATTACAAACATTTCAACGGAAACAGAACACACGTAGGAACCAGCGACCGTTATTTGAACGTTTTCAACTTAATGGATTACTATTCGAACAGCACGAATAAATCCTATTTCGAAGCCCATTTGGAGCACAATGACAAAGGCTATATCATGAATAAAATTCCTTTGTTGAACAAATTGAATTCTACTTTGGTTTTGGGATTTCACGCTCTTGCCGTTCCTGACACAAAACCCTACACGGAATTTACGGTTGGATTGGACAATCTAGGTTTTGGAAAATTGAAGGTCTTTCGTTTTGATTATGTTCATTCTTTCCAAAACGGGGTTCAAGAAAACGGTGTTGTTTTTGGTTTGAAAATATTGAATGTTTTGGAGTAGATTTTTTGGATGAATTTAGCTATATTTGAGAATAAACAAACGTTGAAAAAACTTAAAAACAAACATATGGAACTGGGAATACTAAAAAATGTTGCAACAAGATTGAGATGGGGAAATGAAGCTAGAGATTTTACACCTTGGCTTGCGCAAAACATCAATGCAATAAACGAAGCTATTGGAATTGAATTAGAAGTAGAAAACATTGAAGTTCAATGTGGGCCCTATTCAGCAGACATTTTAGCGAAAGACACAGTTACAAATAAATACGTTGTTATTGAAAATCAACTAGAAAAAACTAATCACGACCATTTAGGAAAAGCAATAACTTACGCATCAGTACTTGACGCATCAACAGTTATTTGGATTGCTACAAACTTCACGGCAGAACACAAGAAAGCTTTAGATTGGTTAAATGACCACACATCAGATGAAATTTCTTTTTATGGTGTCCAAGTTGAACTTTGGCAAATTGATAATAGCAATCCAGCTGTGAAATTTAATATAATCAGCAAACCAAATTTAGCGGTTAGACAAGTCAACCGTTCTATTGCATCAGAAGATCTTTCTGAAAAAAGAAAATTTCAATTAGACTATTGGAATCGTTTTAGAGCTAAAGCAACTGAAACAAAAAAATTTGGTTCTCTACAAACTCCACGACCTCAATATTGGTACGACGTAAGTTTAGGAAAGACTTATATAAACATATCAAACTTTTGTAACACCGAGCAAAATATTGTTGGAGTAAGAGTATATATTGGAAATAAAATTGCCGACGAAATGTTACCCTATTTAGAAAGCAGAAAAGAAGAAATTGAAAACAAGTTAGGCATAAATTTACAATGGAATCCTAATCCAAATAACAAAGACAAAGTTATTTCATTAATCCATTCAACAGACTTCAATAGTGAAGAAAAAGTAAATGAATCTTTGGAATGGCTTGTAAGATATAATATTAAATTCCGAGAAGTATTTACTAAAATTATAATGGAAAAACCGATTAATTAAAAACCCAAACTACAAAGAAACATTCATAAAAATCGAGGTGAATTGAACTTTTGTTATGCTTTATGCAAAAATACTTCGGCAGGAATGCTGAAATAATTTTTAAGTTTTTGCGCCATTTTCAAAGTGATTTCACGTTTGCCTGAAAGAATGGATGAAACGTGGCCTTTACTGCCAATTATTGGCTCAAGGTCTTTTGCTTTCAAGCCCATTTCCTGCATTTTATATTTGATAACTTCTAAAGCATCAAGTTCAGGCAATTCATAATGTTTATCATCGTAATCTTTTACCAAAACCATAAGCAAGTCCAACTCGTCACTTTCTAGTGTGTTTGGTTTTGCATGGAAAATTTCCATCAATCTCATTGAAGCTTTACTGTAATCTTCTTCTGTCTTTAATACTTTCCAGTTCATCGTTATTGATTTTTATAGTTTAGGATTGCTGTATCAAAAGCAACGGTTTCCACGTTAATCTTGTCATATTCTTTATGAGTTCCAAACCAAATTACATAGCAAGCAGTTTGCAAAAAGTTTATTGAAACCACTAAGCGAAAATCATTTCCTTTAATATTGAAAACAACTCTTTCATTGTTCACAATACTTGCATTTCCATAAACTCGTTTGAGTTCATTGAAATTGTTAAAATCCAGTTTTGAAAATTCATTATACCAAATCAACAATTGAGTTTTTGCAATTGGATATTTTTCGGCATAAAATAGAATCGTTTTCTTTACAAGGATTTTCATGCGACAAATCTAATTAAAAGTTTTCATTTTGCAAACTTATTTAATTTAAAATTTGAGCTTAAAAACCATTTCAAGTGAAATTTTCAATAATAAGAAGGTTCAATATGAATTAAAACATGTCCTAATTCGGGGATTTCTGCTCGCAAAGTATCTTTTAACAAATGCGAGATGTCGTGACCTTCTCTTACCGTGATATTGGCGTTGACAACAGCGTGTAAATCAACGTGGTATTTCATTCCTGCTTTACGAATAAAACATTTTTCAGTGTAAACAATGCCATTAACCTGCAGTGAAACTTTCCTGATTTCGACAATTAAATCGTCGTATAAATTCTCGTCCATTATTTCTCCCAAAGCTGGTCGGAAAATTTTATAACTGTTATATAAAATAAATCCAGAAGCAAAAAGCGCTGCAAAATCATCGGCCGATTCGTAGCCTTTTCCAAAAAATAAGGCAATTGAAATTCCAATAAATGCCGCCACCGAAGTAATGGCATCGCTACGATGGTGCCAAGCATCTGCTCTTAGCGATGAACTATTGGCTTCTTTGCTTCGTTTCATCACTAAACGAAATGAATATTCCTTCCATAAAATGATGACTCCAAGAACAATTAACGTCCAAGGCTCAGGTAATTTGTGTGGAACTCCAATGTTGGTAATACTTTCGTGAGCAATAATGGTTGCCGAAGTAATCAGAAAACCAACTACCAAAAAAGTGATTAATGGTTCCGCTCGGCCGTGTCCATAAGGATGATTTTCATCAGCAGGTTTGTTCGAATATTTGATTCCAAATAATACTAAAAACGAAGAAAAAATATCTGTAGTTGACTCAATAGCATCTGCTGTCAAAGCATACGAATGACCAAAAAAACCAGCCAACCCTTTTATTAAAGCTAGTAATGTATTACTTGCAATACTAAAATAAGTTGCCCTAACTGCGGTTTGTTCGTGTGTCATTTTAGTTATAATAATAAACCTCAAAGGCTTTGAACTCTTTGAGGTTTAGCTTTTTTATTGAATAGAATTAGGCTCTTACAATTTTTGCTCCAATGGCTCTCAATCGTTCGTCAATTCGTTCGTAACCTCTATCGATTTGTTCTATGTTTTGAATGGTGCTCGTTCCTTTGGCAGAAAGTGCAGCAATCAACAACGAAATTCCCGCTCTAATATCTGGCGAAGACATAGTTGTAGCTTTCAGTCTTGATTTGAAATCATGACCAATTACCACAGCTCTGTGTGGGTCACAAAGAATAATTTTTGCACCCATATCAATCAATTTATCGACGAAAAACAAACGGCTTTCGAACATTTTTTGATGAATCAACACATCACCTTTGCATTGTGTTGCCACAACCAAAACAATACTCAACAAATCGGGAGTAAATCCTGGCCAAGGCGCATCTGAAATGGTAAGAATAGAACCATCAATATCGGTTTTTACTTGATAACCATCGGTATGAGCTGGAATATAAATATCATCCCCTCTTTTTTCTAAAGTGATTCCCAGTTTTCTAAAGACATTTGGAATCAATCCCAAGTTTTCCCAACTTACATCTTTAATAGTAATTTCGCTTCTGGTCATTGCCGCCAATCCAATCCAACTGCCAATTTCAATCATATCTGGAAGAATTCTATGCGTGCAACCTCCAAGACTTTCGACCCCTTCAATAGTCAATAAATTCGATCCAATACCAGAAACTTTGGCTCCCATTGCATTCATCATTTTGCACAATTGTTGCAAATAAGGTTCGCAAGCGGCATTGTAAATAGTTGTGGTTCCTTTGGCCAAAACGGCTGCCATAACAATATTAGCAGTTCCTGTCACCGATGCTTCATCGAGCAACATATCAGCTCCAACTAAACCCTCAGGAGCTTCTACTCCATAAAAATGATCTTCTCTGTTGTAACGAAATTTAGCTCCAAGATTAATAAATCCCTCAAAGTGAGTATCTAATCTTCTTCGTCCAATTTTATCGCCACCCGGTTTTGGAATATACCCTTTCCCGAAACGAGCCAAAAGTGGTCCAACAATCATAATAGAACCTCGAAGTGCTCCGCCTTCTTTCTTGAAAGCTTCGGTTTCGAGATAATTTACATTTACATCATCAGCTTGAAAAGTATAAGAACCCGCTCCATTTTTTTGGATTTTGACACCTAAATTTCCCAAAAGGGTAATCAGTTTATTAATGTCGATTATATCTGGAATATTATTGATGGTCACCTTTTCCGGAGTCAATAATATGGCACATAATATTTGCAATGCTTCGTTTTTTGCTCCTTGTGGCGTGATTTCACCTTTCAAGGTAACGCCGCCTTCTATTTTGAAAATTCCCATTTTTTTTTAAGGTTATGGGTTAGAAGTTATAAGTTATGAGTTGCCCACCGACAGACTCAAAACTTATAACTCATAACTGTTTTACAAAGGTTTTCTGTTTTGGTTTTTATGCGTAGGATTTGGCTTCCCAGTTTTGCTATTCTTGTTGCTTTGAATTTTTGGTTGTCCCGCAGGAGTAATTTTATTGGAAACGCGTTTGTTAGTTCGCAATAAATCGGTGGTGGTCAAAAGTTCCTCGGTGCTTTGTAGCATATTCAATTTTCCACCCGACAATTCGTATAAATGTTCGAAAATAACATCGTCTTTCACGGTGTCTTTATTCCAACTCAAATAGGATTTTTTCATATGATTGGCAATTACTTTTACCAAAGCATTTTTCATTTCGCCTTCCTCCCATTTATTGGCAACATCAATCATATACTTAATGTTGTTCCCATAATATCGGTATTTCGGAAAGTTTTGCGGGTATTTTAAAACATCAGGTTTCAGTTGTAAAACCTCACGAGTTGGCACAGGATAAGGAGAATCAACATCCAATTTAAAATCGGACATTATGAAGATTTGATCCCATAATTTGTGTTGAAAATCAGGCACATCGCGTAAATGAGGATTCAAACTTCCCATTACCTGAATAATGTATTTTGCGGCTTTGTTGCGCTCCTCCCTATCTTCAATAATAGTGGCTTGATCGATCAATTTTTGCAAATGACGACCATATTCCGGAATAATCAAATGAGACCGTTCCGCATTATATTCCAAATGATGAACGACATCGTTTGCAACTTCTTTTATGTATTTTGTGTTCATATTTATAGGGAAATAATACCTTTTATAGTAGAAACTTCAATGTATTTATCTATTATTTCTTGAGAATCTTTCATCATAACATCGACAGAAATGCTCGTGAATTTTCCTGTTTTGGATTTTGTTGTTTTAATAACTGCTCCCATACAATCAAAAGCTTCTTCGACACGGAGAATATTTTCCTTATCCGTAGGCACAATAAATTTATACAAATATATAGCAGGCCACGAATTGCTCAAATCCAACTCTGCTTTTAATCTTTCGTAAAATTCTCTGGCTTCTTTTTCTTTTTCTGTATCCATTCTAAAATAAAAATAAGAGCAAATATACTGTTTTGAAATTACATTTTAGAGTTTAGATTGCAGATTTTAGATTGCAGATTTTTTAAAATTAAAAATTGAAATTAGAGTTTAGGATTTTCTAAAATAAAGTAGCTGATAAGTTGGAATATTTTTTCGAAATCCCAATTACTTTAGGTAAATTTGCGCCTTATTTGGATAACGTGAACAAAGAAATAATAGTCATCATAGGCGGGCCAGGAACTGGAAAAAGCACTATCATAGATGGATTGGTAGAAAAAGGATTTTGCTGTTATCCCGAAATTTCAAGGCAAGTAACCTTAGAGGCAAAAAAACAGGGCATCGAACAATTGTTTCTTGAAAACCCTTTGCTTTTCAGCGAATTGCTATTAGAAGGAAGAAAAAACCAATTCAAAAGCGCTTTAGAAGAAACTCATAAAATAGTTTTTATTGACCGTGGCATTCCTGATGTTTTGGCTTATATGCACTACATTGGCGACAGTTATCCTGTGCATTTTGACTTGGCTTGCCGCGAAAATTTATACACAAAAATCTTTATTCTTCCTCCTTGGGAAGAAATTTATGTGAGTGACGAAGCCCGATATGAAAACTTCGAACAAGCAAAACTCATCCACAATCATCTCGTAGAAACCTATCAAAATTACGGTTACGAACTCATAGAAGTTCCAAAAGACTCGCTTGATAACAGAATTTTATTTATCTTAGATGAAATTTCTAAATAATTTAGGAGTTTTAATTGCTGAGTTTTTAATTTTTTAAAGCTAATCAACAACTTTTTTTAATGGCTGAAGCATTAGCAATCCTTCAAAAATATTGGAAACACGACAAATTTAGGTCGCCACAAGACGAAATTATCAATTC
>Ga0138256_10004975_pt1 | contig 14094 bp, 9 predicted proteins | sample KNB2016incub_MG_FD_105486 | JGI IMG/M metagenome (GOLD analysis project Ga0138256, IMG submission 105486) | Active sludge microbial communities from wastewater in Klosterneuburg, Austria - KNB2014incub_MG | ecosystem: Engineered > WWTP > Activated sludge > Unclassified | place: Austria...
GCAGCGTGTTCTCCGCGATGCCGACGTTCTCGGCCGGATCGATCCGCACCACCTCGTTGTTCGGCGTGTTCACATACCACAACCGGCCGTCGGGCCCCACCTTGATGCCCATGATGCCGGGCGCTCCCGTGGCGATGGTGCCCACTTGGGTGAACGGCGGTGCAGAGTTGAGGTCGTACACCAGGATGTCGCCGGTGGCGTTGTCCGAGACGAGCAAGCGGTCACCGATCACTTCGATGCCTGCCGGTTGGACAAGGCCCGTGGTGATCACCGGCTCCCAAGTAGCGCCGGTGATGGTCTCGTACTCCGCCATGCCTTCATGCGGCCCAAAGGTGGGAGGGGCTCCGACGGTGCCGGAGTTGATGTCCAAGCGAAGCACCCGCTGCCCGCCGAAGTCCACCACGTAAAGCCAGTTCGTACTGTGGTCGAGCACGCAGTGGCTCACCACATTGTTGTTCGGGTCTTTGGTGATGGTAAAGGCATCGAAGCGGTGGACCACACCGTCGGCATGGTCAGAGCCCCCGGGTACATGAGGGTGCTCGAAATCATACATCACGATATCGCCGAGGTTGCCGTCCACCACCCAGAAGCGGTTCAATGTTTCCGAGGCGATCCCTTGGCTGTAAGGACTTTCATGCAGCATGTCGAGGTGGCTGCCGTTGCCGCCGGAAGGCTCGCCATAGATGCTCATGTCCGAGCTCCAAAGCGTCGGACCCGTGAAGGGATCCCCGCCGTCGTGGTTGGCGTCATACACGCCGGGCGAGGTGCCGAAGTTGCCATTGTCGCTCATGGCGATGGCCGTTGGTAGGCTCATGAAGTGCCAGGCATTTCCGTCCTGCTTGTATTGATGCGTCATGTCCGTGGCACCGGCATCGAAGAAGGTGACGGTGCTTCCGCCGGAGTTCTCCGTGCCTTTGTTGATCACCCAGAGCTCATTGCGCGCGAGGTCCTGATGAAAGTCGAGATCGCGGGGCGAGCTCACTTGGTCGCTGCTGCTTCCCACGGTGGTGAAAGTGGGCGTGCTGAAGAGGTACTGGTCGATGATGTTCGGGATCGGTGCGTTGATCACCTCCTGTAATAAGGCGTGGTCGTTTCCCGGCACTTGATCCGCGGCGCCGTTCAAGTTGCTGGCCCACACGTCCAGGTCGTAGGTGCCGGTCTGCGTCGGTGTCCAAGGCGCATTGTGCTGGAAAGCATACATATCACCGGCGGCGATGTTGAGGCCCGTCATTGGCGCGACTACCGGGGTGCCGCCGTCGATGGTGTAGTTGAGGTCCATCGTGGTGATCGTGGTGGTACCGTGGTTCCGGAGCATTCCGGAAATGGTGATGGCTTGGTTCGCGAAAGCGTACTTCGGATTGCTCAGGTCGCTGAGGCCGAGGTCCAGTGCAGCTGGCAGTGCAGCTACAAAGGAGAAGGTATTGCCTGTCCCGGTGCAAACGAACTCCCCGATGAGATAGCCGTCCGCGCGCACGTTGTAGTGGATGCCGCCATCGCCCCAATCGTCCACGACGATCAAGCTGTACGTGGCACCGTCCGTGAGGCTGTACGGACCTGATGTGAATGTCTGGTTGTTGCCGTAACCCCCAGGGGCCTGGTTCTGGTCGCCGCCACCGGAGCAGCCAACGGCGGTGTTGCCCCCGGATGCGATGGTGTTGCTGCCGCAGGCGGAACCGTCAGGCACCAATTGCCAATAGCCTTCATAGCCGTAGCCATCGGTCAGGATGTCTATGGTGACCGGCACTTGGGCTTGCAACAGCCCGTTGTACAACAGCGTTCCTAATGCGAGGAGTAAAAACTTCTTCATGCGTTCGTAGTGTGCTTTATGGTTTGACTTTGTGCTGTTGTTCTGATCGAGAGGAGCGTGGTTCTTGGGCGTTGGGTCGGTGCTTGTCACATCGCCATCCCCGCCATCGGGTCCGCGCCGTGCTTGAAGATGTATTCGCTGTTGATGAGGTAAGCGCCTGTGATCACCACGACCACCTCGCCGACGAGGAGAAAGGATACCACGGCCATCCAGCCGTACATGCCGAGTTGCCATGAGGAAAGTGAAAGCGTGTCGGCCTTCAGCGCGGCAACCGAATGGCGTGATCGCCCTTGGTCAGCGATAAGGATCATCCACCCATCAGCTGATTCCCGTAAAGTGTCGCATATCCTTCGAGTCCTGTTCTTGTTGAGGAAGCAGACTGAACAACCGACGGTTCACTTCCAGTAATCGGTCGTAGTCCTCACCTTGCATGTGCTGCTTTCCAGCCTCGATGAGGTTCTTCGCTTGTAGTTGGTCATTGAACGTCTCTCGTTTGGCAACCAAATTCTGGAACCACCCAATGAGAAAGTCCGGAGACCGCATGAGAATCTGGAACTCCAACCTATGCAGTTGGGCTATGTGTTCCGTCATCTTTTGGACGCTTTTTGTGGCCATGAACACATGTTCACTGTTGATGATCTCCTGCAACTGCCTCTTCTCGATATCGTTTCCGCTTGCCTTAACAATCTTGTTAGCACTGTCTAGTACCTCGACATACTCGGCACGAAGCCGTTCTATGCGCTTTGTTGAAGTCGCTTGATGCAATTCCTGTGCGATCCTGCGCTTTCGGTCTTCGAGCTTGTATTTATTGTCTGTCACGTCATCGATGGTCAAGAGGACCGCTTCACCCTGAAGTTCCTGCACCGGGATGCTGAGTTTTGAGAGAACATCCAAGACTTCGTAGTTCTCATGCTCCATCGCTTCTGCCTTCTCTTGCTCAATCTTCTCCTCGAGCATGTCGATCTCTTCGGTAAGCGCTTTCACATCGACCGTGCGCTCCTTTGGCGTGAAGACATCTGAAAACTCCGGACCTGATGGATTCACGTAGGCGTGCACGGTCAACTCCCTTGATTCGGACACCTCGAAGGATAGGTCGATCTCAGTTCCTTTCAATAGGTCTCTTTTCAAATTCTTTGCGCTCACCAATAGGACACCCACAGATTTGTTCGAGGATGAGTGATTTGTTGATGAACCCTCAACAACCATGATCCGAACTTCGTCTTCAGTTCCATGTACCAGTGTCTTGCTGACTTCAACCGTTTTCTTCCCCTTAGCTGGAAGGATAGTGTTGCGGGCAAAGATTTGCTCCAGTTTGGTATCCCCATCCTCAAGGTTGTCCTTTACTAGGCACAGATCTTCCGGTAGCATTTGACCTGCAACGCTATACTTGCCCTGAGCGATTTGAATCGATTCAATGGCCAATGGATTGTTATGAAGATCGAGAATCTTTAGGTTGAAGGAGTTGTACGCATCCAACTGAAGCGGCAGATCTTCGCTGATCCTCGCCGACAACTGCTTTAGGCCGCTGTCGTAGCCACCATCGTCCCTCGTGATCCGATACGAAAGGCCGTTGACATCTCCTTCCACTTTGGCAGAGAACATTTCCTCCGTTTCCTGTGAAGCCTTGTTATAGGAAACTTTCAACCGCAATGCTCCTTGGATCGGTGCTGCGGTGCTTGATTCAGTTGGTTCTAAGGGCTTGTTCCCAGCATAGTAAGCTGCACCAATCACAACCGCGTTGGTAGGATCAATGTCCGTGTTCACTGGAATGCCAAGGAGTTCCTGAATGCGATTGCGCACCAATGGGATATAGGTGGAACCGCCGACCATTAGGACAAACTTTAGATCACTTGGCTGAAGCGAGTTTCTGGTGAGTATGGTCTTGAGCATTTCCGCAGTGGAGTCCACCGCAGCCTTGATCAATGACTCAAACTCGGACCGAGTCACATTGATCAACATGCTCACTTCTGCACCTGAGTCGTCAACGATCTCTACTTCTATCTCAGCAGAGGTCTTCGTTGAAAGCACCTTCTTGGCGTTCTCGGCTGCATAGAGTAGTGTTGGCCATTTTTTTATCAGTCGGCCGGATGAACTTTTTAGTTGGCTGGGCAGGTCTTCAAACCGACCACGCTTTTCAAGTGCAGGGATAATAAGTTCCTCAACGATCAAAGTATCGAGGTCCGCGCCACCTAGGTAGTTATCTCCTTCATGGTCGACGATCTTCAATTCGCCCTCTGCAATCCGCACTAGTGCGACATCGAAGGTCCCACCACCTAAATCATATACTATCCATTGGCTGTTATTGAGCTCATTGCTGGTTGTTTTGTTGGCATAGGCTAGACTTGCAGCGATTGGCTCTTGAAGAAGCACTACTTGCTTGAAGCCTGCCTCATGACCAGCTTCTTTGGTGGCGTTGGATTGCACCATGTCGAATGATGCAGGAATGGTGATGACCACAGCCTCCGGCTTCTCGCCAGTATGGATGAAGGTCTTCAATTCCTTGAGCACGAACGCTGAAAGGTCGATCGGCGTCTTTGACTGGTCAAGCGATTTGACCCTAAAGCTCTCGCTGGATCCCATTTTCCTTTTAAAGTACCCGAATACATTCTGTGGGTCCTTCTCCATGTATGGAACGGCTTGATCCCCAACCAGGACGCGGTCATTCCTGAATCCGACAAGAGAGGGCAAGGTTTCCTTGAACCCGACCGGGTTCTTGAATACTTCAACGGTCCCCTTGTTGAACTTGGCAATCGATGAATTCGTTGTACCAAGGTCAATTCCGAAATTGATCGTGCTCATGATTATTTGGCTTTGGTATTTGCTTCTACAACTACAACTCCGCGTTGAATGACCTTGGTGTATTCGCCCGTGCTATCCCGTATCACAAAGCGAATGATCGGTTTGATAACTTCGGTGACAACTAGGTCATCTGGGCTGCTCCCCGCTATTGAAGCTTCTAGGTCCACCCTTGTTTCGTTGTACGGTTGGCCAAGCGGGTCCTCAATGCGGTAGCCGAGATCTTCGAAAGCAGCCTTCATCTTTTCGACGTTGCGCTCAAGTGCTTCGTACTCAACTCGCTTCTGCAACTTGCGCTCCAGTTCGTAAAGTTGACCTAAAGCGGAGAGGAGCGGCTTTAGCTGCTCAGTGTTAGTTGACTGCTTGATCTCAATCATGGTACTATTAAATTGGTCATCAGATGGCCGCTCCGTTGAAGTCTTAGCCAGGCTTGTGAAGGCTCCAGCCTTGCGCGATTCCTTCTTTGAGAACAGGGTGTTCTGAAATGACCCGATTTGTTTGTGCACGTGTTCCCTTACCGGCGATTATGTAAGCGAGGATGGATCCCTTCAGTGCCGCAAAGGAGATCGCTAAAATAATTGCTACCACGAAAAAGCCATCCTCTACGAGACTAAGGAGGCAACATATTCCTACTGTCAATATCGCTACTATCCAGAATGTCCCGCTTGCCTTCATGTGAATTGCCTTGCAGGAAGCACAGCGTTCAATACCGATTTCCGCCCGTGAGAATTGAACAGTGCGGTGATATCGACTGATTACTCGATATATAGGTTGACTCAACTGCATTGACTTTTTAGCTTCTTTACGCTTACAGAAAAAGCACATGTTAGGATTGTATCCACGATTCTTGGCTTCTGCTGGTTTGTCAGTTGCTTGAGAAGCTGAGCGCACCTTCGACGGCTGAGCGGTCTGAGGGAGCACTACGAGTGGAGAACGCTGTTCTGAAATGATTTCTTCGATCTTAGCATAATCCTCCTTCAGCTTTTCATTTAGCGAGTGACTCTTGAACTGGAATTCCTTACACAGCAGCAAGATGTTCTTGGACATCTCGGTCTGGCCATGTTTATTATGACTGTTGATCGCGAGTGACCGCAGGCATGCAACCACTTGTGTCTGCTGCGCCCTGAATTGAGTGGGCAAGAGATTGAACAATTCCACGATATGGTGAACATTGAGCGCATTTTGGATTTCCGGAAAGCCGACCAACCTCGCTTCGCTCTGACTCTCCAACGACGTCAGTATATCCACGAGTTTTCCAACCCTCTTAAAGGCACCTGAAAGGCAAAGGTCAATATCAGCATCCTCAACCCACCTCCGCCCATCGAATAGAACCTCTACTACGGTGAGTGCGTTGCTCTCGATAGCTTGACTCAGTAATACGTTGTACTGTGTTGCAAATGGTATGCTCAAGAACGCGCGGAAGCCATCATCTTCCTCGAGCAGGTGCAGTAGCTCTTCTGGGAAATAGTCATCGGAGTAAAGGAAGTGGCGGATGTCTCCATGTGTGAGGAAGCGCAATAGTGGTTCGTTCCTATAGATCAATCGGTGATAGTTCCGCCTGACAACGTCATCAAGTTCGTCCGCGATCACCAGAACGCGGGACCTGTCCAACGGTTGGTCTTCCAGCCAACTCACTCTGCCATCATTCAGGTCAAGTTCCTGAAGTAATTTCTTCTTGGACTTCTGGATCACTTTAACGTCGAGTTGATCAGTTTCGGCATCAATCTGAAGCGCTTCAAATGGATTCAGGTAGTACTGATATCGCTCGCCGAGGTGGATAACGTATTTAGCAATCTCAAGTGCTTGTTTCGCAAGAGGGATCAATTTGGATGTAGTCAACGAAAGCTGCTTCTGAGCTTTCGCATATGTAGGGTTAATCTGCAGTGCACGGCGGTATGCATCTGTGGCATCAGCATCCTGTGAGACTTCGGAATCATTGAATAACAAGCCCAGGTTGAAATACGTCGCAGAGTCCGCTTCCATTCGGGCGGACATTCGATAAAAGGAGAGGGCCCGCCCATAGTTGTTGCCTTTGCGATACGCAATCCCAATCAGATTTAGGTCCGAACTGGTCGCCATCTCCAGTCTAATCAGCTCCTCCAATGCAGTTGCCTCCTCGGAGTAATTCTTCTGCTTGCGGTATAGATCAGCGTAATAGCGCCATAGCCATTCTGTTTCTGGCTCAATTCGCCTCGCTTGGTCCAAGGTCCTATTCGCTTCATCAAGCCGGTCAAGTTTGATGAGCATCTGCCCTAATTCACGCCAGAGCCAAGCTGATCGAGCATGCAGCTTGAGCGCTGTTTTCGACGTCTCAACACCAGCTTCATAGGCCTGGGTGTTGCGAAGGCTGCACACCAAATGCTCCCATGCGCTCAAATCCGACGCGTCGATTTCGACTACCTCACGGTATAATGGAATCGCCTCGGCGTACTTGCCACCGTTGAATAGGGCTCCAGCCTGATTTTTAGCACTCATTCTCGTCGTGCTGAGTTTTTCGACACTCTGTGAGGGCCAATTTAACTGTGATTTGTATTTCAAGTCGAAACAGAGCAGTAATCCGCATCAGAGCAATCCGTGCAAGGACCATAGCGGGAAGCCAGAGCGTTCCATTCCTTTGGACGTATGCGATTAGCGTTCTTTACTGATTGAACTCGGCCTCACTAATACCCTCGGTGTTGAGGTTGCTGCTGTCGAAGCCCGTAGTGACAACATCCAATTTAATCTCAAAGGAAGGAATCTCGTAGTTTTCGTACTCCTGTCCATTCTCGTATGAGGTGCCCTTGCTCCGAGTCCGGAAGTCAAGGATGTCCTCGCCCTTCTTATAGAGGGGGCTGGAAGCGAATTTCCCTACGCATTTGCCCGCTTCCGTTTTCTCCACCCAGCGTTTGCCATACGCTATCTTCAGGTAGTACTGGCCTTGCGGAATATTCCTGATCGAATATGTACTTTGACTCCTGACATAGACATACCGGATGCATCTATCTGTGTGGCTTTGCATCACCTTGATCACCACGTCTGTTCCACCACCAACCGTCACTCGCAGTTCGTTATCCAATTTTCTATCATAGCGCGGAGTGTAGTTGAAGCACTCAGGTGCTTCCCCATTTGAGTATGATGCAGCTTTCCAGCTGTCATCAAGTACAGGCACAGCAGGTGTTGCCTGGATCGATGATGGACCACTGGGAAATTTGATCTCGCCATTAGGCTTGTATGGTGGTGGGGACGGATACTCAGATACAGTAGGTCCTGAAAAACCGCTGTGTTCTGATGAGCTATTGCTTGCGCATGTGTTGGCCAATATGGCAACAAGAACCAGTATGCCAAAGACCATTATCCATGTTCCCATTCGACCAGTGGAATCTGATCGATCAGTGGCTTGACCCTCTGTTTGGTGTGACTGAGGAGGAGGCTGGGGTTCAGTAGTTCGATGTGAGTCAGGCGGAGGGGCAGCCGTTGAGGTGCTTCTTTGTTCAGCTAGTAGTTCCTCGATCTTGCAGTAATCCTTCTTCAATCGCTCGTTAAGCTCAGTGCTCTTGAACTGGAACTTCTTGCACAACAGCAATATGTTCTTCGAAATTTCGGACCGGCCATGCTTGTTGTGACAGTTGATCGCGAGAGACCGTATGGAGGCGACGATCTGTGTTTGCTGAGTCCTGAACTGCGCGGGCAAGAGGTTGAACAATCCGACGATACCATGGGCTTCAAGAGCATTTTGGACCTCGGCTATAGGGACCAGATACGTTTCGCTCTCCTTCTCTAACTCTGACATCACATCAACAAGGCGCCCAACCTTCTTGAAGGCGCCGCCAAGGCAGAGATCAAGGTCCGCATCCTCGACCCACCGCCGCCCATCGAACAGAACCTCGACGACGGCCAATGCTTTCTTTTCAATTGCGCGACTGAGTACCGCGTTGTACTGTGTCGCAAAGGGACGGCTCAAGAACGCCCGAAACCCATCATCCTTATCGAGCAGGTCCAATTCCTCTTCAGGGAAATAATCATCCGAATAAACGAAGTGGCGGATGTCTCCATGTGTGAGGAAGCGCAGTAGCGGTTTGTTCCGATAGATTAATCGGTGATAGTTCTGCTTGGCAACGTCATCAAGTTCTTCCTCGATGACCAGAACTCGGGACCTGCCCAACGGTTGGTCATCCAGCCAACTCACCCTGCCATCATTCAGGTCCAGTTCTTGAAGTAATTTCTTCTTGGCCTTCTGGACCACCTTAATGTCAAGTTCATCCGGACCTGGCTCGATCTGGAGCACCTCGAATGGATTCAAGTAGTATTGATATCGTTCATTACTGCGGATAACCCCTTTGGCCTGATCAAGGGCCTTTCCCGCAAGCGGCCCCAACTTGGCCTTTATCGCGGTGAGCATCCCTTTGGTGTCCTCGTCAGCCGGGTTGATCTTGATCGCTCTGCGAAAGGCATCTGCCGCGTCTACATCTTGGGAGACTTCAGAATTCTTGAATGCCAAGCCCATGTTGTAGTACAGGGCGAACGCTGGCTTCTTCTGGGCAGCCATTCGATAGAAAGCGAGGGCTTTCTCGTAGCTATTCGCGTTGTAGTAAGCGATTCCGATATGATGCAAATCCATACTGCTCACCTTCTCCAACTCTACCAACTCCTCCAAGGCTCTTGCCTCCTCGGCATATTTCTCCTGCTTCTTGTATAGCTCTGCATAATAGCGCCAGAGCCATTCGGCTTTTGGATCGATTCGCTTTGACTGGCCCAAAGCCTTTTCGGCTTCCTCAAAACGATCCATCTTGCAAAACTCGCTTCCAAGTTGGCGCCATAACCAAGCAGACCGTGTGTGAAAGCGCAGTGCGGCTTTGCACGCTTCGGCCGCTTCGTCATGCTCATTAAGTGCGCTGTGAGCTAGTACAAGCTGCTGCCAGCAATAGTGGTCGTCTGGAGTGTCCTTGAACGCTGCGCGGTACAGGGGAATCGCTTCCGAATAATTGCCAGCCTTGAAAAAGATGTCCGCTTGCTCCCTTGAAGTCATCCGAGTCCCTCACTAGGTAACCTATCCCTTAGCAAGGTTGCAATGTAAAAGTGATCCGCATAGTTCTCAATACTTCCGCAGATTCCGTCTCTGGACCCTGCGTTACCGCCTCTTGCACGATGCACCTGGATGCCCCGCTTCAGGTTCAACATATACAATCCACCATCCCTCACATCGCCATCCCCGCCATCGGGTCGGCGCCGTGCTTGAAGATGTATTCGCTGTTGATGAGGTAGGCGCCTGTGACCACCACGACCTCGCCGGCGTGCAAGCCGTCCGTAATGGCGATGCGGCCGCCCGCTTCGGCACCCGTCATCACCATGCGGTTCATGTAGGTGCCGGGCGCAGTGAGCACCCATACGCTTGCGCCTTTCCCGTCGCGGAGCACGGCATCGGTGGGTAGGGACAGGCCGCCATCCTGGTCACCGAGGAGTGTTACGACGGCGGGAAGGCCGGGCATCAGATCACCTTTCGGGTTGGGCAGGCGCAGGCGGATGCGGGTAAGGCGCGAGCCCATGGACACTTCCGGCCGCACCAGTTCGATCGGCCCCCGGAAGGAGTAGCCCGGCCGGTCCGGCAAGGTGACCTCTGCCTCGGAATGCTTGTTGATGCTTGCCGTACTATTCCACAGCACATCCGCTTCCACCCAAAGACTGCTGAGGTCCGCAATTTCCACCACTGCGCCGCCGTCCATCACCTGCCCACCTTCCAACACATCAAGTACGGTGATGATCCCGCTTGCAGGGGAAAGGATGGTGGTGTTCACCGGGATGGATGCAGCAGTGGCCAACAACGAGATCTGCGCGTTCGACATGCCCCAGAGCTTCAGCCGTTCCGCCGCAGCGTGCAGCACCAGGGTATCGGTGCTGTTGCCAACAGCCGCTTGCGCCGCCGACCGGTATTCCTGCTTGGAGAGGTTCATCACCTCGCTGTAGATGTCGAACAGAGGCTCCCCTTGCCGCACATGCTCACCGATGCTTTTGTGGTATAGCCGTTCAATGCGGCCACCCACGCGCGCCGCTACCACCGTCACGTTATCCTGGTCCAGGCCGAGCGCGCCACTGAACGCCGCACTTTGCGCCACGCCGCCCGCACGAACGGTATCCGTGGTGATGTTGCCCAACTTGATCTGCTCGTTGCTGAGCCGGACCATTCCTTCCATGTCGGCCATGCTCTTCTTCACCGGGGTGAGTTCCATGTGGCAGATGGGGCACTTGCCGGGATGATGCTCGATCACTTGCGGGTCCATCGAGCAGGTGTAGTACGTGTCCGGGTCCGCCGCCTTTTCAGGGGTGGAAGAACCGCAACCCGCCAGGAGCAGTGCCGTGAAGAGTAGAAGTTGCAGGTATCGCATCAGGGTGTGGTCTTGATGAAGCTTTCGCTGTCCATGAGGAACTGGCCGTTGGCGGCCACGCGCTCACCCGGTTTGAGGCCGCCAAGGACTTGCACGAGGCTGTCCGTGCGCATGCCGATCTGGACGCTTCGTGCGATAAAGCCCGCGTCGGCAGCGGCGAAGACGACCTGCTCCGTGCCAAGAGACACCACGGCGGAACGCGGCAACCAATCCGCATCCTTCACCTTGCGCTTGGCGATGGCGCGAACGGGCATGCCCACGGGAAGACCCAGTGTGGAGTTGTCCAGCGGAACGCGCGCCGTGAGGTTCCATTCCCCATCGCGGAAGAACGGCTCGATGGTCCCAATGCGTCCTCTTACGCTGTGTCCGCTCCCTGCGGGCGGAACGATCGTGATGCTGTCGCCGGGCGCGAGCGCATCGCTTTCCGCCGGTGGCACCTTGATCAAGGCCCAGATCTTCCGGTCATCAACGATGCTCATCAGCGTGGCGCCCTTCTCCACATAGTCGCCTTCCTTCAATGCCAATGCCGCTGTAGGCTGAATGCCGGAAGATGCGGGACCGGGGATCTCCATACCGAGGTCGATCGCGCGGCCCGTGTAGGCACTGACGATGGTGACCGTAGGGTCGATGGTGCCCTGCTCCGTGATCCGCTTCAACTGTCCCTCGGTCATTCCGAGCAGAAGCAGCTTGCTCCGTGCCGCCGCGATCAGGGAGGAATTCCCCGGGTCCTGCTTCAGGATGAACAAGAGGTTCTCCTGTGCCGTGGCCAGCTCTGGACTGTAGATCTCCGCGATGGCCTGTCCCTTGGTCACGCTTGCGAACATGGAACGCACATGCAGTTTCTGGATGCGGCCACTGACGCGCGCGGTGATGGAACCCACGGCCCGGGTGTCCCACGCCAAGAGCCCTTCGAGGTTCAGCGGGATGCTCTCCGTGCCATGCCGCAATTGCACGGTGGGCAGCTTGCTCAAGGCGTACTCGTCCGTGGAGCGGAGCAGTGGTGCGAGGACGGAATCCGGCACGGCCGGTGCATGACGACGGCCGCCATTTTTCTCTCCGCAGGCTGTGAACAGCAGAGCGGAAAGCATCAACAGAGGCAGGATCCGCTTGCTCATGGCTTTGCTGAATTGATCTGCAGCACGCGTTCCAAGCGGGCCTGTGCATTCAGGACCTCGAGCAGGCGGTCCAGCCGAGCCAGCTCGGCGGAGTAGACGGTTTCCCACGCATCGTAGTAAGTGAAGAGGTCGTCGGTCTGCTGTGCATAGCCCAAGCGCACGGCGGAGAGGTTGCGCTGCGCGCCCGGGATGATCACGTCCGCATAGAGATCCAACTGGACGCGACCTGCCTTCAATTCGGCTAGGAGCTGATGCGCCGCGCCCATCAATTCATTCCGTTTCATTTCCTTTTCCGCACGGAGGGCCTGGCCACGGAGCTCGAAGCCGGTGGCGCGGGCCTTGGCGGAACGTGTGGACCACGGCAAAGGCAGGCTCACCATGCCCATCAGGTTGAACATATCGTAGGATCCACCGAAGCCGATCATGTGGTCATAGCGCACACCAAACTCCGGCTTGAGGTCTGTCCGTGCCAGGTCCGCTTGTGCGCCCATGATATCGATGCGCCGGTCGATCGCACGCAGGTCGCTGCGGTCGGCATTGAACGTCGCGGTGTCCATCGGCAGGCTTGCGTAATCCTGAAGGGTGTAGGCGGTATCGATGGTGAACACCTGCATCGGGTCGCGGGCCATCATGGTGTTCAATGCGATCCGTTGCTGGTCGATCCCGGCGGAGACCACGGCGATCATGCGGTCGGCCTCGCCCACGGCAGCGGTGGCCTTGTAGTAGGCACCGAGGGCACTGCTTCCGTCGCGGTAGCGTTGTTCAGCATTCACCATCATGGCTTGTAGCAATGCCTTGTCCTTGCGCAGCACCTCGAGCTTCTTCAGCCCCACGAGCCATGCGTTGTAGCTGTATTCGGCCTGTGCTTTCAGGTCGGCCAAGGTGCTCACGCTGTCTTCGCGCCCCACGGATGCCAAGCGGCCCATGTAGTCCGCATTCGCGTTCAGCTGGCCGGCCTTGGGGAACATCTGCTGGATGGAGAACATGTAGCTGCCCATGCCTTTCATTCCATTCGCACCCTCATGCCACGTGGAGGCATCATAGGGTGTCATGTTGAATCCGGTGCCGAACTGCGTGGGCATCCAGTTGCGTGCGCCCTGCGCTTCCGCGTCCATGGCCTTGATATCCGCGTCCGCCATCAGCAGGGCCGGATGGTGCACGGTGATGCTGTCGAGCACCATGCCGATACTCATCGTCTGTGCAGAGGCATGCCATGCGAGGAGGCACAGCCACGGGAGGAGGATATATCGCGCTCTGTCCATGTTCATTGCGCTTCGATGATCTCGATCTTTCCGTTGCGTTTCAGTTCCCGCTCCTTGGTCATCTCGAAAACAATGGGCGTCACCAGGAGCACATAGATGGAGGAGGTGAGCGTGCCGCCGATCAACGGCACCACGATCGGCAGCATCACGTCGGAACCCGCGCCGGTGGCCCACAGGATGGGGATGAGGCCGAAGAGCGCCACTGACACGGTCATCAGTTTCGGACGCAGGCGCTTGGCCGCGCCGTCGAAGACGTACTGCCGCAGATCTTCATTGGTGATGGTGTCGCTGCTGTTGCCTTTCTTCTTCACCAGTTCCACCATCGCCTCGTTGAGGTAGATCGTCATGATCATCGCCGTTTCCACCGCCATGCCGAAGAGCGCGATGAAGCCCACCGCCACCGCCACCGACAGGTTGATGCCATAGAAGTAGACCATGAAGACCCCGCCGATCAGCGCGAAGGGCACGGTGATCAAGGTGATCAGCGCTTCCTTCACCGAGCGGTAGGTGAAGTAGAGCACCAGGATGATGATGAGGATCACGATGGGCAGCACGAGCTTGAGCGTCCGGTCCGCGTGGATCTGGTTCTGCCATTGGCCGCTCCACTCCATGAAGTAGCCCTTGGGCAAAGGGTTGTGCAGCGCGGCGATCCGTTGCTCCGCCTCGTTGACGGTGCTGCCCATGTCGCGTCCGCGCACATTGAACAACACCATGCCGCGCAGCATCGCGTTCTCCGAGTTGATCATCGAAGGGCC
>Ga0138256_10004978_pt1 | contig 14091 bp, 7 predicted proteins | sample KNB2016incub_MG_FD_105486 | JGI IMG/M metagenome (GOLD analysis project Ga0138256, IMG submission 105486) | Active sludge microbial communities from wastewater in Klosterneuburg, Austria - KNB2014incub_MG | ecosystem: Engineered > WWTP > Activated sludge > Unclassified | place: Austria...
AGAATAAGAATAAGCATCCTGGTAGGCCAGCTTCAAATGCACGGAAAAAGTTGTCCGGTGCAACCTGTTACTGAAATAGAATTACTTGAAGCACTCAGGACTGTCTATGAAATTGATGATGATTGGCTCAAGTTTGAATTGCACAATTTACTTTCTGCGATGTACATGAATGCAGCTAATTTCGGATCTGCAGCCATGCATGCAATGACCGCGATAGACCTGGCGGAAAAACTGGGAAGAAATAATCTCTATGTTAAAGCCGGAGGGTGGTATAATCTGGGATATATTTTATATCACTCACGGGAGTATGCCGCGTCTATCAAGGCCTCTTCGATGGCATTGAATTTGCCGGCAGTCGATGCACTCAGTCAGGAGGATACACTTGATGTAGGTTATAGAATGAATGCCCTCAACACAATTGGTCTATGCTATGAAAACCTTGGAATGCATGATTCAGCGTTTTGGGCATTCGATCAGGCTATGACTATAGCACAATTTCAGCAAAATGCTTTTTGGAAAGGAGTCATCACCGGAAACAAAGGTGATGTATATTATAAACTGGGCCGCTATGATTCAGCAGAAGTTATGTTAACTTATGACTATCATCAAAGTCTTGCCGCCGGACAATTTGACAATGCAGGCAATTCACTGCAATGGCTTGCACGTATTGAATTGAACAAAGGTAATGCGGATACAGCACTGCGTATGTTACGGGAAGCCATGCAACATTTACGACGTATTCCACATGCGGATTATAAAGTGAATGCACTATATGGATATACGCAGGTTTTCTCACGCATGGGAAAAGCTGATAGCATGAATGCATACATGCATCAATATCTCACTTTGCATGATTCCATCGAAAAGGCAGCGAACGAAAACCGGCTCGACGTGGTGCGCATACGTATGGAAAACCAGGCCGGAGTAAATCGGGTCATAACCCTCAGCAAAGAAAAGAAGAGGATCACCCTGATCCGTAATTTTAGTATCGCTCTTATAGTACTATTAGCATTGACAGGATATATGATCCTCAATCGCCAGAAGTTGAAACTCAAATTGCGGCAACAAGAAGCCCAGGAAGCGAAGAGAATTGCTGAACAGGATGCAGCTCAAGCCCGCGAGCAACTTGAAGTATTTACAAACCATCTGATGGCGAAAACGAGTTTAGTCGAAAACCTCCAGGAGCAGCTTATGAAGCGAGAACTGGACGAAGAACAAATACTTCGCATCTCAGAGCTTTCCCAGCATACCATCCTGACAGATGTGGACTGGGAGAAATTCAGGAGTATGTTTGAAAAAGTCTACCCTGGTTTCTTTCATGCATTGAAACAACAATCTTCTGATATCACCCTTGCTGAGTTACGCATGGCTGCACTTTGCAAACTACAAGTGCCATCCAAGGAGGCCGCTAATCTGCTAGGTATATCTCCTAATAGTGTCAACAAGACAAGACAGCGTTTAAGGTCCAGGTTAGGGCTTGATGTGAATGAAGATCTAGAGGTTTATTTCGCTAAAGCCATGAGCCCCACGGCTTGAAAGCTGTGGCAATTCAATTCCTGGCTTGGGAGCCGCTTAACATCAAGACAGTATTGATGGCTGCGCCATCAATAAACGCTCTACCCTCTATGCCCTCTGCTCTATGCCCTCTGCTCCTGTCCTCTTTTTGTCGCCACCTTGTCCCTCCATTGTCCCCTTATTTTCTTGCATGTAGACATCCTCTGGACATAGATTTGAAGTGTGCTCAATCGTACTTCAATTAAGATCTTAAAGGCTAACAAACTCGTAATTATGTTCATGCTACTCATGGTTTTGCTGGTCATACTAGCCTGGTGGGTAGCGGATACACTGATTGAACATCTTGATCAAAACATGCCCGGACTATAAATTTTCCTTCTTATGAAACAATCCATGTTTTTCTTCTTTTTGCTTTGCATTGCTTCTATCCTCAATGCTCAATCGGTAGGAATAGGAACCGAAACTCCCGATGCAAGCGCAGCGATGGACATATCAAGTACCACGCAGGGTATGCTCATACCGCGTATGAACACGGCACAACGGGAGATGATCTCAAGCCCTGCAGCAGGTCTGCTGGTGTATGATATCACGACAAATACTTTTTGGTTTAGGGATAACACTGCATGGACTGAACTTGTGGCTGGAGGTGAAACAGAGGTGCATAGGAATGGACCGGATATGATTTACATGGGTATGACAGATAGCGTTGGGATAGGCACCCAAACGCCACAATTTAAATTACAGGTGAAAACAGGAACCAATCAGTATGGCATTTCTCATACAAATGGTGATGTGGACCTGGCCTCCTGGATATCAGGTTCAGGAGGTGAGATCGGTACAAAGAGCAATCATCCTTTCAAACTTTTTTCGAATGATGGATTGAATCAGTTTGTTCTGATGCCAAACGGCAATGTTGGTCTTGGCTTGAGTTCCTCTGATTTCCCTTTATCCTTTGCTGCAACTACCGGGGACAAGATCTCATTCGTTGGTGGACTGAATGGGAATCACTATGGCATTGGGGTAGCACCATCTTTGTTACAGATTCATACGGCTGTATCTAATTCGGACATTGGTTTTGGATATGGAAGCAGTACGAGCTTTACAGAATTGATGCGTATTAAGGGAAATGGGAATGTTGGTATAGGTATTTCCCAACCCCTCAATAAGCTCGACATCGTCCTTGGTCAGCGTACAGGAGCTGATCATCCTGAAGGGCTGGCGCTATACCTTACCGCTCCCATGTCACCAATGAGTACGGGAGTTGAGTTCAGACATCACAATGGAGGTGCTGGAATAGGATTTGGATTGAATGGAATTTTTGCAGTCGGGAACGGTGTGAGTGGAGACCTCAAATTTCATGCAAAGGGTCCGGATGGAATGTTGGGCTTTCATACCGCTGGTGCTGAAAGAGTGAGAATAATGGAAAACGGAAATGTTGGAATTGACGTTTTTCCGACCAATAAAGTTGACATTCATTCGGGAACACCAAGAACTGGAGAGCACGGCTCAGGTCTTCCGTTGTATATCACAGGCGATATCGGATCCGCAACAAATGGATTTGAAATAAGGCATAACAATTCTTTTGAGGGGATTGGTCTAGGTTATAATACAGTGTATGCCACTGGTTATAGTGCAAACCAAACTCTTGGATTGGCTTCGAGAGGTACTGGGTCTCTGTTATTTACCACCAATAATATCACCAGGGCATGGATTACTGGAGAAGGGAGAATGGGTATTGGAGTCAGCGATCCTCAGGCAACATTGGTAGTTGCCCGTGGATCAGCAGCTGAGGGTACAGCCCAATTTATCGGGACCCAGGCTAGTTCGCATTTCAATTTTTCCACAGAAGAAAGCACATTTATCCGGGGAGGGAAATTTGGGTCGCATGTACTGCTTAACGATTTGGGGGGTCTGGGAAATGTTGGCATTGGAACAAATAATCCTGTTCAGAAGCTTCATGTTGCTGGGAAGGCTTACATCCGCGATAGTATTGGAATTGGTATTTCACCACCGCATGCCCAATTGCAACTATCTAGTACAACAGGAAACAGAAAAATGGTAATGTATGAAGTGGCTAATAATGATCATCAGTTTTTCGGGTTTGGTATTAATGCGGATGGTGCCATGCGCTACCAAACCCCGCTTGATGTGAATGACCATGTTTTTTATAGCGGGGCTTCGACTGCCGCAAGTAATGAACTCTTTCGCATCAAAGGGAATGGAAATGTTGGGATTGGAGTAGCGCCAACTAATTTGTTAGACGTTCAACTTGGAACCACACGATCAGGGACACATCCGGTTAATCTTCCTTTCTATGTCACAGGGGATATTGGTGCTGATACGATGGGAGTGGAAATAAGTCATAACAATGGTACGCAGGGAATAGGCATAGGGTATAACACCATTTATGCTTCTGGATCAGTGACCAATCAGGATATTCAATTAGCAGCAAAAGGCGCAGGTGGAAATGTGCGGTTTAAAACGAATGATATCGAGAGAATGAGAATTGAAGCAGGTGGCAATGTAAATGTGGCGGGTTCATTGGAAATTGGATACGTGAGGGTGCAAACACCATTTACAAATTTTAATGGTCTTTCAGAGTTATTACTTACATGTGATTGTCCTGTTGGTACCGTTGTGGTAAGTGGTGGGCACATACTAAATGATAGTGGTATAGATGTTATCGCAAGTTATCCAAATACATACACATCCTGGCTCGTCAAAGTGTATAATACAAATCTTGATGTAAGGCAGTTGAGTGTATTGGCAATCTGTGCCCGCTTAGCAAATTAGATGTTTACTTACTAACGATCACCACCTCTCCTGCATCCGATTCCTACCCATCCATTGTCTTATACGAAAGATAAAACGTCCTCACTTGTCCATCTTTTAATTTCGGGGTATCAAACATTCTAGTTACCGGATGGTGTTATTCACAGGGAGCTATTTTGGCAACAAACGTGGCTCCATCTTCCGGATTAAGCAAGCTTGTGGCATTGAAACCTGGCAGGAGTTTGACATAACCTTCAGATTGGAATATGACATCTGCTTCCTCGTCTATTTTTGCGGTGCTATTGATGTGGTCCAATGCCGAATATCGCCAATCACCCCAACCGATATAATCAATGATTGAATACGTTAATGGGCATTGTACGCAGGATTGAAGACAACCCGCATCTTCGATATAATCCCACATATCCTCGAGGCTATTGACAGACCAGCAATCACATGTTATGTCATCGATAATTGGCTCCATAATAGTTCCAGTACCTTCTGCATGGTCGGCATCAAAGAGATGACCATATTCGTGTGCCATAAGACGTGCATAAAAATTGAAAACCTCCGGGTTGCTTTCTAACAAACAATACGTTTCGTCACATATATTGCCGGGAGCATATCCCGCAACCCCGGAGCCCTCGTCACTATAGAGATTGCCGCCCGTCCACAGGTGTCCGATGTCCGGAATGCCAAAATAGGAATTGGCCCAAGCTTGAAATGCATCAACTAATTCATCTATTTCGAGTGATGCCCCCCATGGATTATCATTAACATTTTCGGATGTCACCATGAAAAAATCATACACCCAGAAATCGAGATCAAAATCATCATAAAGAGGTTCCATAATGTTCATCACTGTAAGGTTGTAAGTGAGCATGGAATCTGTATCCATATTAAAATCACTATACATCCGGTTATCTGTGCAAAAAGCTACTTCTAGTTCAAGACAAGAGAATGTCCTGCGTGAACCAGGAATTTCTGAGGGTGTTTTGATGGTATTATTATATGGATTTACGATGTCAAATGTGACAGGAGGTGTTTTGCAAATACCTTCCGTTGTCGTTCTTTGATCCTCAGGCCTGAACAAGATCAGCCAATCCGGGTCGGCATCCGGCAGAAAATGAGACGCCGGTTGTAAGAAATAGACATCTTCTTTTTCGCGCAGCATGCCAATGATCATGGTGGGGGTAATAGTCAACCGGGATTCGATGCCGGTGGTTTCGCTGATCGCCTTATATGTGATACAGGTCCTGTCAAATTGCAGAGGTACGTATTCCCCATTGGAGATCGTAGTGCCGCGGGTTTCCGGCCGAATCATATTATTTTCTTCAAGCCGCCACGAAAACGCTTTTTCACCCAGTACAAGTTGTATCCGATCCGAGCCGGAATCACTTGTGATAAATCGATGCAAGGATTTTCCATCCAATGCATACACTTCGCAGGCAGAAAAATATTCATTCAACTGCTGCATCCTGCTCTGGATGGGAGTACCCGTGAAGACCTGGGCAAACATTCCGGAGGAGCCGAACAAACAGAGGGAAAGGAGTATCGTTTTCATTTGTTCATCGTTTTAACTGACCAACTACCTGAATTCGCTCCAACTTTCAATGCATCGATCTGCTCTTGTAGCTGAATCACATATAAAGTGAGTTCTTCCACTTTTTCCAATAATTTCCTGTTCATTTCACCCAGTTCAAATCCATCCTTTTCAACCTCAGCGGCTTTAGGAATATTAGGCAAATGATTGTTTGTGTCTATAAATGATTTGAGTTCATGTAAGGGCTTCAAGTTGTATTCGTCAGCGAAAACATAATCAGGCCAGTTTCCTGACAGTTCAACTTTCAGTTCTTCGCAGATGACTTTGCCATTCACGGTCAGCATATAATCGTCAGCGTCCTCATCAAACCCTCCGATAGCTACCTGAGTTCCATTCAGCAGGATAGGGCCATCGCCAACAGTTACATTTAAATGATATGGGGTCTGTGCTATGTATGATTTGTAAAGACCATTATAATAGAAACCAATATTGGGGTTAATGCCATCGAGGCGCAGCACTTCACCAACGCCGTCATGTTTTATTGTTGTATGACTCCCAATATTGAGTGCTCCCCCTTCATTCTGCAAATAGAGTGTGGTCGTACTGGCACCATTACGGGCCATAATTTCATTATTATCAAATATTACATTGGTACTGGCAGGTTCGCCAAGCATCAGATAGCCATTTCCAACAAACGGATCCGGGTCAGCATCCTGGCCACCTTCTATATGAAGTTTTGTAGTGGGTGGAAAGGTACCAATGCCTACATTTCCGGCCTGATCTACCATGACACGATCAGTTCCATTCATCCGGAAGATCAAATCACCGGAAGTATTACCACTATTTGTTCCCATTCGCAGATTGTTGGCATCTTGCAGTTCAATAAATGTCTTTTTGACACCCGGGTTACTTCCTTCAAGGATTGTGTTGTAAAACTGAATAGTGGAGTTATCATCTCCATATGTTGAATGGAGTGCAATAGCATCTGTGTTGTCGGCTGAACGAATATGCAATTGCCCTACAGGGTTAAAATCTACTTGATTCATGTTGATACCGGTACGTCCAACACTATTAACGAGCAGGTCTTTGTTCCCGGTGCCATTTGCACTCAGGCTGATATAGTTAGGGCCATCTGCATCCACGGTATACATCATTTCCGCGAGGTAACTCCCGTCTCGAATAAATCGTAACCCACCTTTTTTCTCATCTTCATGAGTCATTTTGAAATTGACTGTTGGTGCATAGGGGATGCCCACGATAGTGCCAGGATGAGCAACCATGATTGATCCTCCTTCAACATGCAACTTCCTTTCCGGATCAGCAATTCCGATACCCACATCGCCAGTGCTGTCAATCAACATGTTGGTGTTACCGTTCATCCGGACAATAAACTCTCCTCCGGTATTTCCTGAATTGGTTCCAATCCGCACATTATTTCCTGAGAGTTGCATGAAACCTTTATTGACACCTGCACTTTGCAACTGGAGTATCGCAGTAGGATTATTGATGGTGATCGATCCATTTTCTGTCAGCATATTTCCTACGAGGTGGAATTTTGAGGCCGGAGTTCCGGTCCCTATGCCCACATTACCTGTAAGGTTGCTAAACTGATCATCGCCCACTGTAGTCCAGCTGGTCGGCCCGCCTCCACCGCCAGCGATCTCATCAGCGCGTGCAATTCGCTTCCATATGGCTCCATCATAGAAGTATATGCCTGAAACCCAGAATAGGCCAACCGCGTCGGTCTGGTACACCAGTAAGCCTGCAATCGGGGTTGAGATTGCAGTTCGTTGGGCGTAGGTCATGCGCGGGAATAAAAATCCTTTAGTAGTGCTGGCAACATCAAGAATTGAACTGATATGTGGGGCGGCAGATGTTCCTATACCAACACCTCCCGTGTTGCTATTATACTGATCATTACCTGTACTTGTCCAGGTTGTAGCCGGGATTTCATCTTTTCTGGCAATGCGTCTCCAGGATCCACTTGCACCCACTTGTTCAAAAACATAAAACCCTGGTGTGGTGATGGCTGGTGGGCCCTGCGAATCAGTCTGGTAAACGAGCAATCCGAAGGCAGGGCTTGAGATTGCTGTACGTTGTGCTCCGGTCATACGTGGAATCAGCATTCCTTTATTTGTACTGGTGAGGTCCAGAAGGGATGATGCATCTGGTGTGGTGGTCCCAATACCTGTGTTGTTCTGGCTATGGACCATTAATGCTGTAAGAGCAAACAGGGAAATCAGAAGGTAGATTTTCATCGTGATTACATTTTATAATTTTGAAAAATGTGTGTCATGGTATCTTATTTGAAGTTCAATTGAGGTACTGGGGTGTTAGCGTTTGATTAGGTTAAATCATTTTTTCAGCAAGGCGACTTCTTCCTGCAGTTGCCTGATCTTTTCTTCCTGCTCCTGGATGGCTTTGATCAGCACCGGGATCAGGTCAGAATAATATACGCCGAGTCTGGTTTCACCTCCTGCTTCTGGCTCGCTGTTTACTGATGGCGTGCGTTCCGGATTGGAGACCACTTCCGGTATGACCGTTTCTAATTCTTGGGCAATGAGGCCGAGTTTGGTACCTCTTTCCGGCTTGTCTTTCCATGTGAAACTGACAGGACGCAATTTCATTATGTCTTCCAGACCATAGCTTAAAGTTTGAATATTGGTCTTATCCCTTTTATCAGAAGTATTGACGATGCCGCTGGTTGCGAATACATCATCCCATCTCCTTGTGTTAGTGCCTAAATCCCTGTTATCATCTACTGCTGGGACAAGGTTACTTGTGAACTCAATAGAAATAGTAGCCCATTTTCCAAAAGTCTGTTCATCCATTCGGATCTTGTCCTCATTGAAGACATGTATCCGTTCCAATGGGGATGAAATACCAAATCCGACATTGCCAGTGCTGTAGTAAATATTATTTCCATTCTGTACCCATGGCTGAGCAGGACTGTTAACAGGCAGCCAGCCACCAGCACTATACTGGAGAAATTGGCCCGCAACAGGCGTAGTGTTCATCACATTAAAGCCCCGTAGTTGATTGGCATTCCATAAGGCCGTCGTATTCTGGGCTGATATGGTATTTCCAGCTATGGTCACTCCTGTCCCTGCAACGTAGTTCTGCCCATTGTCTGTGCCGGGAGCCCATGTTCCGCCATCCCATTTGAGCACTTGCCCGGTTGACGGTGAAGCAGGCGATACGTTGAGGCCTTGCAAAAAATTTGCATTCCACATCGCCTGTGTATTTGTGGCAGATAGGGTATTGCCATTGATATCAATACCGGTTCCTTCGACATAATTTTGAGTTGGTATGTTCACAGAACCACCATTTGTCAAAGACAGCACCTGACCATTGATGGACAATGTTTGAATTTCATTGGTTGGATTATGATCATCATCCCCAGTATTGTGAATGACATCTGCGATGAAAGCTATGCCCTCACCGGCGGAGTACTCCTGGTAGTTGTCTGAAGCAGGGGCCCAGGAATTTCCATTCCATTTCAACACGTCTCCGTTTGAAGCGCCTTGTTTGGCAATAGTCAACGGTGCAGATAATGTTCCATTACCGGTAAGCTCGGGTTCCGTTTCAATTGTTTGTGTACCCCAATTATCACCACCGGACCCGGTAGGTAAGGTGACTGCATTGCCATTGGATATGGCCAGTTGATTGCCATTGACAGTCAGCGTTTGTTCATCCTGATCATTTTCCGGAAACCACTCATTGCCATTGGCATCCAACAGGCTATTGGCCTGGTGTGCGTACAAAGCGTAAGGCACACTCTGCAAGGCTGTATTGCCAAATGGTGAAAAGTTTTGACCACCAGTGGGATCCAGTTCAACTCGAACAACAACTTCACCACTTTTCCAATTGGTGGTTTCAAAATTTCCCTGCGTTACATTGCCTGCACCAATCACAAGATTGATTCCACCCAAAGCATTGGATACCGTTTGCTGTGTTTCCTGATAATAGACCTGACCCCCATTCTGATTTTCAATGGTGAAGCGAAAGCGGACAGCTGCATTTAGCATAGGATCACCGCTTCCGTCACGGAGGACTGCCTGGTATTGGAAGCCTTGCGGTGCCTGTGCATTGAGCAGTAGAGTCGAAAACAGGAAAAAGATTTGAAGTAGTGATTTCATCTATCAGGGAGTTTAGATTTTAACAATGGTTTTGGAGTAAAAAGATGAAGGAGTGTATTGAATACTCAGCAAATACAATCCGGGTTGCAAATGATTCAGATCGAGGGTGTGACGACCTGAAAGGTTACAGGGTTCAGTCATTTCAATCTGACCAAGGATATTGATCAATTGAATTTGATAGCATGCCGTCATATCGAGCCCTGTGATATCGACTTTGTCATGGGTCGGGTTAGGTGAAAAATTGATTTGAAGGTTTGTCCCGTTTTCATTCGTGCTGACGGTGATGTCAATGGCGTCTGGTTGCTGGAATCCTTCTGTAACCCAATGTTCTTCCATTCCGGAGTAAGAAGTAAATGGCTCCCCAATAGAGTAGGAGAGATACACCGATCCGTTGTAAGCGATTCCTCCTCCGGAACTGATCAGGGACAGGTCTGGAGATTGAGCTATAGTGAGGTGGTATGATATGGCAAGCAAGAGGACAGAAATACATTTTTGAGGTATCATATAGTTTGTTTTTTTTCGAGCGTGGATGAGATAGAATCCAGTTCGATTACCAATTGCAGTATATGCCTGTACTTTGGTTCAGCATTCAGATAAGGACTGAGAATAGGAGCTACATAGTGGGGTTGTGCTATGGTCCCATTTCGTTTAATGGGCAGATATATAAATTGTAGCCACTGCCAGATATCTATGATATTGTTTTCATGGTAATTCTTTAACCATCCCGGGGTTTCGGTCGACCAGACACCAGCTTTTTTCATCGCGTTTTCAATGTGTTCAATCTGGACATGTATTGAGTTCGGATGTTGGGCCATGCATAAATGATTTCAACTCAAACTTATTTTGATTTTACTACGAGGATCGCGGGAAACCAACTTATGGTATGCTTTTGGCCTTAAATGGATATATTGAATTAGAAAACGGTTTCAGGGTATCTATACCGCTTGTCCAGATGAGTGAATGGTGTTGTGTGATGATGTAACGGGTAGCCTTGAGCAGTCAACTTATATACTTTTGTACATGCTGTCTATGCTCTGGAGATATCATCAATGGATTTGGATCCTCGTGTTCCTGGGTCATGGATATCCGGTATTGGCACAGCAACTTTCCTTCCGCTATCTGGGTAAGGACCAGGGTTTAAATAGCCTTGCCTCATGGAATTGTGCTATTGATCATCATGGTTTTTTATGGATAGCATCATCGGATGGATTGGTGCGATTCAACGGTAAGGAAACATCGTATTATGTACAGCAATCCCATCCGGAAATGCCGGCTGACCAAATTGGATTTATCTTTTGTGACAGCCGCAATCGTATTTGGGTATGTTTTAATAATGGACTCGTACGGATTGATGAAAATCGTCAGTTCAAACGGCAGATCTTTTTGGAAGAGAAACCAGCTATCAATACTAACGCTTGCATTGAAGATCATGAAGGGACTATGTATGCTTTAACGACTGAAGGTGTGTTTTCCAGCAGGAAGGGTGAAGAGAAATGGGAATCTCAACCCTGGCTGGACAGTCTGGTAGCCGGCAGAAGATTTAGGGACATTCGAAGGTTTGATCAGGATCATTATCTCATAGTTTTTCCAACTTCAGGTGTGATGTTGGTCAATATGAAGGAACGAAAGCAGGAAGTTTTTGTCCCTGTCGCAGGAGTTAATTGTGCAACGCGTTTTGATGATAAGAGTATCCTCATCGGTAAGCATGGCGCATTTGAATTGCTACATGTTTCACTTGACAATCCCACTGTCCAACGAAAGATCCAGCCACCACCTTTCTTTTTGTTGAATAGCTTTCATGAGCAAATTAACTATATAGTGAAGGGGGTGGATCAAAAAATCTATATGACTACCTCTGGAGCGGGGGTGGTGAGCCTTGACAGTTCTTTGACGCACTACACGCACTATGCACATGATCCGGTCGATCCTTCAACGATCATAAGTAACAGTTTACGGTACATAGTAACCGATTCCGCCGGAAGTTTGATGATTACCTCTTTGGATGGGGTCAATTTTACCAATGTGCATAATTCATCTGTCGAATATGTTAATTATCTTAAGTTGGAGGATGGGGAGATCATTGATAAACGTGTGATCAGTATTGCCGAGGACAGGTATAAGAAACTGTGGCTTTGTACTACAGACAATGTCTACATCTATGATCATGAGAGGAATAGCACAAAACGCATTATTATTCCATCGAGTGCCCACCTGAAATCAGAAATATTGGCACCAATATATGTTGAATGCGACCAATTCGATAATCTTTGGGTAGCGCTTCGCCACGAAGGGATTGCTATTTTTTTTCCGGATGGGACATTTAGAAAGTTTATTTCTGCAAAGGATTATCCCGGATTTGGAAACTCGATCAATGATACCAGGGTCATTCGAGAAGGGAATGATGGTTATATGTATCTGGGGACAGAAAAGGGTTTGTTTAGGATGAGCCATGATGGGTTTGCCCTGGATACATTTGCTGATCATCCGGCTTTAGCACCTTTAAGGGCCGAAAGGATCGTTGACATATATCCTATTCCAAAAGGAATTTGGATTTCTTCCTCCCCGGGTGGTGCAGCCTGGCATTATTCATTTACCGATAGGAAGTTGAAATCCTTTGACCACAAAAATGGATTGCCGACCAATCGGGTCTATAGAATCACAGGAGACCGGCAGGGGAATTTATACGTTGGCTCCAATAATGGATTATCCATCATCTCAGCGGATGACCGTATCCGCAATCTTACGAAAGGGCAAGGACTGATCAGTCCACGCATTGAATCTAACGAAACAGCTGATGATGGATCCGTATGGATGACTAATAATTACAATTTGCTCAAGTATACTCCACAAGATGGCAGGATCAGTAAACTTGGAAGCAGGCAGGGACTCACGAAAGTCAATTTCGCCATTATGGGCTCCGTCAAATTGTCTTCAGGCAATTTGGTTTTTGGAGCCAATAAGGGCTTTATCATCGTGGATCCGAAGACCGTTCTTTTTGGAAAAGACTCTTTGAAGATTTTTGTTTTTTACCAGGACCCTCAAGGAAGAGAAATGGAATGTGTGCCAGGGAAAAAACTCAACTTCAACTATAATGAGCAAAACATCCACTTTTCTTTTGCCGTCAATGATCTGATCATGGCGGACCAGATGTTGTTCAAGTACCAATTGACAAAAAATGACGAAGGGCCCTGGTCAAATCCTTCCTTAAATGCTTCTGCGGATTTCAATCTTGACCCTGGTTCATATTCATTGAACGTACAGGCATATGATGGCCATACCTGGTTTGAACTGGAATCACCTATTCATTTTCACATCAAGGCACCCTGGTGGAGACAGAGGTGGTTTATTATCCTCATGGGCTTATTGATGGCATTTGTAGTATGGACTTTTGTACACGGACGCTTTCAAAAGATAAGAAGGGAATTATTGGTCACGCGGCAGATCGCCGACCTGGAAGCAAAGGCACTGCGCGCCCAAATGAATCCACATTTTGTATTCAACAGTCTTAATGCAATTCAGGAATGCATCGTCACCGGAAAAGTGGAGGAGGCGTATGCCTACTTATCCCAGTTTGCGAGATTGCTTCGATTGGTCCTTGAGCATTCAGATATGGCAGATGTGTCTCTTCACGATGAAATTGAAGTACTTTCCTTGTTTGTTTCCCTCGAAAAACTCAGGTTCAGGAATGATATGCAATACACTTTAAAAGTGGAGGAGGATCTTGATGATGAAGAAATCAGGATTCCCCCCATGTTGATCCAACCTCATCTTGAGAATGCCATCTGGCATGGGTTGCGGAATAAATATGGGGAGAAACAACTTTCCTTGTCTATTGCAGAGACCATTCCTGGTTATCTTGAAGTAGTAGTGGAAGACAATGGAGTTGGACGCGTAAAGGCGGCTGCTCTCCGTCAGGACAGGCTCGGTGATCATAAACATAAATCTATTGGTAAGCAATTATCCGGCAACAGACTCGAGTTGTTAAGAAAAAATTATCCGCGATCGAGCATGGAGATCATTGACCTCTATGATGGGCAAGGGTTAGCTTCAGGCACCAGAGTGATATTAGTGATTCCAATATCGGAGATCAAAACTGAAAACAAGAATAAGCAATGATACGGA
>Ga0138256_10004980_pt1 | contig 14085 bp, 14 predicted proteins | sample KNB2016incub_MG_FD_105486 | JGI IMG/M metagenome (GOLD analysis project Ga0138256, IMG submission 105486) | Active sludge microbial communities from wastewater in Klosterneuburg, Austria - KNB2014incub_MG | ecosystem: Engineered > WWTP > Activated sludge > Unclassified | place: Austria...
GGAGCCGTCATGCAAGTAGTTGATGTTTCGCTTGCCCACGCAGGATGCCAACAGGGCCATCACGGCGAAGGCGATCACGGTCTTCGTCAACTTCATTCAACGTTCTTTTATGAGGGAATGGCCACTATGGTGGAAAATGACTTGATCGGGAATACGCCGTTCACGCCCGTGTTCCGGGAAGGTCCAAATATACGTGCAGCATCCCACCGGGGTTGCATCCGGACCCAAGGTAGGACATGGTGATCGAGCCTTTGGAACTCCTTCTTTTACGATCATTCATCAGCGGCCTCGACCAAGGGAGCTATGCCATGCGCGCACCATGGGTGCGCCGGACGCCCCCTTGCCAGAGTCCGCCACGAAAGCGGGCGGGAGGGATGGACCGGGAAACAAAAAACCGCCGGGAACTCTCGCTATTGCTAAAGTTCCGGCGGTCCTTGCGTAGCCCGTAGGGATCTCGCCAGTGAAATGAACCGCAACGACTTGAAACAATCCGAAGCGGACGAACCTCTCTGGCCGTCAGGGGAACGTTTCGCGGTCAAAGGCGATTTCTATATGGACCTAAGAAGAGGGGGAATGCCCTCCTTTTCATGCGTTTCGGGCGACAATCGGGCATTCTCCCGCTCCAAGGCAGACCAAATCTTTGCATCAGCATAAAACAACGTCATGAAGCATTACACAGAACGGAATGTAAAAGTACAGGGTAAACTTGAAAGAGGGTCAATCCAGCTATACCTCGTCTTCAACTTTGGCTACAAGCAGGCAAGGTTTGGGAGGGATGGTCAGATCCAGAATACCTATCACCCCGTGAAGATCTCCACAGGACAAAAAGTCCATCCATCCAATTGGCAGGATGGGGACTTTACCGCCACTTTCAGAAGAAGGGATGCAGCAACAGCGAACAAGATCACCGCGACGATCGAGCATCAGCGCCAGAAGCTCTTCTCTGCATATAAGGCCCTCTTAGAAAAGCATGACCACCTCCCATCACCTCAAGAGATCCTTGACCAATTAAGAGTAAGCAAGATTCAAGTAACGAAAATACGCCTTGGCGACTACATCATGCAGCACGCAGATTCGGACATTTGTCCGAACCCAGGGTCTAAGAAGAAGTTCCGCACGCTGGCTAAACTCGTAGGGGCACTGGAATCCACACGAAGGGCAGGCGCATTCCGAGAACACGCGCACGGCAGAGGTGATATCTATCTACATTCCTTCGCTGAAGCGGACTGGCTGGATTTCGAGACCATGCTACGCCGTGCTACATGCTATATCGGCCATGCCTATGATCGCTTTGGTGTTGAGGGCATAAGCTTCAAGAGCGGATCTGAGAGCAGCGCTTATGCCATGAACACTGTCGAGAAGTATCAGAAAAACCTTCTAACCATTCTACGCACTGCGCGTAGGCAGAAGAAGACGGTTTCAGTAGACCTCGACATGCTGGAAAAGGTCAAGTACCACATTGTGCGAAAGGAATACCTCAACGCCTATGAAATCAACACTCTGCTCAACGCAAAGCTGGACAACCCAGCCTTGGACAACGTTCGGCGGTTATTTCTACTGCAATTATTCACTGGAGTGCGTGTTGGTGATCTACGCAGTCTGTTACAGAAGCCGATCGTCGTCGTGAAAGGGAATGAGAGATTCTTCTATGCCATCAAACTCGTTGCGTCGAAAACGTCAACGAGGATCTGCATACCTCTTTTCGCGCCAGCACTCCAAATCCTGCGTGAAGACAAGCCAATCTGGGTAAGTCAGCAGCGCCAGAATGTGTATTTGAAGGAGATATGCCGTCGGGTTGGTATCAACCGAACGGAATGCGTTAAGATCGTCCGTGCTGATGGACGTACAGAACTAAATGAGGTACTCCTCTACAGCCAAATTTCAACACACACCGCGAGGAGATCGGTGAAGACAGTCCTTGAAGGCCATCCACTATTCTGTTCCCGACGCATAGTGGCAGCGTTCATGGGCCATTCCGTGAACGATGGAGCAGCCGACAATAGCTACTTCTGTTTAAATGAGGAGCAGTATGGCGAGGCTCTGTTGGAGCAGGTGGCCCTCAAGGCCAAGAAGCTGCCCTTCGCGCTAATCCCAGAGGTCCCAGCAAGCGAGAATGACATTTAACACTCGGCAACAGGATGAAATCGCCAATTATCATCACCCATCTGGGGGCACTGAAGAAACATTTCCAGCGCTCGCTCCGTATTATCCAGAACCAGAGGTGGCAACCACATTTGAACGCAGTTCTCGCCAAAGGGTTACAGTGAAGACACCAATTCCGAAATTTTCCAAATGGAAGACCAACAAACCCATCTGAACAGAGGCAACGCGCCATGTTCTTTCGCACCGTTCGAGCCAGACGCGGGCCAAGGCTGATGAACGCACCACACCAAATTATATAGTTCAAAACCTCGCTTAATTATAGATCATAGAAACATGCACCTTCACTTTTTCACTTTCGATGTCAACCGATTTCAATCCACTCAAACGTATAGTCGAGCAAATTTCCGACGAGGCTAAACGTCAGCGCCTTATTGTGAAGTGGACGGACGAGAGCATTGATGTGCTGGACAGGCAAGCCACACAAGTGATGCTAGCCAATCTTTTGAAGCGATCCGATAACCCCCAGCCGACTCCAAAATACAGATCTGAGGATTCCCTCCTCACCAGTAAAGAGGCATGCCGCTACCTCGGAATTGGAATGACGACGTTCATTGACTGGAAAGCCGCAGGAATAGTTCAGATAGCTGACCAAGTCATGAACAGGCACCTATTCAGCCAAATTCACCTTGATAACGTCCGCAATATTCCCGCTGAAAAAAAGAACACGGTGCTCACCGACTATAGAAGCAATAAAGGGCCATCACTAAGAGAAAAAAAGGCTCTTAAGTACCAATTGAGGACCCACACACTGAAACGAAAGGTGGCCTGAAGAACTGAACTAAAAAAAGCAAACCAACTAAACCAAAAAGAAGATGACAAAACCCGTAAACACAAAAACAGCTCTTTCCCGCCGCCTGACAACTGCATTGCGCGTGCTGGCTGAGAACACTCTAGAAATGAGAAACGCAGCCATAAGCAGCAAGATGGATTGGGTCGGGCGCTATCAACTTTACGCTGAAGGCGGTATAAAAACTTGCGTGTATCACCAAGCACAATACCACAACAAATGGCACGAAGTGGATTACGGCAATTGTACGACTCCCATTGAGGACCAAATAGGATCTGGAACAAACCTCCCCGCCGTCATGTTTGACAGTAGGATTAGGAAGCAGATTTTCGAATCTTGGATTAGTTTCATCGTGGAATGAACTGAATAGCGCTTACGGGCGGGGGATGAAGCTCCCCCGTCTGTTAAAGCTGGACTATCAATCTTTTGGTTTCAATAACAAAGAATTCAGAAATTGTTGATAACTTTTTTTCACGACATAACTATTTGTATTTCAATTTGTTACGAAATTGTTTCTATTTTTCCTTAGCCAATCATTTTGATATTTGCTTTTCCCATTCTATTTTTAGATCAGCGAATAGCTATATCGTATAAGATGTTCTTCTTACATATATTCTTAATTATTCCTTACTTCTACTTTGATCTCCATATTCCCAAAGGAAAAACTTCCTCTCTTATCCCGTAGATTCAGTAGTGATAGTTGGCATCTGACGATACGTCTTAAACAGGTGGTCAGTTGCGACGACCTGTTAGCTCAAGCCATCGAGATAGCAGATAGCACCCCTTCCTTCGCTTTCCTTGCTCTGGAGCATTGGATTGAGGACGAAGGCTACAAGGAAAAGAAGAGAAAGTATCAAGACGAGGAGGACTATTGGCCACACTTCCATCTTGTGATAATTGCCTCCGAGGCCGAGGTGGAATTAGTGGAAAAGGCATTGGTTGAAACATTTAATATTCTGCCGTATCGTGAAGCCATACAGGACCTAGTTCATGCCAAGGCGTTGTTTGGCTGGGTGTATGCTGGCTATTTCGCAAAGTTCAGGGAAACGATTTTCTATTTCAAAAAGAACGAGCAGATTCTTGAACCTCATATAGTTCAGGCCACAACCTTAACTACTGATTTCCATATAACTACAAGGATAGAACGAAACTTCAACGTATGGCGCTTGAGCCAAAAAAGGGCAGTGAGCGAAAGGAAGGGAAGTGGAATGCAATGGATAGGTATTCGGATTCCTCTTCGTTCCAGTGCTGCTAGAGCCATTCGCCCTCCTTAGCTGCTTCTGCAAGAGGAGGCCATGGCCTGTTAGGCATCCAAGTGTGACCTTCCCCATTATGAAAAAGAAGAATTTTCTTTTCCTCATAACGTGGCCCAAGCTACAGCACGCAATTCCCGCCTGAAGCGGGCCAAGAAATGTGGTCCTTTCAGCTTTTCTGACAGCCAACCTAAGGCTAGCAGATGAGATGATTTACCCCCCTCACCGATGCGTTGCATGCGTAGATCCAAGCCTCTCCCTTATAGTAGGGGGCTATTCCTCCGTTACAAGAATGAAGAAATGGTCGCGACCTAAGCTGGCGGGTGTTACACTCGTGTTCAACCTTGCACAAAACGGCCACTTGGATGACCTCCGTAGTGGTATACGATTGTACCTGACGCAGTTTTACCCGCAGGGGGTGGCATTACGAATGAGTGCAGTAATTAACTTCAACTATCACTATTCGCGCGACCATCAGCCGAAATTCATTCTATTAACCGCAGATGGTTCCACCTTCACGGAGGCCATACTTCTCGACCTATACGCGAGGATGTCCCAACAACGTAAGCAGATACACACTTCAGTCGCCACCTATGCTGTTCGACTGGAAGGCAATGTCGATGTCAATGAATTGCAGGCACTGTGCTGGCACTACTTCTGGCTCGATGGCTTATTTCAAAGATTCGGTGGAGGAGATAATGAGTGGTATCAGTTGAATTGAGAGAAACTTAAGGACAGGCTACTCCATCCGCGATCGCACAAAATTCTCTGTTTCCTTGTCCATAAAATGGATGTAGCACCCTTTCATGCCTCGTGTAAACAGTACCCTGTACGTATTCTTCACGAGGTCCAAAAACTGCTCACGTGACCGCTTAACCATGAAGTCTTGCGATTCTGAAGGATCGCCCACCCAATTCTGATCGAAGCGATAGAGGAGATCCTTTCCGACAATGATTCCTACGTAGTCAAATTCGAATCCTTGCGCTGTGTATATGCACCCTATCTGCTTCACACCTTGCGGGTCATAGGCCCATAAGGTAGACTCAGGTACGCCTTCTAGACGAACACGCTGATTGGTCCTCCGTTGATCACGAGGCTTAGCGTTCCATGGTCGTTGGAATGAACCAATGGTTACGTCATTGACCAAAGTTCCATCCGCATTGGGGTCAGACCACTTCCAACAAAAGCCAGCGGTCATTCTTGCCGAAGCTCCCGTGGCTGCCTTCGCAATTATAGCATCTTCCAGCTCTTGAGGCGAATTGAACAGCTTGACTTCAAAAGGGTCATTCTTGTTCCAAATGACGTTAGCCGTGCGTCGAACCTCAAGTGTATTATCAACCCAGTTGATGAACGCATCCGATCCATTGCAACGAAACTGCGCCTCTAGCTCGAATTCATGGACTTTCGCACCCAGTCGCTGGGCGGCTTCATGGATGTATGTGGATGAACCGATTTCTCCAGGCCGAACGACCTGCTTATCGTCAATGAAAAACACCGTGACACGAGCGGCCCTCATTAGTTCATCCACTTGGGGAACTGTTGAGCGGAATTCCGCCTTGGTGAAACGTGTATTGCTGTTCTCGCGGATGCGATGTGCTTCATCACAGACGATCACGTCGACCTCGTTTGGCTGAACCTGATGTGGCATGAACTGGTTGAAGTATTTGAAGAAAGTATCGTCCGCGATGACATGCTTCAAGGTCTCCGTGAAAGCCTTTGAGCCAGTTGCATGATGGGCTGAGTAATTCTCACGGAGCATGTCAGCCACGAGATTCAGAGCGATCACGCTCTTGCCCGATCCTGGCCCTCCATGAACGATAACGACGCTCTTCTGGACGCGGTGAAGCCCCTTCCTCAAAATCGCGAAGACCGTATCGTAAACCACTTTCTGCTCATCTAGGAGAACATAGATCGGTTCGCCTTTGATCAACCCTGCTACATGTTGCATCAATTTAGGGTTCGGGCGGTAGCGCGATGTCTCAATCGTATGGAGCAGTTCAACACCACCTCCCTGTCCCAACTTTCCTTGTAGATAGGAAGAGAGGGTGTCGACATCATCTGTGGTGAACAGCGGAAAGCTGCCAATGACCTCGTCGAACTTCGAAGCAAGCAGAGGATCATCGTGAACTGGACGGTAATTGTGCAGGTAGCTACACCCAGACAGGCCGATCGGATTGTCTCCTTCATAGAAGGCTGTATGAGAACGAGAGAGATAATCGCAATAGCCGCCAACCTGTGCAGAAGGGTGAAGCTTTTCCTTTTGTGAACCGCCCACGCGCGTTACAACTTCGTTCGCACCATCTGACGCGCTGACCTTGTCCCACTGCTTGAGTTCCACCACAACAGCATTGGGCTTTGAGGCACGATCATGACCACTGATCATGCAGTCAAGTCTTTTGGAGGACAATGGCAGTTGATATTCAAGCAGTATGCCGTGGTCGGTGAGGTCGCCGTGAACGATAACATCCTTCAGCGCACGTAAGGAATTATGCCAAGACCGAACTTCCGCTTCCTGCGGTCTCCAACGTAGCTTCGTGAAGAAAGCTTCCGCCAGCTTGCCCGCGATCTGGTTCTGAACGGTGTCTTGAATGAACTGTTTGGAAGTGCCTGAGTAAATGATCATAGTGCATCATATTTTGTTGCAGACCCCTTGGCCTTCTCGATGGGATACTTCAACCCATTTGCTTGAACCTTTTCCAAAACGATCGAGGGGATATCGAACCCGTAGTGTTCTGCGATCAATAGTGAAAAGCAAAATACATCAGCCAGTTCTTCTTTGACCTTATCGACATCACCCGCATCCGCTGATTTCCAAAGGAAAATTTCCTGTAGCTCAGCCGCTTCGATGCTTAACGCAGCAGCAAGGTCCTTGGGATTATGGAATTGCTTCCAATCGCGCTCATCTCTGAACTTCAAGAGCGCATCCATTACGGGTTGCAGGTCTGTCATTTCTTCGCTGTGTTCAATTGTTCGGCGAGCTTGTACTCATCGTTGTACGGCAAGTGGAGCTGCTCAAGCATCTCAGGAAGTGCCAGCTTCCAACTGATGTAGTAATAAGCCAGAAGATGGTATCCAGAAAACTCCTTATTCGGAACATGGTGCAAGCGGTATCCCTTGTGATCTGGACGAATACCTTGCGTGCCAAGCATCGCGATCTCGAGCGCAGTTTCTTTGATCTTTGAAGCAGGCTTGTCACTGAAGTATTGCAAAGCATCCACCATGAACATGACCACGGCCATGTTCAATCCAAGCGCCTTCTGGCTTTCTTGGAATGTGTCCATCTCCCTTTCCCGCTCTGGATCATGGCGATGCGCGTCCAGCGGATCCTCTTCGATCGCAGAAACTTGATCCTCCAGCGATTCTGGGAATTTCGATTCAGGTGACTCAGGGATCAGCTCAAAGTATTTGTCCAACTCAAGATCTTTTGCCCAATTCGCAACAAGTTCAAACTCCTCGCCTCCAGCAGTGTCAACCCTGTATTCCTTGAACTCATCATAAAATTTTTGAGCCAGCTTCAATTCGGCAGGTGATGGTTTGAATGAGAAGGTCAGATCGACTCCGTAAAGTTCATGGAACTGCTTTGCGAGGAGCAGGTTATAGGTTTTGCTTTTTGACAGGATCACGGCAGGCGTTAACTCCACGATCGCTGGATCCGTTGTAGCATGAACGGCTTCGCTCATCAACGCTAAGAGAGACTGGAATTGATACGGTCGCATATCGGGATGGTCCGCATGGATCAGCTCCTCGATAAAAAGATCGATGGGCGCATTATAGATCTGCCGTGCAAGTCCTTCCTGAAGAGCCGTTAGGTAGCTGGAAAGGCTATCCGCCTGATAGCCCATCTTGTTGAGCTTAGTGACGTGCTTTTCCAATGATCGAATGAAAGCTTCACGCTGCTTTTTGCGCACTGTGAACAGCATGTTGTGGCCTTCCCTTCGCGCCTCAGCGATCAGCTTCAGATGGAACAATTCGTGTAGTTGCAAATGCTCGACATTTGGGTAAGTCGGTTTGAACTTTATGAGATGGAATGGCCGTCCATGGTTCTCCGCAACCTCAAGCTTGGCTGCCGTTGGGATTTCGCTATCCTCTTCAAATTGCACGGGCTTACCCAACTCCAACTCCATCTGCTTGGCGAACTTGCGGACCTCATCAGCACCGCGTCCTTGTTTCACCACGAGATCCGCGATCTCTGAAGCTTGAACGAAGCATCGTTTCGACATTTCGTCGCGCTTGGGAATGAGCTTCAGAGCTTGAATGGCCGAATAGAATGCCGAAGCTAGATCGCCTTGTTGTTCACTCAAAACCGACAAGCCGTAGTGGGTATTCGGATAAGAGTCGTTAATGCTCAACGCGCGTTGGAACCATTCCTCCGCCTCATCGAATTTCCGCAACTGCATGAGATTTGCAGCGGTGTTATTTGCTGCGATGTAGTCTTGGGGGTCAATTACGAGCGCCTGCTCGTAGTACTTCATGGCAGTAGGAATATCCCTCTTGAACTTGGCCCAGATGTTTCCCATCATGACTATTGCGAAGCTGTTTTCGGGATTCCAGCGTAGAGCATCTATCAGATAGTCAATCGCTTGGTCCTGCATACCTTGTTCCGAGGCTATTTGGCCTAGCAACCGATGTACTTCGGAGTTGAACGGACTGCGCGAAGCCAGTGCTTGGAGGAGAGGTTTCGCTTGTTCGAAATCCCCGTTTTCACAAAATGATACTGCCTTCTTAAAATCTCGCTCATCCGTTGACGCTTGATCCATGTTCACGGACACTTCTAGCATCCCGTCAATGATCTTGACCATGGGTACCACTCCTCCTAGGGAATAGAAGTTGCGAACCTCACGGATCAAGACATCCTCTCCAGCGCCCTTGGCATTTGGAAAAAGCTCATAGAGGAACTCCGATATTGGAAGGAATATTTTCATGCCAGGAAAGTTGCAGGCCAAATGAATCAATGACCCTTAAGCGATGGCGAACTTAGCTAGCATGTGCTATACACTTTGGACGGTGAGTTGAACGACACCTGATCAACAAGTTCACGCCGCAACCTGTAGAGCAATTCAAGCTAGAGAAAGGCGCTGGATGTCAATCTTTGATATGACTCCCACCCAAGCAGTAGCAAAGGTTCCATCGGATCCAAGTACCACTATTGCCATACCATTTAGTTCATGTTGAGATTGGAGCAAGCATTCCCTTGCGGTTTGAATATCCTGCTGTGAAGGCTGTGGTTGATCCTGAGGATGGGTGTGCCATTCGCCGATAAAGTGAAGTCCCTTTCTAAACTGCTCCAGTATGACTTTCCGCTGATAGGCAAGTGAGGGACGAAAGGCGAAACGAGATCTGGAATCAAATCGTGAAGGTGTAGTGGCTCGCTCAACCGTGATCAATTGAGGATTGAACCGTGCGAAGAGCATGCCTCCAGCCTCCTTTGACGTTGGTGTCGCTTGCCTATACTTCTCTAACAGCATTGCCACCTCAGACGTAAATCGTAAGACCGTACCGTTTGGCAACGCAAAGTCCTGCATGGTGGGAAAGGATGTTGAAGCGTTCTTTCATTTTAGGAACATAGCGGGCACGTTTCTGCTGGTGGCATGGCTTGTTCATGCACGGAACCGAAGGGCATCGCTGAAAGGCGCTCCGACCACCCATTCATGGGTGCTACACTGTGCAACTCAAAGCGTGTGCGCGCACCCAGCCAAGTGCGAAGATCGGATGAGCTTTCTCGTCCAAGTAGGACATCTACTGCATGGGCAGCCGCCATAGCTGCGGTTGGTACCATGTCGATTGGACCGTATGGTTGGTAAATACCAGCGCAACTGGGTTCCTTCTGAGGTTCGACTTCACGGGGATCAACGACCGCCTTAGCAAAGTGTCCACTTGTAGAGAAGTAGCAATTCAAACATGCACCCTTCGTAGGACTGATGTAAAATGAATGGCCCGCAACAGCGAAGGATTCGAGCCAAGTGAAAAGCAAGGGGGGGGCACCATGCGTGTACGTTCGCCAATAGTTCAGCTTATATTCAAGAGGCCAGTCTCCAGTTGCTGAAATCAAAATGTCAGCTTCCTTCAGCACTTGAGGATGATCACGCATGACCACCTCGGCTTTCTTGGCCAGAGCTTTCACTTCAACTTGCGGGTTCTCGATTCCAAAGGCTGTTTTCAGAGCCTCCGCCTTATTACGGCCTATGTAAGCCCCCCCAAGCACATGGCGACCAGCGTTCTCCCATCCCAGCGCCTCTGCATCAATTAGTGTGAGCCGTCCAACGCTAGCACGTGCAAGCATTTGTGCTAGGTATCCTCCTAACGATCCGCATCCGACGAGCACCACCCTCTTGTTTGAGAGGTCAAACCCATCGCCTGATCGTTTTACCACAGTTTGAGTTGTCACAGAGCGAAGTAGGATGCGCTGGATCAGTGGCGAATCCCTTTCAATTAAGCCCCATGGGACTTCACTCTGGCTCCTGAAGCCATTTCTGGGTGGAGAATCGCCAGTGCCCTGCACGCCTATTGCGGCATCCACCTTCTCGCCTGAAACAAGAATTCGCAGTGGAAGGACGAGGTAACTTGAACGTGTTTTAACGTGATTTTTTAGCTTGGCAGCCAACGCATGATCCTTATCGTCGAGCAGAGCATGCAAGGTTTTAAGATTGGAAGGGAAATCGATCGGAAGCATTTCATGGCCGATGTCGATACGACAGATTCTTTTTGCTTCGTCGAACGGCCTACCTGTGTTAGCACACCAACGGTCAACCACTTCCTTTTCATCACCGAGGACAATCTCCCTATTGTTCTTTCGGCACCACGGTTCTTCAGGCAGTCCATCTTTGCAAAGCAACACTGCGTCTGGTGGCCTTGGATCTGAAGCCCAATAACTGTTGAACTCCTCCGCGAAATCGCGAAAAGAGGGATTCTCCAGAAGATCGCGTGCATCGCAAAGTGCTCCCTGTACAAGGGGAACGGCCTGTTCGATACCATGGACTGCATTGGTGGAACTAAGACATAATTTACCACTGCGTTCCACGTGCGGCACCTTTCCCCAGAAGTCTTCTGGGTTCTTCACTAAAATGACAGGGTCCTGCAATGGGAAGTCCTCGGGTAGGCATAGAAGGATAGCAACATGACCAGAACCGACCTCCAGGTCCATTTCCCACGCTTGAGGATAAGACAGAATTTTTGCGGACCTAGCTTGTCTATGTTCCGCAGCAATCCACTGGGCGACCATTTCTGAGGCCCGTTCGTACTTTTTCAGGAACAGGCTGGGCATTATGCGTGCCTTGAAACCGTATTTTTTTCAAAGGGTTTGCTTGGGGCCACATTCGCAATTGAGCCTGAATCGTCATCGCTGTCGAAGTCAACAAAGAAGCCGTCGGTCTGAAAGATCCAGTCCCACGCCTCACGAGCACCCTTCTTTGTGCATTGAGGATCCTCCGTGATGGCTAAGCGGTCCAGTGCTTCACCGACACGCAATCTAAGCCCCAGCATGCTCGGATCAGTGGCGGACTTGGTGAGGGCATCTTGCGGTGCTTGCTGAGCGCGGTTCGACACGATCAAGGATGATGACAGTCGAACTCGCATGTTCTTCAACAGACCATGCAATGCCTCATCATCCCGCTCGAAGGATGTATTCAAGCATTCCTCAGCCAGCATGGTCAATTTTAGACCGCTGGGCATTTCCCATTCATCCCCACGACTCTTCGCAAACCGCTTCAACAAGCGGACCAGTCGGCGTAGTTGTTTTCCACTATCATCTCGAATACCATTGAGCGCTTGAACTCTCCCATTGAACCAATTGTAGATCAAAGTCGGATCTGAAAGCTTCCATTCATTACCCTTCGCCGCGAGTTCTTGTCTTCCCGATGTGGTTCCGTCGTCTATCCTGCGAAAACATGGAATGTCCACGTGGTACCCTTCGTCGTAGTAGACGCGGACGCAGTTGTGAAGAACCTCGGGCTGTTGCTTGAACCTCCCGTACTGTAGTGCCTCGCAAACCTTCCTTTGCAGTTCGATAGGTTCGAGTTCACGTTTACCACTCTTTGTGCTTTCCACGAGTTCCGAGGCATCAAACCAAACACCGTCATCAATATCGTAGTTCATGTCAGCGGCTTTAATGGCGGTCCAGAGAGCCACTGACCCTTGTGGTATGAAATGATCTCCGTCAAGCGTATAAGTGTCCCCAAGGCTCGCGACCAAGCGGTTGCGGTTCGTCTGCCTTCGATCAATCAAATCCTTACGGGCCGCATCAGAGATGCGAACTTTTTCTTTCTGGTATGCTCTTATCTGTTTGTCATAGTTGAACATGGCGGTGTGTTGTTAGAATTATCGTTCGCTGAGAACTTCGGCGTACTTCTCCCAGTCAACAGCGGGTACCGTGCCAACTTGTTGAAGGCGTCCGAGCAATCTGAAGAGAAAGTGCATTAGCGCCGTCTCCTTGTTACTTAACATGACCCCTCCATCGCTGCTAAAGGTGTCGAAAGCACATCCATTCATGGCCAATCCGCAATTCAGTTCGGCCTTGTCCACAAAAGGCTTCAAAGAGGACGCAACACCTTGAACCGTTTGCAACTTCGCCGTGGCTTCAAGCCCAATGATCCCTGCAATGATATTAATGGGAGCCTTCTTCGGCACCACATGGCCATTGCTGTTATACGGCACAGAAGTAACAGTCATGTTGCGCACTGAGGCAGCCTTCTCGCTCGCGTACTTTATCGTTGACCCATTGAGCGCCTGCTTCACTTCGAAGACTGCATAGACCGCTTCCGCTGGAACATATACAAAGCCCTTTTGGTCGAGAAGTGTTGGGGTGAAGTGTCGATCGAAAACTACAACATCGATTGCATGGCTTGTCTTCCCATTGCTATCAATGATAACCGCCGAGTCCACGGTGTATCTCTGTGGCAAGTAGCGTCTCAAGGTATCAATCACTGCGCGCTCTGACACTTCACCTATACGACCTGGATGCGAGATGCTAAAACGTGCCCGCCCAAGCTCGGCACTCAGAACACTCTGATCACGAACAAAGCCTCGCCTTAGAAATTCTCGGCTCTGAGTTGTTGAAAAGGGCTTCGATTTGGCTGCCATGAAATTCGTCGCTTGATCTTTTCCAAGTCTATCGCAAAAAACACAGTATTCCTAGGGGTGTTGATAACCCCCAGAGCCATTCCCCTTCATAGCTATGTATCCGATGGTAGAAGGTTAGAGTCCAGAAATCTCCGAAATTGCAATACAACACATGGTTGGCCAACACTGGCATTGACAGGCCGCCGAAACAAAGGGATAACTATCGGATTGTCCTTAATTAGGCGCTTGATCAAAGCCCTTGATCAGGGCCATGGAATAAGCCGTATCGAAAATAAGCCCCCAAAAGAGGTCTCCGTCTTATGCGTCCCAGACCCGCTCATATTTTTCGGCCCAGTTTTTTCGGGTTCGGATGCAACCCATCATAGCTTGGGAAGGAGAGCGGTCACAACTGCTGCATGCTTTCGTCGATGTCGACGCTGAATTCCCCTACCGAGATCCAGCTTTCTTTAACGAAAGTGTTCTGGGCTAGACCAAATGCGGTCAGAAACGGCGTTCTGGGTATTTCACCAAATCCGAACAGGACCCTTTCATGAATCTGACACCCTATAAGTGGGGGGGTGTCTCAACCCACCTTATCTCTCCCACTCAACACACTTTTGGCACCCAATTATGGCGACTTTCGGGCGACACACTGGTTCAAAAACAAGAAACCCGCTCATTTTGAGCAGGTTTCTGATCCGCATTGTAGCCCGTAGGGGAATCGAACCCCTGTTTCATCCGTGAAAGGGACGCGTCCTAACCCCTAGACGAACGGGCCATGATGTCAATCCCGAAGAGCTTGTTCAATTCTTAGGGGGCGCAAAAATA
>Ga0138256_10004981_pt1 | contig 14085 bp, 11 predicted proteins | sample KNB2016incub_MG_FD_105486 | JGI IMG/M metagenome (GOLD analysis project Ga0138256, IMG submission 105486) | Active sludge microbial communities from wastewater in Klosterneuburg, Austria - KNB2014incub_MG | ecosystem: Engineered > WWTP > Activated sludge > Unclassified | place: Austria...
GCCTTGGCCAGTTGGTAGCGTAGATATCAGTCCTGCAGTGTGCGCAACTCGGCCAGCGTCTTGTCCTTGGCCAGCAGCACGTACTGGTAGACCCAGCCGACACCGGTGGCGTCGGGGCCCAGCGAGGGTGACACGCCCTTGGGCAGGCGGCTGGACGCGAAGTTCAGGTACTCGAGCACCCGGCTGCGTGCCCAGTAGATGTCGGTGCCGTCCTCGAAGATGACGTAGACGAACGAGGCACCGAAGAACGAGAAGCCGCGCACCACCTTCGACTTCGGCACCGCCAGCATTGCCGTGGTGAGTGGGTAGGTCACCTGGTCTTCGACGACCTGTGGTGCCTGGCCCGGATACTCGGTGTAGACGATGACCTGCACGTCCGACAGGTCGGGCAGGGCGTCGAGCGGTGTCTTCATCACGGCAACGACTCCGCCGATGACGACAAACAGGGTGGCGAGCAGGACGAGGAACGGGTTCTTGCCCGACCACTGGATGATTTTGGCCAGCATGGTGTCCCCTGCTCAGTGGCCGCTGTGCGAGCCGCTGGCCGCAGAAGGTGCCGGTGCTGGCTTGGGTGCTGGTGGCGCGTTGCCGCTACCCGGGACCGCTGAGATGGCGGTCACCACGTACTCGCCGGGCTGCCGCTCCACGAACTCGAAGTTCACGGCCTGCCCGGGCCGCAGCCCTTGCAGCAGCGCCGTGTTCGCGGCCTTGAACTCCATGGTCATGGCCGGCCACTTCAGGGTCGCGACGGGGCCATGGTTGAGGCTCAGGGTGCCGGTCTTCGGGTCGATGCTGTCGACGGTGCCTGTGGCCTTGTGGCCGACTTTGGCCGGTGCAGGCACAGCGGGTGCAACGGGGGCAACGGGGGCAGACGGCGCCGCGCCCGATGCCGCAGCTTCGGTTCCCTTTGGGGCATTGCCGTGCCCCGAGTGCCCACTGAGGCCTCCGACGGCTGCCTTTAGGTTGCTCTCGGCGTCGATCAGGAAGTTGGCGGCCACGACGACCTGCTCACCGTCGCTCACGCCCTTGATGACTTCGACGAAGTTCTCGCCGCGGCCGCCCAGTTCGACCTCACGCGGCTCGAACCTCCCTTCGCCGACCTGCACCAGCACGAGGCGGCGCGTGCCGGTGTCGATGACCGCCGTGTCAGACACCGTCAGCACCGGTGTCTTGCCGCCCACGGCCAACTCGACCTGCGCGAACATCGCCGGCTTGAGCCGCTGGCCCGGGTTGGCCAGTTCCACACGGACGGGCACGCTTCGGGTGTCGGCCTTCAGCGTGGGGTAGACATAGGTGATGCGCCCGCTGAACACCTCGTTAGGGTAAGCCGTGACGGTGACCTTGGCTGCGGCGCCGGTCTTGACGCTGCCGATGTCCTGCTCGGACAGGTCCGCGATGACCCAGACCGACGAGAGGTCGGTCACCTGGTAGAGCATCTCGCCGGGCATGAAACGCATGCCCTGCAGTGCCTTCTTCTCGGTCACCACGCCTGACACGGGTGATGGGAAGCTAATGCTGCGCTGCACCTGCCCCGACTTCATCAGCGCCGTGACTTGCGCGGGCGACAGGTCCCAGTTGCGAAGGCGCGTCAGACTGGATTCGGCCAGTTGCTGCATGCCGCTTTGTGCATCGGCACCGGCGTCCTTCATGGCCTGGGTGCCCTGCAGGGCGATGGCGTATTCGCGTTGTGCCGACACCAGCTCGGGGCTGTAGGCCTCGAACAAGGGCTGGCCCTTGGCGACGGCCTGTCCGGTGACGTTGACGTGCAGACGCTCGACGTACCCCTCGAACTTCGGCGCGATGACGAAGACCCGTCGCTCGTCGGGCTCCACGCGCCCGGCGGCTCGCACCGTGCGCCCCAGCAGGCGCATGCCAACGGCTTCCGTCCGCACACCCAGCTTCTGGATCTTCTCGGTGCTGATGCGCACCTGGTTCGCCGACGCCGCGGTGCCTGTCGACCCGGCGGAGACCGACTCGTCTTCGCCTTCGTAGACAGCGATGTAGTCCATGCCCATTTGATCCTTCTTGGGCGTCGGCGAGGTGTCCGCAAGGCCCATCGGGTTGCGGTAGTACAGCAGCTTGCGCGGCTTGGGTGCATCGGCTGCCGCCGAAGCCCCGCTGGCACCAACCGGCGCCGCGGCCGGTGCGCGGGTGCCGAGCCAGTAGCTGCCGGCGCCGACGGCGCCCAGCACGACCACTGCCAATGCGACGTGGATGGGTTTCAAAGGTCTTCTCCCAGAATGCGTTCGATGTCGGTCAGGCGCATTTGCGCCTCGACCTGGGACTTGAGCAGTTCCTGCCGCGCCTTGCGTATCTGCCGCTGGGCTTCCAGCAGCATGGCGAACTCGGCCTTGCCGTTTTCGTAGGCGGCCACGGCCGATTGCAGGCTGAGCTCGGACTGCGGCAGCATCTCCGACCTGATCAGCGCCTCGGTGCGCCGCGCGGCATCCAGCCCCGCGAGGTTGGCGCCGAGTTCGCCCAGCAGTTGGTGCGACAGGGCGTCGGCGCGTGACCGCGCGGCGCCTACCATGGCGTCCGCCTCGCGCTCCTGGCCGCGCCGCGATTCCTGCTGCAGAGGGATGTTGATCTCGAACATCACGCCCCAGGTGGTGATACGCGAGCCCATCTGCGACGGCGACACGCCCACTTGGAGATCGGGGTAGCGGTTGGCCTGCGTGAGCTCGCGGTTCTTCTGGGCCGCCGTCAGGCGTGCCAGCTCTGCGGCGATCTGCGGGTTGCGCTCGCGGGCCCTTTCGGCCAGCGATTGGGCGTCGGCTGTGCTCAGGGCGGGCAGCGGGCGCAAAGCCGCGGGATCGGCCAAGGCGGCCGTGCCTTCGCGTGCCAGCAGGCCATTCAGCTTGGCCCGCAACTGCCGCTTTTCGCTATCCAGCGCGATGAGTTCCGCGCGCATGGCCGTCTGCTCCAACTGGGCCCGGATCGCGTCCGGCTGGCCTGCCAGTCCACCCGCATAGCGGGCCTGGGCAATCTGTTCCAGGCGCGCCATCAGGCCGAGCACTTCGCCCGCCAGGCGCTCGTTGCCCACGGCGCGGTAGTACTCGGCGTAGGTGGTCTTGATGCGCGCAGCCAGTTCGACCCATGTAGCGTCAGTCTTGGCGTCGGCCTGTCTCGCGTCGGCGGCTGCGGCGTCGCGACGCAGATCTCGTTTGCCCCAGAGCGGCAGGGACTGCATCAGCGTGTACTTCGTCTCGCCCACTTTCCAGGGCAGCAGGCTGAGTGAGTTGCCATTGCCATAGTTGTTGACATTCATGAGCTCGACGCGCACAACCGGGTCGGGCAACGCGCCTGCAGGACCAATGCGCTGTGCTGCGGCATCCGCTTCCTGTCGCATGGCGTTGATCTCGGGGCTCCGCGCCCGTGCGTAGCTCAGCAGGCCGCTCACAGTCGCCCCCAGCGGGGCGTCCTGCGCCAGTGCCGTGCTTGCGACACTGGAGCAGACCAAGGCCGCAAGGAAGAGCCTGCAATCCGACCGTCGCATGACCCAGCGCGCGTCCTGCCTCGCGCTGGGGGTCCCTGCGCCAGCGCGCATCTGATCAATCTCTGTGTGGCCTGGGACTTTGCTGTTATTCGAAGTCATCAATCTGCTCCTCGGGGAATGTCGACGCTGGGCGGCGCGACCATCAGGTGCTCTTGTGTCCTGCGGCATCGAGCTGGAAACGGGCAAAGAGACGGCGAAGACAGCAGCGCAAGAAGGGTGAATTCTGCTCACGGTAGGAAACCAACAATGGGACATGGTCGGGGTCGTGTGACCGTTGCATCAAGGGCGCAAGGGGCTCAGACGTTCGAGGTGAAGCCTTCCGAAGGGTCCGCAGTCAGTAGCTGACCGGACGGCGGTCGGGAGAGCTAGCGGTCAGTGCGCCTGAGCGACCTTCTGACCGCGCGAGGCTTCATAGCGCCAGGCGCAGGGAGGCTATAGGCGTGGGCGCTGTTCGCAAGCCATCCCGGCGCGGCACCCACAATTGAACTGGTTCAAGGACAGGCACCGGCAAGGCGGTCGCGACCACTTGGGGCACCAGCGCGTATGCCTGAAGGTCGTCAATCGCAGCCTTTTGCGTCGGTATCGAAACGCCTGCCCCGTCGCAGAAAACTTGGCAGCTGGGGTTGGCCGGCGAACCGAGAGACTTCTCGGCCCCATCGTGGTGCGGGGCGGCGGCCCCGGTGTCGTGCGTCGAATGACCGCCGGCAGTTTCTGTCGGCAGTGCGGTCAGACACGCATTGGCGAGCCCTGCGCCAACGCCAAACAACCAAACGAACAGCATTCGCGCTGCCCAAAGGCGGAGTTGTCGGCGAGGGAAGGACATGGTGCCGAAGAGTCTATCTGAAGCCGCCTAGACGAAGTGACGCAATCGTTCCGGTCATGTCCTCTTGGCGCGAGCCACCGCAATGCCGCTGAGCTGCGCCGAAGTTACGACGGCGTCGGCGGAGCCCGCCACGGGCTGTGCTCCAAGCAGGCGCGCGGCACGGGCCATCGATACGCCGGCAGTTTGGACTCCGGTGGATCCCACATTTGGCACAGGAGCCTGCAAGAGGCGCTTTGCAGCACTCATGGGTACGCCTGTCAGGCCGTTTTCGAGGGTGGCCGGGGATGCACTCGCCTGTACGGATGCAATGCCCAGCAAGGTGATCATGATGAGGGTCGTGCTTGACTTCATGGTATCTACTCCAACAGGGGTTGCTTGCAGGGGAAACTTCGCCGCAGCTCCTAGCTGGCCTGCGGTAGCGATGCATCGCTGCACCGTGGAATGAACTGTAGAAATCCAGCCCCCACCGCCACGTGGCCGAATCATTACGATCCTGCAATGTTCGGCGCCATGGGCTGGCGGCATCGCCCGCAGCCTGCAGAATCGCTCGCATGAAGATCCTGGTCGTCGAAGACGAGCGCCGCGCAGCCGAGTACCTTCGTCAAGGCCTGGCGGAATCCGGTTATGCCGTCGAGGTGGCGCTCAACGGCACCGATGGCCTGCATGCCGCGATGACCGGCGACCACGACCTGGTGGTCCTGGATGTGATGCTGCCGGGCTTGGACGGCTTCGCCGTCCTGGCCGCCCTGCGGACTGCCAAGCAGACGCCGGTCCTGATGCTGACGGCCCGCGCGCAGGTTCACGACAAGGTGCACGGCTTCGACCTCGGCGCCGACGACTACCTCGTCAAGCCGTTCCAGTTCCCGGAACTGTTGGCTCGCGTACGCACGCTGCTCAAGCGCGGCAAGCCCGCGCTGGTCGACCCCGTGCAACGTGTGGGCGATCTGGAGATCGACCCGGTTCGCCACCGCGCTACACGAGGTGGCCAGCGTATCGATCTGACCGCAAAAGAATTTGCTCTGCTCGCGCTGCTGGTACAGAAGGCTGGCGAGGTGTTGTCCCGCACGCAGATTGCATCCCTAGTCTGGGACATCCACTTCGACTCCGAGACCAATGTCGTGGACGTGGCCATCCGCCGTTTGCGTGCCAAGATCGATGACCCGTATCCGGACAAGTTGATTCATACGGTGCGCGGTGTGGGCTACGTACTCGAGCAGCGCGCATGACCATCGACATTGCGACGGGAGCGCGCCTGAGGGGCTCCTTGGCGCTGCGCATCGCGGTGGCCAGCGTCCTGTTCGGCGTGGTCGTTGCCACCGGCACGGTTGCGGTGGGCTACTGGAACCTCTTCAAGCAACTCGACGCGCGCGCCGTGGTCGAGATGCAGGGCCGCCGAGAGTTGCTGGTGCGCCTGCTTTCCACGACGCCTTCATTGGTCGCCATCGCAGATTCGAAGCAACGCTTTGGCGACCTGTTTTTCGGCCACGAAGATCTGCACCTCGCCCTGCTCGAACCAGGGACAGGACGGCTCATCGTGGCATTTTCGGATGTTGCCACCCAATCCGTCGTTGGACTGGGCCACGCTAAGGCGACTCGAGACACGATGCATGCTTGGGTGACGCCTGACGGCAGGCGCTACAGCGGCTGGCACAGCACAGTTGCAGTCGCCGACGGCGGCGGGGTCGAGTTCTATCTGTCCATCGATCGGCAACGCGACGCCGCATTGTTGGCCGCCTTCGTCAAGTCAGCCCTGCTGGCCTTGCCCTTGCTGCTGGCCATTGTGGCGATGGGCGCGGGGTTCGTAGCCAGGACTGGCCTGACGCCGGTACGTCGATTCAACAGACTTGCGGCCTCCATCGGCACCAATTCGCTTGGCCAGCGCGTCTCGGTATCGGGTCTGCCCAGTGAGCTCGTGGATATGGCGACCGAGTTCAACGGCATGCTCCAAAGAATCGACGCGGGCTACCAGCAACTCGAGGCGTTCTCGGGCGATCTGGCCCACGAAATGAGGACGCCTGTGGCCACCCTGCTGGGCCGCACGCAGGTGGCCTTGTCCAGAGGCCGCAGCGCGGACGAGCTCCGTGAGGTCATGGAGGGCAACGTCGAGGAACTGGAGCGCCTGTCCGCGCTCATCAACGACATGCTATTCATTGCGCGTGCCGACCACGACGCCGCCCCGATTCAGTCGGAGCCTGTGGATCTGACCGCCGAAGCCCGCAGGGTGGCTGATTTCCTCTCGCTGATTGCTGACGACAGGGGCGTGAACATTCGGGTGCTCGGCGAGGCGCCACCCATTCCGGCTGACCGGATGCTCATCCAGCGTGCGATCACCAACCTGGTCAGCAACGCCATCAGGCACTCGGTCGAGCTTGGAACGGTGGTCATCGAGATCGCGGCGGCTGGCAACCTGGTCAGCCTGGAGGTCACCAACGAGGGGCAGATCATCGCTCCTGAGCATCTCGAACGCGTCTTCGACCGCTTCTTCCGCGCCGATCCTGGCCGATCACGCGACGCGGGTGGCAGCGGTCTTGGCTTGGCCATCGTGCGTTCGATTGCGCGTATCCACCACGGGAGTGTTTCCGTGCGCAGCGGGGCCGGCCGCACCGAATTCGTGCTTCGTCTTCCGATGACGCCTGGTCGCGGGTAGCGCAGAACTGCGAGTTGCCGTCAGGCGCGCCCGGGCCCTCTCGCAAGCCGTTGCGTTGCCGTTCGGTCACGGCGACAACTTCAGAGATGGCAGGTGACAAAACTGTCATGTTGTGGCCATGCTTTGGACGGAGCGTGCTTTCTACAGTTGCTTCACGTCGCGATAAAGCGACTCAAGCCGGGCAGAGGGACACAAGCGACCCGCTGCTCGAATCTGATCAAGCAACCCGAAAGGACCCATCATGAAGACCACGTTTGCAGCAAGTGCGTTGATCGCCGCTTCCGCTATGTTCGTCACCAGCCCGGTGTTCGCGGAAGTCACCCGCAAGCAGGTCCAGTCAGAACTTGCGGCAGCCGTCCGCAGTGGCGACATCCTGAACAATGAGACCGGTCTCAAGCTCAACGAACTATTCCCCGGTCAATACCTGGCGAAGCGGGCGCAGTCAACCCTCACCCGTGAGCAGGTCAAGGCCGAACTCGCCAGAGCCCAGCGCACAGGCGACATAGTGGTCGGTCAGAGCGGCCGGAAGCTCAACGAAATCACCCCGCACCGCTACCCGGTGAAGCAAGCCCATGCGACCCTGACACGAGAGCAAGTCAAAGCCGAACTGGTCGAAGCACTGCGCTCCGGCAACTACGTGATGGCTGGCGAGGAGAGCGGACTCTGCAACGAGGTACACCCGTACATGCACATCATGCAGTAAGTCGGGGCCAGCGGGCCGCGCAGACGATCTTGCTCGCCGTCTGGAGCGCGCGGCCTGTACGTGATGGTTGCGCTCGTCCAGTCATGGCGTCCGCCGTTTGCACGCCGTGCCGATATCTGCGTTCGCTGCCGCACAGTCACCGCGTTCGTGAGGCGCGATGCTCGAAAGCTGACACCGCGCATCAGTGTGCACCAAGCACGGGATGGATCACTACGAGCGGCGAAACGAAGCTTGCCAGCGCTATCAGCGCTGCGTGCCTCGTCAGTGGCTCTCTGGCTCCCGAAAAGTGATTACAAGGAAACTTCCATGAATCTCACGACAATGATTCCTACCAAGGCCATGTGCCTCGTGCCGTTGACGGCCCTTTGGCTCGCATCGGCACCGGCCCAGGCACAGACCGCTCCGGCAAAGGCGCCTACTGCCACCATGCCTATGGGGCAGGCGCACATGGGCGCGACCAGGCCGCATGACATGAAGGCGTCCATGATGATGGGCATGGAGAGCATGCAGCAGATGCCGTCGTCCGGCGACACCGACAAGGACTTCGCGATGATGATGAAACTGCACCATCAGCAAGCCTTGAACATGGCGGAGATGGAAATGGCGAACGGCAAGTCCGCGGAAATGAAATCCATGGCGAAGCAGATCATCGCGGCACAGAAGAAAGAGATCGCGCAGTTCGACAGGTGGCTCGCCAAGCAGAAATGATGCCCCCGGGGGGAGCTGGCCGAACCCACGCCCCCGCTTCGTAGAAGCGAAACAAGAGGAGCGATGTGTTGCCGTCCGGCAACTTTTGAGCAACCTGGCTGGCCGGTTTGGGTCGCCTTGTGCCGGTCGCGCCCGCGATCTCACCGCCGGAGAGCTGACCGTCAACTTGAGCCACCAGATACCTGACGTCCACGGCCGGCAGTGGTCGACCCATTGCAGCCGGTTGCATCGCTACCTTGCAGTCGTTCGCAACTCGCTCAGTGTGCGAATGGCGGGCGGCCCTGAGTTGACCGCGACCAAATCTCTCACGATGGTTCGGTGGGCCGCGGACTCAAGAACGAGTCGCACGCGGCAGCATCAAACCGACTGTCAGTGCCGCTGAAACTTGATGAGACCCATGCCAGCAGGAGCGTCTGCGACACCGACCACGGCCCAGGCCGTCAGCTGTGCGGCTCGGCAAGGAGCGTCAGGATTGCCGCCGCGGGAACGGGCAGCCAAGCGGTCCTGCCTTGCTTCATCCACGGCTAAGGCAAGTAGCAGCCGACGACCTCGGCCACGTCCGTTGCAAGAAGCAGGGTGGGGGCTTTCGGCTATCTAGCTCCTCGCAGACTCGTGCGCCTACGCGTACAGCACCGCAGCAATCCTCTGCCAACACTCCAGTTCAGCCGCCGGCGATGAGGTAAACGCCAAGACCCACCATGACCACACCGCTGATCAGCTTCAGCCAGCGCCCTTCCTTGTCCTGCAGGCGACGGTGCGACAGCGTTGTGACGCCGATGGCCAGCACCACGACGTCATCGAACATGTAGGCGATGTTGTAGAGCAGCAGGTAGCCGTAGTAGCCCGCCGAGTCGAGCCGGCGCAGCGTGAGGATGCGCGTGAAAAGCGCCGGGAAACCCGAAGTGCAGAGGAACTCCACCACCTGCACCAGCAAGGCCAGCACAATGACCCCGATGATGGCCGCCGGCAGGCTCTTGGCGCGCAGAATGTCTCGCATGCGGGCGTAGATGCCGGGTTTGGACTTGTCCGAGATGGACAGCGATGGGCCGCGTCCCGGCGCCACAAAGTCCTTCATATTGATCAGACCGGCAATGATCGCAATGGCCGCGATGACCAGTTGCGATGCACGCGACATGCCGATCAACAGGAACAGGTTCAGCCACGCCGCCATGAAGACGAAATAGGCCACGCCTTCCACCAGCACGAAGGTGCCGGCGATGGCCAGCATGCGCCGGCGGTCATTCAGCGTTGCCAGCAGCGAGATCATCAGGATCAGCACCCACATCGAGCAAGGGTTCAGCCCGTCCAGCAGGCCCATTGCGATGGTGAAGGCGGGCAGTCCGACATCGTCCAACGTCACGGTGCGGCCAAACATCGACACCTCGAAAGCCGGCTCAGGGGGCACCTCGGCCTTGCAGGTGGAATCGACCTGTGCGGCACAACTCGATCCTTCGGGCGCACCGGTTCCGGTCGGTGGCTTTTGCCCCAAAAGCGCGGAGCGCACGAGTTTGTCGGTCGAAGCCTCCTCCGAGAAACCGAAGATGAGTTGCCCGCCGGCAAAGAAGGCCGGTACCCGTGCGGCACCGGTGTTCAGTTCGCGGGCGACTTGCTGCAGACGTGCCATTGCGGCGGGTTCCTTGACGACGTCGCGGACGACGATGTTCAAGTCCGGCCGTTCGCGGGCCAGTCCCGCGAGGAACTTCTCAGCCTTCGCACAGTGCGGACAGCCTTCGCGCACGAAGACTTCGACCACCGTCTGTGCAGCCGCCGCGGGGGCCGACGTGGCGGTCTCAGGTGCGTGCACGGCGGAGGCGGCCTGCGCCGCAGAAGCAACAATCGGGGCCCCGCAAAGGCACAGCAGCCACAGGGCCACCAGCGCCCAGGGCATGTGGATGCCTCGTTTGCGGGGTGTGTTTTGGAAAGAGTTCGGCTTCGGGTTCATCGCAGGTGCTCTCGCGTCTCGGGCTGCCCTGCGGGACCGCGCGCCCGACGGCTCATCAATAGGCACGCTGAAGCTCCTCGCGGATCAGGTCCTGCAACTGCTGGCGGCCGAAGCTGGCCATCTGGCGTCCGTTGACGAAGTATTCGGGCGTCTTGCTCACCTGCAGCGCTTCGGCGTCCCGCCGGTCCTGCGCGATGCGCTGGTCGACTTCGGGGGCACGCATGTCGGCCTGCAGTCGTGCCAGGTCCAGTCCGACCGGGGCGAGGGCCTGCAGCGCCAAATCTGTGCGGGCCGTGTGGTTCGCTGCCCAGTGGCCCTGCGAGGCGAGCAAGGCCTCCAGCGTTTGCCAGTAGCGGTCCTGCTGCCGGCTGGCCTCAAGCAAGCGCACGATTTCGTCGCTGCCACGGTGGAAAGGCACGTGGCGCACCGACAGGCGGATGCGGTCCGGATGGTCCGCCAGCATGCGTTTGATCAGAGGGAAGAAGACCGCGCAGGTCTCGCAGGCGGGATCCAGGAATTCAACGATGTGGACTTTGGCGTTGGCAGCGCCCAGCGTAGGAGCGTGCTCGCTGGCCAGGCCGGGACGGCTCGTGGCCTTGGTCGGGCTGCGGCGCAGCGCGAGGTAGGTGCCGCCGCCAGCAGCCAGCAGCGCTGCCGCGCCAGCGATGGCCAACAGGCCGCGTCGGCTGGCCGACCCTGCCTGGGTGGCGGCTGCCGACACGGTCGGCGAGGGGTCCGTGGCAGTCGACTGCGCACGGGGCTGATTTCGAAGGGACTTGCGGCTCATGGGGAACTCCTGAGGCGCGCCGCAGGACGCGGCGCTGCCGATGCAGCGTGTGATGTGAAGGGGAGTGAGCACCCGGGCTGCGCAGTGCGCAGGCCCCGGTGCGATCAAGCTTCAGGCGGCGTGCGCCAGCGGGGGCCGCAGCAGGCGGTCAGGCAGGTGATCGGGCGGCAGGGCCGCATTTCGCGCGACAACGCCGTCGCCCGCGTGGATTCCTGGTGCCCAGGGCAGGCAGATCAACGCCGGCATGCCGTGGCCTGAACAGCCAGGGCAGTTTGGGTCGCAGCAACTGCCGCTTGCATCACCATCACCATCGACATCGGCGCCGGGCGCCGACGATGTGACGTCGATGGCAACGCGCTGTGCCAGATGAGAACAGACTGCGCAGGGGACGTCATGCAGATCCAGGCTCGCCAAGGTCGACCAGATCCCTTGGACCGGCAGAAGGATTTGCAGCAGGCAAATGAACACCAGACGACGCATGGGAGCGGCAGTCTAAGCCAGGCTCCTCGTGCCGCCTTGCCCTGGATCAAGGCGAGGGCCGCGCAGACACGGCGACGGCGGGGGCTGGCTGACGGGCCAGCGTGGGGGGCCGTCCAGCAGGCGCCAGGGGCTTGGTCGGCGAGGCAAATGCGCACTTGAAGCGGGCAGGCTGCACCCGCACCACCGGCGAACATGACCACCCTGTCATGTTCCGGACAGGCTGCTGTTGGCGGCTGGTTCGTAGATTGCAGACAGTCATCCAACCCAACGCGGCTGCCTGTGCGCTCCAGCGTGCCTCCGCGTCACCAAGGTTTGCGCCAAATGAACTCGTTACCGCTCATCCTGACCCTTGCACTGCTGACAGGCATGGAAGCACATGCAGCGTCCGCCACCTCGGACAAGCCACTCAGTGGCATCTCCATGGTTGTTGCCAAGCGCCATGAAACGCGTCCCCCGATCTCGGGCCCTGTCACGTCGACAGCCCTCTCGGGCGCGCCGATGGTGCTTGCCAAGCGTCTCGGCGGATCGACACGATCCGGGCCTGCGCCAGGTTCGGACCGCATGCTTTCAGGAGTGCCGCTGGTGCTTGCCAAGCGGACTTGATGCGGGGTTCCACCTGCACCAGGAGTACCTGGCTGGCTGCCCAGAAGCTGCAAGAGTCGCCCTTGCTATCGCACAAGGTTCTGCTCTTTTGACGCCCAAGAGCTTCGCTGGATGAACAGGCGGCCTCCATCTGGCCGCGAATCCGTTTCCTCCGAGCGTGACGGGGTTGCGAATATCGGCAGACGCCGACCCATGGTTGTTTCGAAAGCCCCCGCCAACGCGGATCGATTGGGGCCAGACTAGAATTTGAATCATGCTTCGTTGGGTGTTTGCGTTCCTCCTTCTTGTTGTGCCGCTCCAGATGGCCTGGGGTTCGGCAGCACCCTACTGCGCGCACGAAGCCAGTGTCTCGACCAAGAAGCACTTTGGTCACCACGAGCATGATCACCAAGCCGCAGGCGAGGCAAGCCTGGCAGACGACGACCTGGGCGACGAGGGTGGTGCATACCATGCCGACTGCGAGAACTGCCACCTGGGATGCTCCGCGGTTCTGCACGCCGACGTGCCAGATGTCCAGGCACTGCCCCACTCTGGTGTCCTGAGTTATCGAGGGCCCAGTTTCACTTCCCACGTTCCGTCCGGTCCGCATCGTCCTGATCGAGCTCGCCCCACTCCTGCCGCGCGATTTGGCGGCGACGTGGTGGCGTTCTCGCTCACAAACTGACTGACGACATCCACGTCGCCCCGAATCGCTTCTGTCGTGAGACTAGAAGGATGATTCGATGCGATTCCCATTCCTGGCGCTGGCCATCGTGCTGGCTGCCTCGGTCGCGCCCACTGGCGCGCAGACCTCCACCGTCACAGTTGCGCTGAGCCTCGCCGAGGCCATGCGCGTGGCCGAGGCAGGCCACCCCAGCGTGCGCGCCCGCGAGGCCCAGCTTGCTGCTGCAGAAGGCGTTCGCGCCGAGGCGGCGTCACTGCTCTTCAACAACCCCGAGCTGAGCGTCGAGCGCACGAGGCGGCGGGCGACCGTGCCCGATGGCAGCGCCAGGGAGTGGGGCATCGGCGTCTCCCAACCGATCGAGATCGGCGGGCAGCAGGCACGCCGGCGCGAGGCCGCCTCCGCCTCACTGGAGGCCTTGCGTGCCGAAATCGAGGATGCACGACGGCAGGCACGCAACGAAGCGTCCCTGCGCTTCCATGCCGTGCTAGCTGCGCAACGCCGGGTGCAGCTTGAACAGCGTTCGGTCGATCTCTTCGACAGCACAGCCCAGGCCGTCGCAAAGCGCCGCAACGCGGGTGAGGACACGCGCCTGGATGCGAACGTTGCGCTGATCGAGGCCGAGCGCGCCCGCAACGCGCTGGCCGTGTCGCGGGAGCACTTGCTCGATGCCAAGGGCGAACTCGCCACCGTGCTGCAACTGCCACCATCGGCAGTGCCCGAGTTGACGGGTGAATTGGGCGTGCCAAGCGGCACGACCCTCTCCTATGGATTGGAGCAATTGCTCGCGTCGGCTCAAACGCTTCCGAAGCAGCGCGCGCTCACGGCGCGCGAGGCGGCAGCCCGTGCCCGGGTGGGGGTGGAGCGGGCCAGCCGCTATCCGGACGTCACCGTCGGCCTGCACATGGGCCGAGAGGGCCCGGGCGACGGACGCGAGCGGGTAACCACGCTCTCGCTATCAGTGCCCCTGCCGCTCTTCAAACGCAATGACGCCGCGATCGGCCAGGCGATGAGCGAGGCGACACAAGCCGAGATCGAGCGTGCCAGCACAACGCGCGACGCGCAGGCCCAGGTGCCGGAACATCGCGATGCGCTCGAGATCTTCGCCGAATGGCGCGCTGTCCTGGAAGCCATAGACCAGCCCCAGGCGTTGCTCACTGCGCGCGCGCTCGAGGTCGGCCGCGCGCTCGATCCGCAGCAGGATCCCCGGATTCGACTCGATTTGTGCCTCCCAA
>Ga0138256_10004983_pt1 | contig 14080 bp, 7 predicted proteins | sample KNB2016incub_MG_FD_105486 | JGI IMG/M metagenome (GOLD analysis project Ga0138256, IMG submission 105486) | Active sludge microbial communities from wastewater in Klosterneuburg, Austria - KNB2014incub_MG | ecosystem: Engineered > WWTP > Activated sludge > Unclassified | place: Austria...
ATTTATTATTAACCGGCACAGATACAGGCGATTTCGCCTTATGTGATACGAATGACAGTGATAGCGACACCGAAGAATTTAATCTGAACACCATTGAAGGTCATGTTATAAACGATTTACCTTTTTCTATAGATGTAACATTTTATGAAACAATAACCGACAGGGATAACGATACAAATCCGATAGATAAAAATGTTCAATATCTAGCAACGAGCCCTAAAGTATTGTACATTAGAATAAAAAACAAGGTAACAGGCTGTTTTGAACTTGAAGAAATAACCCTATTAGTAAATCCTATTATATTTTTCAAATCTACAAGTCCGCTACCCTATTGCGATACTGATGATGATGGCATTGTGGATATTGATTTACATTCCTTGGATAACACCCTAACAAATGGTAACACCGATTTTGTGGTGACATATTTTTTAAACCAAGCAGATGCTGAATTAAATACGACTAATAAAATACTTCCACCATTTTATTCATCCTCTGGTATTCAAACATTTTTTGCACGTATTGCTAATACAGCTTCTGGTTGCCATACAGTAAATAAATTTGAAATTGAAGTTTTAGTTGCACCTTCAACTAATCAAGTAACCGATATTCCTCCTATTTGTGATGATGACCAAGATGGTTTTTCCATCATCAATCTTAATACTAAAATTGATGAAGCAGTCAGCAACAGAACAGGTTTTAATATTAGTGTACATACCGATTTAGCTGATGCAAACTCTGGTGCAAACCCCATTCCTGTAGCCAATTGGAATACTTACAATTCAAACACCCAAACGCTTTACATTCGTGTTCAAGACGCACTTTCAAGTACAGGTTGTTTCGCAATAGAGCCTTTTGAAGTGATTGTAAATACAGAACCTAACTTTCCTGTTATAAGTAATTATCAAATATGTGTTAATAATGGCGGTACCGTTGCCGATTTTTTATTATCGGAAAAAGATGCAGAAATATTAAATGGACAAACAGGAAAAGAAGTATTTTATTTTAAAGATGCTGCATTAACGCAACCTATTCCAAAAAACGCGATTTACAACAACTCGGCTCCGACAGAAACCATTTATGTAAAAGTTGAAAACATAACAGATCCTAACTGTTTTGGCACATCTTCATTTATTTTACAAGTATCGCCCGATCCTGTTTACAATACAAGTTTCGTAGATTTTTTTGTCTGTGATGATAGTAGTAACGACGGTAAAAGTGTTTTTAATTTAGATGAAAAAAGAACCGAAATCAAACAAGGTTCTACCGATAATTTGAATATTTCGTTTCATGAAACAGAGTTGCAAGCTGAAAATAACACGAACGCTTTGCCAAATCAATATACCAACCTAAAAAATCCACAAACACTATATGTCCGGATTGAAAGTAGCGATTCATTTTGCTATGTTGTACAACCCTTAACCATCAACATTTTTGTAGCGCCTAATATTACACCTATAAAAGCACCATTAATAGCTTGTGATGCGGACTATGATGGCGTTACACCATTTAATTTAGAAACTGCCGATTTTGAGATTCAAGAAAGAAACCCACTAAATTTCACAAAACACTATTTTGAAAATCAATCGGATATCAATCCAGGTGATGGTTTTGATAATTCAAAAGCAATAATAAATCCAACAAATTTCAATTCAAACTCAAAAACTATTTATATAAAAGTCACTAATATACTCAGTAGTTGTTTTAGTGTGATTCCGTTGGAACTTATTGTAAACCTACCACCCGCAATGAATACGATTGGCACGATTCAAATATGCGATAACGACACCAATACTTATGATTTATCGCAAGTGGATCAAAAACTTGTTCCTGACCCAAGTACGGTAAACATTAGCTACCATAACACTTTAAATGATGCAAACACTAATGCACCACCAATAAACACCACCTATAATTACACCGCAACTAACCACACTATTTTCGCAAGGGTTTCAAACCCAACAACAGGTTGCTTTATTGTGCAGGCTTTTAATTTACAGATAAACCCAAATCCAGTTGCCAATACACCAGCCAACTTAATGTCCTGTGATGATGATTTTGATGGTTTTTTCACATTCAATCTGGCTTCAACAATTCCTGCTATTTTGGGTACACAAAATGCCACTTTTTTTACGGTTACTTATTATAATGATGCAACAAATGCCGAAACAGGAACCAATGCTTTGGGCAATTCACATGCCGCTTTTAACGATGAAATTATTTATGCACGGTTAACAAACAACACCACAAAATGTTATGATGTTACACAGTTTAAAACCATAGTTAACCCGCTTCCCATCATCCCTGTAAACGATATTGTACCACTTTGTTTAAACGATTTACCCTTAATTATCGATGCTTCCACCGGAAATGCTGGTGACACCTATTTATGGTCAACTGCCGTGAATGCTTCCATAAATAATGCTACTTCTTCAGAAATCGAATTAGATGTTACTGATTTGGGTGTCTATTCCGTTACTGTAACAACACCTGAAAATTGCGAATACACAAAAACATTTTCAGTTATTGAATCGGAAATAGCCACCATAAACCTAACAACCACCGTTGATTTCGCCGATCCAAACAGCATTACAGTTACCATTAGTGGCATCGGCAATTACGTTTTTATTTTAGATGATGGTGCACCACAAACTTCCAATGTTTTTGATAATGTTTCTTACGGCATGCATACCGTTACCGTTAGGGATTTGAATGGTTGTGAGGACGTAACTACCGAAGTTGTCGTTATTGATATTCCTAAGTATTTTACGCCTAATAATGATGGCTTCAACGACACGTGGCACATTATAGGTATAGATAGACTTCCCGGAACGGTGGTTTATGTTTATAATCGCTATGGAAAATTACTGAAATCCCTGCCCGATTCTATTATTGGTTGGGATGGTACTTTTAATGGTGAAAACATGCCCTCTGATGATTATTGGTTTGTTGCGAAAGTGATTCAAAACGGTAAAGCTTTTGAAGTTAAAGGGCATTTTGCGTTAAAACGCTAAAAATCGTTTACTTTCATTAGCGAAGTCGTTATATTTACACTAGCGCTTATTATTATAATGAAACACCTCTTTTTTATAAGTTTTATAACGATGTCCCTTTTGTCTTTCGGGCAAAATGTGCGCGTGGACAATACTTATACACCACAACAACTTATTGAAAATATCCTAATTGGGAGTAGTTGCATCACCAACGTTAATGTTACCAATGTAAGTGGTGGTAATTTTAATGGTGCCGACCAAAGTTATGGCTATTTTGATGCCAACGGAAGCACGTTTCCGTTTCAAAATGGTATTGTTTTAAGCACAGGTAGGTTGTCGAATGTTGAAGGCCCAAACGATAGGCTGAGTGATGATGATGCAACAAATTGGTTGGGCGATACCGATTTAGAAAATTCCTTAAATGAAAACAAAACCACAAATGCGACAATTATAGAATTTGAATTTACACCCATCGCATCACAAATCAGTTTTCGGTATTTATTTGCTTCTGAAGAATATCAAATTGGCGACTCAAATACCTGTAAATATTCCGATTTATTCGGGTTTTTAATTAAAAATGTGAATGATCCATTTTACACCAATATCGCTTTAATCCCCGACACACAAACACCGGTAAAAGTTACTACGGTTCATCCAAACATTCCTGGTGGTTGTGCTGCACAAAACGAAACTTATTTTGGAAGTTGGAACAACACAACTGCACCCATTAACTTTAACGGACAAACTGCTGTTTTAACGGCTATTGCCAACGTTATTCCCAACGAAACCTACCATGTAAAATTGGTTATTGCCGATGAAGAAAACTACCGTTACGATTCCGCTGTTTTTTTAGAAGCAGGCAGTTTTCAATTAAGTACCGATTTGGGTGCAGACAGATTGCTTTCCACCAACAATCCGCTTTGTGAAAACGAAAATTTGCAGCTAGATGCGAACCAACCCAACGCAACTTCCTATAAATGGTTTAAAAATGGCAGTGAAATTTCAGGTGAAACAAATGCAACTTTCAACGTAATAGATGCAGGGATTTATACGGTTGAAATTACATTGCAAAATTCCTGCGTTTCATATGGGAAAATTAAAATTGAGTATGCACAAAAGCCGATTGTAAATAACACCACCTTAATTGCTTGTGATGAAAATCAAGACGGTTTAACTACTTACAATTTGTTTGATGCAGATCAGGCAATCACCAACAACGACACGTCTTTAGTACTAATTAATTTCTTTTTAAATACTACCGATGCTCAACAAAACATGAGCGAAATCGTTTCGCCAACATCTTTCAATAATACATTGCAACAACAAATCGTGTATGCCCGCATTGAAAATAAAAATGGTTGTTTCGCTATTGCGGGAATAACTTTAGATATATCAAATAACAACCTAATTATCCCAACATTTGAAGTTTGTGATGCTGATAATGATGGCTTCACAACCTTCAATTTAACAACTTTAAAAGCTACTATTCAACCAAACACACCTGTAAACGCTTCAATTTCATTTTATAAAACCTTAAACAACTTTTTTGACGAAACCAATGAATTGAATGGAAATTATGAGAACAGCATCCCATTTTCAGAAGAACTTTATGTGAAAATTAAAAACGGTATTGATTGCTTTGCATTGAGCAAAGTTGAATTAAAAACCGAAACAGCTCCACAACTTTTGGCAAATGAAACAACCACTTATTGTTTGAATAAATCTCCAAATACTATAACTATCGATGCAGGTTTATTAAACGCTTCGGGCAACAATCCAACGTTTCAATGGTTTTTAAATTCGGCTTTGCTTCCCGATGTAACGCCTTCTATTCCAATTAACGAAACTGGAACTTATACTGTTTTGGTAACGTTTGCCAATACGTGTTCTGCAAGTAGAGACATTACCGTTATACCTTCAAATACAGCGACTATTGATGCCATTTTAGTATCTCAAGCTTCATCAAACAATACTGTTTCCATTCAAGTCTCGGGTGAAGGCGACTACCAATTTGCTTTAGATGCACCCATTTTTCAAAATGAAAATACATTTACCAATGTTACAGCGGGTTTTCATACCGTTTACGTTTATGATGTTAATGGCTGTGGAACGATTCAAAAAGGCGTTGCTGTTTTAGGCTTTCCAAAGTTTTTTACACCAAACAACGATGGTTTTAATGATACTTGGAAACCATTGGGTGTAAATGCACAATTTAATAATGAAGTTGATATTAAAATATTCAATCGCTATGGGAAATTCATCAAGCAAATCAATCCTTTTGAATTGGGTTGGAATGGTACTTTAGGTGGAAAACTTCTCCCAAACGACGATTATTGGTACGTAGTTACTTTAGCGGATGGCAGTATTTTTAAAGGACACTTTTCTTTAAAACGCTAACACACATTTTTTTGCGTAATTTTGCAACATGCACTTTAAAATTGAATCAGAATTTAAGCCAACAGGCGACCAACCACAAGCCATCAAACAACTAGTGGCGGGTTTAAAAGCCAATGAAAAATACCAAACCTTATTGGGTGTAACGGGTTCTGGCAAAACCTTTACCGTGGCAAATGTTATTGAAGAAGTTCAAAAACCAACACTTGTTTTAGCTCATAATAAAACCTTAGCGGCTCAGTTGTATTCAGAATTCAAGCAGTTTTTTCCCAATAATGCGGTTGAATATTTCGTATCGTATTACGATTATTACCAACCTGAAGCTTACATTCCTGTTTCGGGTGTTTTTATTGAAAAAGATTTATCTATTAATGAAGAAATTGAGAAGATGCGGCTAAGTGCTACTTCTTCCCTACTTTCTGGGCGTCGTGATGTGTTGGTAGTTGCTTCTGTTTCATGTATTTATGGTATTGGAAACCCTGTAGAATTTCAAAAAAATGTGGTGACGCTAAAACGCGATCAAATTATTTCACGAACCAAATTACTACATCAATTAGTGCAAAGTTTGTATTCGCGTACTGAAGGTGAATTCAACCACGGAAACTTCAGAATAAAAGGTGATACGGTTGATATTTTCCCAAGTTATGCCGATGATGCTTTTAGAATCCATTTTTTTGGTGATGAAATTGAAGATATGGAATCCTTTAACATTGAAACCAATCAAGTCATTGAAAAATACGATTTATTGACCATCTATCCCGCAAATATGTTCGTTACTTCCCCAGATGTACTTCAAGGTGCCATTAAGGAAATTCAGGACGATTTGGTAAAACAACACGATTATTTTAAAGATATTGGCAAACACTTGGAAGCAAAACGTTTGAAAGAACGTACCGAATTTGATTTGGAAATGATTCGAGAATTGGGTTACTGTTCGGGCATTGAAAACTATTCTCGGTATTTGGATGGCAGATTACCAGGTACACGTCCTTTCTGTTTATTGGATTATTTTCCAGATGATTATTTAATGGTTATTGATGAAAGTCACGTAACCATTTCACAAGTTCACGCCATGTATGGTGGCGATAGAAGCCGAAAAGAAAATTTGATTGAATATGGTTTTAGATTACCAGCTGCCATGGACAACCGCCCTTTAAAATTTGAAGAATTTGAAGCCATCCAAAATCAAGTCATATATGTAAGCGCAACGCCTGCCGATTACGAATTAAAAAAAACAGATGGTGTTTATGTAGAGCAAGTGATTCGTCCAACAGGATTGCTAGATCCGATAATTGAAATTCGCCCAAGTTTAAACCAAATTGACGATTTAATTGAAGAAATTCAATTACGCGTTGAAAAAGACGAACGTACGTTGGTTACCACACTTACCAAACGTATGGCTGAAGAATTAACGAAGTATCTAGACCGCATTCAAATTCGATGTCGCTACATCCACAGTGATGTTGATACTTTGGAACGTGTTGAAATTATGCAAGATTTGCGCAAAGGCTTATTTGATGTGTTAGTTGGTGTGAATTTATTACGTGAAGGCTTGGATTTACCTGAAGTATCGTTGGTAGCCATTTTAGACGCCGATAAAGAAGGTTTTTTACGTTCAGCACGTTCACTTACCCAAACCGTTGGTAGAGCCGCCAGAAACTTAAATGGTAAAGCCATTATGTATGCCGATAAAATAACCAACAGCATGCAAAAAACCATTGACGAAACCAATTACAGACGCGAAAAGCAGATTGCATACAATACTAAACATAACTTAGTACCAAAAGCATTAAATAAAAGTTTGGATAATGCGTTGACAAAAAACTCAATAAGTACGTATAGCTACGAATTGGAAGCCAGAAAAGCTGCCGAACCCGAAAATACTTATTTAAGTAAACCTGAAATTGAAAAGAAAATCCGCGAAAAGCGCAAACTCATGGAAGAAGCTGCCAAAGCATTGGACTTTATTGTTGCGGCAAAACTACGTGATGAAATAAAAGGGTTTCAAGATAAACTAGAAAAGCTAAACGTATAAACATTTAGCTTTTCTATAACCCAAGTAGGTTAACATTAAAACACATTACTGGAATCTTAGCAAAAACCCTAATTATATTGTGTTTTAAAGATATCAATTAAAACATCTGGCGGAACAATTTTATTAGGAAAACTTTCCATTAAATATAAAACTTTGGTGATAGACTCATGGCTTAATCCCATACGCAAGCCAAAATTATACAATTTTATAACACCTCTTGAATTGTTATCTGCTTGATTTTCAATATTCATCAATAACACCAATCTATGAAATTGTACAATGCGTTCGCTATGCGATTTTAAATGAATATAATTAATTGGATGTTCTATCAGGTAATCGAAATCTTCACGAGAAATTTCAAGCTGTTTAGCAACACCCAACAAAAAATTATATTCTATATTCTTTATATCTTTATCGTACTTCGCGAAAGCTATCATTTCCGACAGAAGACTTAGTTTTTCTACTCTATTAATCATGGCTCAAGGGATTAATTAATTATAATATAAAGATACGCACAACAATAATTTGATAATCGTGCATATTTGGTAACTTATCGAAAACTCAAGCGTAGTTAGTCGTGAATTTTATTTATTTCATCTCGAAAAAAAATAAATTCGTTTAAAAAATGTGTCGATTTTTGAATAAAATATTAAAAGAAAAGACAAAAATAAAAATCATAATAAATTGACTATCAATATTTTATGCAAAATAAAATTATATTAAGTTAAATGAACTTTTATACATTTTTAAGGTATCTTTACAAAAAAATACAAAAACGCTAGAAAAGCATCGTCTTAAGTACACTATCGATAAACGGTAAGGTTAATTAAGACATAAAATTAAGGATATGACAAACAACGATATATTAAAGAAATTACGGGTTGCTTTAAAACTTAGAGATGATGATATTGTGAAGATTTTAGAGCTAGTTGACTTCCGAATTTCCAAAAGTGAATTGGGTGCCTTTTTCAGAAATGAAGATCACCCAAAATACATGGAATGTGGCGACCAAATTTTACGAAACTTTTTAAACGGGTTGGTTATTCATTTACGGGGACCGATGCCAGAGAAAAATTCAAATAAAGAAAAAGTTCCAAATTCAAAAACCGATTCTGAAAAAGGCGAAGCTTCCGCGAAAGCGACACCGAAAAAGTTTGAAAAAAAGAAAAGTTTATTACATTCTAAAACAAATAAAAAGAGCAACAATTAATGTTGCTCTTTTTATTTATGTAAGTTGCTGAAATACGTTCAGCATCACTACTTTTATGAAGCTAATACTTTTTGAACTTTGTCCGCAGCTTCTTGAAATTCGGTAGCACTTAAAACAGCTAATCCAGAATTATCAATCAACTCCTTAGCGATATCCGCATTCGTTCCTTGCAAACGTACAATTATTGGCACGTTGATAGTTCCCATATTTTTATACGCATCAATAACACCTTGAGCCACACGGTCGCAACGTACAATTCCACCAAAAATATTAATTAAAATAGCTTTAACAGCTGGGTCTTTTAATATGATTTTAAAAGCGGCTTCCACACGTGCTGCATCTGCAGTACCACCAACATCTAAAAAGTTTGCGGGCTCGCCACCTGCTTGTTTAATTAAATCCATGGTAGCCATGGCTAAACCGGCACCGTTTACCATACACCCAACGTTTCCGTCAAGGTCAACATAGTTTAAACCGACTTCTTTGGCTTCAACTTCAATGGCGTTTTCTTCACGCAAATCGCGTAAATCGGTGTAATCTTTATGTCTGTAAAGTGCATTGTCATCAATTGTTACTTTAGCATCAACAGCCAATATTTTATTGTCGCTTGTTTTTAAAACAGGATTTATTTCGAATAAAGACGCATCCGATTTCACATAAGCGGTATATAAATTGGTGACAAATTTTGTCATTTCTTTAAAGGCGTTACCAGACAAGCCTAAATTGAAAGCTACGCGTCTTGCTTGAAATGGCAAGATGCCAACTGTTGGATCAATTTCTTCGGTAAAAATTAAATGTGGTGTTTCTTCGGCAACGGTTTCAATGTCCATTCCACCTTCGGTAGAATACATAATCATATTACGACCTGTACCTCTGTTTAAAAGTACCGACATATAAAACTCGCTGGTTTCACTTTCACCTGGATAATACACATCTTCAGCAACTAAAACTTGGTGTACTTTTTTACCAGCAGCCGATGTTTGTGGCGTAATAAGATTCATTCCTATTATTTTCCCTGCAATTTCTTCTACTTCCTTCAGGTTTTTAGCTAGTTTTACACCGCCACCTTTTCCGCGTCCACCTGCATGTATCTGAGCTTTAATAACATACCAGCTTGTGCCAGTATCTGCTGTTAAGTGTTTTGCGGCAGCCACTGCTTCCAGTGCATTTTGCGCTACAATACCACGTTGGATACGCACGCCAAAGCTGCTTAATATTTCTTTACCTTGATATTCGTGTAAATTCATAGTCTGCTAAATAGTTTAAGATGCACAAATGTAGTAATTAATTGATAATTGACAATTGCTAATTTTGAATTGTTGGTTGTTGGGTTTAGAGTTTCGAGTTTAAAGTGTCAGGTTTTGGGTTTAATTAACTCTTTTTTTTAATTTTTCATTACTAATTATCAATTGTTAACTATTTAACATTTTGTTTAATTTGTATAATTTTTCAGTTATTTCTTTTTTATTTATTCTAAAGAAATATCTTTGTCAAAAATTTTAAAATTATGTTGGAAAATCAATTGCTGAAAATAGCACAGGATTTTGGGAGTCCGGTTTACGTTTATGATGCCGAAAAAATTGAAAGTCAGTACAAAAGACTTACTAACGCCTTTAAAAGCGTTAAAAAATTAAAAATAAATTATGCTGTTAAAGCTTTATCAAATATATCCATATTAAAGCTTTTTAACACTTTGGGCTCGGGAATTGATACGGTTTCTATACAAGAAGTACAGTTAGGATTGGCAGCTGGCTTTTTACCAAGTCAAATAATTTTTACTCCAAATGGTGTTTCATTATCAGAAATTGAAGAAGCTGCTAAATTAGGTGTAGAAATTAACATCGACAACCTTTCTATTTTAGAACAATTTGGGACAAAACACCCAAAAATTCCGGTTTGTATCCGTATCAATCCGCATGTAATGGCTGGTGGAAACGCCAACATTTCTGTAGGACATATTGATTCTAAATTCGGAATTTCCATTCATCAAATACCACATATTTTACGTATTGTTGAAAACACCAAAATGACAATAAACGGTATTCACATGCATACTGGAAGTGATATTTTGGATATTGAAGTATTTTTATATGCCAGCGAAATTTTGTTTGAAACTGCTAAACAATTCAAAAATTTAGATTTTATCGATTTCGGTTCAGGCTTTAAAGTACCTTACAAACAAGGCGATATTGAAACCAATATTGAAGAATTGGGCAAAAAACTTTCAAGTAAATTCAATGATTTTTGTAAGGAATACGGCAAAGATTTAACCTTAGCGTTTGAACCTGGGAAATTTTTGGTAAGTGAATCTGGCTATTTTCTAACCAAAGTAAATGCCGTAAAACAAACAACCTCAACGGTTTTTGCACAGGTTGATTCTGGATTTAATCATTTAATACGTCCTATGTTTTATGGGTCGCACCACGACATCATAAATATTTCAAACCCAAAAGGGCATGAACGTTTTTATACAGTTGTTGGTTATATTTGCGAAACCGACACCTTTGGTAACAATCGCAGAATCAACGAAATAAATGAAGGTGATGTATTGTGTTTTAAAAATGCTGGAGCCTATTGCTTCTCGATGGCGAGCAACTACAACTCTAGGTTTCGTCCTGCTGAAGTTTTATGGTTCAACAACGAAGCCCATTTAATTAGAAAAAGAGAAACTTTTGATGATATTATAAACAATCAAATTGAAGTTGATTTTTCTACTAAAAAAGAAAAACAATTGGTAAAATAAAACCTAAAATATCATAAATATTAAAATGCTCACTATTTGTTGAGCATTTTTTTATTCTTTCAATTATTTTGTGAATTTTTAGTAATAAACTTGTTAATATTCAATATTTTCTTTAATATTACTATCTCTATATCCCTAAGTCTTTTTAATTAATAGCAGTTAAACAAAAAGACGCACATGTTAAAGGTATTTTCAAATATTAATTTTACGATGATAACCTCATGGTTTTTGTTGATTGATTTTAGGTGCTCCAAATTTTTATTACTCTAAAACAATGAACCGACCAGTGAAAATATTGATTGTAGAGGATGAAATGATTATTGCTGCCAACATGTCTCTACAACTCACATCTCTGGGTTATGAAGTAACTGGCATCATGTTAAAAGGCGAAGATGCGTTGGTACATATAAAGCAAAACCAACCCGATATTATTTTATTGGACATCCATTTAAAAGGCGAACTTACGGGTATTGAAACTGCACAAATAATACAGCAAGATGCCAACATTCCTATCATTTATGTAACAGCAAATGCAGATACGGCTCATTTTAATGAAGCTAAAACCACTAACCCTTATGCGTTTATTTCCAAACCTTTCAAAAAACTGGACTTGCAACGCGCTATTGAGCTGACAGTTAACAGAATTCAATCGGAAAAAGATGTTGAAATTTTAGCCAACAAAGACAAAATTTCATCTTTTATTTTAAGCGATTGCATTTTTGTGCGTCATCATGAAAAAATGGTAAAAGTGTGCATTAAAGATATTCTTTATATTGAAGCAGAAAGAAATTACTGTCGTATCCATTGTAATAATAGGGAATATTTGTTGGCTACAACACTTAAGGAAATGGATGATAAACTGCCCAACCAACATTTTATAAGGGTACATCGCTCTTTTATTGTAAACCTCAGCCAAATAGACGAAATTGCAACAAGCCACATTGTTATTTCAAAAAAAGCGATTCCTATAAGTGTTGAATCAAAAAAACAACTGCTTCAATATATTCACAAAGTATAAGCTTCATTTTGATTTAGTCATGAGAAAAATCATGTATTTGCTGTTTATTTTTTTTCAGTTAGGTTTCAGTCAAGAAACACAAATTGAAACGTTACAAAAAAAATTATATTCAGAAAAAGATACGAGCAAACAACTAGAAATTTTAAACGACATCGTTGCCATTATTTTCAATCAAGATATCGCAGAAGCTTTAAAATATGCAAAACAAGGTGTGCAATTATCTGAAAAAGCGGGCAATGTAAATTGGCAACCTAAATTCTACGAAATGCAAGGTAGGATGCATGCCAATTTGTTGCAACTCGATTCAGCAACCCTATATTTCAATAAAGCCATTAAAGGTTACGACGCCATTAAAAACGAACGCGGGAAAGCAACAACCCTATTTAAACTGGCTTGGGTTGACAAAAAAAATGGTGATTTAGAACTAGCACTTCAAAAAGATCTTTCTGGTTTAAAAATTATGGAAATCCTTAATGATAAACCGGGAATTTGTGATGCGTTAACTAGGGTTTCAGAAGATTTAACCCGCCAAGATCGATTAACAGAAGCTTTGGAATACGCCGAAAAAGCGATTACCATTGCAGAAAAAAACAATTTAATTACCGAAAAATTCTTTGTAAATTTTAACGCTGCTAATGTTGCGATGGCTAAGAAAAATTATGCGCAATCGCTTAATTACTTCAAAAATGCCTTGACTGTTTGTGAACAACAAAACATGGGTTTAGCTACGGAATCCGATGTTAGAAATGGGATTGGCAATGCTTTTAAACGTTTAGGAAATTACCCAGAAGCCTTGAAAAATTATGAAAAAGCTTTTGCTAATGCGAAAGCTGCAAATTACCAAAATGCCATCAATACCGTTACAGCAAATTTGGGCGAAGTAAACCTGCTTTTAGGTAATTATAATACTGCTTTAAACTACCAATTAGAAACCGTAAGATTACAGGAAACCAACAAAGATGTTTCCAATTTAGTTGAAAACTACAACCATGTAAGCACAATTTACAACAAATTAGGCGATTATAAAACCGCTTTAAACTTCAAGCAAAAAGCTTATTCGTTAAGAGATAGTATTGCTTCAGTTGAAAGTGATGAAAAAATGTCGGAGCTTTTAACGCAATATGAAACCAAAAAGAAAGAAGAAACCATTGCCAACCAAGAAACTAAAATTTCACATCAAAGGAATATTCAAATCCTAAGCTTTGGTTTGGTGGCATTATTAATAGGATTATTGATTTTTAGCTTTATAAGTTATCGCAACCGAAGTAGAACTAACAAATTATTGGCAACGAAAAATGCTGAAATAGAATTATTGCTGAAAGAAGTGCATCACAGGGTGAAAAACAATTTGGAAGTTGTTTCCAGTTTATTGGCGTTGCAATCGGCGCAAATAGACGACCCTAATACCAAAGAAGCAATGCTTGAAGGTCAAAACCGGGTGAATTCCATTGGCATTGTGCATCAAAAATTATATCAAGGCACTAATTTAGGTGCTATTGAAATGAAAGATTATGTTTTAAATTTAAGCGAAAATATATTGGATAGTTTTGGTGCTGAAAACAGGGTGAATTTGAATTTAGCCATGAAAACCCTCGATTTGGATATCGACACAGCTGTTCCTTTGGGTTTGATTATCAATGAATTATTAACAAATACCATCAAATACGCTTTTCCTAAAAACGATACAGGA
>Ga0138256_10004985_pt1 | contig 14078 bp, 15 predicted proteins | sample KNB2016incub_MG_FD_105486 | JGI IMG/M metagenome (GOLD analysis project Ga0138256, IMG submission 105486) | Active sludge microbial communities from wastewater in Klosterneuburg, Austria - KNB2014incub_MG | ecosystem: Engineered > WWTP > Activated sludge > Unclassified | place: Austria...
GATTCGCCGGTCTGGCGGTCCTGGGCGCGATACACCGCTCCCATGCCGCCCTCTCCGACGAAGGCCAGCAGCTCGAACCGGGACGCGATCACATCGCCGATCTTCAAGGTCAGCCCACGTGCTTAGGCGCGCGCAGGCCGGGCCGCCAGCGGGCGCCGTCAGAACCCGTAAATCACCAGTGAGGCGGCCGAGGCGATCCGCTCGAGGGCGGTGACGTCGCTCGAGCGGAAGGCGTGTCCGACCCGGCCGAGCTCGATGATGGCCATCAAGCTCGGGCCGATGGTCACCGGCACCATCGCCACGCCCCCGAGGTCGGGAGCAGCTCCCAGCCGGGCCGCCACGGCGCGCTCGGCCTCGCCGGCGCTGGGCGGTGCCACGATCAGCCCACCCAGGCGTGCCAGCCGCACCGCGGCGTCTTCTGCCAGCGGCGCCCCGAGCCGACCCACCATTCCGACGCCGCGCACGCAGGTCGTGATGGGCCGGTGGCCATCGAGCGCGCGGTGCACCACGCCGAAGCTGGCGCCGGTGGTCTCGATGCAAGCGTGAAGCGCCAGGGACAGCACCTCGGCTGCGTCCCGAGCCGCGCCGAGCTCGGTGACCAGGGTGGCGTGGCTCGACGCAGGCAGCGCGAGCAAAGCGTCGGTGCCGGGCTGGCGCCGCACCGCCCGGACCTCCCGGATTTGATCGAGGCGGCGCCAGGTACGCCAGGTGAGCTCGCGCACCAGGCAGTCCTCGGGGATGCGACCGTGGAACACCCCGCGCTGCAAGAGGTCGGTCCTGACCGGACCCACCGTGAGCTCCCCATTGGTCACGAACCAAAGGGGAGGCGGGCGACTTGGGCGTGCTGCTTTCTCGGATTGCGTGACCACCACGGCGGGCTCCTTTGGCGACGGATCGGCGCCGTGGAAATTGTCGCGCGCTGGCCCTGCGCTGGGCCAACATCGGTGTAGAATCGGCGTGTGGAGACGGTTCGCATCGACCGCTGGCTGTGCGCTGCCCGGATCTTCCAGTCACGCACCCAGGCCACCGATGCCTGCGTCGGCGGTCACGTGCGGCTCAACGGGGCGGCGGTTCGTGCCAGCCACCCGGTGCGAGTCGGCGACAGCATTTCCGCGCTGGCACCCCGCGGACCGGTGGTGCTCGAGGTGGTGGCGCTGGCCGAGAAACGCCTCTCGCCCGCTGACGCGCGTGCGCTCTACGCCGATCACTCGCCGCCGCCGCCGCCGCGCGAGCCGCGCATCGGCGCGCGCGACCGCGGCGCCGGGCGCCCGACCAAGGCCGACCGGCGTGCGCTCGAGCGCCTGCGTGACGATTGAGCTTCAGTCCGAAGCCGGGGGCGGGGGCGCCACCGCGTTCGGATTCGCGGTGAGTTGCGGCATCATTCGCAGCGGCGCCGCCAGCGAGCGGTCCCTCGCGGTAATGGGCGGCGGCGGCGCGGCGTGGGGCTCTTCGTCCGGTTCGCCGGGCTCTGCGGCATGCGGTGCGGGTGGAGGAGGGGGAGCCGGCTCGACGCGCCGCGGCTCGTCGGCCGGTGAGGGCGGCGGGGGTGGCACAGCCACTGGCGTGGGGGGCAGGGGCGTAGCGGGCACCATGGCCGGGGCCTCTCGCGTGGCGGCTGGCTCACGCCGGGTCGCACCCCGCGAGGGTGTCATGGCGTTGGTCGGCTCGGGGCCTTCGATGACGTTGACCGCTTTGGACGGCGGGCCGCCGAACGAGAGCGACTTCGGCGTCACGAGGACCACGATCAGCACGTACAGAAGCGATGAGCCGATCAGCGCCACGCAGGGCGTCCACCGCCACGAGACGAACGAGGTCAGGATCTTCAGTGCGCGCACGGCTCGAGCCTCGGAGGCCAGTCTACCCGAGCGGAGCGGCGGGGCCAGGACAACCTGGCTCAGCCCCCTTCGAAGGCGTCTTCAGCGTCGGCGGAAGGGGGGGTCGCATCGGCCAGGTCGTCCAGGTACCCCTCCGGAAGGCTGACGTCCTGGGTCCCCGAGGCCTTCCCCCGGGGAACGCGCATCGCCGACGGCGGGAAGGGCTGCGCCCGATCCACGGTCGCCACGATCGTCGTCAGTTCGGCCAGCGTGACGACCTTCATCAAGCGCTGGCGGAGCTCGGCGCTGCCGCGAAAGCCCTTGGTGTACCAGGTGGTGTGGCGCCGAAAGGCGCGCATCGCGGGGCCCTCGCCGATCCAGTCCGAGAGCAAGCGCGCGTGCTCGAGCATCACGTCGATGACCTCGCCCAGGTTCGGCGGATTGCCCGGCTGACGACCGTCGAACACCGCCGCGAGGTCGCGGAACAGCCACGGCCGGCCCAGGCAACCGCGACCGACGATCACCCCGTCGCAGCCGGTGGTGCGCATCATGCGGAGCGCGTCCTCGGCTTCCCAGATGTCGCCGTTGCCCAGCACCGGAATGCTGAGGCGGCTCTTGAGCTCGGCGATTGCCTCCCAGCGCGCCGCACCGTCGTAGAGCTGGGCTGCGGTCCGCGCGTGCAGGCCGACCGCCGCGCAGCCCGCCTCTTGCCCCACGCGACCGGCATCCAGATACGTCAGCAGCCCATCGTGAATGCCCATGCGGAACTTGATGGTCACGGGAACCTGCCCCGCGCCCTGTACTGCGGCTTCGACGATGCGACGCAGCAGGTTCGGCTTCACGGGGATGGCCGCACCACCGCCCTTTCGCGTGACCTTGCGCACGGGACAACCGAAGTTCATGTCGATGTGATCGACGCGCCCTTCGCCCACCAAGCGTTTGACGGCTTCACCCACGTAGTACGGGTCCACTCCGTACAGCTGCAGGCTTCGCGGATGCTCGCCCGGTCCGAAATCGGCAAGCTTGAGTGTCTTGCCTCGCCCCTCGACCAGGGGGCGGGCCGTGATCATCTCGCTGACGTACAGGCCCGCGCCGAAGCGGCGGCACAGCGCGCGGAAGGGGAAGTTGGTGACGCCCGCCATGGGCGCGAGCACCACCGGCGGCCAGACGCGGAGTGGCCCGATGCACAGCGGCGCGAACTCTCCGACCCGCGCTGGGGGGACGTCGCGATTGACGGCGCTCTGGTAGATCGGGTCCACGGTCGTCAGAGCAGGCCGGGCTTTGGGCGCGGGCTCGCGAGAGTCACTCCCAGCCCTCGTCGGTCGGATCGGGCTCCTCGGGCGTCGGCGCCGCGGCGGGGCGGACCACCGGGATGCGGATGGTGGCCTTCCGCGGATCCGGCTTGGGCTGAGCGGGCCGTTGCTGGGGTGGGCCGGGGGCGGGTTGGGGTTCGGCCCGGGTCGGGTAGGCCTCGGGCGGCAGCTCGAGCTCGAGCACTCGGGGCGTGTGACGTCGATGCACGTCCGCCGCCCCCGACTCGGCTTCGATGTTGGGGAGCGTCCGGCGCGCGTGGACCTCGGGGTTGGCAGCGGGGGGGGCTGACGCCGGTGCTGGCGTCGGCGCCGGGACGCTGCGGCGCAGCGCGGCCGCCATCGGGCGCCGGACAGAGCTCTGGGGGGCGGCAGAGGTGGGGACCGGCGAGGCCTGCGGCCGCCCGCTCCTGGGGTTGGCCGAGGGGCGCGAGTGGGGAACGCTCGAGCGGGGCACGTGGGTGATGCTTCCCGAAGCGCGCCGCAGGCGGAGCTCGTCGTCGCGCCGCGTGTCGAACACGATCAGCGGTGCGATCGCGTCGGGGTTGTCGGTGGCCCACTCGGCCAGCTCGGCCAGCGGTACGGCAGCGGACACCGTCCGCAAGCGCTCGAGGTGTTTGCCCACGTCGACGCGGATGTCGATCTGCGTCGCCAGGTCGAAGTCTCGGAGCACGATGTCCAGCGTGCCTTCGATCCAGGCGCTGTGCGCCAGGCGCGCCAGCACCTCGAGAATGCGCGGTGCGCCCTTCCCGGGCGAGGCGACGCGCGCCATCTTCTCGACCAGCTTCAGCACCTGGTCGCGGGGCGAGCCGGATTCGGGCGCGAACGCCCGCTCGATGAGATCAGGGCTGATCTCGTCGCAGCTCTTGAAGTCGAGCGAGAGGGACATCGAATTGGGCGCGGACGGGGCGGCCAGGATCGAAGAAACGGTGGCGGCCGTCAATCGCGGCGCTGCAGTCTAGCCGTTCTTCTTGGCTGCCAGCAGAGCTTTGACCGCCTGGCGCGCGAGCGCTGGGGCGCTGAACATGCTTTTCGCCAGCGAACGTGCGAGCGACAGTGGAGTCGAGCCATGCGCTTCGATCGCGACCCGCTCACCGCTCGTGACCTCTTCGATGGCGCCGCGAGCAATGGTCCGAGTTCCGTCCGAGCGGATCTCGACGATCATGCGTGCGACCACCGGGGGCTCTCCGGGGCGCTCGGCCAGCGCCCCGGGCTTGTCCGCGTCATCGGGCCCCGTCATCCGCGCTTCGACGACCCATCGACGTCCGAGCCGTCGTGGTCGTCGCCTTGCAGCGAGTAGCCACCGAGCGGCTGGGTCGCCGGGTCCGGCTTGCGCTTGAGGGGGGGCTTCGGGCCCAGCGGCGGGGCTGTCTGGGCAGGCATGCCCGCCGGCGGGGAAGGCCTCGAGAGAGCGATCGCGGCGTCGAGATCCCCGCCGGGCGGCGCGGTCGCTCGGTCCCCGAGCAGGTCGCCCAGGCCGTCGCTGGTGTCGGGCGGCACCGGATCCGTGGTGCGGGTCGCCAGGTGGGGCACCGCCGGTTGCGTGCGCCGGCTGGCCTCTGGCGAGACCGGCAAGCGCTGCAGCAGCACGCGGCCGGGTGCGTAGCGCGCCAGCTCGGACAGGTACTGGTCGCGCTCGCGGGTGACCTGCGCGAGCGCCTGCTGGGCGTCGTCGCGCTGCTGCTGCAGGCGGCGCAGCACGTCGCGGGAGCGATCGCGCTCTGCCAAGAGCTTCTCGAGGTTCCGGTCGTGCTCTTCTCTCGTGGCCGGGCGCAGGGTGGGCATGGGTGGCGTCATCTCACCCAGGCCCGGGCTGGTGCGCCGCGCGCTGGCCGGAATCGGAGCGACCGTCTCCTGAGTCTGACGCAAGAGCTTCTCGACCCGCGCGAAAGCTTCGTCGCGCTCTTGCACCAAGCGGTCGATGGTCTGCTCGTGCTCGTCCAGCAGGCCGGCGAGGAACTGGTCGTGCTCTTGGATCAGAAACTCGCGATCGTTGCGCGCCTCTTCCAGCTGCAGCTCGAGCAGCTCGCCCTGATTCTTGAAGACCAGTCGCTGCTCGTTGCTCGACGCGAGCATCTCGCGCACGCGCTGAAGCTCTTCGGCGAGCTGGTCGTTGGCTTCGCGGGCGCCGCTCACCCCTTGGGTGACCTGCTGGATCGCGCGGTACAGCGCCCCCAGCGTGGCCTCGGCCCGGGTGCTCGCGGCCAGGGCGGCCTCCACCGTCTGCTCGTGGCTGGAGGGGGTCCGGGCCGGGGCCACGGGCGAGTCGCCCGCCGGCGCCTCGGCGGCGTCAGCGGCGGGCTTCGACCCGGGCACAGTTCCCATGCATGGCAGGATAGAGCATTTTGCCGGCGGTCGGAGCTGCTACGATGTCGCGCCATGAAGCGGCTGACGTTCCCGGTGATCGCGGCGCTGGCCCTCGGGGTCGGCTGCGACTCGAACCAGCCCAAGCCCGGCGCTGCCGGGTCGGCCGCCCCGCCGGCCGCCCCCGCCCCGTCGGGGAGCGACGTTCCGTCGATCATGATCGTGCCGACCCCGGGTCGCCCCGCGACCTTCTCGTCGGCCGACGGCGCTGCGCTCTCTGGCGAGCTGTTCGTGTCGCCCGAGCCGAACGCTCCGGCAATCATCCTGGTTCATCGGCTGAACGGCGATCGGGCCGAGCTTGCCCCCCTCGTCAAGCGGCTGGTCGTCGCGCCGAAGCGGTTCACCGTCCTGAGCCTCGACCTTCGCGGTCACGGCGCGTCGAAGGCCCCAGAGAAGGCCAAGCTGGGCGAGACCCGAGATCTGGCGCGCGATCTGGAGGCCGCCATCGCCCACGTGAGCGAGGCTGCGCGCTCCTGGGCCATCGTGCTGGTCGGGACCTCGATCGGCGCGGCGCTGGCCAGTCAGGTCGCGTTCGCGGCCGACAAGGTCGTGGCGCTCGCGCTCGTGTCGCCCGGCGAGGGCATCAGCGGGCACCCGCTCTACAAGCCCTACTCGGAGGTGCGAAACTTGCCGACCTTCGTGGCCGGCGCGAAGGACGACACCGTGTCGAAAGCTGCGGTCGATGCGCTGGAGAAGATGGCGATGCAGGTCACGGTCAAGCGCTACGAAGGGTCGCGCCACTCGGCGCAGTTCCTGGGCGAAGAGCACCCGGAGCTCTGGGCCGACCTCGAGAACTGGGCGCTCGGCGTCTTCTCCGAAGCGCCGACGGAGCGGAAATCGCTGTACCTGGCCCCTGGCAAGCAGCCCAAGAAGGCCCTGCCGAAGAAGGGCGGAGGGCCGGGCTGATGGCGCGCGTGCTCTTGGTCGAGGATTCCGAGGTCACGCGCGCCTACGTGCGTGGCGCCCTTTCGGGCGTCGGGGTCGGCAGCGCTCCGCTCGAGGTGGTCGAGGCCGAGAGCGGCTTCGCGGCGCTGCGGCTCTTGCCCCGTGGCTCGTGGGATCTGGTCATCACCGACGTCAACATGCCCGACATCAACGGGCTCGAGCTGCTGTCGTTCATCCGCCAGAGCGAACGGCACCGCGCCACCCCGGTGCTGCTCATGTCCACCCAGACCTCGGGCCGCGACCGCGAGCGCGGTCTGGCGCTGGGCGCCGTCGGCTATCTCTCCAAACCCTTCACGCCCGAACAGCTCAGAGACGAGGCCTTGCGTCATCTGAGCGCAGCACCGGACGAACGCGGTCATGGTTGACCCGGGGGATCGGGCACGCGAAGAGTTCTTCACCGAGGCCCAGGAGATCGTCGAGACCTTCTCCCGGAATCTGCTGTCGCTCGACGCCACGTTGAAGGTCGGCGGTGACGACCCGGCGCTGGTGAACGAAGCGTTCCGGGCCGTTCACACCCTGAAGGGGCTCGCCAGCCTGTTCGGCGCCGCACAGCTGGGCCTCTTGTCGCACCGCCTCGAAGATCTGCTCGATGCCCTTCGCCTCGGGCGCATGCCGCTGAGCCCGGCGGTGCTGGACATCTTGTTCGGCTCGGTGGACGTGTACGCGCAGATCCTGGATGCCGACCGCAACGCGCTGGAACCGCCGGCGCAAGCGGTCGACGAGCTGTGTCGGCGCCTGGACGCGCTCGGGGGTGCCAGCGCCGAGCAGCCGAGCCTGGTCGTGGAATACGACCTCGACCCCGGGATGTTGGCGGTTCTCACCGAATACGAAGAGCACCGGCTGCGCACCAACATCGAGAACGGTCGCGGGCTGTATCGCCTGCGGGTGCAGTTCGATCTTTCCACCATCGACCGCGCGCTGGAAGAGATCAAAGAACGGGCCAAGCGCCACGGCGAGATCATCACCTACTTGCCGACCGGTGAGTCTGCGAGCCCGGACACCATCGAGCTCGATCTGCTGATGGCGTCGCGCGACGACCTGGCGACCCTGATCGGCACGCTGGGCGCCGACAACGTGGTGATCGAAGAGGTGCCACGGCGCCGCCGCCCGTCGCTGGCGGCCGGCACGGTGCCGCCGCCCGATCCGGCCGGCATGCTGCTTTCCCTCGCGCCGCCGGGCGCGAGGCTCGAGCCCGCGACCAGCGACGACGTCCTGGCCGTGGAGCCGGCTCGCTCGCTCAAGGCCGTGACCCAGACGGTGCGGGTCGACATCAAGAAGCTCGATCACCTGATGAACATCATCGGCGAGCTCGGCATCGTGCGCGGCGTGCTGGCGCGGCTCTCGGAGCGCGCGCGGTCCGATGGGCAGCGCCAGCTCGCCACGGAGATCTTGCGCCTGCACCGCAGCTTCGACCGCCGGCTGGGCGATCTCAGGGACGCCGTGCTCGAAGTCCGCATGGTGCCGCTGGGGCAGGTCTTCGACCGCCTGGCGCGGGTGGTGCGGCAGATCAGTCGCGACGTCGGCAAGGACATTCGCCTGGTCATCACCGGCGCCGAGACCGAGATCGACAAGCTGATCGTGGAAGAGCTCAGCGACCCGCTGATGCACATGATCCGCAACGCCATCGACCACGGGATCGAGGCGGCGGCCGTGCGCGAGAAGGCCGGCAAGCCGCCCGCCGGCACGATTGCCCTGAACGCCTATCAAAAGGGCAATCACGTGATGATCGAGATCGAGGACGACGGCGCCGGCATCGACGAAGACGCGCTGGTCGAGAAGGCCATCGCCCTGGGGCGCATCAGTCGGGTCGACGCGGGCGACCTGGCCCGACACGACCTGCTCGGGTTGATCTTCATGCCTGGGATCAGCACCCGCGAAGTGGCCGGCGACCTGAGTGGGCGTGGCGTGGGAATGGACGTCGTGAAGACCAACATGGCCAAGATCGGCGGTGTGATCGACGTTCACAGCGAGCGCGGCATCGGCACCAAGATGACCATCACGCTGCCGATCACGCTGGCCATCGTCAACGCGCTCTTGGTGCGCGCCGCGGGCCAGGTCTTCGCCCTGGCGGTCAGTCACGTGTCCGAAGCCATCGTGTTCGACCGGCGTGGGCTGCGGACCGTCGAGGGGCGAGAGGTCGTGTCGCTACGCGGTCAAACGCTGCCGGTCTGTCGGCTGGCCGAGCACCTGGGGCTGCCCGAAGGCCAGGGTCCGGCGCCGCGTCGCTTCGTGGTCGTCATGGCGCTCGGCGCGCGGCGGCTCGGCCTGGTGGTCGACGCGGTGCTCGGGCAAGAAGACATCGTGATCAAACCCCTGGGGCCGTCGCTGTCCGACGTGCGTGGCCTGTCGGGCGCCACCGAGCTCGGTGATCAGCGGGTGGCCTTGGTGCTCGATTCGGCCTCGCTGCTCGAAGACGTGCTGTCCGCCACCGACACCGGCCCGCTGGAGGTCGCCCCCCGTGGCTGATCTGGTCCGGCTCGGGGCGCGTGGGCCCAGGCGGGCGCTCGCCCACCAGGGGCCGGTGCGCGAGTTCCTGGTCCTCCGCATCGGGGCCGACGACTACGGCGTCGAGTTGACCAGCATCCGCGAGATCCTGAGCCCGCCGCCCGTGACGTACGTGCCGCGGGCTCCGCGTTCCGTGCTGGGGGTGTGCAGCGTGCGCGGCTTGCTCGTGACGGTGGTCGATCTGCGCGCACGCCTGGGGCTCGAAGCGGCGTCGGCCTCGCGGCGTGCGCGGCTCTTGCTCACGGGTGCCTCGTCGGGCGAGGTGTTCGGCGTGCTGGTCGACGAGGTGCGGCAAGTGGTTCGGCTTTCTGACGGTGAGCTCGAGCTGGCCAGCACGGTCTTCGGCGGCGACGTTGCAGAACACGTCCTCGGCATCGGGCGGCCGAAGCCCGGCGACGACGTCATCATTCTGCTCGACCTGGTGCGACTCGTGGATCATTTGCCGGAGACTGCCTGATGGTTTCATCCAAAGCGCGACCCGATCCCCAGAAGAGCCTCGTCGGATTCACGGTCGGCGACGTGCACTACGCCGTGCCCATTGCCGCCGTGCGCGAGATCGTCAACCCGCTCGAGCTCACCGTGTTGCCCCACTCTCCGCCGGCGGTGGCCGGCGTCGCGAATCATCGCGGTACGGTCATCCCCGTCGTCGACCTTCGGGCGCGCTTTGGCCTGGGCCGCGCGGAAGACCAGCGCCGCGCCAAGTGGATCCTGGTCGAGGTCGAAGCCCACACCGTGGGGCTGATGGTCGACGGCGTCACCGAGGTCTTCGGCACCGGCGGCGCGGAGCTCGGGGCCGCGCCCAGCCTGGGCGCCGGCGACGACGTTCGCGGGATCATCGGCGTGGCGCGCCACGCCGAGCAGCTGGTCTTCGTCCTCGACGTCGACCGCTTCGACGCGCTGGTGAGCCCCCTGGCAGCGACCGGGCTGCTCGGCCCAGGAAGCCTCGAGACGTGACCGAGCTCGCCGAGCTGGAGCGGGCGCTCGTGGCCGAAGATGCCGAAGAGCGCCGCCGCGCTGCGGCGGGCCTCAGGCAGACCGCGGGTCCGCCACCGGTGGCGCTGCTGGTGCGCGCGCTGGGCGACGCCGACTGGCGTGTGCGCAAAGAGGCCGTGCTGACCGCGGTCGCGCTGGCCCCTTCCGAAGACGTGCGCACGGCGCTGGTCGACCTCTTGCGTCCGGGCGACAACGTCGGCGCCCGCAACAGCGCCGTCGAGGCCCTGGCCGGTTACGGCATTCACGCCATTTCCGCCCTGGCGTCGGTCCTCTCGGAGCTCGACGCCGACGGCAAGAAGCTGGTGGTCGACGTGCTGGCCAGGTGCACTCGCCCCGAGGGCCTGCCGTTGCTCAAGACCCTGCTGCGCGATGCCGACGTCAACGTGCGGGGCGCAGCGGTCGAGGCCGTGGCCGCCATCGGCGAGGCGTGTGCCGAAGAGGCGATTCTGATCCTCGACTCGTGCCTCGATTCTGCCGACACCTTCGTGCGGCTGGCCGCGCTCTCGGGTCTCAACCGGCTCTCGGCCGAGATGCCATGGGCGCGTCTCGAGCCGTTGGCGCATGACGCCATCTTGCTCCCCGCAGTGTTGACGGCAGCCGGGCGCAGCGGCGCCGCAGAGGCCGTGCCGGTGGTGCTCGCGGCGCTCGAGTCGGCCCACGGCAGGACCTTCGCGCAGGTGATCGAGTCGATGGTTCGGCTCGGTCATTCGAGCCCGGTGGCCCGTGAGGCGCTGGTGCAGGGCGCGGGCGGCGTGTCGGCTCGCGTGCGTGAAGCCATTCTCACTCTCACCGCCGACGACGAGGCGGCGGTCGAGACTCGCCGAGCCGCACTGGGCGCCGCTGCCCTGCTCGGCAGCGAGGCGGCAGCGCGCGCCGCGGTCGCAGCGCTCTCGGACGATCTGCTCGCCGAGCAGGCCGAGGCGACGCTGGCCGAGCTGGGCGGGGTGGCGGTCGAGGCGCTGGTGGCTGGCGCCCAGGCCCCCTCGCCGGAGCAGCGCGCGGCCTGCATTTCGCTCTTGGGCCCGCTGGTGGCGCTGCATCCCGACGCCACCGCGGCCGCCAAGCGGGCCCTCGCCGATCCCGCGCCCGAGGTCGTCGCGGCCGCGCTCGACGCCCTGGGAAGCGCCGGTGATCGCGCCACGCTCGACGACGCGGTGCGCCTGCTCGACAGCGGTCCCGTGGTGAGGCAATCGGCGCATCGGGCTCTGGTCGCCCTGGTGCGCCGGCATCCCGCCCAGGCCTTGGCGGTGGTCACCCGCGCGGTGGCGGATCCCGCCGCTGCCGAGGCGGCCGCCATCGCCATCGAGACCCTGGCCCCGCAGTCGACCGACCCAATCCAGCACCTGAGCTTCTTGCGTTCGGCGCTGGACAGCCCGGCGCCGACCACGCGCTGTGCCGCGCTCTCGGCGCTCTCTGCCATCAGTGGGGCCGACGCCGTGGAACCCGTCGCCTTTGCGCTGGGCGACGAAGAGGTCGAAGTTCGCCTCGCGGCGGTGCGCGCCCTGGGCAAGCTCACCGACCACCAGGGGGCGCCGCTCGGTCTCGAGCGGTTGATCGACGTGGCGCGCAGCAGTGCCGAGCTGGAGCTGGCCGCGCAAGCTGCCCGCGTGCTGGGCGAGCTGGGCGACCGGCGAGCGATCGCCGTGCTCGGCGAGCTTTGCGGCCGCGAGCCTCTGCTGGCGGTGGTCGCGCTGGAAGCGCTCGGCGTGTTCGAGGGACCCGAGCGAGACCAGCACCTGGCGCTGGGGCTCGCACACCCCGATCCCGAGGTCGTCAAGTCCGCGATGCGCGTCCTTTCCACACCCCGCAACGCGGCGGCCGCAGAGCGCCTTGCCGAGTGTCTGGACCATGCCGAGTGGGACGTGCGCCGCCTGGCCGCCGAGCTGCTCGGTGGCATCGGCGGTGACGCCGCGCTGGGCCCCCTCCGCAGTCGACTGGCGGTCGAGACTCACGAGCTCACGCAGGGCGAGCTCGCGCGTGCCATCGTCGACGCCGAGACCGCGAGTGGGCGGCGCCGCACCGCCCCGCCGCCCAGCCTGCGCGGAGCCAGAAGGTGACGACGCCGGCCTCTCAACGGCCGCGGCTCACCTCCGAGGTCTTCAGGCTGTTGCGCGATCTGATCAACGCGCATGCCGGGCTCGAGTACCAAGACGACGCCCTGTACGCCTTCGAACGGCGCCTGTCGGAGCGCCTGGCCACGCTCGGGCTCCCCGGGTTCAACGACTACTATCAGTACCTGCGGTTGAACCGCGGCGGCAGCGCAGAGCTGGACGAAGCCCTCGATCTGCTCACCACCAAAGAGACCTACTTCTTCCGACAGGAGTATCAGCTGCGGGCGTTGCGCGACGAGCTCTTGCCCAAGCTGGCCCAGCGCAACGCACGGTCGCGACGCCTGGCCATCTGGAGCGCGGGGTGCTCCACCGGCGAAGAGGTGTATTCGGTCGCCATCTTCGTGCTCGAGTCGGGGCTGTTCGACGGCTGGGAAGTGCGGGTCATCGGCAGCGATCTCTCCAAGCGCAGCGTGGCCGCGGCGCGTCGCGGCGTGTACCGTCCCAGCGCGTTTCGATCCACACCGCCCGAGATCCGTCGTACTTACTTCGACGAACGGACCGACGGCAGTCACATCGCCGAATCCGTCAAGCGGCTCTGTCACTTCGGGCAGCTGAACTTGCTCGACTCCACCCGGGCCTCGATCGTCGGGCGCGTGGACGTGGTGCTGTGCCGTAATGTCCTCATCTACTTCGACCCGAGAGCGCGGGCCCGGGTGATCGAGAACCTCTACGACCGGCTGCTTCCGGGCGGCTATCTGTTGCTCGGCCACTCGGAATCGTTGTGGAACGTCTCCACCGCATTCGAGCTCTGTCACTTGGCGGAAGATCTGGTGTACAGAAAGCCGATGGCCACCGGGCGGCTGGACCCGCCGGGCGAATGAGTCGAGCGATGAACCTGCCCAGTGTCACCCCCACGACCGTGCTGGTCGTGGACGATTCGGCGCTCAATCGGCGCAGCATCTCCGAGATCCTCGAGGCATCTTCGGACGTTCGGGTGGTGGGCAAGGCTGGGGACGGTGAGCAGGCGCTGCAGCTGGCGCTCGCGCTGAAACCCGACGTGATCACCCTCGACCTCGAGATGCCCAAGATGGACGGCTTCACGTTCTTGCGCATCTTGATGAGCCGCCTTCCCACGCCGGTGATCGTGGTCTCGAGCTACAGCGCCAAAGAGAACGTGTTCCGCGCGCTCGAGCTCGGCGCCTTGGACTTCGTCGCCAAGGCCGACCAGAAATCGGAGGGCGATTTCCAGGGTATTGGTCGAGAGCTGCTCTCGAAGGTGCTCCTGGCGCGCACGCTCAAGCGCGGCGTGTTCGTCGCGCGCCCGCCCCTCGATTCGTATTCCGGGCACGACTCGGTGCCGCCGCGCAGCGGCGAGCCATCGCCGCCCCGCCAGGTGGTGGGCATCGCTTCGAGCACCGGCGGCCCGACGGCGCTGATGCAGATCGCTGCTCGGCTGCCGGCGCGGTACCCGAACGCAATCTTGATGTCGCAGCACATGCCCGAGAAGTTCACGCGCACGTTCGCCGAGCGCCTGGGGCGGCGCAGCGAGCTTCGCGTGCGCGAGGCAGCGGACGGCGACGAAGTGGTCGCCGGTCTGGGCTTGGTGTGCCCGGGCGGGCGATGCCTGACGCTCGAGGCGGGGCCCGCGGGCGGCACGCCCAGAGCGCGGATCAAGCCGCCGTCGGCGGAAGACCGCTACGTGCCCAGCGCCGATCAGCTGTTTTCCAGCTTGGCCCGCGCGCGCGGCGCGCGCGCGATCGGCGTCATCCTGACCGGCATGGGGGACGACGGCGTGCAGGGCGCGCGGGCGATCCGCGACGCGGGCGGCGTGGTCGTGGCCGAGAGCGACGCCACCGCCATCGTCTATGGCATGCCCGGGGCAGCGGTCCGCGCTGGCGTGGTCACCCACTCGATGGCCCTGCCCGAGATCGCCGAGTACTTGCGCTCCCTGCGCTGACGTCCCGGGGCGTTGACACGGCTTTTTCGGGTGCGCATGGTGCCGGCATCCACGGCCCGTTCGCCTCGTTTCGAGGCTGCCGTGGGCGACCGGGTCGGGCCCTCGTGCGCGGCAGCGCACGCGCCCGCCTCGAACCCCA
>Ga0138256_10004988_pt1 | contig 14075 bp, 11 predicted proteins | sample KNB2016incub_MG_FD_105486 | JGI IMG/M metagenome (GOLD analysis project Ga0138256, IMG submission 105486) | Active sludge microbial communities from wastewater in Klosterneuburg, Austria - KNB2014incub_MG | ecosystem: Engineered > WWTP > Activated sludge > Unclassified | place: Austria...
ATGCGGGTCGTCGAGTCCGCAGTCGGAAAGATGCGGCGAATGCGACCGGTGAACTCCTCGCCGGGCACCGCATCGACGGTGAGGCGTACCGACTGCCCCATTTCCAGGGCGCCAACCTCCAGCTCGGATACCTGCACGCGGGTCAGCAGGGTGGCGACGTCGGCGACGGTGAACAGGCGCTGGTTGGGCGAGACGATGTCCCCGGTCTCGACCAGCCGCTCGGTCACGACGCCTGCCATGGGCGCGCGGACATGGGCGAAGCCGAGTCGCGCGCTCAGCGCATCCTTCGTCGAGCGAGCTGCGGCCAGCGCCGCCCGGTCGCGCTCGACCTCGGCGGCCGTCACGATGCGACCCTTGAACAGCTCCTCGGATCGCTCGACCGTGGACCGGGCGAAGTCCAGTGCGGCCTCGCTCGCCTGCAACTGCGCCTCGAGTTCGGGGACGATGATGGATGCAAGGGTGTCACCGACGCCCACTCGCGCTCCCTCCAGAACCCGGACCGTCCCGAGCGCACCGGCCAGCTGCGCATTGACGCCGACCACGCGCACGGGCTCGATGATTCCGGCGAGTGTCGTCGAACGCGACACGCGACCGAGTTCGGCGACGGCGATCTCGACCGGAGTGGCCGTTGGCCCCCCTCTCCCGCCTTGAGCGTTTGCGGGCGTGCGTGCCTCGCTCGCGCCACTACAGGCGGCGAAAAGGAACGGCATGGCGTACGCGAAGAACGCACCCGCGAGCGCGCGATTATGAGCCGTCATCGGAAAATTCTGGAGTAAGTTCGGGCCCGCTGCAGAGTGGTGATCGCGACCCTGTAGATAGACGTTCTTGAAGAGGGTTCCGTTAGCATTCTTTTTACTAAGCTCCACCTGTGCGTAGGTACTGCCCTATCGGTCAGCCTCTTCGTCTCGTACTCGGCGACAGGTACCAGCTCATCGAGCCACGCGATACGCTGATCATTCGGTCAGATGCACGTATCTCTCGTCGATGCGACCGATGCCTCACTGGCGCTGGTCCATCGTTCGCGACACAATGCTCGTATCGCTCGCTCTTGCCTCTCTCGCGCGAGCACACCCGTCGCTCCGGCCTATCACCGGCCACTCGCGAGACCTCCTCCCAGCACCTCCCTTCACTGCCCATGGTCAAGATCGAACTGGATGGCGACGTTCTGGACATTCAGGTCCAGGGAGCGCACAAACTGTGGGCGCTCAAGTCGTCCTTGCGAGTCCCGCTCGGCGATGTCCGCTCCGTGCGACAGGACCCAGAACGAGCAACGCGCGCCTGGCCGGGTCTCAGGGTGCCCGGCACGCACATTCCCTACGTCTATACCGCGGGGACGTATTATCAGTCCGACTTTCGACCAGACTTCTGGACCGTGCGAGAGCCCGAGAACGCCATCGTCATCCAATGCACCGACGAGGCGGCCTACGACGAGATCATTGTCGAGGTCGAGAATCCGGCCGAAACGGTCACGATGATCAACTCGGCGCTGGCTGGAAAAGGCTAGAAGGACAGCGCGGCTGGCTGACTGATCGGTCGGTCTTATTCACTTACGTTCTTGTCCACGATCGCTTGCCGTGCGTCTCGCACGGGAATCAACGAACGGGAGGGCTGACATGTCGCGCGCATTCCTGAGGGACGACGCCGAAGGAGAGATGCCTCGCCGCCACTACGATCTGCCCCCTCGCGAAGACCTCGGCTTCGATCGCGCCGCGGCGCGAGCTCTCCTCGAGGCGGCGAGAGTCAACGAGACGCAGCTCGCGGAGCGGGCCACCGGATACTTCTGGGGAGAACCGAAGTTGCGGGAGTACGTGACCGAGGTCCTCGCCGAAGCCGAAAAGGCGGGAGACGAGCGCCTGGAACAGGTAGCGCGACGCTTCCTTCGTTGATTGACCGACCGGATGGTTTGTCGAACTGCACTGTCTCACCGTCCATTTGGTCGACCGCTGAACTCTCGCGGAGCGAACTCAGTTCCAGCGGGGACCGAGCGTGGGCCACAATGAGCCAAGCGTCGCTCGGGGTGCCCTGGCTACATAGATGCGAAGGTCACGCTCCTCCGGGACGGCCCGACCGTCCTGCAGACGTTCGACCTCTCGTACGTCGTCGAACAGCTCGCGCAGTTGCACGAGCGCGTCGGGTTGATCCACGAGAATGGTCACGGCACCCGATCGTCCACCGGTGCCCCACGCGTGGAAGTCGCCGTGCACGCTGACCGGGTACGGTAGGCCGAGACGGTCTCGGTACATCGCCAGGGCACCCGCCTCGCCGTAGTTGCTCCCGACGATGACGACCTCACTCCGTTCTGCCGGCGGTAAAGCGCGGTAGGCGCGCGCGACCGCTTCGGCCATGGCGCGCCAGCCGAGCATATCGGCGTAGTCCTGCGGCAGGGCGAGCTCCTCTCCCTGGTTCGTGCGCACGGCGGCTACCACCCCGGTGGACACGGCAAACCGCGACATGGCGTCGGGGTCGAGCGTCGGGATGCCCATCGGGAGCATCAGGACCGCGCCGACGGCAACCGCCAGCGGGAACCCGACCTGCGCGGCGCGCCGGCCGAGCGACGCGCGACGCGCGGCGAGCCGACGTTCGAGCCAGACAGCGGCCGCCACGAGTAGCGCGGGATATCCGGGGGCGGCGTAGTATCCCTTGCCCCGCAGCACCAGCATCAGCGCAAGGAGTGCGAGCGTGACCGTGCCGGTGACTCGGGTCGCGGTATCGCCGCGCCACGCGGCAGCCACCGCGACGGGAACGAGGAGACACGCGGCGCCGAGCAGGAGCGGCTGTTCGGCGAGAAAGGCCACCGGCGAGACGCGGGCCAGCTGCCCGCCGCGCAGCGAGGACATCTGCGCGAGAAAGGGCCAGTCATGCGCCACCTGCCCCGTGATCGAGGGGAGGGCAAGGACGGCGGCGATCCCCGCGGCAACCCACGGCCACCGGCTGGACAGCTGGCGCCGGAGCGCGGGAGTCGCCACCGCGGCGACGGCTGCACTGATGATGTAGAACGCGACACTGAACTTGGTGAGCGCCCCGAGCCCAAAGGCTATTCCTGCCAGCAACCACCAGCGCGGTTCGTCCTTGACAGCCGCCAGCGCCAACGCGGCGATCGCCAGCGTGGCCCACAGCTGGTCGAAAATGACCGGCTGCATCAGGACGGACGGGCGCAAGAATATGGGGGCGGCGATGGTGGCGAGGGCGATCATTCCCAGCGCCCACGCCCCCGCGCCCAGTCGTCGCGAGAACCAGAGCATCGCAGCGAGCAGTGCCCCTCCACCGATCGCCGCGGGGACGCGGGCGGCGAGCACCGCGTCGCCGAACAGCGCGCGCGCGCCTCGGGCGACGGCGGCGATGAACGGGGGGAACTGCATGCGCATCGGCTCGAAATGATCGCCCATCGCGAAGTACAGCAGTTCGTCGCGATGGAACTCCCACGCCGGGTGGATCAGCGCGAGGGGGAGCGCGATGCGTACCGCCACCAGCGCGACGGCGAACGCGAGGAGGCGGTGGCTGCGATCGAGGGTGTGGGGCGCGGAGTGGGTGCCCGGTGCGAAGTCGTTCATGGTCGGCTGGACGCGGGCGAGTGGCTCGGGGTTTCAACGTGGGACGGGCGCTGCTGCGGTGCAAGGCGAGTCGACGTGGCGGAAGCGCGGGCGCGGCGCACGGGCCGCGGGAGTCGTTCACGGCGACGGTCGCTGTCGGCGCGGGAATCGCACCGCGCCTTGCCGAAGTCGTCCCCGGCGATACGATCCCCGGCTCGACGTCGATGCCCTCCCGCTCCCTGTGCCACGTGCTCGAACGCCGCGCCTATCGCCGCGTCACCTGGCGGTTGATCCCGTTCCTCTTCGCCTGCTACGTCGCCGCCTATCTCGACCGCGTCAACGTGGGCTTCGCCAAGCTCCAGATGCTGGACGAGCTGGGCATGAGCGAGACGGCGTACGGGATCGGGGCCGGGATCTTCTTCCTCGGATATTTCCTGTTCGAGGTCCCGAGCAACCTGATCCTCCATCGGGTAGGCGCGCGCACCTGGATTGCCCGCATCATGATCACGTGGGGGATACTCTCGGCGGCGACAATGTTCGTCGCCAGCGCCGAATGGTTCTACCTGCTGCGTTTTCTGCTGGGGATCGCCGAAGCCGGCTTCTTTCCGGGGATCGTGCTCTACCTGTCGCAGTGGTATCCGGCGTCGCGTCGCGGACGGGTGATGGCGTTGTTCATGACGGCGGTGGCGATCTCCGGCGTGATCGGCGGACCGGTGTCGGGGTGGATCCTCGACCGATTCGCCGGCGTGAACGGGTGGGCGGGGTGGCAGTGGCTCTTCCTGCTGGAGGCGATCCCGGCCGTCCTGCTCGGCATCATGGTCTATTTCTACCTCGACGACTCGATCGAGCAGGCGCGCTGGCTGTCGGCCGAAGAGCGTGCCCTGTTGCTGGCGCGACTGCACGCCGAGGGGATCGGGATGGAGCATCGCTCGGTCGGCGAGACGCTGCGAAACCGGCGCGTGTTGCTGCTGTCGGGGCTGTACTTCTCGTTCGTCATGGGGCTCTACGGCCTCGCGTTCTGGCTCCCGCAGCTCATCCGCACGTTAGGCGTGCAGGAGGCCTGGCGCGTGGGCGTGTGGAGCGCAGTGCCGTACGCGGTGGCCGCTGTCTCAATGGTGCTCGTGGCCGTGAGTTCCGACCATCGGGGAGAGCGGCGATGGCACCTGGCGCTGAGCGCGCTGGTCGGTGCGGCGGGATTGGTCGCCGCGGGGCTGTCTCGCACGCAGGAGCTGGCGGGGATGGTCGCCTTCAGCGTGGCGGCCGCCGGGATCCTCTCGATCATGCCCGTCTTCTGGACGATCCCGACGTCGTTCCTGCGCGGCGCCTCTGCGGCGGCGGGGATCGCGGTGATCAACTCGATCGGCAACCTCGCGGGCTTCCTGAGTCCCTACATGATTGGTGCGGTCACCGATGCCACGGGCGAGGCGACGATGGCGCTGTACGTGCTGGCCGGCTTCCTGGTGCTGGCGGCAGCGATTGCGGTGCGGCTGGATGTTGGCTCGGCCTACGGCTGAGCAAGCGTGGCCTGGGCGGCAGCGGCCTGGCCCTGATGCGGCCCTCAGCGGCTTGGTAGAGATCTCCCGTCGCTCCCGCGCGCCACCCGCGCGAGCGCGCGCCACCCGTAGTGTGGCGCAGTGCCCGACGAATCACGAGGGATCGGCGATCGTACACCTCATCTCGAAGGGGTCGCGCGCCGAGCACCCGCATGCCGGCGACTTGTCGCACGCGAACGTTCGCACCACTTTCACCGTTTCCCAATCGACGCGCCGATCCTGATCAGGGGCGCGCGCCCCGTCCGCGGGCTGCCGTCTTCGTACCCTGCGGCTCCTGACGGGGCTCAACTCCGCTCTGCCCGATTCCGTTGCCCAATTCTCATACCGCGACGCGGCGGCCCCACTCGGGTACCGCCCCTCGCCTCGTTCGGCCGTACGCGTCGTTCCCCATGCGCGCTGCTACACGCCTGTTCTCCGCCCTGCTGGCGCTCGCTGCCGGGCCTGCGGTGCTGCATGCGCAAGAGACGCCCGTCGCCGCCGCGCCACTCCGCGGCATCGTCGCCCACCGGCTAGTCGCGCCGCTCCGCCTCGATGGCCGAGTGGACAGCACCGAATGGGCCGGCACCGCAGCCGACACCGACTTCAGTCAGTTCTTCCCCTTCGACACTTCCGCCGCCGCCGGCCAGACGAGCTTCCGTGTCGGCTATGACGACGACAACCTCTACATCGCCATCATCGCGCACCGTGAACTTGGCGGTGGCTATGTGTCGCAGTCGCTCCGCCGAGACTATCGCGGCAGCGCCAACGATGGCGTCACCGTCGTGCTCGACCCGTGGCGCGACCGGACGACGGGCGTCTTCTTCGGCGTCAATCCGTTCAACGTGCAGCGCGAAGGGCTCGTGGTGAACGGCGGCCAGCGCACGGAGGATTTCGACCGCTCGTGGGACAACGTCTGGACGAGCGCGACGCACATCGCCGACGACTACTGGTCCGTCGAGATGACGATCCCCTTCAAGACGCTCCGCTTCCGCCCCACCGATGAGGTGTGGGGATTGAACGTCTATCGTATCGACAGCAAGTACAACGAGCGTTCGATCTGGAATCGAGTGCCGCGCCAGTATCAGCTGTACTCTCTGGCGTACACCGGCGAGCTGCGCTGGGAGGAACGCCCGCGAGGCGGCGGCGCCAGCATGACCGCCATCCCCTACGTGGCCGGCGACCTGCAGCGCGATTTCACCGCCGGTATCCCCACCACGAACGGCGCCGCCGTCGGCATGGACGCCAAGATCGCGATCACCCCGGCGATCGCGCTCGACCTGACGTTCAACCCGGACTTTTCGCAGGTCGAAGTTGACGAACAACAGACCAACCTCGACCGCTTCGAGCTCTTCTTCCCCGAGCGGCGGCAGTTCTTCCTCGAGAACGCCGACCTGTTCGCCACGTTCGGCTTCCCCACCGCCCGCCCCTTCTTCTCGCGCCGCATCGGCGTGGCGATCGATTCAAGCACGGGGCAGAACGTGCAGAACCGCATCCTTGGTGGCGCGCGGCTCAGTGGCCGGCTCGACGAAAACTGGCGACTCGGCGTCATGACGATGCAGACCGCCAGCGACGCACGGGCCGGCATCGACTCCCGCAACTACAGCGTCTTCGCCGTGCAGCGGCAGCTGTTTGCGCGGTCGAACGTGGGGTTCATTGCCGTGCGACAGACCAACACCGATGGCGGCCCCCCCGATGCCGCGGGCGCCGGCGACGGAAGTGCCAGCCAACTGGTGGGCGTGGACTACAACCTCGCCACTGCCGACAACCGGTGGACCGGCAAGCTCTTTCAGCACCTGAGCCTCGCCGAGGGCGCTCGTCCAGTCGGCATGTCGCACGGCACCTTTCTGGAGTACAACACGCTGCGCTGGCGCACCAACTGGTCGCACCAGATCATCGACGCCGAATTCGACGCGCGCACCGGGTTTGTGCCGCGCCGCGGGTTCCGACGCATCAATCCGACGATCGAACGCGCCTTCTTCCCCTCCAATGGCGTCGTGAATCGCCACACCGTGCAGGTGGAGGCGGAGTACATCTGGACTGACGGACTTGGGCTGACCGACCGCGCGGCGCGGCTGGAGTACGGCGCCGAATTCCGGAGTACGGCCCGCGCGAACGTCAATGCACGTACGCGCTATGTGAAGCTCTTCGCTCCGTTCAGTCCCACGGGCCGTAGTGACCAGCAGTTCGCAGCGGGCGAGTCCTTCGAACAGCCCGAGATCGAGGCGCGCTTCTCCTCCGACCCGCGCAAGGTCTTCTGGTGGACCGGCACCGTGCGCACCGGGCGTTTCTTCAACGGTTCGATCCGGAGCGTGGGCGGCGATGTGAATTCCCGCTGGCGTCAGTACGCCACCGTGGCGCTCAATTGGGACGTGAACCAGGTTGACCTCACCAACGGCTTCGACGATGCGACCATCTGGCGCGTCGGCTCCCGCATCGACCTCACGTTCACGACCACGCTCTTCTGGACCACGTTCACCCAGTACAACAGCCAGTTCGACAACCTGAACGTGAACAGCCGTCTGCAGTGGCGCTTCCTGCCGGCGTCGGACCTCTTCATCGTCTACACCGACAACTATCTTCCCATCAGCTTCGTGCCGAAGAATCGCGCGTTGCTGGCAAAGCTGAGTTGGTGGAAGAACCTGTAGGAGTGTCGGGCCGCGTCGCGATGCGTCACCGGAGATCGGCCAGCGACGCCCGCTGCCGTCCTTCCGCATCGAAGTTCTCCGGCGCCAGCCACCGTTCAAACGCCCCCTTGCAGGCCGGCCACTCGTGGTCGCACATCGCGTACCACGCCGTGTCCCGGCTGCGCCCCTTCACGATCATGTGCTGGCGAAAGGTCCCCTCATACGTGAAGCCGAAACGCACCGCCGCGCGCCGTGAGGGGGCGTTGAGGTCGTTGCACTTCCACTCGTAGCGGCGATAACCGAGGGTGTCGAAGACGTAGCGGGCCAGCAGGTACTGCGCCTCGGTGGCGAGCGGGGTGCGCTGCATGGCCGGCGTATAGAGGATCGAGCCGACCTCGATCACCCGATGGCGCGGGTCGATGCGCATGAGCGAGAGCCAGCCCACGGCCGCGTCGTCGCGATCGGCGATCGCCCAGTACACCGGATCGGTGATGCCGGCGGCGATGGTTGTGACGTGCTCGTCGAAGGCGCCTCGGTCCGGGTAGGGGCCGGTAAACAGGTAGGCCCATTGCGACTCGGCCTCATCGCCGTGCGAGAGGGCGAAGAGCCGGGCGCTGTCGCGCGCCGGATCGAGCGGTCGCAGGCGTCCGTACAGGCCCTCGAGCACGACGTGCGCCGGGCGCGACGCGGCGTGGTCAGGGACCACACGACCGACGGGGAGTGTCATGGTGTGTCGTGAGAAGGCCCGTCCAGCGCGGGACTGGCGAGAGGTGGTGCGGTCGAGGAGGGTGCGGGAACCGCCCCCTGCAACGCCGCTGCCATGCGCTGGTGGACGAGGTTCACCGCCTTCAGTGGTCGCAGCATCACCTTGAAGTCGACGACCTGCCCTGCGGCGTTCCAGGCGATCAGGTCCACGCCGTTCACGCGGATGCCCTCGATGTCGGACTCGAACTCCAGCGCCGCCTCGTGCTCCCCGACAATCTCACGCACGTAGCGGAAGGACGGATTGCAGAGCGTATCCATCGCCGCCAAGAGGTACCTCGCCGTCAGCGCCTTTCCGGCCTGCGGAGCATGCATCACCGGCGAGTGGAAGACGACCGAATCAGCGAGCAGCGCGTCGAGGCCGCGTGCGTCACGCGCGCCGACGATCTGGTGCCACGCCGTGAGGGGTGTGTTGGACATACGCGCGACCGTGCCTGCGTGTGGAGGATGGCGATGCGACGTATGTTGGTGTGGCCCGGCCGCTCCCGCAATGCCGCGGGCGATTCACCCCAGCGCTCGCCCCCGAACCCGCTTCCCGCCCTCGTGACCTCTCGCGTTCGCGACGTTGATGCCCTCGTGCAGGCGCTCGCCGCCGTCGTCGGATCGCGCTGGACGCGCGCCGAATCGGAATTGCAGCAACACGGTCGCGGCGAGACGCACCTGCGCGCCGCCCCGCCCGACGCTGTGGTATATCCGGAGAGTACCGACGAGGTGAGCGCGGTGGTCCGCGTGTGCGCCGCACATGACGCACCAATCATTGCCTATGGCGCCGGGACCTCGCTGGAGGGACACGTGGCGGCCGTGCAGGGCGGCGTCTGCGTTGACCTCTCGCGCATGAACCGCATCCTGCGCACGAGCGTCGAGGACATGGACGCGACGGTCGAGGCGGGGGTCACTCGGTTGCAGCTGACCAAGGCGCTCGGCGGCACCGGGGCGACCTTCTTCGTGGACCCTGGGGCCGACGCCACCCTGGGTGGCATGGCCGCGACCGGTGCGTCGGGAACCACCTCGGTACGCTACGGCACGATGCGCGAGAACGTCCTCGGCCTCACGGTGGTCCTGGCGGACGGCAGTGTGGTGCGCACCGGCGGACGGGCGCGCAAGTCGTCGGCTGGGTACGACATCACGCGCCTCATGATCGGCAGCGAAGGAACGCTGGGGATCATCACCGAGGTCACGCTGCGCCTGCAGCCCGTTCCCGACGCCATCGCCGCCGCGACGTGCGCGTTCGCGTCCATCGACGACGCGGTGCAGGGCGTGATCGCGCTGCTCCAGTGCGGCGTGCCGCTTGCGCGCATCGAGCTGCTGGACGCGATGACCGTGCGGGCGGTGAATGCGCACAGCGGGCTGGGATGCCCCGAACAGCCGATGATCTTGCTCGAGCTGCATGCCTACAGCCGGGCAGCGATCACCGAGCAGCTGGAGGCGGTTCACGAGGTCATCGAGACCTTTGGCGGACAGGTGTATGCCACCGCGACGACCGAGGGCGAGCGCCATCGCCTGTGGGAGGCTCGGCACAACGTGTACTATGCCGGCCTCGCGATGCGTCCCGGGGCGCGGTCGTGGACGACGGATGTGTGCGTCCCCGTCTCACAGCTTGCCGCCGTCATTCGCGACACGCGCGCCGACCTCGAGGCCTCCGGAATCCTCGCGCCACTGGTCGGGCATGTCGGCGACGGCAACTTCCACCTGCTGATGCTGGTGCACCCCGACGACGAGCAGGCGCTGGCACGGGCGCGCGAGGCGAACGATCGACTGGTGGCGCGGGCGCTGGCTTGCGGCGGCACCTGCACCGGCGAACACGGCATCGGGCTCGGCAAGATGTCGTCGCTGGCAAGGGAGCATGGCGACCTGCTGCCGGTGATGCGGGCGATCAAACAGGCGATGGACCCGGGGAACTTGATGAATCCCGGGAAAGTGGTGGGATAGGGACGGGGGACGGGAGACGGGAGTTAGGGGAGTGCGCGTTCCCTGTTGTCAGCCGTCGCTGTCGTGGTGTCTCCGACCTGCTGTGTCCACAGGCGGTTGTATAACGGGCAGTCGAGCAGGAGTTGGTCGTGCGAATCGAAGGCGATGCATTCGCCGCGCTCGATGACCAGGATGCGGCTGCTGTTGCGGATCGTGGAGAGGCGGTGGGCGACGACGAACGTGGTGCGGCCCACCATCAGCGCGTCGATCGCCTCCTGCACCTTGGCCTCGGCGATGGAGTCGAGCGACGAGGTGGCTTCGTCGAGCAGGAGGATCGGGGCGTTCTTCAGGATCGCGCGGGCGATGTTGATACGTTGCGCCTGGCCGAGCGACAGTCCGTGGCCACCGGTCCCGATCACGGTATCGAAGCCCTGTGGGAGGGCGGCGACCTCGTCGTGGATGCCGGCGGCACGCGCCGCGTCGGCGACCTCCTCGTCGGTGGCGGCGGGGCGGCCGCAGCGGATGTTGTCGCGCACCGAGCTCGTGAACAGGAACGGTTCCTGGGTGACGATGGCGACCTTGTCGTAGACGTCGGCCAGGCGGTAGTCGCGCACGTCGCGCCCATCGTAGCGCACCATGCCGGCAGACGGGTCGTGGAAGCGCACGACGAGGTTGAGCAGCGTGCTCTTCCCTGCCCCGGACGGGCCGGCGATCCCGATCTGTTCACCAGCATGCACCTCGAAGGACAGCCCGTGCAACACCTCCGTCTCGGCGTAGGCGAACGACACGCGGTCGAAGATGATGTGCTGCGGTGCCGCCGGGAGGGGAACGGCATCGGGGCGATCGGGGACATCCGTGGTGGTCGCGAGCAGGTCGGCGATGCGGCTGACGGACGCGCCGCGCCGTTGGATCTCCACGTACGCAGTGTTGAGGTTGTTGAGCGGGCCATGCAGCGCCCTGATGCACATCAGGAACGCGAGCAGCGACGGCCACTCCAGCGTCCCTCGCAAGACCTCGAGGCCGCCGACGACCACCACCACCACTATCCCGAGCCCGGCGATGGACTCCAGCATCACGCGGGCCAGCGACTGGGCGCGCACCATCTCGATCAGCTCGTCGAAGTAGGCGCGCCCCTTGGCGAGGGCCGACCGCGCTTCCGCATCCTCGCCCCGATACGCCTTGATGATGCGGATGCCGCGCATGAGCTGCAGGATCACGTCGAACAGGACGTAGCCGGAGCGGCGCAGCGTGTACGACCGCTTGAGGGTGCGGCGCGCGACGAGGACGATGGGAAGGACGGTGAGCGGGAGCGCGGCCAGCGCCCACAGCGTCAGGCGCGGGCTGAGCCAGATGGCCGAGGCCAGCAGGCCGATCGCCATGACCCCCTCCAGCACCAGCTTGCCTAACGACAGGATGACCGTGCGCAACTCGGTCACGTCCTGGCGCACGGCGTGCACGATGTCGCCGTGCGAGTGCCGGTCGAACACCGACAGCGAGAGCGAGAGCAGGTGCCGGATGAGCCGCTCCATCATCCCCAGCTCGAGCACCTTGACCAGCCGCTGCTGGGTGACCTCGTTGTCGTAGGTCATCACGCTCGCCCCCACGTACGTCCCGACCAGCAGGATCGCGAGCAGCGTCAGCGCCCCCTGCGGCCCGAGCCACTGGGCGACCGCGCCGGCGAGCCCTCCCTGCTGGCCAATGATGCCGCCGAGAAACTCCTTGATCAGGAGGATCGAGGCCGTCATGAGCGCCGAGCGGCCGATCGACGTCACGGCGAAACGCACCAGTGTGCGCTTCTCGTGCCGGAAGAGGGCGACGATGTGCTGCTGGCCGGGGAGCGTCATCGCGAGGCGCGTGGGGGGAATGCGGGGAGTGGGAGCCGGTGCGCTGGCTCCCCGGCCCCTCGACGCGGCGCCCTACCGGACTCCCCGCCGTGCAAGCTACGCCTCGATCGCCGCCAGCGACACGAAGTTCTCGATGATCACGTCCTCGGCCGGGACAGCGAGCTTCTACGATGGCACCTCGATGCGCGTCGTGCGGCGCCGGGTGCTACGGGAGGTCAGGACCGCGCAGTAACTTGGACCGCCTCGACGCGACATTCGGCCCCTCGGAACTTACGGAGAGCTCGGGATGGATACGCAGGACGCACACATCATCATCGCCCTCGCCGCCCTCGCTGCCAGCGCCGACGGTACCCTGGCGACGGAGGAGCGGATGAGTATCGTGTCGGCCGCCGAGCGGCTCGGGGTGCCCGGCGATGACCCGCACCTGAGCGACGTGCTCGGCGGGAGCGGCGACGTGACACAGCTGGCACAGGCGCTCTCGAGCGACGAGGCTCGCGTCGCCGCGTACGACGTCGCCGCCGCCGTCTGTCACGCCGACGGTCCGCCGAACGCCACGGAGTCGGCCTTCCTCTCGTCGCTCTCGCGCGCGCTGGGCGCCCGTGAGCCCCTCGCCGACACAGCCGCGACGCTGGGAGCGACGGCGCGCGCCGTCTCGACTCCGCCCGACGACCAGCCCCTGCGCACGCCCGCGGCCGATGCCGACGCATTTATTCTCGACCAGGCCATGCTGTCGGGCGCGGCGGAGCTGCTGCCGCAGCGCCTTTCGCGATTGGCGATCCTGCCGTTGCAGCTGCGGATGGTGTACTCGATCGGGCAGCGGCACGGTCAGTCGCTGGACATGGCGCAGGTAAAGGACCTCGCTGCCGTGGTGGGGATTGGCGCGGCGGGCAGCCTTGTGGAGGGGGTGGTGCGCGGTGTGCTCGGTGGAATGGGGCGCGGGCTGCTTGGCGGGCTGCTCGGCTCGGCCACCGGCGTGGCGGTGACCTTCGCCACGACGTACGCACTTGGCCATGCGGCCGAGCGATACTACGCGCAGGGACGCACCCTGAGCACGGCAGACCTGCAGGCACTGTTCGCGCGCTTCCAGGGCGACGCGCGTACGGTCTTCCCGCGCGTGGAGGGTCGCATCCGCGAGCTGGCCGCGGGGAACTCGCTGCAATCGCTGCTGGCGGGGATGCTGCGGTAACTCGGCGCCGCGATGCGGTTCGGCGCCTTCTGCGAGACGGGCTCAGTGCGCCAGGCTCAGTGCGCCAGGCTCAGTGCGCCAGGCTCAGTGCGGCGAGGCGATCGCATTCTCCCGAATGCGTCGCATGATCACACTCATGTCTTCTTCGGCGCGAGCGCGCTCTTCTGGCGTCCAGAGGTCGCGGTTCACCGCCACGCGCACCGTGACGAGCATCTCGTCGATCAACTCGCGCAGCCTCGGGTTCCTGCGACGTTCGATGCCCCCGGGCGCGCGCGCGGCGGCGCTCCGCGTCGGCTCGGACGCGGCGGGGGAGGAATCTGAAGGCTCTGGCGTCGTCATGGGAGAAAAAGTATGCCTAACCGGGCGACAAATCAAACGTGCAGCGGGCAGATCGGTGAATGACCTCGGCGACGGCCTATCCAGCAGTGGGGATCGATCGAGGGGCGCGCACGACGCGACGCGTCGATATTCCCTTGCATCCACTCGTCGCCGAGATTGGAACGTGACCAGACTCCTGCTGTTGCTCTTGACCTCGGCCGTCCCCGCTTCGGCGCTCGCGCAGGCGCAGGGCGCCACGACGCAGGTCCAGCAGACCGCGCAGGCCACGCGCCTCGTCGGTTCCGCGCCGCACATCGATGGTCTGATGGACGAATCGGCGTGGAACAGCGCCGTTCCGATTCGCGACTTCA